>Ga0207678_10006271_pt1 | contig 10562 bp, 11 predicted proteins | sample KBSC63metaG_FD_184319 | JGI IMG/M metagenome (GOLD analysis project Ga0207678, IMG submission 184319) | Corn rhizosphere microbial communities from Kellogg Biological Station, Michigan, USA - KBS C6-3 metaG (SPAdes) (version 2) | ecosystem: Host-associated > Plants > Roots > Rhizosphere > Soil ...
CTCCGCCTACTGAATATCTCCCGCACCCTGTAGCGCGTTGAACGACGCAGTTCGGATATAAGGATTCTCGTCCGTGGTCGAAACGGTTCGCAGCACCTGGCGCACGCTGGAGTCGGCCCGCACCGGTCCAAGAGTCGCGATAGCCGCCTGTCGTACGGCTGCACTTGGATCGCGCGACAGCGACTCGGCGATAGCATCGCGGACACGCGGATCCTGCACGACGTAGCGCTGCAAGCCTTCCAGCGCCTTCAGCCGAACACTCGCATCTTCGTCGTAGAGCATCGACACCAGAAGCGCGTTGCGGATGCCCTTGGGATCGGCTCCCCCGGAGCACTCGTGCCCTGCCCTGCACTCATCGGCCAGCAGCGCCACCGAGTTCACCCGCACTCCGTTCGCGGTGCCGGCATTGGTTCCCTTCAGCAGCAGTTCGCGGATGTCAGGGCTATCCAGCGAACCCTCCACCGTCTCCGGCACCACCTTGTTGTAGGTCACCTGCACCAGTTCGGAGTTGGGAGTCTGCACAATCCCGGTCACGTTCGCCACCACACCATCGGTCGGATGGCTGATCGTCATCGTCGCCTTCGGTTTTGGCGCATGGGCCACCTGGTAGCGATACGTAAAGTTCCCGGCAAGAAATCCTACGCCGATCAGCAACGTCGCCAGCGCGGGCGCGCTCTGCACATGGCCCATCCACACAAAAAAATTGTTCCGTAACCGGGCGAAGATTCCATGCGGGGGAATCGAATCCAGCGCCTCGTCCAGCCGCATCCGCGTCTGCGTCAGCAGATTGGGCGAGGGTTCCACAACCGGCAGCAACGCCAGTTGTTCTTCCAGAACCTGTAGCGCATTCCATTCACGGCGGCAGTCTTCGCAATGGTTCAGATGCTGTTCCAGCCCCACGGAAAATTCATCCGGCAGTTCGCCGTACTGCATCAAAATGATATTTTCTTGTGCCTTGTCACACTTCATCGCCCTACCTCAACCAGCCTCAAATAAATCCTGCCCAACTTTTATCGCTCCGGGTCTATAGTGCTGCCCTGTCTTTGCCGCTCCGTGCCCTGTGCCCTCTGCGTGGTGGTTCAACTGCGCAGTTCAGCCAGGTTGGCACGCAATTTTCGCGTGGCCCGGAACAGTGTGTTCTTTGCCGTCTCTTCCGTCGTGCTCAACATCTCACCAATGGTCCGCAGTTTCAGACCCTGATAGTGCTTCAACTCAAACACCGTGCGTTCGCGCGGGGTCAACTTGCTCAAGGCGTCGTGAATCCGTTCGCCCATCACCTTCCGGTCCAGCTCTCGTGCCGGGTTCGCCATCGCCCGGTCGTCCGAGATATTCGCCATCAGGTCCATCTCATCGCCACTGGCATCCAGCACCGTCGCCGGGTCCTCACGGCGGCTCTTGCGCCGCCGCAGCTGGTCGAGGCAAAGGTTCGTCACAATCCGGTAGAGCCACGTATAAAACGAGCACTCGAACCGGAAGTTGCCCAGGTGGCGATACGCCTTGATAAACGCCTCCTGGTGTACATCCTGCGCATCCTGCTCGTTGCCGAGCATATGCAGCGCCAGCCGCAACACCGACTGGTCATAACGCCGCACCAGAGCATCGAAGGCCGTCCGCTCGCCCTTCTGGGCGGCACGGATCAGTTCATCATCCTCTGTGCGCTGCTGTGCGCGCGCTTCGAGCTGCGCCTGCGTCAGCTTGCCGCCATTTCGAGCGCCGGATTGGGTAGCTGCCTTTGCCATCGCTGGCAATGATTCTACCGCCGCCGAGCCCAGGAGTCCCGTGGCAAACGGACTAGGCCGCCGCCCGCGAACACTCGCAGAGAGCGAAGAGCCAAGCTCCCCGCCAAGGTTAATCCCAACCGCTTCAACATTCATGTCTGACTCCGGAGGTCAGTGAATCGATATCACTTCAATAGACCCACCCACTTGGGAAAAGGTGAGCGGAAAAGATGAGGATGGATATCCGGTAAACTCTCCCCATGCCTCCCCGCCACGCCCCGCCGAGCCTCTTCCAGCCCGAAATTACCACCGCTCCCCCTTCGAACAAGGACTGGATCAACGCCCACTGCGACGGCGGCGCCCGCGGCAACCCCGGTCCCGCCGGCTACGGAGCCCTCATCCAGGACCACGAAGGCATGGTCCTCGCCGAACTCTCCGAGTTCCTCGGCATCCGCACCAACAACTACGCCGAATACTCCGGCCTCCTCGGCTGCCTGCAATACGCCCTCGACCACCACTACCCCCGCCTCCGCGTCGTCTCGGACTCCGAGCTGATGGTCAAGCAGATTCAAGGCAAATACAAGGTCAACTCCCCCGACCTGAAACCCCTCTGGCAGGAGGCCAGAAACCGCATCGCCCAACTCGAAGCCTTCGAGATCACCCACGCCCTTCGCCACAAAAACAAGGACGCCGACCGCCTCGCCAACGAAGCCATGGACCGCGGAATGAAGCGTCCCCACGCCCCCGGCCAGGCCGCTCCGCCACCGCTCAAAGCCACGCCGTACCCCACAAAATCCGAAGCGCCCGCCAACCCCTACCCCAAGGCCGAAGCCATGCTCCGAGGCTTCACCAAAGATGGCACCGTCCACCTTCTTGGCGGCGCAACCCTGCCCGACGGTATCTTCGTCAAGATCATCCGCGAGTAGCCCCAACCGAACCCTTACAGCGAGTTCAGAAAAGCAATCAGCTCCTTCTTCTGCTCGTTGGTCAGGTTCATCTGGAAGCGCTGGTGATAGAAGTTCACCAGCTCATTCAGGTCGGCTGCCGCACCGTTATGGAAGTACGGCGCGCGCGCTGCAAGACCGCGAAGGATGGGGCCTTTGCCGCGATTCACGTCTGCGCATTGCCCCGTAATCAGCGCCTTGCCGGGATCGGAGGTGTAGTAATTCACCTTCTTCCCCGGATGCAGCGGATCGGTGCAGCCTCTGATCTCGTAGACAGGCAGATCGGGAGCGCTCAGCTCATGCAGTCCCGCAATAATACTTGGGTTCGTCTCGTACTCCGCCTGTCGGCTGGTAGCGATGTCCAGCGGCAACGCCACGGAATGGTTCCCGACGTTCGGCGTGTCATGGCAGGTACTGCAGGTGCCGGTGATGGACGCCGGACTGCCCAACGCCGGATTGTCGTTCAATCCTCGAACCCCGGTAATGATCGCCGGGGCCGTATTGAACAACTTCTCCCCGGCAGCAATCTCCGCCCTGGCGTCATTCTTGTCCTTGTCGGAACCGCCTTTGTGCCAGTCAGAACTCTCCCACGCCGAATAAAGCGAGAACGCATTCGAATCGAACTTTGCCCCTGCAGGGTCGCCCCCCAGAGCATCGTTGATCCCGGGATGATACCCTTGCGCCGCAAGCGCCATGGGGCCGCCCGTTGCTCCGTGGTCGTGCAGTGAACCCACGCCGTTGTCGTGAATTTGAGCCGTCGTAAGCCCCATTTCAAACTGCACAATCTCTGCCAGTTGCTCTGCTGTAGGCGCGGCTCCCTGGGCATGGCCCATCACAGCCGACATCGCCTGATCGGTCAGATCCAGCGTCAGATTGTTCTGAAACGTCTGCGCGTTATTGAGAGGCATCAGCGTCTCGCGTCCGTCGAACATCACCGCGCTCAAATACCGCAGATTCGTAGACGGTATCGGACGCCGGTAGACCGAAATCTCTTCCTGGCCGGTGTTGGCGTCATAGGTGATCGCGCAACCATACGGATCATGCACGGCAGCAATCGTGAACTGCGGATTTGCCGGCATCGCGATACTGAGCCGGAACAGCCCGCGCTCCAGCAACATGCTGTGTGCAGCGCGACTCTTCGAAGTCGACGTAGGGCAATTCGCTCCATCGACCGCCGCAAAGAGCGGGTCGTTGCCTTGTGTCCGCTCATACACTGCGCGGGCGCCCTTTGCACTCAGGCCGAAGGCCTGATCCGGCTGATGGCAGGTAGCACACGTACGCCCATTCGTGCCCAGACTCTGAAAGAAAGCGTTGTTTTGGTTGATATTTCCCGCTGCGTTGAAGGTCGCAACCGCGCCGGTTTTGTCCTGAAAGTGCTTCAGGTTGGGAATCACGATACCCGCGGCAACCGCGGCAATCGAGGCAGAAACGAGCAGCAGATAAACCACGCAGTGTCTCTTGAAGAGTCCCATCCAGGACCTCCTTCGTATAGGCCACTTCCGATCGACGGAAGGGAGAATTTTGAGTGGGGCCCGGGGCCGCGGCTGACACGGACGGCACTGGTATGGTGTCGCGACCGCTCAGAACGTTACAACGCGCAAGGGAGAAAATCCAGACAAAAAATGAACACCCCGCGCAGGCCGGCTCTTGCCAGAAGCCTCTATGCGCCAGCCAGATACGAGCAAAGCCCCTCCACAACGCCCATCTGTCCAAGCATCGTCTCAAGCTTCGCCACGCCAACCGTCTCCTCGAAGTGCCGCTGCATCCGGTCGAGAATCCCCACCACCCGCACCGCCCGCCTTCGACCCGTCGGCTGCAGCACCAGCCGAAGCGCACGCGCATCTTCCGGATCGATCCGTCTCCGCACCAGCCCCTTGGCCTCGAGCGAAGAGATGCAGTGGCTCACGTTGCCCCGTGTCGTCTGAAACGTCTCCGCTAGAGCAGATGGCTTGATCGCACCCTTCTTCTCAAAGAAGATCGCAGCCAGCACCAGCGCCTCGAAGAACGTCACGCCCTCATCCCGCAGAACAAGATTCAGGGAAGCCTCCATCCGACGAGCGATCCGGCTCGCCTGAAAGACGGGGCTCTGATTCAGGAACGATTCAATGCGCATGGAGCAGCCATCCTTCTAGTTGAATAACTCAACTACTTACAATAAAACAAAACTACCTCCGCACTTCCACGATTTGGAGCGATGATCGCTACGTGACCCCTCTGTTCAAGCTCGGCAACCCGTTCCTTCTGGCGCTGCTCTGCCTGCCTCCCGTCGTCATGACGGCCCAGCAGACCCAGCAACCCGCTCCGCAAACTGCTCCTGCGCAGACCGTCACCGTCACCACGACCATCGAGCCGCTGCCGCTCTCCGAGAGCAACCGCTCCGTCGAAGTCCTCAACCCGCGCGACCAGCCTCTGCTCAACAACAGCCTCGTGGACGTCCTCCGCCAGGACTCTTCGCTCAACCTCCAGGCCCGCAGCCCCAACGGAGTGCAAGCCGACCTCTCCATCCGCGGCACCACCTTCGAGCAGTCCCTCCTCCTGCTCAACGGCCTCCGCATCAACGATCCCGAGACCGCACACCTGAACCTCGACATCGCCGTCCCGCTCGACGCCGTCGCTCGCGTCGAAGTTCTCCACGGCTCCGGCAGCACCTTCTACGGCTCCGACGCCATCGGCGGCGCGGTCGACCTCATCACCGAGCGCCCGCAAAAGATCGCCCTCATCGCGAAGCTCGGCGCAGGCAACTACGGCTCCCTCGAACAACACCTCCGCGCCGACTACTCCAGCAAGGCCCTCTCGGAGCAACTCACCGGAAGCCGCGACACCTCCAACGGCTTCATGCCGGACCGAAACTACAGCAGCAATGCCCTCGCCTCCGAGACCTGGTTCACAACGAAACCCGGCATCACGGACATCCTGCTAGCCGCCAGCGACCGCCCCTACGGAGCCAACCAGTTCTACGGCCCCTACAACTCATGGGAGCGCACCAAGGGCTGGTTCGCCGCCATCCAGCAGCAGCTCGGATCGCGCACCGCCGCCAGCTACGCCTACCGCCGCCACACCGACCTCTTCGTCCTCTTCCTCGACCGACCGAACTACTACCGCAACAACCACGTCACCGCGGCGTGGCAGTCGGCCTTGCGCCGCGCCGACCCGCTCACGCCGAACACCACCCTCTCCTACGGCCTCGAAGCCAGTGGCGACAGCATCCACAGCAGCAATCTCGGCCAGCACGCGCGCAATCAGGGTGCAGGCTACATCAACCTGAGCCTGCGCTCCCTCGGCCGCTTCGCCCTCTCCCTCGGCGCGCGCGAAGAGATCCTCTCCGGCGGCGACCAGGTCTTCTCGCCCAGCGCCTCCACAGCCTTCACCCTGACCCACACCGTTCGCCTCCGCGCCTCTGCCGGCCACGGCTTCCGCATCCCCACCTACCTTGATCTCTACTACGCCGACCCCACCACCATCGGCAACCCCAACCTCAAACCCGAGTCCTCCTGGAGCTATGAAGCCGGAGCCGACTGGACGCCCGCCAGCAGCCGCCTCACCCTCGCCGCGACCGCCTTCCGCCTGCAGCAAAAAGACACCATCGACTACTCCAAAAAAATCCTCTCTGCGCCAGCCCTCACCCTCGCCGAACCGTGGCAGGCCGTCAACGTTCAAGCCCTCAATATCACCGGCGCCGAGACCACCCTCCGTCTCCGCCTCTCCGACACGCAGCAGCTTCAGCTCAGCTACACCGCCGCCCACTCAGCCTCCCCGCCGCCCGACATCCTCTCCAAGTACGCCTTCAACTACGCCGCCCAATCCGCGCTCCTCGCGTGGACAGGACAGCTCTTCGGCCAACTCACGGCGCACACCCAGCTCGCCGTCGTGCAGAAGACCACCCAGACCGCCTATCCACTATGGGACGTAGCCCTCGCACGCAACACCGGACACATCCGCCCCTACCTGCGTCTCTTCAACCTCAGCAACACCGGTTATCAGGAGATTCCCGGCGTCCCTCTGCAGGGCCGCACCATCATGGCCGGAGCCGAGTTCAACTGGTCCCGCTCAAGCCACTAAAATCCCACAAAACCGGGTCCCCATCTTCGCCGCAGCCTCACTGCGGCTAAGGTGGGCATCGTGAGCCAGCACGACCGCTCCCGCCCAACGCACCTGCGCCCTCAAGCCGAAGCCTGGAACATCTTCACCTCCGCCTGCCGCCGTCGCAACAGCCCCGGAACTACCCGCCCGCAGACATGGTCCCAAAGCAGGAACTGCGCCGCAGCGGCCGCAAAATCCTCCGCGTTCACTGCCCGCAGCAGCGTCGACTGCGACAGGCTTGCGCACCCCAGATTGAACGTGAAGTCCACCAGCGCATCGAACTGGTTCTGGTTGATCTCCGCCGTCACCACACGGTTCACGCACGACACCGCCCTCGCAACGTCGCTCTCCAGAAAGAGGCCAGCCTGCTCCTCCGTAATCGTCAGTCCCGCATGGACTCCAGGCCCCGTATGCCCATAACCGACCGTCCACACCCCACCCTGATCCTGATACGCCGATAAATACAGCCCTTCGAAGCTCTTCGTCAGCGCAAAACCCGCATCGCTATATGTAAAATTCGCCATCGCCTCTTCCTCTTCAAGACACGAGAAAAGGGAGAGCCCGCCCCCAAGGCGACTCTCCCTTTCTTCTTCTATTTTCTAACCTTGATTTAAGGATAGCAGCCGACACAAAACTAATACGCCAAATTTAGAACACAAACATCTCCATCAGAATGAGCTATTTACGAGGTTTTCCACCGCTCGCCCCTCTTGACAACTTTTGAGGCAGTCTTTCGCGGAAGGCTACTTCGCCAGCTCCTCCTTCACCAGGTCGCTCACCAGCTTGCCGTCGGCTCGCAGACCGTTGGTCTGAATCCACTGCCGTGCAACTGCCATGGCAGCTCCCATATCTTTAGGCCCGGGCTTGACCCCGCCCGCATTCTTCTGAAGCTGCGCAATGGCCTTCTGCACAACAGCCCGAATTTCATCTTCGCTCGCAGCCTGCGGCAGATAGGCCTCGATCATCACGATCTCAAGCCGCTCCTTCGCCGCCAGCTCCGGACGATCGCCCTTGGTAAACTGCTCCGCCGAATCCTTCCGCTGCTTGATCAGCGTCGTCAGAATCTGCGTCTCTTCCGCCTCGGTCAGCGGCGCGCGCTTATCGATCTCCTTGTTCCGCAGCGCCGACTTCACCATCCGCAGCGTCGTCAGCCTGTGCTCCTCGCGGGCCTTCATCGCCACCACAATATCCGTCTGAATCCTCTCGCCAATCGTCATCGTTTGCTCATCCTCAATTTGGTCAATCCCCTATTATAAGTTGGCCGCCCCTCACACTCGCCAGCCGCCGACTCGCTACAATATAAGCATGATCCGCAAAACTAGACTCTTCACTCCTGGCCCGACGCCCCTCCTTCCCGCCGCGCAGTTCGCCATGGCTGCGGCCGATATCCACCACCGCACCCCCGAGTTCCGCGCTCTCTACACCCGCGTCCTCGCCCAGCTCAAGGACTTCGTCGGCACCAAAAACGACGTCATCATCCTCTCCAGCTCCGGCACAGGAGCGATGGAAGCCTCCGTCTCCAACCTCACCTCGCCCGGCGATCGCGTCCTCGTCCTCACCGCCGGAAAGTTCGGCGAGCGCTGGACCGCGCTGGCCAAAGCCTTCGGCTGCGAAGTCGACGTCGTCAGCGCTCCCTACGGCCAGACCTTCGCGCTCGACCAGGTCAAGGCCGCCCTCAAGCTCGAAACCCGCGCCGTCTTCATGCAGGCCACCGAGACCAGCACCAGCGTGCGCCACGACGTCGAAGCCGTCGCCAAGCTCCTCAAGGAGCAGAAGAGCGAAGCCCTCCTCGTCGTCGACGCCATCACCGGCCTCGGCACCACGCACCTCGACATGGATGCCTGGGGAGTCGATGTCCTCATCGGCGGCTCGCAGAAGGCCGTCATGATTCCCCCCGGCCTCAGCTACCTCGCCGTCAGCGACCGCGCATGGGACCGCATGGAGGCCAGCTACAACCCGCGCTACTACTTCGATCTCCGCAAGGAGCGCAAGAACGCGAAGAACGGCGAGTCCGCCTACACCCCAGCCGTAGCCCTCATCGCCGCTCTCGGAGCGGCGCTCGACTACATCGCCGGTCAGGCCGACGGTAATCTCGCCGAGGGCCGCAAAAAGCTAGTCGACAACGCCCAGACCATCGCCGCCATGACCCGCGCCGCCGTCCAGGCGCTTGGCATGAAGCTCTTCGCCCCCGATGCACCCGGCGCTGCCGCCACCGCCGTCCTGCCCCCCGCAGGCGTCGACTCCGGCGTCATCGTCAAGGAGCTGAAGTCCCGCTTCGGAGCCATCATCACCAACGGCCAGGGCGAGATGAAGGGTCAGATCTTCCGCATCGCCCACCTCGGCTTCTTCGACTACATGGACACCATCGCCCTGATCGGCGCGCTGGAACAGGTCGTAGCCAAGTCGCTCCCCCAACCCGGCTTCGCCTTCGGCAACGGCCTCATCGCCGCCCAGAAGCTCTACGCCGAACACACCAAATAGCCAAAAACCGGGTGACCATACCCAAAAACTGGGTGCCCCATGTCAGGCGGTTTCAAGCCTGACGTGGGGTTACTTCCTCCCCCCAAAATTCTATAAACTCCATCCATGCCGCCCCGGTTAATACGCCGACAACAAACCGGACACCTCCACTACATCACCTTCAGTTGTCACAACCGCTCCCCCTACTTAGCATCCCCCGAAGCCAAACAAGTCTTCCTCAAGACCCTTGAGGCGGTTCGCAGACGATACGAGTTCATCATTGTCGGATACGTCGTCATGCCCGAACACGTGCATCTCCTTCTCTCGGAACCTCCCGCCAAACCCCTGAGTGTAGCGCTCGCCGTCATCAAACGTTCCGTCTCCGCCCGCCTTCCCGAGAGCCCCTTCTGGTTGCCCCGCTACTACGACTTCAACATCTTCACCCAGAAGAAGCGCGTGGAAAAGCTCCGCTACATCCATCGCAACCCGATCCACCGCGGCCTGGTCGAAAAGCCCGAAGACTACTCCTGGTCCAGCTTCCGCAGCTACGCTCTTGACGAACCCACCCCAGTCACCATCACCCGCACCCCCTGAAAATGGGCCAAGAAACGCGGGTGCCCCATGTCAGGCAGCTTCAAGCCTGACGTGGGGTTACTACCTGGCCCCTTAAAAACTCCCACGACGCCCTAAGCAAATTCATCCGTTCGTATATGAAGCATGATCCCCAAGCCTTGATACTCTAGTGCAGCCATGCGCCGTTCGACCCAAGTCGCCGCCCCACTCCTGGCCGCAGCCGCCCTAGCCATAACCACTGGCTGCCGCAAGCCCGAGATGCAGCGCTGCGTCGACGAGAACAACCGCGTCGTAGCCGACAACTTCTGCGCCAGCCAGCCCAACCAGCAGCAGCAGCAGCGCCCCGACGGACACGGCGGCTTCATCTTCATCCCCATGCTCTACCACTACTACTACGGTGGCTGGGGAGGCTATGGCCTCGGCAGCACAGTCGGAGGCGGCCGCCTCACCCCATCCTGGGGCCGCAGTTACATCAACAGCTCCGGCCGCACCCTCCGCGGAGGCTTTGGCCGCTCTTTCTCCGAGGGCGGCAGCCACTTCAGCGGACACGCTGGCGGCGCAGGAGAATAATGCAACGCATCCCCCTCACCCCCCGCGAAGACTGGCAACCCAAAGTCGAGTCCGCCGGCCTCACCTTCCACACGCTCGAAAACGGCGACCCCTACTGGGACGAGTCTGCCGCCTACCAGTTCACCGCCGCCGAGATCGACACCCTCGAAGCCGCCGGCAACGCCCTGCAGGAGATGTGCCTCGCCGCCGCCCAGCACATCATCGACCAGAAGCGCTA
>Ga0207678_10006274_pt1 | contig 10560 bp, 10 predicted proteins | sample KBSC63metaG_FD_184319 | JGI IMG/M metagenome (GOLD analysis project Ga0207678, IMG submission 184319) | Corn rhizosphere microbial communities from Kellogg Biological Station, Michigan, USA - KBS C6-3 metaG (SPAdes) (version 2) | ecosystem: Host-associated > Plants > Roots > Rhizosphere > Soil ...
CTGAGCTAGCCAGCGGACGCGCGACGGACGACTGCAAGAATGCCCGACGAGGTCGCCGGATCGACCGGTCGACCACGATCGGGCCGAACCGGAGGTCTCGCAGCTAGCGCAACTTCATCGGCGACTGGGAGGATCGGCGGGATCCACGTAGGACTTTCGATCTACCTCCTCGACTCATTTGGAACGTTCGACCGGTTCAGGACGTGGCAGAATGCCGCGGAAGGCGGGGGCTCGGAACCTCGCCAATCGAGGAGGGGAGCCTGATGGCGTCCGATCCCAACGCGCTTCGATCCCGCCGTGCCCTGTTGACGGCCGCTGCTGGAGGTGCTGCCGCGGTGGCGGCGTCTGCGGCGCTGCCCCTGACCACGCTCGCCGCTGACGGCGACAACCTCGTGATCGGTGCGACCGACAATGCGGGCGCCTCCGAGACCACGCTCACGCAGGCGACCGACGCTGAGGTCGCGCTCCGTGTCCTCAACGATACCCAGGGTGCTGCCGCGCTCATCGGCGGCGCCGGCGATCAGACCAACGTCGCCGAGGACACCAGCTTCACGGGCATCTACGGCTTCACGCCGACCTCGGCTGACGCCAACTTCTCGTCGACCGCCATCTGGGGCGACAGCGAGGATGTCGGTATCGTCGCGACCGGCGGGCAGGCGGGTGTCATCGGGTTCGGTCCGTCGGGCGTCGTCGGTCTCGGTGACATCGGCGGCGCGGGTGTCGAGGCATGGGGCGCCACGGCGACCGATGTCGCGCTCACCGTCCACGGCAAGGTCATGTTCAGCCGGTCCGGCAAGAGCACGCTCGGTGCCGGGAAATCGGCCCTCAAGGTCAGTCTTGCCGGTGTCACCTCGTCGAGCCGCGTATTCGCTGTGCTCCACTCGAACCGTTCGGGTCGATACGTCCGAGCCGTCGTGCCCACGACCGGCTCATTCACGATCTACCTCAACACCACCGTGACCAGCGCGACCTACATCGCCTGGTTCATCATCAACTAGGTCGAGCTCATGGAGCGCCAACAGTTGAAGGCGATCGCGGCTACCCGCGGACGCCCCGTCGGTTCCAAGCAGACGACGAGCAGGGTCGACGCGAAGCTCCGGGCGGCGATCGCCGCTCGCGGAAAGGGACGCTCGAGCCAGGGCAAGTCGATCGCAGCCGTGCTGGGCAGCTCGGCACATCGCTCGATCACGGCGTTGCGGCCCAACGCGCAGAAGCGCTGACACCAGCCGCCGGCGACCGCCCGGTCTAGTCGAGGTACCGACCCTCCTCGCCAGCGGCGAGGGGGGTCGATCCATCCCGCCCGTGTAATACCTGTCGCGTGACGGCGTCATGCCACTATCCCGGACCCATAGCCGGTGGATCGTCCCCGGCGGATCCGGAATGGAGGTCAGCGCGATGACGTCAGAGATCGATGCGCTCCGCTCTCGCCGGGCGATCCTCGCGGCAGCCGCAGGCGGAGCTGCTGCCTTGGCAGCGTCGGCGGCCATGCCCCTCGCGGCCGCCGCGGCTCCGGCCAACCTGCAGACAGAGAGCGACAACGCGACCGGTGCCACGACCAGCGTGACCGACAGCGCCGCTGACAGCAACGCGTTCGAGGGTCATGCGACCGGCACCGGGACGGGCTTCGGCCTCGAGGGAACGGCACTTGGCGCCGCGGGTGTCTCGGGCTGGAGCGTGAGTGCTCCGTCGACGTACTGGGTCGATCCTGCCTTCGACCCGGACTTCACGAACTACACGGGCGTCTTCGGAAGCGCGCCGACGGCTGCCATCGAGACCGCGGTCGGGACCGGCGTCTGGGGAGATAGCCCCGATGTCGGCGTGTACGGGTCGGGCTCTACGGGCGTCGAGGGATACGGCGGCTGGGGCGTGGCCGGGTTCGCCAATGGCACGGTCGGGAGCGTGGGCGTGTACGCCCAGGCAGACCTTCCCTCGCGCGCTTTGTACGTGGACGGGAAGGCCCACTTCACCCGCTCGGGCCGCAGCACGATCGGTGCCGGGAGATCCTCGATCACCATCAACCTGAGTGGCACGTCGAGCGGGAGTCGTGTCTTCGCCGTGCTCCATTCCAACCGGGCAGGGCGCTACGTTCGAGCCGTCGTCCCGACGACCGGCAAGTTCACGATCTACCTGAACACGACCGTGACCTCGGCGACGTACGTCGCCTGGTTCGTGCTCGACTGAAGGGGGTGACCGATGGATATCCGTGGAGCACGACACACGACGAAAGGTGCTCGGCGCCCGACGGACACGATCGCAGAGCCGCTCCACCGTTTCGCGTTCACGCCGGGAAGCGGGGCCACCGGGACCGTGTCGAGGGCCGTCCAGACCAGTCCGCCGCACCACGGCGGTGCCGTCGTGCGTACAGCTGCTGCGGCTAGTCGGCGACCACCGGCCATCCGCTGACCATCCTGACGCGATGAAGCAGCGGGCCCACGTCCCGCTGCTCCCTTGCGTTGACGCCCCGACCCGCGCGCCCTAGACTCGATATCCGACGAAATCACTCGGATATCGAGGACCTCCCCTGACCGCGACCACCGGTTCCGACCCCCAGCCGCTCGAGTCCCTTCCCGTCCAGCGCCCCGCCTACCACGGCTCGGGTGCGGTCGCCTTTTCGACGAAGGGGGAGTACGGCGTCCGGCTGATGGTCCAGCTCGCGCGCCACTACGGCACTGGGCCGGTCAGCCTTGCGGGGATCGCGGCGGAGGAGGATCTTCCCCGCGCGTACCTCGAGCAGCTGGTCGTGAACCTGCGCGAGGCCGGACTCGTCGTGAGCACCCGTGGCGCGCACGGCGGCTACGAGCTCACGCGAACGCCCTCGCTGATCCCGATGAGCGAGGTCCTGCGCGCACTCGAAGGGCCGATCGCGCCGATGTTCTGTGCCACGGACGACCCCGAGCATGCGATGACGTGCGACCGCTCGGCGCGCTGCACCGTCAACGTCCTCTGGGTCCGCGTCCGTGATGCGATCACCGCGACCCTCGATTCGATGACCCTCGCCGACCTCGCTCCACCGCGGGTCGGCACCCTCGACGATCCCCAAGGAGCCTTGATCAGCCAGTGAACGACCAGTCGACCGCCGCCCCCGAGCAGCACCTCGTCATCCGCGGCCTGCGGGTCGCGCCACTCGGCCACCCCGACCACGAGATCCTGCAAGGGATCGACCTTGACGTCGGGAAGGGCGAGGTCCACGCGATCATGGGCCCCAATGGCTCGGGCAAGACCACGCTCGCCTATGCCCTGATGGGTCATCCGGCGTACCAGGTGACCGGCGGTCAGGTGCTCTGGAAGGGCCGCGACATCCTCGCGCTCACGCCGGACAAACGCGCCCGACTCGGGCTCTTCCTGGCGTTCCAGTACCCGACCGCGATCCCCGGTCTGTCGGTCGCGTCGTTCATCCGGAGCGCGCTCAACGCGAAGCTCCAGGGTGTCGACAAGAGCGCCGATATCGACCCGACCGACCCGGTCCGTGGCGGCGTCTCGATGCGCGACTTCCGGGCGAAGATGCGCGAGAAGATGGCGCTCCTCCGCATGGATGAGAGCTTCGCCAGCCGGTACGTCAACGAGGGGTTCTCGGGCGGCGAGAAGAAGCGCCTCGAGATGCTCCAGATGGCGGTGATCGAGCCCGAGATGGCGATCCTCGACGAGACCGATTCGGGGCTCGACATCGATGCGCTGCGGATCGTGGCCGAGGGCGTCAACGCGATGCTCAACCCGAACCTCGGCGTCCTGCTGATCACCCACTACCAGCGGCTCCTGAATCACATCAAGCCTGACGTCGTTCACGTGCTGGCGCAGGGCCGCATCATCAAGACCGGTGGGCGCGATCTGGCGCTTCAGCTCGAAGAGGAGGGTTACGGCCCGGTCCTTCGGGAGGCCGGACTCGAGACGAACGTGTCCGATGAGGCGCTCCAGGTCCCGAAGGGCCCGGACCTCGACCTCGAAGGCGATGCCGACCGGCAGCCCGTGGAGGCCGCTCGCTAGGCGGGCTCTGATGGCCATCGAGACCTCCGCCCCGAGGGCAGCACTCGACCCAGTCGCACTGCGCCGCGACTTCCCGATCCTCCGGCAGGAGATCAACGGGCATCCGCTGACCTATCTCGATTCGGCGTCGAGCAGTCAGAAGCCGCAGGTCGTCATCGACGCCGTCGCCACCTACTACAGCGAGTACAACGCCAACGTCCATCGCGGCATCTACACGATCGGCGAGAAGGCGACCGCGGCCTATGAACGAGCGCGGGCGACCGTTGCCCGCTTCATCAACGCGCCCGACAGTCACGGCATCGTCTTCACGCGGAACGCGACCGAGGCCATCAACCTCGTCTCGTATTCATGGGGTCGCCGCAACATCGCCCGGGGTGACGCGATCGTCCTGACCGAGATGGAGCATCACGCCAACCTCGTCCCGTGGCAGCTCCTCGTCCAGGAACAGGACGGTGACCTTGAGTTCATCCCGATCACCGATGACGGTCAGCTGCGTCTCGACGTGTTCGAGGTGCTGCTCCGGCTGAAGCCGAAGCTCGTCGCATTCACCCATGTGTCCAACACGCTCGGCACGATCAACCCGGTACGCGAGATGACCGAGATGGCGCACGCTGCCGGCGCGCTCGTGCTGGTCGATGGCGCACAGGCAGTGCCGCATGTCCCGGTCGACGTCCAGGACATCGGCTGTGACTTCTACGCGTTCAGCGGCCACAAGATGCTGGCGCCGATGGGCTCCGGCGCGCTCTGGGCGCGCAAGGAGCTACTCGAGGCGATGCCCCCGTTCCTCGCCGGTGGAGAGATGATCCGCGAGGTCCACCTCCGCCGCAGCGAGTTCAACGAGGTCCCCTGGAAATTCGAGGCGGGGACGCCGGCCGTGGCGGATGCCATCGGGCTCGGCACAGCCGCGGACTACCTGATGGCGATCGGCATGGATGCGGTCCGCGAGCACGAGCGGGGGCTCGTCGAGTACGCCCTCGACGTCCTTCCCCGCGAGGTCCCGCAGATCGAGCTCTACGGCCCGCTGGACCCCGACAAGCGCGGCGGTGTCGTCCCGTTCAACCTGCCGGCGATCCATCCGCACGACGTGGCGCAGGTGCTCGACCGGTATGGGATCGCGGTCCGGGCCGGCCACCACTGCACGATGCCACTCCATGAGCGCCTCGACCTTGCTGCGACCGCGCGCGCCAGCTTCAGCGTCTACACGACGACCGAGGACATCGACCGACTGGCCGCCGGGCTGAACGAGGTCTGGCGCGTCTTCAACGGCTGACGCTCAGGGCGCGGCGCCGATCTAGTCGAGCCGGACGCCCTGCCGCTTCAGCTCGGTCTGGATCTTCCTGACGTCGAGAGCGTCGAACGGTGTGTCGTCCCTGACGGATACGGCCGCCGCGACCCCCGCACCCTGGCCGCTGACCGTGCAGCACATCATGTTGCGCACCGAGGCGTGGGAGATCTTGTCGCCGCCGATCGAGCGTCCCGCGACGATCAGGTTGCCGATCCCCTTCGGAACGAGTGAGCGATAGGGCACCTGGAAGTAGCGTCCGGTCGTCGGCAGGATCAGCACCCCGTATCCGTCGATGAACTCGGGGAAGATGCCGATCGAATCCTCGAAGCGGCCCTGTTCCCGGACGTCCTCGCCGGTCATGTCGTAGAGCGCCTCGATCTTGCGCGTGTCGCGGATGCCGATCGTCATCCCGAAGTTGCGCAGGACTGCGTCCTCGCAGCCGGGCATGAACGCCCGTAGCGCATCGATCGCGTGCATCGCCTGCTTACGGCCCTCGATCTCGCCTCGCGTCAGGTCATCGGCGCTCGTGCCGTCGACGCCGGTCAGGTGGATGAGGTTGAGGTACGTGAGATCGCCGGTATCGGTGATCGTGCCCCACGTCCCGGCGAGCGTGATGAGGTTCTGCGGGATGAGGCCCTCGGCCACGGCACGCTTGAACGGCTTGCGGAGGAAGGGCGAGAACATCTCGTCCTCCTTACCGGTCGTCTCGATGTCCCACTCCTGGTTGCCGGCCCAGTCGCGATACGTCTGCGGGTCGGACTTGACCGCTTCGAGGAAGCGAGGCTTGTTCACACCGGTCATCGAGAACATCACTGACGCGGCGAGCATCTCCTCGCGCGGCGTGATGTGGAACGGAGCCCCGGCGCGCGCGGCGACATCGGCGTCACCGGTCCCGTCCACGATCCGCTTCGCAAGGACGGCCTCGCGCCCTGACTTGCTCTCCGTGATCACGCCACGGATGACGCCATCCTCCACGATCGGCGCGACGGCCAGGCGATGGAGCATCGGCGTGATGCCGGCCTCTTCGACGAGGACGTCGGCGACGTACTTGAAGCGCTCCCCGTTGATGCCCATCGAAAGCGACTGGCTCTCGGGACTCGCCGCACCCATCGCCGCCGAGCGCTCCTCGAGCTCGCGCCCGATGCCGTTCGCCTCGACCGTTCCCTCGTGGCGGTACCAGCCGATGCTCTCGACACCGACCTGGGTCATGTTCCCGCCGAAGCAGCCATACCGGTCGAGCAGCGTGGTCCGCGCTCCGGCCCGCGCCGCCGCCAGGGCAGCGCTGAAGCCACCAGGGCCGCTGCCGACGACGAGGACATCGGTCTCGTGGACGACCTCGACCGTGCGGGCTGCCTCGGTGATCGCGTTCATATCGCGCGGACAGGCGAGGGGTCGGGCCAGGCTCACGCCGCCTCGACGGCGAACACCGGCGAAGGCTCGACGCTGACGCGGACGGCCGCGCCGGGCACGAGCCCGCGCGCATCCGAGGCCGACATCTGGGAGACCACGAGCGTCTCGTCCGGCAACGTCACCTGGGCCCGGCAAAGCGAGCCGAGGAAGCTGACCGCCGCGACGCGGGCGTCGCCGTCGTCGGCCGGCACCAGCCGGACGTTCTCCGGTCGGACCAGCGCCTCGACCTGACCGCTCTGGGTGGATCCCTCGAGCAACGGCACCGCCGTCCCGAGGACGTTCACGGTACCTCCCTGTGCGGTCGCGGCGATCCGGTTGGTGAGGCCGACGAATTCCGCCACGAAACGGGTCTTCGGCCGGTCGTACAGCTCCGAGGGAGGCCCGATCTGCTCGAGACGCCCGGCCGACATCACGCCGACCCGGTCGCCCATCGCGAGCGCCTCCTCCTGATCGTGGGTCACGAACAGCGTCGTGATGCCGATCATGATCTGGATCCGGCGGATCTCCTCGCGGAGCTGGCGCCGCACCTTGGCGTCGAGTGCCGAGAGCGGCTCGTCGAGGAGCAGCACCTTGGGCTCGATCGCGAGCGCTCGTGCAAGTGCGACGCGCTGCTGCTGGCCGCCGGACATCTGATGCGGGTACCGGCCGGCCTGCTGGCCGAGCCCGACGAGCTCGAGTGTCTCCTCCGCCTTGCGCTTCCGCGTCGCCCCGTCCACGCCACGTAACCGGAGCCCGTAGGCGACGTTGTCGCGCGCCGTCATGTTCGGGAACAGGCTGTAGGCCTGGAAGACGATGCCCATGTTCCGCTTGTTCGTCGGAACGTCGGTGATGTCCTTCCCGTCGACCAGGATCCGGCCCTGATCCACGTCGTCGAGCCCGCCAAGCGCTCGGAGGGCGGTCGTCTTGCCGCAGCCGGAGGGACCGAGCAGGGCGATGAGCTCGCCAGGTGCGATGTCGATGCTCAAGCCGTTCAGGGCATGCACCGACCCGTACCAGCGGTGCATGTCCTGGAACGCCACGGCAACGCCGTGCCCGTTCGAGGCGGTGTTCGGGCTCGAGTCGGTCATACGGCTGGCTCCTCGACCTGACGATTGGAACGGCGGCCGCCGCCGACGCGGGCGATCACGACCAGGAGGACGAATCCGAAGATGAGGGCCGAGAACGAGACGGCCACCGAGATGAAGGGATCCTGCTTTCCGAGCACCACGATCACGACCTGGAGCGTGTTGAACGACAGCAGCGAGGAGATCGTGTACTCGCCGAGGACCAGCGCGATCGCCAGGACCGACGCCGAGAGGATCCCGGCCCGGATGTTCGGCATGATCACCTGCACGATCGTCCGTACCCAGCCGGCGCCGAGGCTCCGTGCAGCGTCGGCGAGCGTGGCCGTGTCGATGGAGCGAAGGCTCGCATCGATGGCGCGGTAGGCGAACGGCAGCACGAGGATGATGTCGATCAGGGCGAGTGTCAGCGGTGAGGCGCCGATCTTGCCGAAGTTCTGGCCCATGAAGCGGTAGATCGGCGCGATCCCGACGACCAGGACGATGGCCGGGATGGCGAGGGGGAGCAGACAGAGGAACTCGATCACGCGCCGCATCCGGGGGACACGCACGATCGTCCAGACCATCGTCGGCACGAGCAGGACGAGCATGCCGACGACGGTCAGCACGGCGATCTGCAGCGTCGTGGTGACGCTGTCGATCAGGTCCTGCTTGCCGATGATCGCGGTGAATGCGTTCAGGCTGCGACTGCCGAAGTCGCCACGCGTCGAGAACTCGAGCATCGCGAAGAGCGGCAGGAGCAGATAGCCAAGCACGACGATGAGGATCGCGATGCGCGCGATCATCTGGCCACGCGACGCTCGTCGGCGCCGACCGCCCTTCGGCGGTGCGGCGATCAAGGCGCCTCCCTCAGGGGCGGCGGCCGACAGCTCAGCGCCGGGAGTGCCGGTCACTTCACCCACCGCGACGCACGTCGCTGGATCAGTGCGTACAGGGCCATGACCAGGGACACCACGACGATCATCCCGAGCGCCAGTGCCTTGCCCACGTTCTCCTGACCGATGACGACCTCACTCTGGAGTGAACCCGCGATCTGGAGGGTCACGATCGAGGCGCCCTGACTGATGAGGGCCGCGGCCGTCGCGTAGGCCGAGAACGCATTGGTGAACAGCAAGAGCAGTGCGCCGAGGAAGGCCGGCGCGAGGATCGGCCCGCCGACGTATCGCCAGAACGACCACGAGGATCCGCCGAGGCTCGACGATGCATCAAACCACTCCTGCCGCAACCCATCGAGCGAGGGCAGGAAGACGATGAGCATCAACGGGATCTGGAAGTAGGTGTACACGACGACCAGACCGGTCAGGCTGTACAGCCACGACGCGTCGGTCAGCACGTCGAGATGCAACACGTCGCGGACGAACATCGTCGCCAGACCGTTGAACCCGAACGTCGCGAGGAAGGCGAAGGCGAGCATCACGCCGCCGAACTGAGCGAGCACGCCCGACGCCGCGATCACGAACTGACGGAGCGGGCCGTTCGGGTCGCCACGGACCACGGCCCACGCGAGGAGAGCGCCGATGATCGCCCCCGCGATGGCGGTGCTCACGGCGAGCTCGATCGACTTGGTGAACGCGTCGATGAACGTCTGATCCGTGAACAGGCGCGAGACGTTGTCGGCGGTCGGTTGACCACTGGCCGTCGTGAACGCCCCGACGGCGACGATGGCCGTCGGGAGGATCAGGAACAGGAAGATGTACGCATGGAACGGGATGAGTGCGAGGTAGTTCCGCGCTCCGCGGAAGCGGTTCGAGCCGGCCCCGCCAGAGGCGAGGCCGGCTGTCTGTGCCGTGGGCTGGCCGGGCGCGCTTGCCGACGTGTCGGTCATCGCGGCGCTCCGGTCTTCATCAAGACTCGATGACTACTTGATGTCGATGAACTTCCAGTTGTCGGTCAGGTACTTGGTCCCGGCGTCGATCTGCGCCTGGGTCAGCTGCACGGGTGCAGTCGTCGGGGCGCCGACAGCGGCAAGCGCGGCGGCATCCGCCGTTCCGGCCGTTTGCATCGCCTGAAGCCGGACCGGCAGGGCGAAGCCCTTCAGCCAGGTGTTCTGCCCGGCGTCAGAGAAGATGTACTCCATCCAGCAGCGAGCGGCTGCGGGGTGTGCGGCGTCCTTGTTGATCGCCGAGTTGTAGAACGCGGCGACGGGCGGCGCGTCCGACGGGATGACGACCTTCCAATCGATGCCCTTCGGCTTCAGCGACGCGACCAAACCACCCTGGTTGTAGGTCCAGTCGATGACGATCGGGGTCTGGCCGGACGCGACGGTGGCGTCGTTCGGGTCGACCGGGAGGAGGTTGCCGCTGTCCGCGAGCTTCTTGAAGAAGTCGACGCCCGGCGCGAGGTCGTCGGCGGAGCCGCCGTTCGCGAGCGAGGCGAGGACCACGCCGTTGAAGCCGGCGGACGCCTTGAGCGGATTGCCGTTGAGGGCGACCTTGCCCTTGTACTTGGCATCGGCGAGGTCGGCGACCTTCGTGATGTCGCCAAGCTTCGAGTCATACGCGATCGACTCGAAACCGGTGTAGTTGTTGACCCAGAGCCCGGTCGCTTCCTTGTTGGCATCCGGGATGTCGGCCCAGCCGGCGACCTGGTACGGGGCGTACATGTCGGTGTTCGCGGCTGCGACGACGCTGCCGAGGTCGAAGATGTCCGGCTGGCGACCGGTCCCCGCGAGGTCCTTCGCCGCCTTGATCTCTCCGGCGCTGTCCGTGTCCGGCTGATCGGACTGGACCTTGATCCCGTACTTCGTCTGGAAGTCGGTGATCATCTGGCCGTAGTTCGCCCAGTTGGCCGGGGTCGCGATGAGGGTGACCTGACCCTCTTCCT
>Ga0207678_10006278_pt1 | contig 10556 bp, 14 predicted proteins | sample KBSC63metaG_FD_184319 | JGI IMG/M metagenome (GOLD analysis project Ga0207678, IMG submission 184319) | Corn rhizosphere microbial communities from Kellogg Biological Station, Michigan, USA - KBS C6-3 metaG (SPAdes) (version 2) | ecosystem: Host-associated > Plants > Roots > Rhizosphere > Soil ...
GGGAGTTTGCTCGCGCGCGATGCGCGCTTCAGCCTTGTCATCGATACCGCTGCCCAAATCTTCGTCGGCGATGACAAGAACCGGATTGGCCGCGGGTGAAATCAACCTCGAACCGTCGTCGACCAGATCCACGGCAAAGCCTTGGACTAGAGGATCCACCGCATCGGAAATCGAATTACCGGTCGCGGCATAGCCTCCGATTGGGTCAGCGGCTTTGTCGGCGATGGCTCCTCGGCTCACGTCGGTCAGCAGGGCGCCCACCGTCAAGGCGTCGTCGGCGACCACCTCGAAGGTCAAAAACGGAATCCTGTTGCCGAACTCGGCGAGTTCGAGATTCTCGAACACGGCGAACGCCAGTCCGCGGTAGGCCGGAGTCGCCTCAATACCCTCGATCGATGCGATCAGCGGGTCGATCGCCTGGCCCTCGCTTCCGTCATAAAAGCGAAAATCGGTGCTGACCTTGAAGTCGCCGGCCGCGCCCCGCAGCAATTTCCCGTCGGCCCAGATCCGCCGAACTTCCAACAGGCGCCGCGATGAAAGCGCGACCGCAAACGACACCGAATAGCTGAAGGTCTCATCCGGTTGGCCCTTCGCGCCGCTGGTCTGTGTGCTTTCGACGAGGTCCGTCGCCCAGATGATGCTGCCGGCGACGCGCATCGTTCCGTAGATGCGTGGAAGCGGAGTACCGTATGATGACGTCTGGACAGACAGGTCTCCCAGCCTGGGTCCCCGTCGCGGGCTGCCGAAGACCTGCTGGTCGATCGATTGGCCGACGAGACTGCCGATCGCCCCTCCGACGGGCCCACCAAGTATCGTCCCGACAGTGCTGAACACGAGCGTTGCCATCGCTTACCCTTTGCTTGGCGAACGTTTGCGAAAGATCCCGATGATGGGCCAGCCAGGTTCGCCTGGTGTCTCCACCACCCGCGCGAGATGCGCATCCGCGTGCACGAACCCGCGCTCCGTCGATATTGCGAAGTGAAACTGCTCGCTCGCCACTCGCAGCAACATGAGATCGCCTGCCCGGCAGCGGCGTTTGCTGACGCGCCGGAACCAATGGCCGACAGAATGTGCGATTTCTTCGCCGTGATCGCCGCGTAGACGATAGTTGTATCGCACTGCCCCCGGCGGAATGCCGAACGTCGCGAGCACGAGTCCGACGCAATCGAGACCGAGACTCGGATCGCGCCCCTGCGGCCGAAATCGAACGCCGACCAACGCCCGAGCGCGCGCCGCATATTTGGCGTTCATCGGTTCAGGCGCCGGGATACCGGGTCAGCAAATCCGCTCCAGGAAGGTGCGGTTCGCCACGGAAATTCGCCGCATTGGCGAAGCGCTCAGTACAAGTCCGAAACCGTTTGTCGCAGCCTTCTCGTAGCTCCACGACCGTTCCGGCCACGATCTCCACTCGCGGCAGGTCGCGAACTTTGATGGTCATTTCATCACTCTCAATGACCACTGTCGAACGGCCGCAGTTCGCGCCAGTCAGATATCTCAAGCGACCGAGCAGGAAATCATCTCCGATTGCTCGGTCGAGTGTGAGTTCACCACTGGCGCAGGCGACGACGGCCGCACGCACGGTGCGGCCGGCCAGGTCCACGCCGCACTGCGGATCGCCGAATTGCGCCCGGCACTGCGGCGAGGTCGATGGGCAGACCGGGTCTTGAAGCTTCGCCGCCGCTCCCCGAAGCTCTACCGAAAATCCCTCCCCGTTGATTGACACTTCCCCAAGTTCGCCCCCGATCAGCCCGACTGGTTCCGCGCCATCGTCGAGCCAGTCCGTCGCGAACAGCCGCATTCGGGCGCCATCCCAGCGACCCAGCATCAGGTCCGCTTCATTCAGGGTGTCGCTGGACAGCGCACCGCCGATCTCGCTCGATTGAGGATCGAGCCCGAGCGCCTTCGTGACCGCGGCAGGCACGATTCCGGGTGCGGGGTCATGTTGGATGCCGTCTTTGCTCAGCAAGCGGTCGTGGCTCGTCAAGGCGATCCCGCCCCCGTCGGAACGCTCCAATTGCCAGCAAAAAGCGACGGATGTCACTTCACCATCGACAATGGTCGGCATTCAGGCCTCCCGAATTTCGATCAATGGGACGCTTGGAGCTTCGCCGGCGAGGAAAGTCGCTCGATTGATCTCGATTCGGTCTTCGGCGAAGCGGACCGGAACGTCGAATTCGAACCCGGCGGTGATCGCGACCCCAGGTGCGGGAGGGTCATCGAATTGCAGGACTCCCAGCGACTGCAGCGTCCAACCGCTGACAGCTTCAACACCCTCGACGGCGACCCGCAAGGTTCCAGCAATCGGCCGTGTGATGCGCCGTTCCTCACCCGTCCCGTAGGTCTTGATCAAAGGGAACTCGACGCGCGCGCCGTCACCGAATCCGATCAGCTGGTCGGTCGCCGTTGATGCCGAAGACATTTGGTTTGAACTGAAGTCGTAGGAATCTCGGAACCGGAATCCGACCGCCGGACCGCGCCGCGCGCGGAAGAAGGTGATCAGGGTCTCGAGCTCGCGATCGCTGCGCACGCCAGGCCCCGCATCGAAACGGAGCCTTGCCTGGGCCCAGTTGGCGTTGCGGAATTCATACCCGCTGGCGCTGGTCACGATATTGGTCGAGAACCCCGGCGAAACGCTCGCCTCGGCGCCGATCTCGATTGGGAACGTCACGTCGTCGAACGGCGCCACTTCCTGCTCCTTTCCGAATATGGTCAGTCCGTCGCGGACGATTTGCGGCCAGGCCCACAAGAACACATCCGCACATCCGCGCGCTCGTGCTTCGAGCGCCGCGTCGATAATCGAACGCCACTGCACGCGATCGTCCGCGTCGGCGACGAATCCCGACAGATATTGTTGCTCGGAAATCGGGTAACCGAGCCGCAGATCGACTGCCGTGTATGCCGCGGCGCGCCGGGCGCTGGGTCCAGCAGTGACCCATTCGTAATCCTCAACTTGAATCCGGTCGAAGGCCGGCCATTCCCACTCGGCCGGAAGGTTCGCTCGGCGCACTTCCGGCGCCTTCGGGTCGAGCACCCACGGGAGGTAGACGAGCAAGAGCGTCCGCGCTCCCGCCAGTTTCGCCGTCGTCGCAATCTGAGCGGTCGACGCGGCCAGCAACGCCCCCGCCTCGTCGAGCAACGCCAATTGCTCGGAGGCAAGCGTACCGGCGACGTCTTGAATGTCTACGGGGCTGCCACCGAGCGCAGCCTTTGCTGCGTCGTCGTAAAGACAAATCGCGCCGTCAGACGTCACCCACCACCACGGCTCGCCGATCTGGATCTGGGGCAGCAACCCCGCCTCGCTGGCGATTCCGGCCAGCTCTTCGGCCACTCCCGACAGAAAGCCGATCGCGTCGGCGTTGGCCGGCGAAACGAGGCTCGACGGGGGCTCCCACGCGGTCAACGCCGCCGACCCATCGAACGCGCGCTGCTTCCACGCCCCGGGACAAAACATATCGAGTAACTCGTAAGACAGCGACCAAATGACGTCGTAAGCCCGCGCCTTCGCAGCTCGCGCAAAGTCGCGATGCCAGGCGAGCGCTGGTCCGTTGAGCCCGCGCCCAGGATCGAGCAGCGCGGCGCTCCCCGTGAGCGCGAAATAATGGCTCATCCCGATATAGTGGTTGATGACTCCGCGATAGCCGAGACGCTCGATCGACTGGATAATCCGTTCGGGCGGCAGGTTGTACATGTCGTCGTAAGCGGTCGCGATGCGCAGCTCATGCTCGGGCGCGACCGCGTCGTTGATCGGCAGCACGCTGCTCGGGCCGTTGCATTTGATCGCCGACAGGGTCGCGCGGCCCGCTGCCGGCGTCGCCCGGATTAGCTCCGACCCCTCGACATAGTCGGGCGGGACCAGGCTGATGAACATGCGGTCGACGAAGCGCGGGTCCACCCGGTCGGCGTCCGCCGGAAGCGCATACCCGCCATCGAGCGCATCGAAGTCCAGCGTCACCACGGCATCGGTCGGTGATCCGCTGGCATAGTTCCACAGGCGCACCAGCCAGACGCGCTGCGCTCCGCTAGCGTCCTCCCCTTCGATCGTCAGCGTCGGCCCATCCGGCTGGTCGAGCGCGATCAGGCCGCTCGATTGCCAACGGAAGCTGAGCACGCACTGAGAATAGTCGCGGTTTGTTGCGCGGGCATGGGCCGGATGCGCATAGCTGTCTTCGCTATCGTAGATCAGCCCGACGAGGTCGCCCTCGCGCAGGAACTCCGCCTCGACCGTCAACCCATGGCCGTCCGCGCTGGTGACGAGGCTGGCAATGGTGCCGCGTGGAAAATCGACCGTCCAGTGCAGCGGGTCGAACCGTTTGACCCAGGTTTGGATGATCGGCGCGTCCCGCCGCGTGAACCAGTGGTTCATGACCGCTCCCTCAGCGCCGAACGAACTGCGCGAGCGACTTGCCGGCTCGATTGTCGCAGGACCTGAGGGTCGCCCGGTTGCGGCGCCTGGATTGCGATCGCTACGCGGACGTCGCTTCCGCCAGCTCGGGCACGCTCGATCCGCCCCGAGCCCGCCGGAACGAACAGCTCGGGCCCGCGCTCACCAACCACATAGCTGCGCCCGGCGCTGACGGGTCCGCCAGTCGCCCGGCCGGGTGAGCCGAGCAGACCGGAAATCAGGCTTCCGAGTCCGTTAATCAGGCCGGCACCAAACCCGCCACCTCCACTCCCACTATTGAACAATCCACGAAGGGAGGCCTGGGCGATGTCCGCCATCGCCGACAGCGCCACCTTCTTCAGATCATCGAAGCCGAGCTTCCCGGTCCGCAGCGCTTTCCCCAACGCATTGTCGATCAGCAGCCCGGCCCGTCCTGCACCCTTCACCAGCGGTCCTTCGAGTTCACCGCGCATCAAGGCGACATCGCGCGCGAACGCAGCAGTATCCGCCCGAACGCTGACCACCAGCCGTTCGATCTCTTCGTCCATGTCTAGGTCTCACTGATCCGGAAAGCGCTTGCGCAGCTCCGCGATTGTCGTTTCGTCGGGCGCGTCTGGCACGTCACCAATGGGCTGGAGTGCCAACGCCAGTTCCGCCGGGGTAGAATCCCAAAACTCGTCCGGCCGCCACCCGAGCAGCGTGCTCGCGGCGCCGCTCAGCCGAGCGGCCGCGTCGCCGAACGTCACCGTCCCTGCAGGATTTGCGCCAGCATGGTCCGCAGCAAGGGTGCGATCTTCGCCAGGCCCTTTTCCACGATCGCCTCGCCGATCCGCTCGCGCGTGATTGCTGCCGGCCGGCCCTTCGACAAATGATCGAACAGCGCTGCAATTTCGCTCAGCTTCAGTGCGCCCTCGGCTGCGCGCTCGACCACCTCGAACAGTGAACCCAGCTCTTCCTCGGCTGCAATCAGCGCGCCGAAGCTAGGCCGCAGCAGGAGGGTCTCGCCTGCCACCTCAATGGAGCCCTCGCCGCGATACGGATTGGCTTTCGTCATAGCGCGACAACTTCGCCCGAGCTCTCGAGCGCGAGCGTGTAGTTCCGCTCGCCGTTGAAATCGCCAGCATATTCAAGACGCGTCAGCAGGAAGTCCCCCCGCATGCGCTCACCGCTTTCAAAGCTGAGCTCGTAACTTTCGAGCGCACCGCTCAAAGCCAGCGCTTTGACCTGCGTCTCGGCCGCGCTGCCCGTGAAGATGCCGCTAGCGGCCACCGATACCGACCGCACGCCGGCGCCGGACAGGAGCTCGCGCCACCCGCCGCTGCCCTTGTTCGTGATCGCGACCGGGTCGCCGTTGATCGACAATTGGGTCGTCTTGAGACCTGCGACAGTTGAATAGATCGGCATCGCCGACCCATCGCCAACCTTGAGCAGAAATGCGCTCCCGCGCTCCGCCGCCATAAGAGACTCCTTTCAAAAAGAACCCTCTGCCGCTTGCGGGAGAGGGGATAGAGCAGCACACCTGCTCAGGGTGTAGCCCGACCCGCGAGCCTCGGATTATCCGTCGGCCAGCATCCGCGCCCGGAAATCGATTGCCGCGGCCCACGGCCCCGCGACGTCCCGCAGCACGCGTCGGCGCACGAGGCGCATCGTCACCAGCTGCCAGCCTTCGAGATCGGAGAGCTCCTGCAGGCTCGTTTCGATCCGGTCGGAGATGGCATGCAGGCGCACCGGCTCGTCATCCCACACCGTGATCGCGACCAGCACCTCCCGCCCCTCCCCGCTCTTGTGGCTCCAGTCGGTCTCGGTGGTCGCATCGAGAGCGACGTACGGGTACGCCGCACGGGCCGGCGGACCGTCGAACACACCGGTGAGCTCGACCATTGACGCCAGGGCCGACGCAAGTGCCGCTTGGAGCGCCCCGCCCGCGCTCATTTGAACCCGCTCGACAGAAAGCGCAGTGCCGGGTCGGTCAGCCAGCGCTTCATCAGTCCGTGACCACTCAAGATGACATTCGGGCCCTCGAGCTGAACCTTGCTGCCCAGCATCGACTGCATTGCCGCCGCAAGTTTCGCCACCTGGCGACTTTGCGCAGCCCCCGCGAGCGCTTGCGCTCGGCTCATCAGCCGCTCCATCATCACCGTACCTCCTCGCAGCGCATGGTCAGCCGGTCCTTGTCGCGCGGATCGTCGAGCAGCTGCCGCACCATCAGCTTCCGGCTATTCCAAATGACACGCTGATCGATCGAGACACCGTCACGACGCCGGATCGTCACCCGGTACCGCGGCATCGCACTCAGCGACTGCGCCTGTCTTTCCGGCCCGACGCTCTCCAGCGTGACGCTTGCTAGGCACCGGCAGACTTGCTCCCACCCAGGCTCCTGCAAGCCCATCGCGTTGCGGAGGGAGATCGCCCGCTCGATGACGATGCGCTCGCGCAGCGTCCCAGCGAACTCGCCGCTCATGCGAGCCGCACCCGCCGAAATGGCCGCCACAACGCCGTCACTGCAGCCGGCGGCTCGCCGCCGCCGCCGTCACGCGACGTGAACAGATGTGCAACCAGCCGAAGAATTCCTTGGCGGATGGGTTCGGGGACCTCGTTCTCGCTCTCTGCGATCCCCGCGGTTCCAGTGACTCGAACCCGGCAGCCTGAAACGGAGGCGCCGACACGCACCCAGCCATCGCCGGTTGCATCGATGTCGATGGAATATGCCCCGACCGGGAGCGGCGCAGTACCGCCGGAATTATCCACGCCTTGCACATCGGTGATCGCGCGCACCGGACTGGCGGCAACTCGCTCCCATCCGCCGCTCGCTGCAACTTCGTCGTTGAACGTGCGCGCGATCACGATCTGGTTGATGAAGCTCTCGCATAAAGCCGTCGCAGTCCGGATCAGTCCCGCGACGACGGCTTCTTCCTCGCCAGTTTCGATGCGAACATAGGCCTGCGCTTCACTCAATGTGACTGCAGGCTCCGCCATTCCGAAACCGGACATCAGCGTTTCTCCACGCGGACGACGATCGACCGGCTATCCTCGCGGCCCAGCGCGGTCGTGACATGATTGACGAGCCGGTAGACGCGTCCGGGTTGGCCGCCGCTCGCGTTGACTGTCGACGTGCTTGCGTCGAAATTGCTTCCGACCACGGCGATGCCGTCCGCCTCGTCCGGGTCGACGGTCCATACGCTCTCCGCAAGCAGATCATCGCCGAGATATTCGACGCCCCAGTCGATCAGATAATCGACCACTGCGTCCGGGTCCTTGAGCAGGAGTGTCATGGCAGTCCTTTGATGTTGCTGAAGCGCTCAGCGCGGTTCCGGCTGAGCTGCGGCGTCGACCTTGGCGACCGCTTGGCGCGCCGGCGGCGGCTTTTTTTTGGTCGACGTGGTCGGCTGCTCTGAAAGCGCCGCTTCGCCCGTCGCGAACTCGCCGATGCTCATGCGTTGACCGCCTTCAGCACCGCGAAGTTCAGGACCAGCGCCTCGGCCAACGCACCGGCCGACCGGTTCTCGACCACGATCTTGAACGACCCGGCGGCGATGCCTTCGACCCAGTAACGATAGGCGCCAGCCGCCGCATTTCCGCTCGCAAGATTGAGATTGATCGTGTCCGTCGCGGCCACTGCGGAATCGGTCACGACGAACGACACGATGCCCCCGGCGGCCAGCGACGCAGCATTCATCGTGATCTGACCCGCAGCCTTGTTGATCGTCACTCCGGTCGACTTGCTGGTCGCCTGGGTCACCGCTCCACCGGCTCCAGCGGCATAGCCGACGCCGCTGGTCGCGCCGCTGCTCGTCACCGCCGCGGTCGCCGCCACGCTGGTCGGCGTGATCGCGCCGAGCGAGAGACTGGTTCCGGACAGAATGAGTCCCGAGCTCAGCCCCAGCTCTTCGACGCTGCCTGCCCCCGCAGAGGCGCGACCCAGCAGCTTCGCTGTCGCGCTGACGTTCTGGATCTTCGCGTACGTGACTGCAGAGTTCGCGAGTTTGCTCGAGGTCACTGCGCTCGCCGCGATGTTAGCAACGAAGCTTCCCGTTCCGGACCCTGTCACGTCGCCGGTCAGACTGATCGTTTGGTCGCCGGTGTTGGTCCCGGACAGGTTCGACGCGGTCACCGTGCCGGTGGCGGAAATGGTGCCGGCAACGCCGAGGTTTCCATTGTCGCCGAGAACGGTCGGTCCGTCCCCGGTCATCAGCCAATAGGTTCCGCTCGGGTGCGAAAAACCCGCCGCGCCGCCGTAATTGCCGATGCACCAATTGGCCGTCAGCGGCTCGTCCTGGAGCTGGATCTGCTTGCCTTTCCGGACCAGCAGGATGTCCTCGGAAATGACGAACGTGCCGTTCGCTCCGTCCCCACCAAACGCAGCTCGTCGGCGTACGCCGAGCACCGATACGTCATTGTCTTTCGACGTTGTGTTGTCGCTGATCGTGAACGTAGCCGGGTCGGCGATGGTCGCTTCAGCAGCGTGGAATTCGACGTGGTTCTTGCCCGCGCCGCCGTTGTCGAACTGAACGAGCAGGGCCGAACCGACTTCCTTGTAGGCGCCAAGCACGCGATTGTAGCCGGTCATGTTCCCGAAGCGCATCGGGCCGGCCGAATTGCCCGCGAAGTGCGGGCCGTAATAGATATTGCCGAGCGCCGAATTCTCGAACGCTCCGAACTGCCCGCTGTTGGTGGAGTCGAGCCCCCGGATCTGCACCTGGTTGCTGTCGAGCCCGTAGGTCGCGAAGCCGTTCTTGCGGTTGTCCCAGACGTGGAGCCCGTCGATCGTGCAGTTATTCGCGTTGATTGACACGTCGGGCGCAGTCACGCCGCTCAAGAGATAGACGCCGTTCCCCTCGAAGCCCTGGACGACGACATCCTCGATCCGACAGCCGTTCGACTGCAGCAGGATGCCGCAGCCGACGCCCAGTGCAGCATTGGCATCGCTGACCGCTGCAGCGCCGGCTCCCTTGAGCCGAAGCGCGCGGATGACGCTTCCGGCGCCGAGGCCTTGCGCCCCGTTGCGGATATTGACCGCGCCGCTCAGTCCCGCCGGGAAGCTGACGATCGTGCCGCCCGTCGACTGGACGCCGCTGCCCCCGCCCTCGAGGCTGATCGAAGCGCCGCTCCATGCCAGTGCCGACCCACAGAAATATCGCTTCGCGGCCAGTCGGACCGTTCCACCGCCCGCGGCAACTTGAAAGTTGATCGCTGCCTGAATCGCCGGCTGGTCGTCGCTCGTCCCGTCGCCGACTGCGCCGAACCACTCGGGATAGACCGGTCCGTCGAACCGGCGCACCCAGGCGCCGGAAGATCCGCTCGGCGCGCTCGCCGGCGCGACATAGACGCCTTGCCGGTTGTCCGCCGCCACCGCCGCGCTGAGGTTCGAGCTGTCGAACAGGAACAGGCCTTCGCGCCGATGCTCGGTGAGAACTGCCGCGGCCTGCGACGACGAAGCCGCCAAGGCCGCTCGGCTGGCCGCCATTGCCGGCGCCGATCCCGCGCCCGCCTGGACATTGTTGAACCACTCCGCTGGCGCGATCAACGCGATCGACTTCGTGCCGTTGGTGAAATTGGTCGGCGAACCGCTGAGCGGCTGACGGGCGATCTGCCCGCCAGCGGTCAGGGTTCCACGGCCAACCTCGCGCTCCGCGGGTTTGTCGATACCGATCGCCGAATAATAGAAGCTGTCGCCAACCTGCAGCGCCGAGCCGAAGCCCGTGAACCCGCTGACCGTCGGGCCGAGCACGAAATTGCCCGTCCCCTGGGTCGACGTATAGCTGCGTACGAGGTCGACGAACCTCGGCTGAAACTCCGCCATTGCGGCTCCTCTTGATTAGGAACCCTCCCCAGCTCACGGGGGAGGGACAGAGCAGCGAAGCTGCTCAGGGAGAGGGTGAGTTCGAGACCAGCTCAGGCGAACTTCAGAAGCTTGATCGCTTCCGAATTGACCACCTGCCCGCCGACCCGCTTGGTCGCGTAGAAGTGCACGTAGGGCTTGTGCGTGTACGGATCGCGCAGGATCGTGGTCGCATTGCGCTCGGCGATCACATAGCCGGCCTTGAAGTTGCCGAACGCGATCGACAGGCTGTTCGCGCCGATGTCGGGCATGTCTTCGGCCTCGATCAAGGGGTAGCCGAGCAGCGTCGCCGGAGTTCCGGCCGTCAGCCCAGGCTGGAACAGGAACTGCCCGTCC
>Ga0207678_10006280_pt1 | contig 10553 bp, 9 predicted proteins | sample KBSC63metaG_FD_184319 | JGI IMG/M metagenome (GOLD analysis project Ga0207678, IMG submission 184319) | Corn rhizosphere microbial communities from Kellogg Biological Station, Michigan, USA - KBS C6-3 metaG (SPAdes) (version 2) | ecosystem: Host-associated > Plants > Roots > Rhizosphere > Soil ...
GGCGTGTGGTGCGAGATGAAGGTGAACGACCCGCTCGCCTATCTGTACAAGAACACGGACCCCAAGGGCTCGCTGCGCGCCAACATCTCGAACGCCACCGTGCGCAGCCTGAGCAACATGAAGCTCGTGGACATGCTGGAGGAGCGCCACAACATGAGCCGGGCGGTGCGCGAGGAGGTGTCGCACGAGTCAAAGGAGTGGGGCTACCAGGTGGGGAGCGTGTACATCCGCAAGGTGCACTTTCGCGACGTGGGCATGATCTCGCAGATCGAGCAGAAGGTGGTGAACCGGCTGCGCCAGGTGACCGCCGCGATCCAGCAAGAGGGCACCAACCGGGTGAACGTGATCCGCTCCGCCGCGGAGCGCGAAGCCGCGGTCGAGTTTGCCAAGGCGGCCGTCATGCGCCCGCGCATCGTGGGCGAAGCGCTGGGCCGCGTGGCACAGAATCCGGCCATCGCCAACGCGCTGTTCGAGGTGCTGGAGGCGCAGAACGCCCTGCAGAGCCCGAGCCTGGAGGTCGACATTCTGCCGCAGGGCATCCCCGTCTGGTACGGCGTGTCGGGCTCTTCCGGAGCGCCCCCTCGCAAGCGCGAGAAATGAAAACAGGGGCGACGCGAGCAGTGGCTCAGCTCTCGCGTACCGACGGATAGGCCATGGTCGGCTCGTCCCAGCCCTCGAGCGGGGAGGCCCACGTGGAGGTAGCGGGCTCCTCCTCAGGCAACTCGCGCAGCTCGCTCGATGGCGCCGCAGACGGAATGGACGGCGCGGCGAGCGGCACGGGTGGAGCGCCCTTCGGCTGCGCGGCGAGCCGCCGGTTGGCGTGTGAGCGCCACTCCTTCTCCACGATCAGGCGCGTCCCGCGCGCGAAGGTGAGATACGACCACGACCACTGGATCATCACGAACAGCCGGTTGCGAAAGCCGCTCAAGAAGTAGATGTGCACGAGCAGCCACATCACCCAGGCCAGCATCCCCGCGCTGCGATAGCCCCCGCGTTGCATCACAGCGCGACGGCGGCCGATGGTCGCCATCTGGCCCTTGTCGAGGTAGTTGAACTGAGTGCGCCTGCGGCCCTCGAGGTCGGCCGCGATGATCTCGGCGGCGTGCTTGCCCTGCTGAATCGCCACCGACGCCACGCCCGGCAGCGGGCGCTCCATGTGCGGTGCCTTGAAGTGGGCCTGATCGCCGATCACCAGCACCTCGGGATAGCCGGGCACGCTCAGGTCGGCGCCCACGATCACTCGGCCCTGGCGATCCTGCGGTGCGCCCAGGTGCGCGCCGATCGCCGACGCCTGCACACCCGCGGCCCAGAGCACCGACGCCGATGCCAGGTGCTCCTGACCGACGAACACGCCGTCCGCATTGATCTGGGTCACCGTGCTGTTCGTCCACAGCTGCACCCCGAGCCGCTCCAGCTCGGTGGTGGCGCGGCTCGACAGCTCTGGATCGAAGCTGGGCAGAATGCGCGGCCCGGCCTCGATCAGCACGATGCGCGTGAGCTTGGGATCGATGTTGCGAAAGTCCTTGGCCAGCGTGAAGCGGGTCATCTCACCGATCGCGCCGGCCAGCTCCACGCCCGTCGGGCCTCCGCCCACGACGACAAACGTGAGTAACGCGCGCCGCCGCGTGGCGTCGCGCTCGCACTCGGCGCGCTCGAAGGCGCTGAGCACACGCCGCCGGATCTCGGTCGCCTGCTCCAGCGTCTTCAGCCCGGGCGCGTGGTCTTCCCACTCGTCGTGGCCGAAGTAGGCGTGCTGCGCGCCGGTGGCCAGCACCAGATAGTCGTAGTCGTAGCTGCCCGCGCTGCCGAGCACGCGGCGTGAGTCGGGCAGGATCGCCTCCACCTCGTTCTGCACCACGTGGACGTTGCTGCGCCGCGAGAACAAGCCGCGGATCGGCGCCGCGATGTCGCCGGGGCTGAGCCCCGCCATCGCCACCTGGTACAGGAGCGGCTGGAACAGATGATAGTTGCGGCGATCGATCAGCGTGATGCTGACATCACGGCGACGGGCCAGCTGCCTGGCACAATTCAAACCACCAAACCCCCCACCAATGATCACGACTCGCGCTTCGCGCATCTTCATTCAACCTCGGTCACAGATCTCGCTCTCGGGGATGGCTCTGCGGCGAGCCCTTAGCACGTTTGCGCACCAGCTCGAGCAAGAACGACGACGCGATGCGCGAAGCTCCTCGCCCCCGTTCCTGGGTGAAACTCTTTGCCTGGCGCGACACGAAAACGAAGCGCGCTCGTTACGCGAATTGCCCGGGGTCAGCGCGGAGACGGGACGAAATTGCCGGGTTGCGGGCTACGCGCATGCGGTTGCAAATCATCCCTGTGATCGCTCGTGGTCCCTGGCGTCATGCGTTCCCCAAGATCGCACCCTTGATTTCCTGCTAGGCTCTGTGCTTGCGCACGCGGGGTGCGCGCGAGGAGCGCCAGCCGAGCTGGCGAATGAAGCATGAAGACGTACGCGATGGGATTGGTGCTTGCGCTGGGTCTGGGGGCGGGCGTAGGCGCGTCCGTGAGTACGCTGGCGCTGGCCGACGCTCCGAAAAACACGGCGCGGGAGCTGACACAGCTGGTGATGCCCAAGGACGGCTACCAGAAGATGATGCAGCAGATGTCCGAGGGCATGGTGGAAGGCATGAGCCGTAGTGGCGCCCAGATGCCGGCGGACTTTCCCAAAAAGATGATGGCGGTGGTACAGGAAGCGCTGCCCTACGAAGAGCAGATCGACTTCATGACCAAGCTCTATACGAGCCGCTTCACGGATGGAGAGCTCAAGGACATGGTCACCTTCTACAAGACGCCGACCGGCAGCAAGCTGGTGCGCGAGCTGCCCGGCATCATGCGTGAGAGCGCGCTCTGGGCGAGTCAGCTGTTGCCGAAGCGCCTGCCGGAGCTGATGAAGAAGCACGGCATCGGCCCCGACCAGGGCCAGGGGGCGCCGGGGCCCTCCTCGGCCCCGGCGAAGAAGTGAGCCTCGCCCGCACGCCTACGGGCTGAGCGATTGCTCCCAGAATACGGCCTCTCCCTCGCGGTTCGCCACGAAGGAGACGCCGCCGTCCTGGGACAGCACGATCGCCAGCCCTTGCGGGTTGTCGCGCACAAAGCGATACGCCGCGCGGTGGCGCGTACCGACGTCTTCCACCAGCGCGGGCTCACAGTGCGTGCCCTCCGTGTCGAGCGCGCGCCAGACGCGATCGGGGGACGGCAGATCGGCGGAGACCTCGGCGCCGAAGCCGATGATGCGGAAGCTCTTGTCCAGCACCACCGCCCCGTCGATCGCGGCCAGGCTCGCGATCAACCGGCTCAGCTCGAACACGGCTTGCTCCAGCCGCTCGATATCCGGGCGCTGATCGAGCACGAAATCCGTCCAGCCGACGCTCGACGCGCTGCTGGCGTCAGCGATGCGCTCCAGGATCTGGAACAGCAGGCTGCGGTAGCGGCTCGCGGGCTCGCTGGGCTCGAACGGATACTTCAGGCGCAGGCCGCGCAGCGGCAGTTGCGCGCTCGAGCCGTCGACCAGGAGCAACATGCCGCCGTGATGCGCGCCGCGCACCAGCTGGATCGCACGCCGCAGCATGTGTTGCCCGATGCGCCCGACCAGCGCCGATTCCACCTGCGACGGCACCGGACGCGATGCTTGCTGCGCGGCGTGCTCGGCGCGCACCGTCTCCCGCTCGCGCCGGAACAGCAGGGGCAGCCACTGTGAATCGAACACGTCCAGGGTTTCATCGACCAGCACGCCGCGCTCCAGGCTGCCGATCAGCTTGCCCGCGCAGCGCACCGCCACGTGCCCGGGGGCGGTGACGTGCACGATCGGATCATAGCTCCAGTTGGGCACCGGGCTGCGGCCGCCCCAGGTGGGAGCGAGCCAGGCGGGCCCGGAGTGAGCGATGCCCCAGATGCGCAGCGCGCCGTCCACCGCGTGCGCGCCGATCAGCGCCGTCTCGAAGGGCGTCGCCGGGCTGAGCCGGCGTAGCTCGTTGGCGCTCAGCGGGCGGTCCTGCGCGAAGCGGAGCCGCAGCACTCCCTCGTTCGGGACGCCGGCCTCGGGCAACTCGGAGGGCTGGGTCAGCAGCAGGCGAAAGCGCGTGGGCCGCGCCTCCTCTGGCGTCATCGAGGCCTGAAAGCAGGCCGTCAGCGCTTCGTCCAGGAGCTCGCCAGAAATGCTCAGGCGCCGCTCCGCTGGCCAGTGCTCCTGCACGTAGTGTGCGAGATCGGCGGGGTAAGCGTAGTGACGGCTCACGCGCCCTCACGGCGTTCCGAAGGCTCGCGCGCTGCCCACGGCACGCGCAGCCGGGAGTGCGCGACGCCGATGCACTCATCCATCACCACGACCAGACCAGCGGCGCCGGCCCGCACTGCAGCCTCGTCGTTCCAGATCCCGGACTGCAACCACAGCACCTTGGCTCCGATGGCGACCGCGTCGTCAGCGATCGCCGGCGTGTGCTCGGGGCGGCGGAAGACATCGACGATGTCGACCGGTTCGGGGATGTCGCGCAGCGAGGCGTAGGCCTTCTGCCCCTGCACCAGCGACTCGTTGGGATTGACCGGGATGACGCGGTAGCCCGCCGCCAGCAGGCGCCCAAAGATGCCGTGGGAGGGCCGATCGGGCCTGGAGGAAGCGCCCACCACGGCGATCGTTCGCGCGTCCGTCAGCAGCCGCCGAAGCTCCGCGTCCGGTGGATTTTGATGGGCCATACGCCCTCGTTTTTAGTGCGCGGCACCGTCCGGCGCAATCCTCGGGCTGCTCGGCGGGAGAGGCGCTTCGAGCCATTCCGGGGCAGCGAGCCCGGGTAGGTCGACGTGGTCTGCGTGGGTCGCCATTGCGCTGAACGGCGTGCCGGACCGGCGCGCGCTACACTTCCTAGTCATGCCCGGTAGCTGCGAGGTCATCTCCGAGAGCCCCACTGAACTGGTCGCCACGGCTGGGGACTGCTTGCTGGTGGTCATACGGACGACCCTGAGCGCCGATGGCGTGAGCGCCATCCAGCGCGGGTTCGAGCAGCTCGAGCGGGAGCACAAGCGTGTCGGCTACCTCTCATATATCGACGGCGACAACGTCGCGATGATGGAGCCCTCGGCGCGCGGTCTGATGGCGCGCGTGGTGGGCCGGCACACCCGGCGCATCGGCGTTGCTGCGATCGTGGTCGGGGGGGAGGGCTTCCGAGCGACCGTCGTACGCAAGCTCCTCACGGGCATCCACCTCGCCAGTCGCGCGGAACACCCGATGAGCGCATTCCGAGCGCTGGAGCCCGCGCTCGACTGGTATGAGGCAACCTGGCCTGAACGGCGTTTGCCTCGTGCTGACCTGCGTGAGGCGTTGCTCGCGCTGCACCCGGCAGCACAACCGCGTCGAGCCCGCGCGATTTGAAGCGCTGACCAGCCTGCGAGCGGCACCTCGTCTTCGCCGCTCACCCCGACGCGCCATTCCCTGGTATCAGAGGAGCCATGGAGCATCTCGACGTCCTGATCGTCGGAGCGGGCATTTCGGGTATCGGCGCCGCCGTCCATCTGAAAGCACGCTGCCCAGGGCGTCGCTGGGCGATCCTCGAAGCTCGCGACGATCTCGGCGGTACCTGGGATCTGTTCCGCTACCCCGGAGTGCGCTCGGACTCCGACATGTATACGCTCGGCTTCTCGTTTCGCCCGTGGACGGAGCCTCGAGCCATCGTGGATGGCGCTTCCCTGCTGCAGTACCTGAAGGACACCGCTCGGGAACACGGCCTGTACCGGGCGCTGCGCTTCGGCCACTCGGTGCAGAAGGCCAGTTGGTCTTCGACGACGGCTCGCTGGACGGTCACGGTCGAGCGTCGAGCGACCGGCGAGACTGTGCAGCTGACGTGCGGCTTTCTGTGCATGTGCACGGGTTACTATGACTACGCGCAGGGGCACTGCCCGCCGTTTGCCGGTATGGATCGCTTCCGGGGGCGCGTCCTGCATCCCCAGCACTGGCCCTCCGACGTGGAGTACGCGGGTCGGCGCGTGGTCGTGATCGGCAGCGGCGCCACGGCCGTCACGCTGGTGCCGGCGCTGGCGAAGGAGGCTGCTCACGTGACCCTGCTGCAGCGCTCGCCGAGCTATGTGTTGGCGGTTCCCGCTCACGATGCCTGGGTAGCGGCGCTGAGCAGCCGGCTCAACCCGCGGATCGCGGCGAGCCTGGCTCGCTGGCGAAACATCTTGCTGGGTCTGTATTTCTTCCAGCTGTGCCGGCGCCTACCGGGTTTGGCAAGAAGGCTGCTCCTGAAGGCGACCCGTCGGGCGCTGGGGCCTGACTACGACGTGGAGGCGCATTTTTCTCCGCACTACCCGCCGTGGGATCAACGCCTGTGCATCGCACCGGGCGGTGACCTGTTCGCGGTGATTCGCTCCGGCCAGGCGTCGGTGGTGACGGGTAACATCGTCACGTTCACGGAGACTGGCCTGGCTCTCGCGAGCGGTCAGCAGGTAGCGGCGGATCTCATCGTCACGGCCACGGGGCTCGAGCTGCAGCTGATGGGCAACCTGGAGATCACGGTGGATGGTGCCCGGATCGACGCGGCCCAATCGGTCAGCTACCGGGGTGTCATGTTCAGCGGCATCCCGAACCTCGCCAGCTGTTTTGGCTACACGAACGCTTCCTGGACGCTGAGGAGCGAGCTGTCCGCCCGCTTCGTGTGCCGGTTGCTCGAGCACATGGAGCGGCACGGCTACCGGCAATGCCGGCCGCGCTACTCGCGCGAGAGCGGTCCGCTGCGGCCGTTCGTCGATTTCTCTTCGGGCTATGTGAAGCGGGGAGCCCACAAGTTTCCGGGCCAGGGCAGCAGCGCCCCCTGGCGGGTGCCCCAGAACTACTTGTTGGATCGACTCGGCTCGAGCTGGATCCGCTTTTCCGACGGCAGCCTGGAGTTCTCGTCGCTCGGCGACGCCCAAACCTCCGGCCACGCTTCGCAGCAAGGCCAGCTCGTGTGAAGGACTTTGCACGCAAGGTGGTGGCCATCACAGGCGCCGGCAGCGGCATCGGGCGCGCGCTGGCCATCGCCTTTGCCCAGCGCGGCGCCCGGCTCGCGCTCTCCGACATCAACCTGACGGAGCTGCAAGACACTGCGCAGCGGGTGCGGCAGGTCGGGGGCGAGGCGCAGGTCGCCCGCGTGGACGTATCCCAGCGAGCGGACGTTTTTGCGTGGGCCGACGACGTGGCCGAGCACTTCGGCTCCGTGAACTTGATCGCGAACAACGCCGGGGTGTCGCTGACCGCGTGCGTCTCGGAGATGACGATAGCGGACTTCGAGTGGTTGATGAGCATCAACTTCTGGGGCGTGGTCCACGGCACACAGGCATTCCTCCCCCATCTGATTCGCTCGGGTGATGGCCACGTGGTGAACGTGTCGAGCATCTTCGGCATCCTCGCGGTGCCCACCCAGTCTGCGTATACCTCCGCCAAGTTTGCCGTGAAGGGCTTCACCGAGGCCCTGCGCATGGAGATGCTGCTGGAGCGGAGGCCTGTCGGAGTGACGAGCGTCCATCCAGGCGGCATCTTGACCAACATTGCCCGGTCTGGCCGCCACCCCGAGAGCCAGGGCGCGCTGCGCCGAGGCCGAGAGCAGGCGGTTCGCGATTTTGAGACCAAGCTGGCGCGCAACTCGGCCGAGTATTGTGCCCAGCAGATCCTCCGGGGCGTGGAGCGCAACCAGGCTCGCTTGCTCGTGGGCGGAGACGCGAAGTTGCTCGACCTCGCGGTCCGCTGGTTGCCGCGAAAATACCAGTCGTTGCTCGTGGCGTACCAGAGGACGCGGCTGTCTCGGACCGGCGCTGCGTGAGCGAGCCACTCGCGCTCCGTCGGCCGCGCGTCGCGCTGCGCGCCGGGCAGCGAGCGTTGCTGCCATTGCTCGGCATCCTGCTGCTGGGCGCGATCTTCAACGCGAACGGGGCGTTCTTTCGCTGGCAGACCCACGCGGCGCTGCTGCGGGAGGTCTCCGTGTACGGGATCCTGGCCTGCGGCATGACGGTCGTGATCGTCAGCGGCGGCATCGATCTCGCGGTGGGCAGCCTGCTCGGGCTGTGCGCCGTGAGCTTTGCCCTGCTCACGCTGCCGCTCGGGTTACCGGCGGCGCTCGCGCTGGTCGCGGTGCTCGCGCTGGGGGCCGCGGCGGGGGCTCTCGCGGGCTTCTTGATCGCGCGGCTCCAGCTGCCTCCCTTCATCGTCACGCTCGCGCTGCTGGTGTTCGCGCGCGGCCTCGCCAAGCAGCTCTCCGGCGGGCAGAAGGTCTCCACTTACCTCCAGGGCGCCGACGGCCAGTTCTCGCGCCTGGCCGTGCCGGAGCTATACTCGCAGCTCGACGCACGCGTGCTCGGCGGCAACCTCTCGGTCGTCACGCTGGTGTTCGCGGCCTGTGCGGGCCTCAGCTGGGTCGTGCTGCAGCGCCAGCGCGTCGGGCGCTACCTGTACGCGCTCGGCGGCAACGCCCAGGCCGCGCGCCTGAGCGGCGTGCCGGTGCGCGCGACGCTCTGCTTCGCCTATGCGTTCTCGGGGTTCTGCGCGGCCGTCGCCGGCATCTGCCAGGCTGCGCAGGAGCTGCAGGGCGACCCCGAGACGGGCGCCGGCTACGAGCTCGACGCCATCGCCATGGTGGTGCTCGGCGGCACGCGCTTGTCGGGCGGCAGCGGAGGGATCGGCTGGACCGTGATCGGCGTGCTCACGCTCGGCTATCTGCAAAAAGTGCTCAGCCTCAACGCCTTCAGCAGCGAGCTCCGGCTCATGCTGACCGGCGTGATCCTGGTGCTCGCGCTGCTATTTCAGCGCAAGAGCACGCCCTCTTGATCCCTCGCGCCCAGTCTGCGAAGACGGGCCGTGCACACGCGCAGGGGTTGGTTCGCGGGGGTGGCGCTGGGCCTCGGGTTGCTGGCGCTGAGCTGTGAACGCAAGTCTGCTGCCCCGGTCGGCACCGGCGGCGCGTCTACGTCGACAGGCGGGCCCGCGCCGAAGCCATTCTTGATTGGCGTCAGTCAGTCCAACCTCGGCGAGCCGTATCGCGTGCAGATGAACGCGGACCTCGCGCGCGAGGCCAAGGCACATCCCGAGCTCAGCCTGGTGTTCAAAGACGCCCAGAATGACTCGTTGCGCCAGCGCGCGCAGGTGGAGGAGCTGGTCAGCCAGGGCGTGCAACTCTTGATCATCTCGCCCAAAGAGGGCGCTCCGCTCACGGCGCCGGTCGCGGCCGTGTACGACCAGGGCATGCCGGTGATCGTGCTCGATCGCCGCGTCGAGGGCGACCGCTTCAGCGTCTTCATCGGGCCCGACAATCGTCGCATCGGGCAGGCTGCCGGCAAGTGGGCCGTGAGCGCCCTCGCGGGCAAGGGTAAGCTCGTGGAGCTCGAAGGCCTGATGACGTCGTCGCCCGCGCGCGAGCGTCATGACGGCTTCTGGGAAGGCGTCCAGCGCGAGCAGAACCCGGGGATTGAAGTGCTGTTCAGCGCCGACACGCAGTGGCTCGAGCCCAACGCCAGGCGCGAGATGGAATCAGCGCTGGCGGCGCACCCGCACATCGACCTGGTCTTCGCCCACAACGACCCCGGGGCACACGGCGCCTATCTCGCGGCCAAGGCAGCGGGCCGCGAGCAGGAGATGAAATTCATCGGCATCGACGCGCTGCCGCAGGAGGGCGTGCAATACGTCCGCGACGGCTGGCTCGACGTGACCTTCGCGTACTCGACCTGCGCGAAGGAGGCGATCGACACGGCCCTCGCCCTGCGCGACCAGCGGCCCGTGCCGAAGGAAATCATCGTCGGCACCCGGCGCTTCGAGGCGGGGAACGTCGCGCAAGGCGGCGTGCCCATCGAAGGGCTGTGAGGCGCGTCAGGGCGGTCCCGAGATGAGGGGCCTGAGCCGTCGCTCCAGTATCTCCGCGATCCACTTCGACGGCGCAGCGTCGAGAGCGGCCTGCGCGTGGTGGCGCGCGAGCTCGAGCTGACCGCAGCGCGCGTGCAGGTAGGCGCGCACCCCGTGCCAGAGGTGGGAGCGCTCGAGCCAGGGCGGCACGTCAAGCCGATCGAGCAGCGCGAGCCCTTCGGCTGGGCCCAGGTGCTCCGCCACAGCCACGGCGCGGTTGAGCGTGTGCAGCACGGATGGGGTCGTCTGTTCGAGCAGCTCGTAGCACGCCACGATCCGATCCCAGCGCGTTTCGGCGGCGGACGGTGCGAGGCAGTGCTCGGCGGCAATGCCGGCTTCCGCGTGATATCGGGAGAAGTTTTGCCCTTGCGCGGAGCGCGCGAGCCAGCTCAGCCCGAGCTGGATCTCGGCCTGATTCCAGCGGGATCGGTCCTGCTCCTCGAGCAGCCACAGGCCGCCGCCGGTGCCCTGACGGGCTGGCGCGCGCGCGGTGTGCAGATGCAGGAGGGCCAGCAGCGCGAAGGTCTCGGGGGTCGCACCCACCGGATGATGGGCGAGGAGCGTGACGATTCGCTTCGCTTCGTCACAGAGCTCTTGGCGGAAGGGCGCCTCCGGGCACGAGGAAAGGTATCCCTCCGTGAACAGCAGGTACGACACCGCTTGAACAGCTGGCAACCGC
>Ga0207678_10006281_pt1 | contig 10552 bp, 12 predicted proteins | sample KBSC63metaG_FD_184319 | JGI IMG/M metagenome (GOLD analysis project Ga0207678, IMG submission 184319) | Corn rhizosphere microbial communities from Kellogg Biological Station, Michigan, USA - KBS C6-3 metaG (SPAdes) (version 2) | ecosystem: Host-associated > Plants > Roots > Rhizosphere > Soil ...
TTTCCGATTCCGCGCCGGATAAGCAGCCGCACGATCCGCTTGCGCTCGCTCCCGGAGCCGTTCCTGCAGACAAGTAGCCAGGGCCCCCGCCAGCGCGACCGCTTCCGAATCCGCGCTGAAGGAATAATCCCGCTCGCAGTTTGGCGTGAGCATGCTGGCGATGACCATCCCTTCCCGGCCGCGGCTAAGCATGTACGTGCACCCTCCCACCAGTCCCAGCGCGGCACTTTCGGGCGCGCCGGCCTCGAGCAGGCCGTGCAACGCCGCTCGCGAGAGCCCGGGCCTGACCGGGCCGCAGATCGGCTCAGGGCCCGTTTCGAGGATGCGGTGAAGATCATCGAGAACGCGCGCAGGGTCGGGCGAGTGGCCCTCGCAAATCACGAGAAGGTCTTGCACCCGCTCGGACCACTTGGCGATTTCCGTGCCGTTCATCGCGCAGCGATCCCCCCAGATCCTCCGCACGCAGGAATTGGTCCAAGTTGGACCTAAGTCAAGCAGGCAGCGGCCGGCAATCGACGGTTCGGTTCACCGCGCGGCCGGCGCGAGGTTCAGGCCCCCGCCAAAAATCCAACCGAGGTTACGCCATCGCGCCAGTTCGAGACTCGACAGTCCGGGCGAGCGTGAAGCCCGAACCCAAGGCGCGTCTTATTTACATCGACCCTTTTCCCAACGAGCCGCGCCGCCTCACGCGACTCAACTAGTAAGCCGGAGGAACGGGGTTGTAGGAAAGTTCCTTTTTGTTCTTATCCTTATCGGGAGCGCCTGGAATTCAAATCGTCGGCGCACCGATAGCCGCTTGGCAAACCGGCCCGTTCGGGACAAAGTCATTTTCGATAGGGACTCGGGACACAAGTTCCCGGCTGAGGGGATCGCCGTCATGCGCATGCAATCTTGCCTGCTTCGTCTTGCCTTGCTTCTGCCGGCCTCGCTGTTGATGGGTACGGCGGCTGGGGCGCAGGATGCCCACGCGCACATGGACATGCCGGCCCAGGGCACGGCCACGTCCGCCCCTGCTTCGCGCTGGTCCGATCCCGCGTCGTGGCCCGACGGCAAGGTGCCGGCGGCGGGCGACGCGGTGACCATCGGCCGGGACAGGAACATCGTCCTCGATGTCAGCCCGCCGGCGCTGCGCAGCCTGACGGTGAACGGCAAGCTCAGCTTTGCGGACAACGGCGACATCGGGCTGAAGACCGAGTGGATATATCTTTCGGGCGGTGAGCTCGAGATCGGCAGCGAAGCCAGGCCTTACCAGCACAACGCGACGATCACCCTGACCGACACCGTGCCGAACGAAGACATCAACACGATGGGCGACCGCGGCATCATGATGCTGAACGGCACGCTCGAGCTGCACGGCGACCGCACCAACACCTGGACCAAGCTGGCGAGCACGGCCAAGGCCGGCGCCTCGAAGATCCAGGTCCTCGATGCCGGCGGCTGGCGCAAGGGCGACGTGATCGTGCTGGCCTCGACCGACTTCGATCCGCACCAGGCCGAGGAGCGGACTATCACCGCGGTCAGCGGCAATGCGCTCACGCTCGACAAGCCGCTCGAGTACATGCACTTCGGGCAGGTCACTTACGGGGTCGACGAGCGCGGCGAGGTTGGCCTGCTCACGCGCAACATCCGCATCCACGCCTCGGACGACGCCGAGAAGAGCTACTTCGGCGGCCACATCATGGCGATGGCCGGCAGCCAGGTGCACATCTCCGGCGCCGAGCTCTATCGCATGGGGCAGAACATGCACCTCGCCCGCTATCCGATGCACTGGCACGTGCTCGGCGAGGGCAAGGGCCAGTACATCGAGAACTCCTCGATCCACGACACCTACAGCCGCTGCGTGACCGTGCATGGCACCAACGACGTGCGGGTGCAGAACAACGTCACCTTCAACACCGTGGGCCACTGCTTCTTCCTCGAAGACGCCGTCGAGCACGGCAACCAGTTCGTCCACAACCTCGCCATCCTCACCAAATGCCACCCAGACGGAAAGCCGTGCGTGCCGACCAATCTCGGCCCCGCCGGATCGGGTGGCGGCTTTGGGTCGGGTGCAGCCGGCCAGGCGGCGAAGGATGTCCTGATCCCGTCGGACAACACCGCTTCGAGCTTCTGGATCACCAATCCCGACAACAGCTACCGCGACAACGTCGCTGCCGGCTCCGAGCAGACCGGCTTCTGGTTCGCCTTACCCGAGCATCCGACCGGGGCCTTCCTCGACAAGGAAGGCAGCGACAAGATCTGGCCCCGGCGAACAGCGGTGCGCGAATTTGTCGGCAACACCGCGCATTCGAACTTCGACGGTTTCATGTTCGACCGCGGGCCCAAGCCCGACGGCACCTTCAGCGTCGGCGGCAGCAACTACCACTTCGCCTTCAGCGACCCGGCAGACCCGAACAGCCCGCCGAAGGGCTCGGTGTTCGAGAACTTCACGAGCTACAAGAACCGCCATGGCGGCGTGTGGGGCCGCGGTGAGTTGCACCTGTTCAAGAACCTGCACGTGGCCGACAACGCCGTGGGGTTCACCCATGCGGCCTCAGCCGTCGGCCGTGCCGCCTACACCTCGCGGATCGAGAACGGTATTTTCGTCGGTGAGAGCGACAACGTCGGGAACCCCAGGACCGCGGACGAAATCGCCTACGGCCGCAGCCGGCCGAACGACATCGCGGACTTCCCGATCCGGGGCTACGAGTACTACGACCTTCGCCACGATGTGGTGAACACCACTTTCGTCAACTTCCAGCCCAACGCCGCGCGCGATGCGGAAGCGATCTCTTACCTGATGTACACCAGCTTCGGGATGAGCACCGAGAACGCCATCGAGGGTGCGAAATTCGTCAATTCGAAGCGCGTCGGGTTCCCGCCGGTGGTGCGCCGCTGGTCGTCCGATTTCGGCCGGCAGAATGCATGGCGGGGCGCGACGATCCACGACAAGGACGGCTCGGTCGGCGGCGTGCCCGATTCCTACATCGTCATCGACAACGGGATCGCCGACGACGACCAGGCCTGCCAGATCAAACCGGACTGGGGCGCGGCCGTGTGCAAGGGCGACTTCGGCCACTTCGCCGTCGGCGGCAATTTCGGCTTCGGCAGCGCACCCATCCCCGATCCGGTCATGCTCAGTCGTAATGGCAGGCGCTGGGAATACACCGGCCAGACCACGATCCGCAGCGGAGCCGACGTACGGGTTGAGACCGGCAAGAAGGACCTGTCGCTCTCGCTCACCGAAATGGACGACGGCTCCTCGGTGATCTTCGAGCTGCCCGGCTTCGCAACGGCCAGCGGGGGCTTGCAGCAGGCCAGCCTGGCGGCGCTGCGCGACGCCCGTGCCACCTCGTACTTCAAGGATGGCAATACCCTGTGGGCCAAGCTCGTGGTCGACAACGCGGCCGGCCGGAGCGTTTCAGTGGGCACCCCCGGCGCCGGCGTGAGCACCGTAGGCCCCGGCCCCGGCGGCGCTTTCGCCGCGGGAGCTCGCCTCGACGTCAGCAGGTAAGCTCAGTCCGCTATGCGAAGCGGGGTGGGCCGAAGCCCACCCCGCGCGTATCACCCGCCAGCGGCTGTGCTCTCGATACCGTCGACAGCCTTGCTGACCATGATGTTCACCGCGACGCGGCGGTTCTGCGCCCGGCCTTCCGGAGTGCTGTTGTCAGCTGCCGGATCGGATTCGGACATCCCCGTCGGAGTCAGCATGCGATAGGGGGCCCAGCCGCAATGCTGCTGCAGGTAGTTGACCACGCGGCCGGTCCGCCGTTCGCTGAGGCGCTGGTTGTAGTCCTCGTCGCCGACCGCATCGGTGTAACCGACGACCAGCAGCAGGGCGTTGTCCATGGCCTTGGCCTGTTCTGCGGCGGCGCAAAGTTCGCCTTCGTCCTTGTCCGACAGCACGGCCTTGCCGGTGTCGAAGTAGACGTTGGTCGTGCCCTTGATGTTGTACTGGTCGATATCGCCTACGCGGCCGCGCAGCGCTTCGGTTGCCGCGGCGTTCTGCGCGATGGCCGTGTCGTGCTCGCCGAAACGCTGGGCAGTGCCGTTGCGGATCATCGACGCGGTCGCCAGATTGCTGTTCTTGAACTTGATCTGGCTGGCCACCAGGCCACCCTCCCATTGCACGGTCTTCACGGTAACGGGCAGTCCGTTGAGCAGCGCTTCGGCGCCGGCTTTGGTGCGGTTGAGGCCGAGGAAACCGCCCTTGCCGCTGATCCTGGTGGCATCGGAGACGAGGATCGCGGTGTTGGCGCCGTTATCCCCGGTGACCTGCATCACCGATCCGCGGCGCGCGGTAATCGTGCCTTCGACGTCGGGTCCCTCAGTCAGGCCGGTCAGGTCGGCGGGCGCTGTGCCGGTCACGGTGATGTTCGCCGCGGGCTGTTGCTGCGCAGACAGGCCGCCCCACGCGGGTACGGCCAGCGCGGCCAGCAGCAAGGGAACCGTCGACCTTGTGGAAATAATACTCATGCGCTGTCTCCTCTGAAGTGGAATTGGCTCGTCACGTCCGCAACAATTCGACCGGCCGCCATCGCGATGGCGGCCGGGTTATCGGAACTTTGTGCGACCCTCAGAATAATCGTGCTCGGCAGCCTGGGTTGGAACTCGGGTGCCGGACCTGTTCACGCTAACCTTGCCGGCAGATGAATGGTTCCCGTGCCCGCGTTAACTTTAAAGTTAACCGGAGTGTGCGGAGCGGTGAACCGTTTCAAGGCGCTCGATCTCCCGGAAACTTCTCCGAAAGGCAGGGCCGGCGGTCGGCGTGCGGTTTACCCATTCTTCTCTCCCATGCTATCGGCCGGCCATGATCGATTTCCTCGTCGATTACTCGTTCCTGTCGCTTCCGGCGCTGGCGATCGTCGGCATCTGGCTGCAGGCGCGCGCGCTGCTGCGCTATCGCGGCGGCTGGCGGATCGCCGCATGGGTGCCGCTGGTGGCGTTAGTGGCGGCGCTGGCGGTGGCGGCACTCGGCGTGCTCGCCGGGTCGAACCTTGCGCCGATCTGGGTCGTCTTCGCGCTGCCGCTATGCTTCGTGTGGCTGGTTGCCCTGTCGCTGTCCCACGGCGCGTGGAGTTGGGCGACGCGCGGCTAGGGCGGCGCCTGGCTTTGCCGCGACCGGCCGGCGCGGTGTGGCCGATCCAGCAATTGAGCGCCACGCGCCACTTTCCGCTTTCCCACAAAGCCAGGCCTGGGGCATCGTCGGGTGATGATCGCCCTGGCATCTTCCCTCGCTGCCTGACCAGCATAAGGAAACGCGCCATGACCAAGCCCGTGCTCCTCTCCGGCGGCAACCCGCAAATCGCCAAGGGCTATGGCGAGGCGCCGGTGCGGGCCTATCTCGCGGCGGTGCCCGGGTGGAAGCAGGCGGCGTGCCGCCGGATCGACGAGATCGTGTCGCAAGAGGTGCCCGGCGTCGTCAAGGCGGTGAAGTGGAACTCGCCGTTCTATGGGCTCGAGCAGGACCTCTGGTTCCTCTCGTTCCATTGCTACGACCGTTTCGTGAAGGTGAGCTTCTACAAGGGCGCCGAGCTTTCGCCTCCGCCGGCCGTGACCTCGAAGTTTCCGACGATCCGCTATCACCATGTGCACGAGGGCGACGCGCTGGGCGAGCAGTTCGCCGACTGGGTGAGGAAGGCAAGCCGGCTCCCGGGCACCAGGATGTGAGCGGGCGATCGCGGAACTTCGGTCGGGCCCGGACATTTACCGGTCATTCGGTGGAGAGAGCACGCTCCAGCGCTTGGACGCTCGATTGGAGTACAGGCAATGAAGACGATGCTCGCGGCGCTCGCCGTCGCTACCACGCTCGCTGGGTGCACGACCTCCGGCTATGGCAACGATCCGTTCGGATATTACGACCGCGGCTATTACGACCGTTACGGCAACTACGACTACAACCACCCCGATCCGGCGTACAACGGCTACTACGCCGACCGCTACTACCGCTCGGACTCGCGCTACCGGCCCTATCGCCTGAGCACCAACGACCGAATCTATGTCGGCAACGACGGGCGCTATTACTGCCGCCGCTCGGATGGCACGACCGGGCTGATCGTCGGCGGCATCGCCGGTGGGGTGCTCGGCGGTGTAATCGCCAAGGGCAGCTCGAACACGCTCGGCGTGATCCTCGGGGCCGCCGCCGGCGCGGCGGCGGGCGCAGCGATCGACGCCAACAACGTGACCTGCCAGTAGACCGCAGTAGGGCTGTCCCGCTGCGCCGCTTGCGGCTAGGGAAGGCCGATGGCCGATCTCTACCTCAAGGCGCTCGAATCCGAGCGCAAGGCCCTGTGGGCCAGCTGCCGCCTCAAGGGGCTGGCGAAGGGCACGCCCGAGCGCCAGCGGATCGCCCAGCTCGACGAGCTGATCGCCGCGCACAAGGCGCGGCCGAGAAGCTGACGGCCGCCGGCTCAGCGGTTCTTCATGTTCTCCAGCCCCTTGATTCCGCCGGGCTTGAGGCTCGGCTGAGAGGCGTTCTGCTTGGGGCCCTTGTCGGCCTTCGGCTTGCGGATTTCCTTGTTCGACTTCTTCTGGCCCTTGGCCATGGCGTTATCCTCGGCAGGCGTGATGCCTGGGCGAACCTTAGGCGCAAAGCGCGGCAATGGTCCATGAAATTGCCGGCGCGTTGCAATGCTCGGCAGGCCGGCTAGTCACAGTCGCCATGCCGCCTTCCTTTGTCATGATCGACGATTTCGTCGCCAATCCGCACGAGCTGCGCCGGCAGGCGTTGGCGCAGGGCTACGATCCGGCGTTCAAGAAGGGCAACTATCCAGGCCATACCTCGCAGCGGTCGCTGGCGATCCCCGGTCTCGACGAATATGTTTCGAGGATAGCCGGCGAGCCGGTGACAGGCGCTCCAGGCACTCTCCATGGCCACTGCCGGCTGACCCTGAAGGGCGACCGTGGCCGCAGCGGGGTGCATATCGATCCGGCGTTCTATTCCGGCATCCTCTATCTCTCGAGGCCCGAGGATTGCCGTGGCGGGACCGAGTTCTTCCGCCACCGGCCGACGGCGCTGGATCGAGTGCCCGCCACCACCGAAGCGGTTCGCGCCGCAGGTTTCGCGGATCACAACGCGCTGATCGAGGAGGTGGTCAACCGCGACACGCTCAAGCCCGCGCGGTGGGAGCGGACTTTCACCGCGCCGATGCGCTTCAATCGCCTGATCCTGTTCAGCCCGTGGTTCTTTCACAACTCCGCTGCCGGCTTCGGCGACGGGCCTGAGAACGGGCGGCTGGTCTACCTCATGTTCTTCGCTCGCAAGGTGGGAGCCGGATGACCGCCGCTTGCAATGGCGCGGCCGTAGGATAGGCTGGCGTGAACATTTGGATGAGCCGGGGGGTCTGTCCGATGCGTTTCCTTCTTGCGTTGTGTCCGCTCGCTTTGTCCGCCGCCGCACACGGCGAGTGGATGGAAGCATCGAGCCCGCACTTCGTCGTTTATGCCGACGATTCGGAACGCGACGTCACCAAGTTCTCGGAGGAACTCGAACTCTATCACGAAGCGATGGAGGTGATGACGGGGCTGAAGCTGCCCGATCCGAGCCCTTCGAACCGCGTGACGGTGTTCGTCGTCAGCAGCGCGCGCGCCGTGCAGAAGCTGTATGGCGGCGATGCGCGTTACATAGGGGGCTTTTACCTGCCGCGCGCCGGCCGCTCGCTGGCCATAGTTCCGCAGGTCCAACTGCTCAAAGGGCCGCAGGCCCAGTCGATGATCACGCTGATGCACGAATACGCGCACCATTTCCTGATTTCGAACTCCACATTGCCGACACCGCGCTGGATGGGCGAGGGGGCCGCGGAGTTTTTCGCCTCGGCCGAATTTCCCGGCGACGGTGGAATCAGCGTCGGCATGCCGGCCTACCAGCGGGCCGGCGAGCTGTTCTGGGCCAAGGATGTGAAAGTGTCGCAACTGCTCGATCCGAGCGCTTACGACCAAGGCGCGCACAAGGGATTTGACGCCTTCTACGGCAAGAGCTGGCTGCTTTATCACTACCTGACGCTCGGCGGCGAGCGGCCCGGTCAATTGCGCAAGTATGTCTCATTGATCGCGCAAGGGGAGAGTTCGCCGCAGGCCGGCCGAGATGCGTTCGGCGATCTCGATCAGCTGGAGCGCGATCTCGACAAGTATCTGAACCAGTCGAAAATGCTCAGCGCGAAGTTCGCACCGGGCAAGCTTCCCATTGGACACGTATCGGTGCGCCAGCTCACCGCGGGCGAGGGGGCGATGATGCCGCTGACGATCCGCTCGCGACGGGGCGTCACCAGGGAGCAAGCGCTCGAGCTGGTGGCCGAAGCGCGAAAGGTCGCTGCGGCCTACCCAAAGGATCCCGGGGTGCTCGCCGAATTGGCTGAGGCGGAATACGATGCGGGCAACGACGCAGCCGCCATCGCCGCCGCTGACGGCGCGCTGGCCGCCGATCCCAAGCGGGTCAATGCCTACGTCCAGAAAGGCATGGCGTTGTTTCGCCAGGCGGCGGACAGCGACGATCGGGACAAGGCATACACTGCCGCAATCGGGCCATTCGTCGCGCTGAACAAGCTCGAGAACGATAATCCGCTCCCGTTGGTGTTCTATTTTCGCAGCTTCGCCGAACGAGGCGTCAAGCCCCCCGATCAAGCGGTTCTCGGGCTGATGCGGGCCGCAGAACTGGCGCCGTTCGACCTCGGTCTTCGCCTCAACCTCGCGGAATATCAGATAGCGGCCGGAGACTACGCGTCCGCTCGCGCCAATCTGGTGCCGATTGCGTTCGATCCGCACGGCAGCCCGATCTCGGCCGGCGCCCGCACGCTGATCGAGCGGATCGACAGCGGCAAGCCGCCGAGCGCCGAAGAGGCGGCGAAGATCATGTTACCGACATCGGACGATCCGGGAGAGAAAGCTGGGCCTGCCGGATGAAGCACTTCCTGCTCACGTACACGCTCGCGGCCGATTATCTTGCGCGCCGTCCCGACTTCCGCAGCCAACATCTCGCGCTCGCGCACGCTGCGGCAGAGCGCGGTGACCTTATCCTTGGCGGAGCCGTGACGGGTCTACACGGCGAGGCTCCTGACGAAGCGCAACTCTTTTTCCTGGGCGACGATGCGCAAGCGGCGGAAGCGTTCGCTCGCGCCGATCCTTATGTGACGAACGGACTTGTTACCGCTTGGCGCGTGCGGGAATGGGTCACGGTCGTGGGCGAACGGGCGGCCAACCCGATCGCGCCAAGTCGAAAATCCTGATCTGTGGTCACCAGATGGCAGGCAAAGAGCCGTCGGGCGAAGGTGGCTCGGGCGCGGCATCGGTAGAACCAACTGCCATCTGCGCCGCGGGTGCTGAGGTGTCCTCGGTGTCCTGTTCAATCGCGTTCGCAGGCGGGGAGGTGGCAAACTCTACAGCGGGATCGGCGAGCAGTTCCGCCTGCCGTGCGTCGAGGGAGTCAACGCTCGGCAGCGGCGCGTCTGCATAAGCCGGATCGGTCTCGTCATAAGCGTGGTACAAGTCGATGGTTTCGGGGGGATAGCTGTAGCCGCCGACGTACGGCGTGGGCCCTTGCCCCTGCGTTGGATAATTCGTGGTTCCGTATTGTTGACTCCGCGTGAGGAAGATCGACTGCCACGGCTCCCCGGCACGCTCCTGCATCACGGGTCGTGCCAGGTGCCCGCCTATCATGCCGAGCACGAGGCCCGCCGGGATGATCAGCACCAATGGCTTCCACAGCTGCATCGCCATCCTTCCAGTCGCAAACCTTTCCACTACGCAATGCGTCCGAGCGATGCCCGTTCCGGCTCGCTGGCCGTTGCGGGGCTTTCGCGTGACCGATCGCGCGCCTAGATAGCACCCCATGGCTCGCTTCGGTCTGACAAGCGCAACTCTTGCCTTCGTTCTGCTTGCTGCCTGCGACCGGGGAACGAACACTCCCGCGCAGGCGCCATCGCCGTCGTCGTCGACAACGACTCTGCCTGCCTCGGAGCCGAGCGTCGCCACCGCGGCGGACACGGCCACGTACTCGGGAATCGCCGCGGGCGAGACCGTCCATTTCACGGGTACCGAACCGTTCTGGGGCGGGAAGGTCTCGCTCGGCGCGCTGACTTACACCACGCCCGACAACCAGGCCGGCGAGACGGTGGCGGTCGAGCGCTTCGACGGACGAAACGGAATCTCGTTCTCAGGTCAGCTCGCCGAGCAGCCTTTCGTAATGGCGGTGACGCCGGGTCGGTGCAGCGACGGGATGAGCGATCGACTCTACCCCTTTACCGTCACTCTGCAGGTAAAGGGCGAGAAGCGCGAAGGGTGCGCCTGGACCGACAAGCAGATGTTCACGGGTCCCAAACAGCCGTGACCGAGGTGGCGACGGCTTTGCGCCAGCCCGCGCTGTTCATTCCCCACGGCGGCGGCCCGTGCTTCTTCATGCCCGATCCGCGCGGCACCTGGCGCGGAATGGAATCCTATCTCAAGAGCCTGGCTGCAAGCCTTCCCGCGAAACCGCGAGCAATTCTCGTGGTCTCCGGCCATTGGGAAGAGGACCGGCCGACCGTCAGCACCGCCGCCAAGCCCGGGATGCTGTTCGACTACTTCGGCTTTCCGGAGCACA
>Ga0207678_10006286_pt1 | contig 10550 bp, 15 predicted proteins | sample KBSC63metaG_FD_184319 | JGI IMG/M metagenome (GOLD analysis project Ga0207678, IMG submission 184319) | Corn rhizosphere microbial communities from Kellogg Biological Station, Michigan, USA - KBS C6-3 metaG (SPAdes) (version 2) | ecosystem: Host-associated > Plants > Roots > Rhizosphere > Soil ...
CGCCGTACGTGCATCGGTTCCCAAAATCAGATGGCGAGGTGCGTATGTATGCAATGCCTGACGGATCGCTCCGCATCGAAGGAAATAAACGGTTGTGGGGCGAGTATTACACGAAGGACGGGGAATAGCGCATGAAAAAAATGCTGTTCCTCGAAAATCCCCCTAAAGGCGCTGTGCCTGTGTTGGGGAATCCGCGGCGCAACCCCGCAGCCGCGATACGACGCCGTAAAGCTACGGCCAAACAGGGAGTAGTTAGCATGCCGAAGAAAAAGACGCGGCGCTCTGCGAAGCGCCGGAGCAACCCGCCACGTTCGTACAAGGCTCCAAAGCGTCGGTATCGGCGCCGTCGCAATCCGCAGGGCGTGAGTATGAACGCGATCACGAAACAGGTGATGCAGGGCGTTGTGGACGCGGGGTATGGTGTCGGCGGGAAGGCCGTCGCGAAAGCGGTGTCCGGTATGCTCGGTTTCGGCGGCGGCGGCATCACGTCGTATCTCGTGCAGGCGGCGATCGGTGTCGGCGGCGGCATGCTGATTTCCGGTTACAGCAAAGAGGGCGCGCGCGCGTTCGTGCAGGGTGCATTTATGGCGCCGGTCGAAGAGTTGGCGGTTGCAGCCAACGTGCCGTTGCTGTCGGCGAATCTCGCCGGATACAACAATGACGTGCTCCCGACGATGTACAACGCGGGGCTCTTGTCGCCCGGTCCAGCGGTCGGGATGATGGGCGGTTATCCGGGTGCAGGCGTGGAAGGGTATCCGCCGCAGTTCGGGGACTTCGACACGATGGCAGAAACCTACGGCCGATAGGCTGTAGTGTAGGGCGCGCGGTCGCATCGGGCGGCCGCGCGATTTTTACAACATGAGGGATGACCCAATGTTAGGCCTATCAGTAAACTACCGCGCGCGCACGATCCAAGATATTACGGCATCGTTGCAGCCAAACGCGAATCAGCCGGAAACGATTCCGTGGTATCTGTACGACACACAGCAGTACGTGCAGGCGGGGCAGACGTCGCTTTCGTTCTTTACGACGCTGCCGTCGCCGCTCGATGCGTCGTTGACGAACATGGTGCTGGCGGGAACGCTGCCCAACCCGTGGTTCTTCGAGATGCAAAAGATGTATTTCGATGTGCTCAACGCGGCGACGACGAGCACAAGCCAGGTAGGCGCGGCCGATGATATTCAAAAAATCATCATGTCGGGTCGCGGAACGTGGGAGCTGACGCTCTCGGATAAGAAATACGGACCCTTCCCGCTCCGTACGCTCGGCGGCTCTGGCGGCGTGACGGCCGCGCTCTCGACAACGGATGGCGCCGCGCCGGTCACGATCCAGCAAGCGAATGTGCGCGACAACGGCGGTTTCCCGTGGAACGGCGCGTTGACGATCCCGCCGCAGACGCAAATGTCGGTGGTGCTGCGCTGGCCTGCCGCGCAGGCGATCACGGCTAACACGTACGTCTCGATCGGAATGCTCGGCCTGCTCTCGCGCCGCGTCAGCTAGCGCGCTTCGCAGGGGCTTGTGCTGGTGCGCTGTACGTTGCGCGTGTCGTCAGTACGCAAAAACTTTCCTTTCGCAAGGCGAGTGTTACGTGTCTCGGCGCGTACAGGTTGGCGGGGCGCGTAACGTACAGCGTTTTTTCTTTTCATTCCAACCGGGGTCATCATGTCTAGTCAGTATGCGATTTGGGACGCCGTTGCGCTTATCCCTCCCGTCTTGCAGAGTCGGCCGCGCGATTTTTTCAGCTATGCGGCCGATTTTACGAACGTTGCGGCGAGTGCAACGGTATCCCAAGATGTGAAAATCAGCGATGACGCTGATTTTATTTTGGTGTACCAAACCTATGTCGCGTCCAACGCGGCGGGGACAACGTTCTTCAATCCCGCGCCGTTCACGGCGACGATGAAGGACGCGGGGGCAGGGCGCGATTTGAGCAACGCACCTGTGCATATCAATAACATTTTCGGAACGGCGCAGAATCCGGCCGTACTGCCGCAGCCGAAACTGTTCTTTCGCGCATCGACGTACACGATCACGCTGAACAATCTCGACGCTGGCACGGCGTACACTGTGCGGCTCGGGTTGGTCGGTTTCAAAGTGTACGGCGAACGTCTCTCGGCATCCTACTAGGAGGGCGGCCGTCGTGTCTGTGTTCAATGGATCGGTGCCGCGTGTTGTCACGCTCGGAACGCCAATACCGGGGCAACCCGTCGTTCCCGAAGATATTCAAGAGCAGATGCGGCGGCGCCCGATCGGGCCGCGCAATGATATACCGGGGATGCAACAGACGATCATTCAGCGATCGCTGTCAGTATTCCCTCCCGATGTGGTGCCGCCGCGTACGTCGGTGCAGTTTCAGCCGTTCGCGCAGCTGACGACGAACGCAGTAGGGCAAGATTTGTTGTTGTGGGAGTTTTTAGTGCCGCCGTCGTCGGTGCTGGTGATTAAGTCGCTCGATCTGTACGTGAACACGGTAGTTCCCGCGACGGACTTGCATTTCGGAATTTTTGTCGATGGCGTCCCGTATCAGGGGTACGGCGATATTCCAATCTTTCCGATTCCGTCCGCTGGTTATGCGAAGTCGTTTAACGAACAGACGTGGCGCTTTCCAGAGGCTAAGACGGTCAGCTGTCGCGTGAGGAACGTAGACGGCGGAACGCATCTAGTCGGTAGCGGCGCGCAGGGGTGGTACTACAATAAGGCGATCGACGATCTTTTTAACGCGGGGTTCTAATGTCCAATACGGTCGTAACATCCGCGTCTCCGATCGGCGCCGGTCGCATCATAGATACGTCGGTCGATATGAACGGCGGATTGATCGGCGGCTTTTCTCCAACGTTCATTAGCACGGCGCGCGCCTCGTTCGGTGGCCGATTGGTTGGGTCGCAGCTGTCGTACAACGGAACGGGCGGCATCACGAACGGCGGCACGACGGCGGCCGGGGTATACGCCGGGCGATTCTGCAACCGCTATTCGACGGGCGGCGCGGGTGGGCAGTTCGTCGCGCCGATCAATATGGCAATGCCGATCGTGCAGCCAACGCAAGACTTGGATAATGACGCGCAGATTAACAACATGCGTTTCATCTTTACGATGGCGAAAAGCGGAACGCGCGCGCCAGCGTTCCCGCTCGATGCGGGGATTTCGTTCTGTCCTAATTCAACGGCGCTCGGTCGTGTGTGGTCGCCGGGCGGGTTGCAGTCGGCGGGGTTTGGCGTGTTCTATGAGCAGAACGGCAACCTGTGGTGGGGCTCGCGCGCATCGCAGCTGCCTATTAATTCGCTTCCGGCCGACACTGTGCATTTAACGACAGATAACGGGCTCGATTGGCACGAAATAGAGTTCCGTTTCCAAGCCGCGCAGATGGGGAGCGATGCGACGGTTACGGTCGTGGTCGATGGCACAGAGGCGTTGACGCGCAGCTGGGGTGTTGGTACGCTGTTGCCGGACGCGGCGAGTGTCGGGGCGGCTATTGCTGCGTTCGGGTTGCAGGCCGGGTGCGATGCGTCGGCGTACGCCGATAGCGTGTACTTCTCGCAGATTCGTTTCGTCGGCGCGTCCTCTTTCTCGGATATGTTCTAATGGCGCGATGGGCGAACGAAGACACGTATAACGCGCTGATTTCCGCAGCGTCGGCTAAATACCGTGTGCCGGTCGCGCTCATTAAAGCGGTGATCGCGCAGGAAAGCGGTTTCGTGCCGACAGCGTTTCGTAACGAGCCGCAAATTAAAGATGCGTCGCGCGGGTTAATGCAAGTGCTGTATAAGACCGCGCAGGCGATGGGGTATAAGGGCACAGCGGACGGGCTCTTTGATCCGGCGATCAGTTTGGAGTATGGAACGCGCTACTTAGCGGACCTGTTGAACAATGCCGCCTCGCATGGCTGGAATCTCGATAGCGCAATCAGCGCGTACAACGCTGGCGGGTCGGCCGATCGCGCGGGAGATGGGAAGCGGAGCACGAATCGAAAAGACGGCCGAGTGTCGGAGGGTGGCGCGCTCGCGTCGTTCGTAAATCAGCCGTACGTAAATACGATCCTGTCGAATTATTCGTATTTCAAAGGCAAGGGCACGACGACGCCGGTAGGGCTGCCAACAGTGAACGTCACGGCGGAACGCGGTAACGATATGATCGCTTTTACGATCGTCGGTATCGCGGCGCTGTTATTCATCCTTTCTGTGAGGGGCGGGAGCGATGCTTGATAACGCACAACAGCGGTTCGATGAAATGCAGTTCCCTTTTCCGGGGTTTAATCCGCCGACGCAAAAACATTTTGAGCTCGGCGCGCATCGTCCGTGGAAAACGGTAGCGGGGCTCGTGCTGTTCATGCTCGGCGCTGCGCTCGAGTTTTTTGGTATGGACTCGGTGTATACGCTCGGGTCGTTCGTGCAAGCGGTCGGTGTGGTGCTCACGGCGATCGGTGTCACGCATGCGCTCGCGCGTCAGCAAATTATTTGCGTCCGGTCGTCGATCCGCGCGCGCAATTATCCGTTCTCGTTTATGCCGCCGCTGATGATCGTCACCGGGGCGATCGTGGGAGCGGTCGGCTTGCTATTGGAGGGCTCGGCGGCTTTCTTAGGGGCGGCGTCGGGACTGGAAGCGTTCGGCGCCGTCGCAGCTGTCGGAGGGTGGCGCTGGTGGTGCCACCAGATCACGACAGCGGTAGGAGGATAGAAAAAGCCCGGCCAACGCTAGACACGTTGCCGGGCCGATGTAAGCCACTCAAACCGTGACGCCCAAGGGGATTACATGGAAAGAACGCTACAGGCCGCGAGTCTCGGCCGCAAGAGCCAAAGTGTAAAGGAATCGGACAGCCGCCGTGAGGAGTGCCGGCGAAGGGCTCTATTCCCCTCTAAAAACGATCGTTCGACAGGGGCACCCCGCTAGGTGGACCCGATCCTTTTCGGGCCGCGCAAGGGCGCTCCGGTCGCTCCCCTGCCGCTATTCGGGGGCTCGGCGCTGGCGCAGCTGCCATTCCCCGGCCTCCCGCGCTGTGCCGATCGGCCGGGGGAGCTGGCGGGGGAACCGGCGGTTTACTTCCCGCCGCTTGGTAATAACGCGAGTTCTGCTACCCCCCCCCTCCTCCCCGGCTCGATCGACGCGGCGCGGGAGGCCGGGGAATGGCAGCTGCGCCAGCGCCGAGCGGTGCGGCTCCGCGAGCAAAGGGCGCTCCGCTGGACGATGCGCCGGAGCGCAAACCGGCTCACGAAGCGAAAGAACGTCGCGAAGTGTGGGCGGTGCCGGTATCAGGAATCGACGGTTGGGCTCGCCGTAGGGGAGGGGGGCGCCTACTTCACGGGGGTCGTGCGCTGTGGCTCGGTGTGGGAGTGCCCGGTGTGCATGCACACAATTTCCTCCCGCCGATCGGAGGAGGTGCGCGAGACAGTCGCCCGGCATCGGGCGACGGGGGGCGGCGCGTATATGCTCACGCTCACGCTCCCGCACGATGCAGGCGACGAGTTGCGCGCGATGCGGAAGCACGTAACCAAAGCGTGGAGCAAGGTACAGGCGGGGGAGCCGTACAAGCGGGTACGCGAGCGCATCGGATTAGTGGGAACAATTCGCGCGCTGGAAGTCACGCACGGGCCGAACGGTTGGCATCCGCATTTGCATATTCTCGTACTGACGAAAGTGAAGTGCGAAGATCGCGCGACGGGGGAGATCGACGCGGCCGGTCGTGCGTACGTCGATTTCGTATATCGGCGGTGGGCCGATCATGTGACGCGCCGGAATGAAATCACGGGGAAGATTTACAGAGCGCCGACGCGCGAGCATGGCGTTTCGTTCGTGGTGTCGCACAAGGACGAGTATATATCAAAGCTCGGTCTAGCCGATGAAGTGACGCGGGGCAGCTGGAAGAAAGCGGCCGAGTTCGGCGGCTACCGTACGCCGTTGCAGATCCTACACGATCACTCACGCACAGCGTACGGGACGCCAGAGAACAAGCGCGCGGCCGCGCTGTGGGGAGAGTACGCCGACGCGATGGTCGGCGCAAAGCAGCTGACATGGAGCCGGGGGCTTCGCAAACTGTACGAGATGGGCGAGGAGCAAACCGACTTAGAGATTGTCGAAGCCGAGACGGAAGCCCCGGCCGTGCATTATATCAGCGCCGATGTGTGGGACGGAAAATTGAAATGGAACATGGAGTTGCAGCTGCGCCTCCTCTATGCCGCCGATTGCGGCGGTATCCCGGCCGTCATGGCCGAAATCGACGTCATTAACGGGCTGTCTAGGGTGCCGTTCTAGGGCGAAGTGTGCCCGGTCGAAAAAAAATCACTTGTTTACGTTGCGTCTGGCGTGTTATAATGTCTATAATGTAGTAACGTTATAAACATTATAACCGGGGGAACATGGCAACAACGCTGACGGCGGCTTGGTCCAAGGATGGCAAGCACGTAAAGCTGGAAATGAACATCGACGGCCGTGTCTGGCGCCGCGAGGTCGCGGCGAACGGGGAGTTGACGGTGCGGGAGGCCGCGCAGCTGGCGGGGGTCGCGCCGGTCACGGTGCTACGATGGATCACGGACGGGCATTTAGTCGCGCGGAATGGAAGCGAGCGCACGACGACGGTTCGCGCATCGGACGTGCGCGAATGTTCACGCAACCGGGGGTTACTGTGACCGATTTTGAACGGGCGGTAAGAAAATTCGTGCGCCGCGCAGCGCGTCAGTTGGGCGCGAATGTGGCGGATGATGCCGCAGAGGAAAAACTTGCGGAGGTGTTTGCGGCGGAGGGAATGCTGCGCGTTGGGTCGATGTCGCAGGGCTTTACGATGTTGGATGATAGTGGGGCGCGTGGCGAGCGCGCCGTGGGGATGGTGATGAATAGCGGCGCGCAGGCGGTGACGATGTATGTAACGCCAGCTGATGTGCTGCGACTGCGCGATTGGCTCGATTCGTGGATTGATCGAAACATTTAACCGGGGAAACTAGCAAGTGAATACGCCGAGACACGTACCACTCACACAGGCAGAAATAGATTGGATCGTTAGAGGGTATCACGGCCGAAACGTGATGCGGACTCGTCAGCTGCGCCGCGTTCATGTGTCGCCGTGGTTGCTGTTGGCGCTGTTGTTGTCGTTTGTCGCGCTCCTTTCGGGGTGCGGAGGTCCAACCGCGCCGATCGGGGGCGGAGCGGGGGGGTCGGTCGCCGGGCCGTGCGTAATTGCCGGGGTCGTGCGTTCCGATTCCGCCTGTATAACCCGGCCTGAATAGCCGGAAACCCCAGAGGTGGGGCCGGGCCTTCTCCCGGTGGTCTTTCCGGGGCGCTTACGGCCGCTATTGACAGCGGTAATAGGCGCCCCGATTGTTTATGGCATGCCGAACACGCGAAAACGCGGGGTGCCCGTTCTCGGAGCCCCGGCGAGTGTACAGGCGGCGCCGTCTAGTCAGACGGTGCCATCGGTCGCGCTCGATAGTAACGCAGGGATGCAGGAAGTGGGAAACGACATTGATTCGCTGCTCGATGAGTTCGGCGGCGGTGGTGGTTATAACGTCAATGTCTTTCGCAAAATGATTTCGGGGCCGATGGCCGGGCGGCTCGCGTACGTGGTCAAAGTTCCGCTGTCGGGGTTTACGTTGGAAGATTTACAACGGGACTTTGGCGGCGGAACGTTTCATTTACGCATCGTGAGTGCCGACGATAACAAGATCCGTCGTCAGCGCGTCGTTACGATCGAAGGGGAGGCAAAAGTGCCGGGAGCGGGGCCAGCTGTGAGCGTTGGAGCGCCGAGCGAAATAGAAGCAGCGTTGAAAACACTGATTGAGTTGCAGACACGCAGCCTCACAACGCCACAACCCGCGCCTCCCGCGATCGACCCGATGCAAATGCTTACGTCCGTCATGGGGCTTGTGCGTGAGATGGCGCCAGCGCCAGCGGCCGCGCAGGGGGCGAGCGCGAAAGAGTTATTGGATATGTATTTCAAGGGGCGCGAAGATGCGGAGCGCGAGCTACCGAGCGGCGACGGCGGGAACAACATTGTTAATGGGCTCGCGCAGATCGGTATGCCATTGGTCGAGATCGCGCGCGAAAATATCGCGCTCAAAAAACAAGAGTTGGCGAACGCTCCCGCGCGATCGGCGCCAGCGCAGCAGCCGGAGGTGCAAGTGCCGTTGTGGGTGATGATGTTCAGGCCGCACGTTGGAGCACTCTTGCAGCGCGCGCGCGACGGGAAAAATCCCGGTGTGTATGCGGCCGCGCTTGCAGAGGATTTGCCGGAGTCGGCGGTTGCTCAGGTGCGAACGTTGGTCGAAGATCCCGATTTCCCGAATCAGTTCTGCGCGATGTTCCCCGCGTTCAATGAGTCGGCGGGTGTGCGGACGTGGATAGAGGAGTTCATTAAGGAGGCTCGCGAAATGTTGTCGGAGTATGGCGACGACGACGACGTTGACGGTGTAGCGGCGGAGGGCGGCGCGTGATCGGGAAAGAGGCGCACATTGGGTTTCTGGTTATGCAGCAAGGGCTGTCATTTGAGGACGCTACGCGCGTCGTCGATGCAGTTTTTGAGCAGGGCGAAAGCAGCAAGGCGGAGGCGACGATGTTTCCGACGCTCGGCGTCGTAGAGATCACAGTAAAAAGCAAGTCGTTGGTTGGGGTCCAGCAAACCGTGTACTTCCCTATCGCGGATATGCTGGCAATCGTCGGGCGAATACTCGTCGAAGGGAATGCACGGCCAGGGGAGGCAAGACATATCGTGCAGGGAGTGACGGCGTAGTGTTTAGCCAGCGGTGGCGGTCAGTCGAGACGCTCCCCAATTTTGGGGCGTTCGGTCAGATGGGCGTGGCGCGCGATCCAAAGCGTACGCTCCAGATTATGACGCGGAACGTAAAGGAGGCGCTACGGAATCGGCGGGTTATCGAAATCGCGGCCGCGATCGTCTCTGATTTGAAACCGCGCGACTATGCAGGCGGGTTGCGCGCGATAGATGCGTTTTTGCGAACGCATTTTAAGTTCGTGCGCGATCCGTTTGGGCAAGAGTTGTTGCGTCGGCCGGAGTATCTATTGCACAGGATGCAGACGCAGGGGCTCGTGCAGGGGGATTGCGACGATGTGGCGCAGCTGGCGGCGGTGTTGGGTATGGCGATAGGCTACCCGGCCGAGTTCGTCGCTGTGTCGTTCGACCCGCTGGCAAAGCATTACAGCCATGTTTTTACCGTGCTCCGTTTGCCGAACGGTCAGGGTGTGCATTTCGATGTGACGCGCCCGGAGCAGTTCGCGAACAAGCAACCGCCGTTTACAGGCGGCTACTCTTTCCCGGTCATGTGACGATGCGGCGTGGATACGTGCAGACGCGAAGCGGGTTAATTCCCGCGCAGTTTGGAGATTTCGGAAAGCTCGATTTGGACCTGTCCGCGTGGTTGCAGGGATGGGGCAATGTCGCGGATAAGGTCAGGAACGTCGCGGGTGGCGTGAGTACGGTAACGAGCGCCGCAAAGATGGGATTGGACGCGCAGCGAACCAACGTGTTCGCTCCGTCGATTGCCGATCAGCTGGCATCGCAGTACAACAAATACGCATACGTCGCGCCGGGCGGGGAGCGTACGCTGTTGGTGCTCGCGCTCGGTGTCGGTGCGCTCGCGTTCATGGCATCACGCAAGAGGGCGCGCTAGATGGGTACGTTTAGCAGCGTTGCGAAGATGATCGACACTCTAAAGCAGGGTGCCGCAGCTGTGCAGGCGCAGAATGTTGTGGCGCAGGCGACGGGGCAAAACTCGCTGCAGAACGTGAAAGCGAGTAGCCCAAAGTCATTTATTAACTTGGCGCCGGTTCCGACTGTGGTGAAGCCGTCGACGCCGATCGTGATAATGCCGGATAGTTACAAGCCGAACGATCCGAGCACGTTGGGGCCGGTGGTGATGATTACACCGGACAGCGTAAAGACGCCGACGCCGACGCTCACGCCGATCGCGGTAACGAGCTCGCCTATTGCAGCGCCAGCGCCGCCGCCGACGACGACGACGACGACGTTGACCCCTCCCGCGCCGACTCCGCCGACACTTATTCCGGTCGCGGTGACGCCGACGCCGACGCCGACGCCGACGCAGACAACGCCAACGGGGAACACTCCCGCGAGCACAACCAACACGACGACTTGGATGGGCACGGGGACGACTCCCGCGATCGGTCCTATCGGTGCAGGGTGGGGGCTCGGCGGAAGCTCGACCGCGACAACCAACACGTCGGGCGGTACGCACTACACAGAATCGGACGTTGATAAGCTGTTCAATCCGCGATATGCGAATGAAGCAGACGCGGCGAACGGCGGAGGTGTGGCGGCGCCGAATAAAAAGGCGTTGCTACTGGTCGGCATAGCTGCCGCCGCGTTTGTACTCTTTAAGGGGAAAAAACAATGAGGTTCGCAGGGTACCCAAGCGCATCGCAGGTGACGGCAGCGATGGAGCGCAACATTTCGCCGCGCTACGATCAGCGTATTACCGATCCGTTGTGGCTGTACGGCGGTGCGGCGACGGCCGACATGGGCAGCTGGTTGTCCGACATTACTGGCGTCCATATCAGTACAAAGGGCGTGAGTCTATCGGCGCCAAAGATCCCCG
>Ga0207678_10006290_pt1 | contig 10544 bp, 11 predicted proteins | sample KBSC63metaG_FD_184319 | JGI IMG/M metagenome (GOLD analysis project Ga0207678, IMG submission 184319) | Corn rhizosphere microbial communities from Kellogg Biological Station, Michigan, USA - KBS C6-3 metaG (SPAdes) (version 2) | ecosystem: Host-associated > Plants > Roots > Rhizosphere > Soil ...
CCCGTCCCCTCGATTCCGGCCCGAAAACGGCCTCCCGGGGCCGGAAAGTGTGACGTTCCCGGCATCTTCGTGAACGATCGGGCCGAGGTGTGGGATCTCACGGGCACGATCGTCACGGAAGTCCGATCTCCCCCCGTCCCTGTGACGCCTCCGTCACGGAAGTCCGACCTCGCGCCGTCCCTGTGCCGCCTCCCCCACGGAGGCCTCACGTCCCGGGCGCCTCATGGGGGTCACAGCCTGCCAGGACCCCCATGAGGCGCCCGGGGACGCCCGCCATCCCATCTCGGACGGCCGTCCCCGGCCGCGAACCCCGGCCCCAGCCGCCCTGGGACCCACCCCTGACGGCCGCCCCTGGTACCCACCTCGCACGGCCGCCCCCGGCCCCGCACCACGCCACCGTCGAACCAACCATCTAGGGCCGTCTCCGGTCCTTCTCGTGGGCCGGAGGGATCCGCGGCGGGCGCGGGAGCCGAGGCCCTGATCGCGCAAATGGACGGGCGTGTCACTTCCGGCACACAATTGGCCCGCAATTGATCCATTGTGCGCACCACACGCGCGCATTTCGTCTTCAGGGTGGTCGGCGTGCCACCCAAGAGCGCCGACAACGCGAGTCACGGGGAGAAAGGGACGGCCTCGGTCGAGCTGGTCGCAGCCGTGCCCTTTCTGTTGCTGGCGCTCGCCGCCGCGGCCCAGATAGCGCTCGCCGGCCAGGCCCTCTGGTCGGCGAGCGTGGCCGCGCGGGCCGGGGCGCGCGCGGCCCTGGTCGGCGCTGACCCGAAAGCCGCGGCGCGCCAGGCGCTGCCCGCGGCGATGCGCGACGGCGCGGTGGTCGAGGAAGAGGAGGACGATGGCGCGGTCTCGGTGAAGGTGCCGGTGCCGACCCTGCTGCCGCGGCTGCCCGAAGTGAAGGTCGACGCGCGGAGCGGACTGGGGGAGGGCGATGGCTGAGGTCTCCCGATGCCTGCAGGCGCGAGGCGCGTCACGACGGGCGCGCCACGCCGCGCGGGCCGCCCGCCCATCGCTGCGCGACGAGGGCGGCCAGGCGACCGTCGAACTTGTCGCGGCCGTCCCCGCGCTGCTGCTCGCCGCCTTGATCTCGCTCCAGCTTCTGGCGGCCGGGTACGCCCTGACCTTGGCCGACGGTGCGGCCGAGGCGGGCGCGCTGGCGCTGGCCGAGGGAGGCTCGGCCGCCGAGGCGGCTCGCGACGCGCTGCCAGGCTGGGCAGACGGCAACGTGTCGGTGGCGGTCGAAGGCGAAGAGGTGATCGTCCACCTCCGCCCACCGTCCCCGTTCGGCACGATCGCCGACCACCTGGCCGTGACCAGCATGGCAAGCGCGAGGTCCGCCGAATGAGCCGCGATCCGGCGACGGCCGAGGCCCCAATCAACTTCGGCCCGGTCTTGCTGGGGCGTGAGTCGACGCCGAACGGCGCCTTCGGCGGTCCCGTCGAAGGGGTCTTCACCGCGCCGCGCAACGGCACGGTCGTCGTGGTGACCTCGGTCGGTGGCGCCGAGGGCTCGCGGGGCGCCGCCGCGGCGCTCTCCTGCGCCGGGTCAGGGGTCGAGCAGGCGGCGCTGCTGGTCGACGTGGGCGGTCGGGTTCCGCGGCCGACGCTGATCGCCTCCGCCTCGGCGCACCGGCTCGAGGAGCGCCTCGCGGCGCGCCTGCCCGCCTTGCGCCCGGCGGCGCGCGGGGAGGTGTGTCACCTTTCGGTCGCCGGCGACGAGGATGGCCTGGCAGCGGCCGGCATCGCGGTCACGGCCGCCCGCCGCGGTCTCGCCGTCGTCCACGTCCCGCCGGCGCTGCTCCAAACCCTGCTGGAGGTTCCAGGAGCGCGCCGCCCTGACGCGGCGCTCCTGCGCGCCGACCTGGAGGACGCGCGGCCGTTGGTCGCGCTGGCGGTCGACGATCTGCTCCGGCGCGGGCTCCGCGTGGCGGTGCTGAAGCGCCGGCTCGGCTGGGTGGCGGAGCGGCGCGCCGGGTTCGGCGCCCTCGGCAGCGACTCCGGCGGGCTGCCGGAGCCGCTGCTGCGACGCCTGCTCGACCTGAGGGCTAGGGGGTGACGGCGTGCCAGGTGCCGACGTCCTTGAACCCCTCGCCGTTCGCCTGCCCCTTGGCGCTGTCGCCGTCGAAGGTGTAGAGCGGCCGGCCCCTGAAGGTCACCTGGAGCTTGCCTTCCGGACGCCTCACCGTGCCGAGCTTGACGGACCCCTTCGGCGTGGTCCCGCGGGCGACGATGAGCGGGAACCAGGTCGAGGTGCAGGAGCCGGTGCAGATGAACATGCCGTTCTTCTCGACGCTCAGGCTGTAGAGGGTCAGGCCCTTGGTGTTGGTGAGGACGGTCTTGTGCAGGCTCGGGGCGCGGGCCTCGCGGACCACGGTCTTGCCCCCGTGCGCGAGCGCCATCGGCACGGCGACGGCGCTGACCGCGAGGACGGCGGCAAGGGCGAGGGCGGCGAGGCGGCGCGTGCGGCGCGTCGTCGTTCGGGATCGAGTTCGGTGCATCGGATCAGCTCCTTCGTCGGGATGTTCTGTCGGAGGTACGGAGCGCGTACGGAGAAGGTTCGGAGACCGCGCGCGACGGTCGTTCGGGTCAGCACCCGTCGGTCCCGGATTTGGGCCGTGGCGGTGGGCGACGAGTCTGGCCAGGCCCTCGTCCTCGCGCTCGGGGGCTGCTTCGTCCTGGTCGCGGCAGCGATCGCCTTGGTGGCGATCGCCGGGGCCGTCACCGGCAAGGGCCGCGTCCAGCGGGCGGCCGACCTGGCCGCGATCTCGGCTGCGCGCTCGATGCGCGACGACCTGCCGAAGCTTCTCTCGCCGCCGCGCCTGCCGAACGGCGCGCCGAACCCGTCGCACATCGAGAAGTCGACCTACCTGGCGAGAGCGCGCGATGCCGCCGTCGCCGCCGGTCGCGACAACGAAGTCGACCCGAGCCGCCTGCAAATCGCCTTCCCCGACCGCTCCTCGTTCGCGCCGGTGCGGGCGAAGGCGACGGTAGTGGGCAAGCTGGACCTCCGCTCGGGAGTTCCGGCGGAGGTCGAGGCGAGCGCCGAAGCCGAAGCCGCGGCACCGGTGTCGAGCGCCGGCGGCGAAGGTCCGGCGGTGGCGAGCGGTGGCGGCTACAGCGGCCCGCTCGTCTACCGGAACGGCGAGGGCATGCGCCCCGACGTGGCCGCCGCCTACGACCGCATGTCAGCGGCGGCAGCCGCCGACCGGATCACGCTGATCGTCGTCTCCGGCTTCCGCTCCGATGCCGAACAGGCCGAACTGTTCGCCGCCCATCCCGACCCGAAGTGGGTGGCGCCGCCCGGCACCTCGCTGCATCGCTGCGCGACCGAGTTGGACCTCGGTCCCGAATCCGCCTACAACTGGCTGGCCGCGAACGCGGGCCGTTTCGGCTTCCTGCAGCGCTATTCGTGGGAGGCCTGGCATTTCGGTTACGTGTCCGGGCCGGCGCCCTGCTCGGAGGCCGGCGACGCGGTGATGGGACCGGGCCAGGACGCGGCCCCGCCCGGCGGCGCGACCCTGCCGACCTTCGTCCCCGCGCGGTTCGGCGACCCGCTGGTCGACTCGGCCGCGAAGTGGAACGTCTCCGCCGCCCTGCTGGCGGCACAGCTGATGGCGGAGAGCAACTTCAACCCCTTCGCGGTCTCGCCCGCCGGTGCCGAGGGCATCGCCCAGTTCATGCCCGACACGGCGGCCTCCTACGGCCTCGCCGACCCCTTCGACCCGGTCGAAGCGATCGACGCCCAGGCGCACCTGATGGCAGACCTGATCCACCGGTTCGGCTCCCCCGAGCTGGCCCTGGCCGCCTACAACGCCGGCCCCGCCCCGGTCGAAGTGTGCCGCTGTGTCCCCGCGATCCCCGAGACGAGCGCCTACGTCGCCCGCATCATGGCCCTCCTCGGCGGCGCCGGCGCCCTGGCCGTCCCCGCCTTCGAAGTCCGCCTCGTCGCCTGACGAGGTTGATGGGCCGAAAACTACGCCTATAGGGGTAGTTTTCGGCCCATCAACACGGGTCCCGGCCTCAGGGGGAGCCGGCGGCGGTCCGCTGGGTCTCGTGGACCTTGTTCATGTGCTCGTGGACGAAGCGGACGACGGTGGCGCCCTCGCCGACGGCGGTCGCGCAGCGCTTGATCGAGCCGGAGCGGACGTCGCCGGCGGCGTAGACGCCCGGGACGCTGGTCTCGAGGAGGCCCTCGGCGTCGGCGTCGGCGCCGGTCAGGACGAAGCCCTTCTCATCGCGGGCGATGCAGTCGCCGAGCCAGGTGGTGCAGGGAGAGGCGCCGAGGAACAGGAAGAGGAACGAGAAGGGAAGTTCGGAGCCGTCGGTGAGCTTGACGCTCTCGAGGCGCCCGTCGGTGCCGCGGAGCTCGCAGATTTCGCTGCGATCGCGGATCGCGACGCCATGACGGTCGAGCTCGTCGATCAGGTAGGCCGACATCGTCTCCGCGAGGTCGGCCCGGCGGTGGAGGAGGGTGACGAGGGCACCGCCGCGGGCGAGCCAGACCGCCGCCTGCGCCGCCGAGTTCCCGCCGCCGACGACGCCGACCCGCTGGGCGCCGCAGAGCTGGGCCTCCGGCGGCCCGGCCGCGTAGAAGACGCTCAGACCCTCGTACTCTTCGAGGTCGTCGACCGGCAGCTTGCGGTACTCGGCGCCGGTCGAGAGGAGCACCGCCTTGGCGAGGACTTCGTGGTCACCCTCCAGCTTCACCACGTGATCGCCTTCGCCGCCCGGCTCGAGCGAGAGCGCCCGGTACGGGGTTGCGGTGCGGGCGGTGAACTTGCGGGCCTGGGTGATCGCGCGGCTGATCAGTTCGGTGCCGCTGATCCCGGCCGGGAAGCCGAGGTAGTTCTCGATCCGCCGCGAGGTCCCGGCCTGGCCGCCGAGCACGTTGCTCTCGACCACCAGCGTGTTCAGGCCCTCCGAGGCCCCGTAGACCGCGGCGCCGAGCCCGGCGGGGCCGCCGCCGACGATCAGCAGGTCGACCTCTTCGCGTGGCGCCAGCTCGAGGCCGATGCCGAGCGCCCGCGAGAGCTCACCGTGGCTCGGCCGGCGCAGGTCGACTCCGCCCGGCAGCCGCACCAGCGGGACCTCCTCCGGCGCGAGGTCGGCGACCAGCGCCGCCGCCTCGGCGTCCTCGACCGGGTCGCGCCAGGAGTAGGGGAGGCGCTGGCGTTTCGCGTACTCGACCAGGTCGCGGGTGGCCTGGTCCCGGGTCGGCCCGACGATCTCGATCCCGACCCCCTCGACGCGCTGCAGCGATTCGCGCCTCTGCACGAAGGCGGAAAGCAGCAGGTCGGAGAGGACGCCGTCCTCGAAGAGCAGGCCGCGCAGCGTTTCGCGGTCGACCTCGACGTAGCGCAGCGGCTCGGTCACGACGGCGGTGAGGAAGACGGTCTGGCCGGAGAGCAGGTTCATCTCGCCGAGGAACCCGGAGGGCCCGTGGCGGACGATCTCGCGGCCGGTCGCGTCGAGGATCGCCGTCTCGCCCTCGCGGATCGCGATGAACGGGTAGACCGCGTCGCCGACCTCGAACAGGACGTCGCCGACCGCCGCCGTCTTCTCCTCGCCGTGCTCGGCCAGCATGTCGATCTGCGACTTGGAGAGGACGCGGCTGACGGGACGGGTCACGCCCCCTAGGCTACGGACCTGGTCAACAGGGACACGAAACTTTGGAGGGACATTGCCGGACTACACGCACATGAACCTGAGCGAGGTCAAGGACTCCGCGCCGGGCTTCGGCGCCGACGAGTTCCAGGAGGCCCGTTTCGCCAGGGAAGACCTCGGCGCCGAGCAGGCCGGCCTCGCCCACATCAAGGTCAAGCCGGGCAAGCGGATGCCGTTCGGCCACAAGCACGACGAGGCCGAGGAGATCTACGTCGTGATCGCCGGCTCGGGCCGGATCAAACTCGACGACGAGATCGTCGACGTGGTCGAGCTCGACGCGATCCGCATCGCCCCTGAGGTCGCGCGCTGCATCGAGGGCGGCCCGGACGGCATCTCGGTCCTCGCCATGGGAGCCCACCACGACAACGACGGCGAAGTCCTGCCGAACTGGTGGACCGACTGATGGCGGGCGTCGAGGTGCAGGGCGTCGAGGGCATGAAGGGGATCGTCGGCCAGGAGATCGGCCCGAGCGCGCCGCGCGCGGTCACCCAGGAGCTGATCGACGGCTTCGCCGAGGTCTCCGGCGACCACCAGTGGATCCACGTCGACCCGGAGCGCTCGAAGAAGGAAAGCCCCTACGGGATGACGATCGCCCACGGCAACCTCACCCTGTCGCTGGCCGACGGCTTCCGCAAAGAGCTGATGCAGGCCGACGGCTTCGCGCTCGGCGTCAACTACGGCTGGAACAAGGTGCGCTTCCCGGCGCCGGTCCCGGTCGACAGCCAGATCGTCGGCGCCGCCGAACTGGTCTCCTTCGACGAGCTCGAGGGCGGCTGGTGGCAGGCCGTGACCAAGTTCACGATCACGGTCGAGGGCGCCGCGAAGCCGAGCTTCGTCGGCGAATCGGTGACGCGATTGATGGCCCCGCCCGCCTAGCGGAGCCCTCCAGGTTGATGGGTCGAAAACTACGCCTATAGGTCTAGTTTTCGGCCCATCAACATCGTCAGCGGCCTTGGAAGGTGGGTTTTTCGCCGCTGAAGAAGGCTTTGATGCCGGCGCGGGCGTCCTCGGTGGCGATGCCGTCGGCGATGCCGTGGCGCTCCAGCTGGAGGTGGTCGGCGATGCCGTTCTCGAGGCTCACGCCGACCAGGGATTTGGCCATCTTCACGTAGTGGGGGGCGAGCCTGGCGAGCTTCGCGGCGCGCTCGCGGGCACGGTCCATGACCTGGTCACCGGGGACGACCTCGGTGACGAGGCCCATCGAGAGCGCCTCGGCGGCGGGCAGGTTGGGGTCGTCGAGGAGCAGCTCGAGGGCCTTGGTCGGGCCGACGACGCGGGGCAGGAAGTAGGTCATGCCGCCGTCCGGCGAGAGGCCGACGCGGCCGTAGGCCGGGGCGAAGAAGGCGTCCTCGGAGGCGATGCGGATGTCGCAGGCGAGGGCGAGGGAGAAGCCCGCGCCGGCGGCCGGGCCGTTGACCGCGGCGACGACGGGGACCGGGATCCGGCGCAGGTCGATGATCGCCTGGTGCATCACCTCGGCGCCGCGGCGCACGTCGGCGGAGACGTCGAAGCCCTCCTCGTCGATCCCTTTCTGGAACCAGTTGATGTCGCCGCCGGAGCAGAAGGCGCGGCCCGCGCCGGCGACGATCAGCGCGCGGATCGGCGCGGAGTCGGCGAGATAGCCGGTGGCGATGGTGAGCTCGCCGATCAGCTCGGGGCTCATCGCGTTGAAGGCGTCGGGGCGGTCGAGGGTCAGCGTCGCGATCTCCTCGTCGATCTCGATCCGCAACGTGTTCAGGTCCGGTGGGTTGGTCATGGCGGCAGCCTACCCTTAAGGGGATGGCCGACGAGAACGGAAACGGGGCGCTCAGCCGCGCCGAGCGGATGGCCGAGGAGCGTCGCAAGCTGCCCGACCAGCCGGGCGTCTACCTCTTCTACGGCAAGGACGACGAGCTGCTCTACGTCGGCAAGGCGCGCTCGATCAAAAAACGGATCGCCTCGCACTTCAGCGGCGGCGAGCCGCGCCTGACCAGCCGCATCGAGCGGATCGACACGCTGGTCACCAACTCCGAGGCCGAGGCGCTCCTCACCGAGCAGAGCTTCATCAAGCGCCACCGCCCGCGCTTCAACATCCGCCTGCGCGACGACAAGTCCTACCCCTACGTCGCCGTCAGCCTCGACGAGGACTACCCGCGCGTCTACTTCACCCGCGAGAAGCACCGCGCCCACCGCGCCTACTTCGGCCCCTTCTCGAGCGCCAAGCGCCTGCGCGAGACGCTCGACCTGCTCGGCAAGCTGTTCCAGTTCCGCACCTGCGAGGGCGCCGAGCCGGGCCGCCGCTCCGGCAGTCCCTGCCTCGACTACTACATCAAGCGCTGCGGGGCGCCCTGCGTCGGTCACGTCACCCAGGAGGAGTACCGGCGCAACATCGACGCGATCATCGACTTCCTCTCCGGCCGTTATCGCCAGGTGGAAAAAGCGCAGGAAGCGAAAATGGCGGAGGCCGCGAGCGCGGAGGAATTCGAGCGCGCGGCGATCTACCGCGACCGCCTCAAGGCGATCCGCTCGCTGTTCGAGCGCCAGCGCGTCGCCGGCGGCACGGTCGGGACCGCGGACCTGATCGGCGTCGCGGTCGAGGGCGCCGACGCCAACGCCCAGGTCTTCCAGGTCCGTGATGGCATCCTCGCCGAGCGCCAGAGCTTCTACCTCGACAACGAAGGCGAACGTGACGTCGCCGAGGTGACCGAGGAGTTCATCGGCCAGTACTACTCGGCCTCGCCCTCGATGCCGCGGACGATCATCGTCGGCCCCTACCTGCGCGATCGCGCTCCCGTCATCGCCGAGGCGCTGAGCGAGCGTCGCGGCACCGCGGTCGACGTCCACGCCTCCGAGCGCGGCGACAAACGCCGCCTGCGCGAGCTCGCCGAGCGCAACGCCCAGCTCGCCCTGGACCAGGACCGCCTGCGGCGCGAGCACCGCCGCGCCCGCCGGGTGGAGAGCCTCAGCTCTCTTGCCGAGGCGCTCGGCATGGAGGAGCTGCCGGTCCGCATCGAGGGCTTCGACATCTCGACGATCGGCGGCGAGCACACCGTCGCCTCGATGGTCGTCTTCGAGGGCGGCGCGCCGAAGAAGTCCGATTACCGGCGCTTCAAAGTGCGCGGCGACCTGCGCGAGGAGGTCCACCGCGGCCCCGACGACTTCGCCTCGATGGAGGAGGTGCTGACCCGCCGCCTCAACCGCTACCTCGAAGGGAACGACCTCTCCCCGCACGACGGCAAGCGCGACGAGAGCTTCGCCTCGCTCCCCTCGCTGATCATGATCGACGGCGGCAAAGGCCAGCTCGCGGCGGGGATGCGGGCGCTGCAGCCGTTCGCCGACCTCGGCGTGACGATCGTCAGCCTCGCCAAGCGCGAGGAGGAAGTCTTCGTCCCCGGCCGCGCCGACCCGATCGAGCTGCCGCGCGCCTCGGAGGGCAACCAGCTCCTGCAGCGGGTCCGTGACGAGGCCCATCGCTTCGCGATCGAACACCACCGCGGCCGCCGCGACCGGGCGATGACCGGCTCCGTCCTCGACGAGCTGAAGGGCGTCGGCCCCGCCCGCAAGCGCGCCCTGCTCCAGCATTTCGGCTCGCCGGAGCGGTTTCTGGCCGCCTCGCGGGAGGAACTCGAGAGCGTGCCCGGCCTGCCTGGCAAACTCGGTCGTGAGATCCACGAGCAACTGCACCGCATTGGCTAGCGAGACCGACACCAGGCGCGAGGGCGACGCGGACCGCGGCGCGGCCGAGAAGGCCCGCCGCGAGATGACCCTGGTGATCATCACCGGGCACTCCGGGGCCGGGAAGTCGGAAGCGATCGCCGCCTTCGAGGACGGCGGCTACTTCTGCGTCGACAACCTGCCGCCACGGATGATCGCCGGGCTCGGCGAGCTCTTCATCCACGAGGGCTCCGGCGTGGAGCGTGCGGCGATCGTCTCCGACGTGCGCGGCGGCGAGTACTTCGAAGGCCTCCAGCAGGTGATCGACGACCTCGAACGCGACGGGCCGGAGCCGAAACTGCTCTTCCTCGAGGCCGACGAGGAAACGCTGCTCGACCGCTACAAGGAGACGCGCCGCCGCCATCCGCTGGCGCCGGAAGGGCGGATCGTCGACGGCATCCGCGCCGAGCGGGAGCTGCTGGCGCCGCTGCGCGAGCGCGCCGACATCGTCATCGACACCACCGACCTGACCGGCCACGAACTGCGCCGGCGGATCGCCGAGGAGCTGCTCGGCACCGAGCGCGACGAAAAGCTGGCCCTGACCCTGCTCACCTTCGGCTTCAAGAACGGCCCGCCCCGCGACGCCGACCTCACCCTCGACGTGCGCTTCCTGCCCAACCCCCACTACGACCCCGAGCTGCGCCCGCTGACCGGCCAGGACGAGGAGGTCCGCCGCTACGTCGAGTCCGGCACCCAGGCGGGCGAGTTCTACGGCCGCCTGATGCCCCTCCTCGAGTTCCTCGTCCCCGCCTACGTCGCGGAGGGCAAGAGCCACCTGACGATCGCGGTCGGCTGCACCGGCGGCCGCCACCGCTCGGTGACCGTCGCCGACCGCATCCGGAGGGACCTGGAGCAGCGCGACGACGTGGTGGTCGGGGTGAAGCACCGGGACGTGGAGATCGACGGGTAGGGGGACGGGGACCCGCAGGCTGTCGCCCGGAAGGGTCGTGACCCCCGCAAGCTGTCGCCCGGGTAGGGGACCCGCCCCTCTCGCCACGGCCCGGGCAGGCTGTGGCCGTGGCGAGAGGGGCGGGTATGAAAGGCGTGGAGGGACCGTCACGGAAGGGGCACGGAAGTACCTCGGGACGCCCACGACGGGCGCCGGCGGCCGGTTCTCGACCGGTCAGGAATCTGCCGGGTTGGTTACTTCGACATGGCCGAAGTTTCCAACCACGCAGA
>Ga0207678_10006294_pt1 | contig 10543 bp, 7 predicted proteins | sample KBSC63metaG_FD_184319 | JGI IMG/M metagenome (GOLD analysis project Ga0207678, IMG submission 184319) | Corn rhizosphere microbial communities from Kellogg Biological Station, Michigan, USA - KBS C6-3 metaG (SPAdes) (version 2) | ecosystem: Host-associated > Plants > Roots > Rhizosphere > Soil ...
GGCGCGCACCCCGTACACCACGTCGAGCTCGCGCTCGGTCGCCATGGCGAACATCTCCGGGATCTTCTCGGGCGGATCCTGCAGGTCGGCATCGATGCTGACCACCCACTGGCCGCGGGCGCAGTTCAGGCCGGCCGTCAACGCGGCCTGGTGACCGCTGTTGCGTCGCAGCCGCACGACGCGCAGTTCGGGCCAGGACCGGCGCAGGCCGAGCAGCCGGGCGGCGGTGCTGTCGGTGCTGCCGTCGTCGACGACGACGACCTCGTATCCGACATCCATGCCGTCCAGGACGGGTCGTACCCGCTCGGCGAAGAGGCCGAGGACCGCCTCCTCGTTGTACATCGGCACAACGACGGACAGAATGGGGGTACCTGGCACGGGCCAGGATGTTAGCAGAAGGCTGTCGTCGGGGCCCGCTGGCGCGTGAGCGCACCGCACACGGCAGTTCACCCATCACAGCGTCTACGCTCGTGCTGGAGACCCTCCGAGGTGAGCGAGGCGCGCATGACGGTTCGACGGGTGATGGGTACCGAGATCGAATACGGCATTTCGGTGCCGGGAAATCCTGGTGCCAACCCGATGGTCACCTCGTCCCAGGTCGTCAACGCGTACGGCGCGCGGCCGGAACTTTCCCGCAACGGCCGGGCCCGATGGGACTACGAGGAGGAGTCGCCGCTGCGTGACGCGCGCGGCTTCACCTATTCCGGCGCCCTGTACGACCCCGCGGAGGCGCTCGCCGACGAGGATCTCGGCCTGGCGAACGTGATACTGACCAACGGTGCGCGCCTGTACGTCGACCACGCCCACCCGGAGTACTCCACGCCGGAGGTCACCAACCCGCGTGACCTGGTGCTGTGGGACAAGGCGGGGGAGCGGGTGATGGCCGAGGCGGCCCGGCGCGCCGCCACGATCCCCGGCACCCAGCCCATCCATCTGTACAAGAACAACACCGACAACAAGGGCGCCAGCTACGGCGCGCACGAGAACTACCTGATGCGCCGGCAGACCGCGTTCGCCGATATCGTCATGCACCTCACGCCGTTCTTCGTCACCCGGCAGATCGTGTGCGGGGCCGGCCGGGTCGGCATCGGCCAGGACGGGTCGACGCCCGGCTTCCAGATCTCCCAGCGGGCCGACTTCTTCGAGGTCGAGGTCGGGCTGGAGACCACTCTCAAGCGCCCGATCATCAACACCCGCGACGAACCGCACGCCGACGCGGACAAGTACCGCCGGCTGCACGTCATCATCGGCGACGCCAACCTGTCGGAGATCTCCACCTACCTCAAGGTCGGCACCAGCGCGCTCGTGCTCAACATGATCGAGGAGAAGGTGCTCCCGGCCGACCTCGGCATCGCCGACCCGGTGAGCGAGCTGAAGGCGGTCAGCCACGACCCGACGCTGACCCACCGGATCCGGCTGCGCGACGGGCGCCGGCTCACCGCGCTCGATCTGCAGTGGGCCTACTACGAGCGGGCCCGCGCCTTCGTCGAGGACCGGATGGGCGACGACGTCGACGAGATCACCGCCGACGTGCTGGCCCGTTGGGAGAGCGTGCTCGACCGGCTGGGCCGCGACCCGATGCTGTGCAACCGCGAGCTCGACTGGGTGGCCAAGCTGCGGCTGCTGGAGGGTTACCGCGATCGCGAGTCGCTCGGTTGGGCATCGTCGAAGCTACAGCTCATCGACCTTCAGTACGCACACGTACGGCCCGAGAAGGGGCTTTACCACCGGCTGGTCGCGCGCGGCTCGATGGAGCGGCTCTTCGACGACGAAGCGGTGCGCACGGCGATGACCGACCCGCCCGAGGACACCCGGGCCTACTTCCGGGGTCGGTGTCTCGGCCAGTACGCCGCCGAGGTGGTCGCCGCCAGTTGGGACTCGGTCATCTTCGACATCGGCCGGGAATCCCTGGTCCGGGTGCCCATGATGGAGCCCGAACGTGGCACCAAGAAGCACGTCGGTGCCCTGTTCGACAGGTGCGCGAGCGCCAAGGACCTCCTCGAGGCGCTCACGTCGGGGTGAATGTCGCGGCGCGCCGCGGGGCCTCGGCGAGATAGGTTTGCTTCCAACCGATTTTGGGTGGGCATCGACTCAGCGGGTCGAGAGGGGCGGGCAGCATGGCCACGCGAGACAGCGGCGGGCAGTCACAGTCGGGCAAGGCCCGGCGCGACGAGGAGATCGACGAGGCGCCGGCGCCGGAGGCCAACCCGGAGGTCGCCGAGCGGCACGAGAAGCTGACCGAAGACGTCGACGACCTCCTGGACGAGATCGACTCGGTGCTCGAGGAGAACGCCGAGGAGTTCGTGCGCGGTTACGTCCAAAAGGGCGGCCAGTAGTTCGCTGGGCCTGGCGGCCCAGCGGACGATTCAGCGTGCGGGCTCAGAGCGCTGCGGGCAAGGTCAGAGCGTTACGATCACTCCTTCTTCGATCAACTGAAGGGATCCATGTGGGAGCGGGACTCGATCCACCCCGGCGTTTTCCGGCTGACGTCAGCCCGCCGGTGTCGTCGTCGTTCGTCGACTACCTGAGTCGCACCGCGCCGGAGCTGCTGCCCGGCCGCCGTCCCCTGCCGCCGGGCATAGCCGCCGAGGGCGCCGCGCACGCCACGACGATCGTCGCGATCACCTTCGCCGGCGGGGTGGTGCTCGCGGGCGACCGGCGCGCCACGATGGGCAACCTGATCGCCAACCGGGACATCGAGAAGGTGTACGCGGCCGACGTGTACTCGCTCGTCGGCATCGCCGGCACCGCCGGTGTCGGGCTTGAGCTGATCCGGCTGTTCCAGGTGGAGCTCGAGCACTACGAGAAGATCGAGGGCGCGATGCTCTCGATCGACGGCAAGGCCAACCGGCTCGCCACGATGATCCGCAACAACCTCGGCGCCGCCATGCAGGGCCTGGTCGCCGTCCCGCTGTTCGCCGGCTTCGACCTCGACGCCACCGATCCGACCAACGCCGGGCGGATCTTCAGCTTCGACGTCGCCGGCGGCTGCTACGAGGAGACCGACTACGACGGCATCGGTTCCGGCTCGCTGTTCGCCAAGTCCGCGCTCAAGAAGCTGTTCCGCAAGGGCATGACCGCCGAGGAAGCGGTGCGCTGCACCGTCGAGGCGCTTTACGACGCCGCCGACGACGACACCGCGACCGGCGGGCCCGACCTGGTCCGCGGCATCTTCCCGGTGGTCTGGACGGCCACCGCCGAGGGCGCCCAACGGGTGCCGGAGGAGCAGGTGGCCGCCATTGCGCGGGAGATCGTCGAGGCCCGCACCCGCTCCGACACCCGCCTGACCCACACCCGCCCGTAAACGGCCAGTTAAGGAGAACCCGACCGGTGGCAATGCAGTTCGGATACGCATCGCCCGAACAACTGATGCGGGACCGCTCGGAGTACGCCCGCAAGAACATCGCCCGTAGCCGCAGCGCCGTGGTGCTCAGCTACGAGGGCGGCGTGCTGTTCGTGGCCGAGAACATCTCCACCGCGCTGCACAAGGTCAGCGAGATCTACGACCGCATCGGGTTCGCCGCCTCGGGGCGCTACAACGAGTTCGAGACGCTGCGCGCGTTCGGCGTGCGGCTGGCCGACCTGCGCGGCTACTCGTACGACCGGCGCGACGTGAAGGGCCGGGCCGTCGCCAACGCGTACGCGCAGAACCTCGGCGCCATCTTCACCGAGCAGTCCAAGCCGTTCGAGGTGGAGATCTGCGTCGCCGAGGTGGGCGCCACCGCGGCCGACGACGAGCTGTACCGCATCACGTTCGACGGATCGGTGCAGACCGAGCCCGGCTACCTCGTCATCGGCGGCCAGGCCGATTCGGTGCTGACAGTGGTCAAGGACCGGCACGACACCGGGATGAGCCTCAGCGAGGGGCTGCGGATGGCCGTCGACGCGCTGTCCAGCGCCGGCGGCGAGGGCGGCCAGCCGCGCGAGATCCCGCGTGCCCAGCTCGAGGTCGCCGTGCTCGACAGGCGCAAGAGCGGCCGCACGTTCCGTCGCGTGGTCGGCGCCGCGCTGGACGGCCTGCTGAACAACGGTGGCGGCACCGAGGACGCGGATGCGCCGGCCGTCGCCGTGCCGCCGGCGCCGGCGAAGAAGGACGACCCGGCACCGCCGCCCGCCGAGTCGGGTCCGGAGAGCCGCGCGCAGACCGCCGAGAATCCCGGCACGGCGGAGCCGACGACCAAGGGCTGAGCGTCGCGGCGTCAGGCCCGTGCGACCTCGACAGTGGCCGGGTACTTGGCTGCCAGGTAGTCGGCCACGGCCGCGTTCGTCCAGTCGTGCGCCGGGTCCTCCAGCAGCGCCCGTCCCTCCGGGTCGGTCACCACGAGGCGCAGCGGCACCGGGCTGGCCGCTACGAGTGCCTCCAGCCCGGCCAGCGTCCGTGGCGGGTTGGCCGGGTTCAGGAAGCCGTACCAGGCATGCCCGTACCGGTAGCGGCGTTGCAGCACCGAGCCGATGTAGGTGCCCAGCCAGGTGCGATAGGGCGTCGTGGTCAGGTCGACGGTAAGCCGGCCGGCGCCACCGGGATAGCGGCGGGCGAGTGCCACCGCGTCGCGCCCGCCGGCGGGCGAGCCGGCCTCCGCCCCCGCCAGGAGGCGGGCACCGAGGCTGCCTGGCCGGGTATGCCACGGCCCGCCGGCGGCGGCGAGCACCAGACACAGCGCCAGGGCCGGCACCAGTGCCGTCGCGACCGGGCGCGCGCGGTCGGCCCGCACCCCGAACCGCGGGACGAGCCGGGCCAGCGTGCCGAGCAGCACGATCCCGGCGACGATCCCGGCCTGTGCCAGCTTCTCGAAGTAGTAGACGGTGCGTCCCACGGTGATCAACTGGTACGCGCCGAGCGCGGCGCTCACCGCCACGGCCGCCACCAGCACGGCCAGGCCGCCGCGGCGCGACGGCGCCCGCAAACCGCCCTTCGCCAGCAGGCCCACCAGGACCAACCCGGCCAGCAGCGCGGTCATCGGCCTGTCGACCGGTAGCGCCGTGCCGGCCGAACCCAGGTTCGCCGCGCTCGCCGCCCGCAGCGTCAGCACCGGCGTCAGCAGCAGGACCGGCGCCGCCACCAGCAGCGCCAGCGCGGTGACGACAAGGATCCGCCGCCGGCCCGGCCGCCACAGGCCGGCCCGCACCGTCCAGACCAGGACGACCAGCCCGGCGAAGGGCAGGTACAGGTGGTAGGTGAAAGACACGCCCACCAGCAGCAGCGCCAGCAGCACCACCTGGTCGCCCGCATGCGGCAGGGGCCGCACCGCCACGGCGGTGAGCACCGCCACCAGCGCCATGGCGGTGAGCTGACCCGGGTAGCCGCGGGTGAACACCGCGAGCGGGTCGCCGAAGAACACCCACGCCCCGGCCACCGCGAGCACCGGCAGCAGTCGCAGCCCGCCGGCGAGATCGGCGAACGCCGGCCCGGCCACCCGCCGCACCGCCCACAGGACCGACACCGCCAGGAACCCGAACGTCGCCACGAACAACCACATCGTGACGTTCGCCTGGCCGACCGCGTCGGTGTCGCCGCCCGACGAGCGCAGGAACCGGCTCAGCACCGCGTATGCGAAGTGCGTGCCCTGCGGGTAGGTACGCAGACCCTCCTCGAGGCCGGCGGCGAGGTACGGCTCGGCCCGGGCCGGGTGCATGAATGCGTACCCGCCGACAAGGCCGATCACGTCGGTGAGCATGAGGTGACGACCGATGTCCTCGCCGGTCGCCATGATTCCGATGCGGCCGCCGAGATCGCGGGTGAGGAACGGGACGCCGGCCAGCAGGCTGACGGCGACCGCGACCAGTGCGGTCAGGCGGTCGGCCGCCGCGAACCGGCGCGGCGGCGTCCAGCGGCGACCGGTGGCCGCCGCGTACCCGACCAACGCCGTCAGCCCGGCACCGCCCATCGCGACCGGGTGCAGCCGCCACGGCCAGATCGAGAAGAGCAGCCCGGCCACGCACAGGGCGCCGAACACCAGCGCCAGCGACACGACCACGCGGTCCAGCGCGCCGGGCAGGCCACGCAGCAGCCCCGCCACGCCCGCCACCAGGATGATCGGGACGAGCCAGTCGACGCCGATCAGATGGGTCGCCAGCGGCAGCGCCCACGCGGCGGCCAGCGCGGCCGCCACGCGCAGCGGTCGGCGGGCCCGGCCGAACCGGGTGGGCGTGGACGCGGCCACCGCCGTGACAGTCGACATCGGGGCGGATCGTACCGCCGCGCCGAGTGCGACCAGCGACCCGGCGACCCGGTTGCGGTGCCCGGTGACACCGCCGCAACGGCCCGATCGTTGGGTGTCTGGGCACGCCTGGGCCGTAGCTGCCGGTAGTAGTATCAGCGACCGTTGCGGTCAGGTGGACGTGACCTCGATACATATTGGAGGCCGGCGGAATGCAGAGTGAGGCGACGACCGTGACGGAACCGTCGCAGACAGACGTCGATCCGGGCGAGCCCGGCACGACGCCGGCACCCGCACCGGCCGCCGCAGGGAACGCCGTCGCTCCACGTACCAGCCGGTTCGACCGTAGGTGGCTGATCGTGGTGGCCGTTGTGGTCGGTTACCTGCTGCAACTGGCCTGGCGGCTGTGGTTGATCCGCACCGCGACCACCCCGATCGCCCACGCCGACGAGGACCGCTACCTTCTGTCCGCGCGGGTGCTCGCGGGCGGGCCCGGCGGGTTCGGGAACGACACGGCGGCGTTCCGGCGGATGGGTTACCCGATCCTGCTCGCGCCCATCTACTCGTACACCCAGGATCCGTTCAAGGTCTACCACGCGGCGCAGGTCATCGGCGCGGTGATCAATGCGCTTGCCTTCCCGCTGGCGTACCTGTTCGCCCGACGGGTGCTGCACATCCGCGCCTGGCTGGCCGTTGCGCTGGCATTCCTCGCGGTCACGCTGCCGGCGATCGTCTACTACTCCGAGTTCACGCTGACCGACGTCCTCTTCGCGCCGCTCGGGCTGGGTTGGCTCCTTCTCCTGCACACGTGGCTGGTCGGCCGCACAAGGATTGCCCGGCTGGCGGCGAGCATCGGCGCCGGCGCCATCGTGGGTTACGCGGCCGCGACGCACGTGCGCGGTATGGTGATGCTCGGCGTGCACGTGCTGGCCGTGGGCTACCTGGTGCTGCGCGAGCGGTCCCGCTGGAAGGCGGCCGTGGCGTCGCTGGTGGCGGCCGTGGTGCTGACCCGGGTCGACTGGCTGGCGCAGAACCTGGTCGGCGACCGCCTGGCGCGCGGCGGGGTCGAACCGGGCAACCGGCTGTTCGACCGGCTGACCGACGCGCGGGGGTTGCTGCACATCCTGATCGACGCGAGCGGGCAGATCTGGTACGCCGGAGTGGCCACGTGGGGACTCGCCGCCGTGGGCTTCGTGGTTGCGCTGGCCCGGGTCCGGGGCCTGGACACCGGTCAGGACGTCAGCCAGTACTCCGGCCCGGAACTCCCGCACGGCGCCGCCGCGCAGCGGTTCATCCTCGGTACGTCGCTCTGTTGCGTCGTGCTGATCGCGCTCGCCAGCTCCGCCGCACTGCCGCCGGACGGCCGGATCAGCAACCACGCGTACTTCCGGTACATCGCGTTCCTCATGCCGGTGTTCGTGATGCTTGCCGGCGCGGCCCTGCGCGGTGCCGGCACCGCGCGCGCCCGGTGGCTGGTCGGCCGCGCGGCCGTGCTGGTCGGCGTCGGCGCCGTCATCGTGCTCAGCCAGATCCCCGACTACTACCGGCTGAAGTTCGAGCGCTTCGACACCCCCGAGACGTCGTTCCTCACCAACACGTGGAACACTGTGCCGGTCGCGCAGGCCGCCGTGACGTCCGTGGTGCTGTTGCTGCTGTTCGCACTCGGGGTGGCCAAACCCGACCGGCGGCGGCTCGCCGTCGGCACGCTGGCGGCGGTGGTTGTCCTCAACCTCACCGCGATGGTGGTGATCAATGCGAAGTCGATCGCGCCGATGGTGGCGAACGAGTACAAGTACGCGCCGCGGCTCGTACACGACATGGGCATCCACCCCGGCGACGTGGTGGCGACATCCGAGAAGGTCGCGCTGGGCACCCGGCTCAACCATCAGCGCGAGGTGTACTGGCGCGACGTGATCGAGTTCGACCACACCACAAGCGCTCCGCCAGCCGAGGCGACCGTGGTGGTCGCACCGTGGCACAGCCGTAACGAGGACGACTGGCACGGCGAGCCACTCGGCTGGGAACGCGTCGCTGTCGATCCGATTCAGGAGTGGGCGTTGTGGCTGCGGGTCGGCGATCCGCGGATCGGGCCCGATCGGGAGGTGTCGAAGGTTGACTAGCGACGTTTCCACCGAACCGGCGCAGGCGGCGCCTGCGCGCGAAGCCACCCGACCGCGCCGGGTCACCACGTACCTCGCCGAGCTGTTCCCGCAGTCGGAGCGGGTGCCGATCGGTCCGCGCAAGGTCGTTGTCGCGGTGCTGGCCGTGGCCGTCGGTACGGTGGTCAGCCTGGCCCGCACCACCGGCACCGGCCCGTTCCAGTCCATCTGGGAAGAGGACGCCCGGGACCTGCTGACCCAGGCCCTGATGCGGCCGGGCGCGTTCAACCTCGTCAAGCCGTTCGTGGGGTACTTCCAGCTCCTGCCGAGGCTCATGGGGGAGGTCGCGGCCTTCGTCCCGATCTCGTGGGCGGCCGCGGCTCTGTCGTTGCAGGCGGCGGTGAGCACGGCCCTGCTCGCGTTGTGCGTGTACGTGGCCAGCGGCGCCCACCTGCGGCATCCGTTGCCGCGGCTGCTCGTGTCGGCGCCGCTGCTGTTCGCGCCGACGGCGGAGAACTTTCTCTCCGAGATCTACAACCGGCCGGTGTGTCTGCAGTTCTTCCTCGTCTACGCGGTCTTCTGGCTGCTGTTGTGGGTACCGGCACGGCGGTCGGGCCGGTTGGTGATGGCCGGCATCGTCGGTCTGACGGCGGTCAGCACGTTTCTCGTCGTCATCTGCATCCCGATCGCACTGTTGCGGCTCTACGTGCGTCGCGACAGGTGGAGCCTGGCGATGGCCGCGTTCCTCGTCGGCGGTGCTCTGATCCAGGTGATGGGCCTGTACCTCGGCCTGACCAACCGCGCCTTCGTCGAGCCACGGTACGAGCCGCTGTGGTCGCTCGTCGCCTTCTTCCTGTGGGCCGTTCCGCACTCGATCCTCGGCTGGCGGTTCACCGGGCTGTCGGTGGGCGACACGGTCACCGCCTCGTCGGTCGTCCCGCAGGTCGTCACCTATCTGGTGATCGCAGCAGTAGTGGTGGTCGGGATCCGGTGGATCCGCCGACCCCGGTGGGTGCTCGCGGTCGTCGCCGCACTGCACAGCGTCGCGTTCTGCAGCATGACGATCATGTCGAACGGCGGGATCACCCAGCGGTACCTGCTCACGGTTGAGATGTTCCTGTTCACCGCGTTGGTGGCGATGCTCACGCCGGGCCCGTCGCAGCCCGCGGCCGTGGACGCCGACGGGGTGGCGGCACCCGGCGGAGCAGCCGACACCGCGCCGGTCGGGGCGGCGGGGGCGACACCGCGGGCCCGGACGCGAATGCCGGCACTCGCCCCGCTCGCTGTCCTGGCGGTCTTCGTGGTTGTTGTCAGCGCGTTCAGCTACCGCTGGGACAACACCTTCCGCCACCGGTCACCGCACTGGGGCACCCAGGTGGACCGGGCGGCGGCGGCGTGCAAGCAGCCGGGCATGCGCGAGGTGGTCATCCGGTCCGGGCCGGAGCCCTACTACTCGCTGGTGACGGTGCCGTGCCACGTCCTCAAACGCGACAACTGGTGCCAGGAGCCGTATTGCCGGCTGATCGGCGCGCCGGTCGACGTGGCGGCTCCGCCGCGCCGGGAGACGGGCACCGGGGAAGCGTCCGGCCGCTCGGCGGGCGCCGGTGGTTGACCGCGCCCGGACCCGTAGCGACAGGCGTAACCGGCACGACCTGGCTAGGACGTGAGCTCGTAGACGGCGATGTCTGCGCCGTTCCAGCGCAGCGCCGCCAGGTTGGCGAGGTCGGGCGATTCGTGGCCGTAGCGGCGGTCCACGACTATCCAGTGCACGCCGCGGGCCCGCAGCCAGGCCAACCCGTCCGGCGTCGTGGCGTAGATCGCGTTGTCGTTCGCGGCGAGCAGGTCCGGGTCCCAGAACCGGGAGACGCCGCCCGAGTCCACCGCCCGCACGGTGTAGCCCCAGCTCTCCAGTAGCACGCGCCGCTCGGTGAACGCGGAGATCCAGAAGGACAGGCTCCAGTCCGGCGCCGGTGCGGGGGACATGCGGTGGACGTTCGTGGCCACCACGTCGTCCGGGTCGCTGTTGGCCCGGACCCATCGAGCCGCCCGAGCCTGCTCCGGGGTCACCAGCACGTGGTAGCCGGTACCCATGTTCGGGTTCACGCGGGCGTCCCACCCCATCCTCGGCGTGCCGGCGGCCAGCAGGACCGCGAGCGCCGCGAATGCCACCACACCGCGGCGGCCCGGCCGGCGGCGGTGCACGACGAACGCGATCGCGGCAGCGAGCGCGGCGGCCACCGCCACGAACGCGGCGACCCGGTACACGGGTAGCAGCAGGCGGTAGCC
>Ga0207678_10006295_pt1 | contig 10542 bp, 7 predicted proteins | sample KBSC63metaG_FD_184319 | JGI IMG/M metagenome (GOLD analysis project Ga0207678, IMG submission 184319) | Corn rhizosphere microbial communities from Kellogg Biological Station, Michigan, USA - KBS C6-3 metaG (SPAdes) (version 2) | ecosystem: Host-associated > Plants > Roots > Rhizosphere > Soil ...
CGGTCCGTCCAGAATGGAGGGGGGGCATGGTCGATACATCGGTAGCAAAGCAGCTCGTCGAGGCCATCATTGGCAATTTGCCGGCTCCTGTCCCCGGGAAGAGGCCGGTTCACACCATCGGCGTCGGCGTGAAGGGTGAGTTCGTAGCGTCGGACGTGGCGCGCACCTATTGCGTCGCGGAGCACTTCAACGGTCAGACCATCCGCTTGTCGGCGAGGTTCTCCAACGGGCTGGGTGGCCTGGAGCAGCATGACGGATGGTCCGATGTCCGCGGCATGGCGGTGCGCTTCCACCTGCCGGACGGGACGGGAAGCGATCTGATCGCCACGACGCTTGGTGAATTTTTCGTCCGCACTGTCGCGGACTTTTTCGAGTTCGCTGAGGTCGCGAAGCTCGAACCATATCGAAGACGACACTGGCTGCTAAAGATTGCAGATTTTCTGCGGCTCAAGGTACCTCCCCGCAACCCGTACCCGAACGAAACCCAGAGCGTCGATGCGGGAGCACTCCGTTATGCCGACCGGCACCGGTTCTCCCAGTTGGGCATATTCCAGGTCGGTCTGATCGGCGCACCGGAGAGCTATGCCCGCGCAAGCTATCACGCCGTCCATACCTTCTGGGTGACGGCTCCCGATGGCGTTCGCCGCCCGGTTCGCTTTTCCTGGCAGCCGGTCGCCGGCGTTCGCAACATCGGCCCCGCGGACGTGTCGCGCGACAAATATCTGTTCGACGAGCTTAGAGACCGCCTGCAGCGGTGGCCGGCCCGATTCATGCTGATGATGACCATCGGCGAAGAAGGCGATGCGCTCGACGATTGCACGAAGCCCTGGCCAGCGACCCGAGTCCGGGTCGCCATGGGTACCCTCACCCTCACCGAGGTCCCCGAGGACCAGGAAGCGGCCGGCGAGCGCATCAGTTTCAATCCCTGCCGTCTCGCGCCCGGCATCGAAGCCTCCGACGATCCCATCCTCGAGGCCCGCCTCGGCGCCTACGAAGCCTCGCGTGAAATGCGCGGCGGGTGTCCCTTCAAGTGGAGAAAGGACGATGCCAATGCCAAGTGACGAAGGGCCGCTTGATCGCCTAGTGGACCGGTTGCCCGGGACGCGCCTGTTCAAGTTCCTGGCGTCATGGATCCTGGTGCCCTACTGGGCGCGAAGGACACCGGTGCAGCCACTGCAAGGCGGGCCCCATCCGTCGTTCGAGCACGGCGACAACGTCCAGTGCATGATGAATCTGATCATGCCGCTCAAGGTCAAGTCGCCGATTGGACGTGCGGAAGCCGCGCTGGCGATCGCGCAAAACAAGGATGCGATCTTTGCCGGATTGAACAATGTCGGCACGGTGCACTTCGCGCGCTTCGTCATCGTCGGCGACAATATCTGCATGTTCTCCGTCTATGACGGGGATTTTACCAATTACATCCGTGATTTCATCGCCACGATCGGCAGCGTGTTCAATGCCGTGGTCGAGCTCGTCGAAGACGGAGAAAAAGTGACTCCCTGCGAGAAGAATGTCGAAGCATTCATTCAGTGGGTGCACGAGCGCGACCTGTACCAGGTGCCGGACACCGCCACCGATTTTCTGCGAGACCAGGAAGCCTTGAATGGAGACAGGGCCGTATCGCCCGTCAAAGATGATCTGACGCAGCTTCCCCGCAAACTGGTCCTGCAACTCCGCGCCAACGCCAACGTTTCGCTTGGCAGCGGCTACCGGGCCTATCCGGGATTTTCAGCGGCTCAGGTCCGCGAACGATTGGGGCTAGGCTGGTGAGCACCATGACCGACTTCGCCGATGTGCAGGGCAATATCTTGCGTGGCTACCGCATGCCGCGCGTGCGGTATCTCATCCTTGAAGTCGCCGATCGCAGCGCAGCCAGGCGCTGGCTCGCCGCCTCGACATCCGGTGCTGGCAACAGCGTTCCGCAGATCACGCCAGGGCATTGGGGCGACAACAGGCCGGACACCTGCTTCAACATTGGCCTGACCTACGAGGGACTGCGCGCCCTCGGCACGCTGAATTCTTCGCTCCAGATGTTCCCGAACGAATTCATCGAGGGCATGAACGCCCGCGCCTTGAAGCTCGGCGATGTCGGACGGAGCGCGCCGGAGACCTGGCCGGCTCCCTTTAACGAGCCCGAACGAATCCATCTCATCGCGACGATCTACGCCACGGAGATTGCGCAGCTCGACGACGTTCAGCAGCGCGCGCTCGCCGACGGAAAGGCCTGGAAGTTGCTCGGCACGCGCGAGGGCTGCAGCTTTACTGATGATATCGTTCACTTCGGGTACCGCGACAACATCATGCAGCCGAGGTTCGAGGGCATCCACGACCCGCAGCGCCATGCTGACGGACAGCCCATGGCTCCGCTCGGGACCGTGTTGCTGGGACATCCGACCAATCTGGAAGGTCTGATGTGGCGAGTGCCTCAACCTGAAGCACTGGGGCGCAACGGCACCTTCAACGCGTTTCGCGTGCTGGAGCAGGACGTGGTGGGCTTCGAGAAATATCTCGATCAGGCCGCGTCCCACTTGCTCTCGCACCCGCAGGTCGACGAAGTGCTGCCGCCCGGAGATGAAGTGAAGATCTGCCAGGTTCTCTCCATTGCACCCCCGTCGCGCCATGCCGCCTTGCGCGAGGTCGTCGCCGCCAACCTGTGCGGCCGCTGGCGCGACGGCACCCCGCTGGCCCTCTCGGCGGACGTGCCTGACCCCAGCGTGGATGATGCGAAGTTCGACTATGATCACAACTCCCGCTGCCCTTACGGAGCCCATATCCGCCGGTGCAATCCGCGCGGCGGGCAAATCGTGCAACGGGTGGCGAACAACAGCCGGCGCTTGGTCCGGCGCGGCGTACCCTATGGACCACGCCTTAACGGAACGCAGCCCGGCGACGGGAGCGGAGCGGAGCCGGAACGGGGCCTGCTCGGCAATTTCATCGGAGCCAGCCTCGGCGCCCAGTTCGAAGCCATGTCCTGCGACTGGCTGAACCTCGGCCTGCAGGACCCGCGCATCACCGGCTCCAACGATCCGATCACCGGCACCAACGATCCCGCCACGAGCTGGTTCGACCTGCCGCTCAAATCCGGCAGCACGATCCGGCTGCGCGGATTGCCGGAATTCGTCTCGACGCGGGGCGGCGCCTACACGTTCCTGCCGAGCCTCTCGGCGATCCGTTATCTGGGATCGCTGACGACGTGAGTCGACCAGACAGCTCAAGGGTCGTTAGGCGGCCCTTGCAAGGCGTGATTCACTGGTTCAACGCTTTCACCAGGTCATCGGCCTCGCGCAGATCGCGGGAGGTTTCCGCGGATGCAAATTTCGCCCGGGTCGATAGCAGCAGGTCGCGTGCTTTGGCGCGTCCGGATGCGCTCTCGCCGGTGCTGAGCAGGCGCGCGATGCTGATCGCCGTGCGCAGTTCCCAACCGACCGCCCCGAGCTTTCGGGCAGAGGCAAGCGAGCGTTTGAACAAGCGCATGGCGGCCCGGTCGTCCCGCGACGGTTCCTGGCACAGCAGCGAGCCGTGGATCCGATAAACCTCGGGAGCGGCCCAGCGCTCGCCGGTTTGCTTCATCAGGGACTCGGCCGAAGCCGCGAAGCTTCGAGCCCTTTCTATCTGCCCGGTCCGTCCGAATTCCGTGGCGAGCAGAATTCGATAGAGCGGCATCTGAATGCACCGGTTCTCGGCGGGCAGCTTGCCGAGCAGGCTGCACAGTTGCTCGAGCACCTTTGGCGCCGGACCTCGTGCAGCCAACGCCGCCGTCGCCCACAGCGGCCCGATGACCCGGTACATCGGATAGCCAAACTCGTCGGCGACCTTCAGGCCGCGCTGAACGCTGGCCAGGTTGGCTGCAAGATCGCCCTCATACCAGTGATCGGCCACGCCCAGAATGGAGGCAAACGCCAGCATGAAGGGATGCCCGATCTCGTTCGCGAGCTGCCGCGCCGTCTCACAGCACTCTCTCGCCCGGCCGGGCCGACCCAACAGCCATTCGATGTGTCCGGAATAGACGAGCGACACGATCAATGGATCGTGCTGATAGATCTGGACCAGCTTGCCGTGCTCACGGGGATTGTAGCGGGCGCTGATCAGCGCCGCGAGCTCGCTCGCCTGCTCCAGACGACCGAGAAAGAAATTGGCGATCACGGCGGCGGCGTGCGCCATGAGGACGGCCTCGTCGTTGCGCCACTCCTCGGCCCGCCGGACGAAATCCTCCGCGTGCTCGAGGCCCTTGGTGAGCTCGCAGTTGACCAGTTTGGCTATGGTACTTCCAAACAGCACCGTCGCCTTCTCGCGAATGGTGCCGTGGTTCGCGCAAAGCTTGAGTGCGCGAGTGTAGGGTCCGTAGACGTTCGGATCGGACCATCCTGCGTTCGCGGTGTACGCCATCGCCAGGTTGGATTGCAGTGCGATTTCAGCTTCGAAGCGCTGCGGTGAAGCGGGCAGCTTCGGAATCAGCGAGAGGCCCTCGCGAAGATGGGCCACGGCCTCCTTGGTGGCCGAACGGCGGAGCGCCGATTTGCCCGCCTGAAGCCAGGCCTCGATCGCTTCCGGAATCTTGCCTGCACGCGCATAGTGATAGCCGAGCACGGCGGGCTGACTGCTCTCCCGGATCGCTGTCTCCTGAAGCAGCCACGATGCGACGCGCGCATGGAGCTCGCGCCGCTCCTCCTTGAGCAGGGAGGAGTAGGCGACTTCCTGTATCATCGCGTGCCTGAATGCGAAGATGGTGCCTTGAGGCTCCGCGACGCGATACACGATCCCGGCGCTCTCCAGCGCCCGCAACGCGTCTTTCAGCGTTGGGCCTCTATCCGGAAGTACGTTGAAAATACCTTCATAATTGAATTGCCTCCCGAAGACGGAGGCGATCTGGGCGACACGCTTGGCAGGACCGAGGCGATCGAGGCGCTCCATCAGTGAGTCGTGAATACTTGACGGCACCAGCGGTTCGGCCAATTTCTTGCTCAGGGCCAGATCGTCGGTGGCGCGCTCGACCGTGCGGGAATCGATCATGGCCCGCGTAAATTCCTCGACGAAAAGCGGCACGCCGTCGGTTCTTTCCAGGATCTGGCTGGTGATCCGGCGTGGAACGATATCGCTGCCTGCAACGGCTGCCACCATCAGCTCGCATTCGTGCGGCGCCAGCTTTTGCAGGGCAATAGGTCGAACTGTCGAGCCCGACAACCAGTCCGCCCGGTAGTCATCGCGATGCGTGATCAGGAACATGACCCGCTCGCCGGAACAGCGAGCTGTTATGCGTGCCACCAGTTCGGTGCTGGTCGGGTCCACCCACTGGACATCCTCCGCGACAACCAGAATGGGCCGCTTGTGCGAGGCGTCGATGAGAACATCGATGAACGCCTCAAGGGCACGATCGCGCTCGAAGGGAGACCCGAGATCCACGGGTTCGTATTCCGGGCAAGCGGGTATCGACAGGATCGCCCCGTAGTAACTGAGTGCGTGCGCGGCGTTGGGGGCTTCTCTTGCCAGATACGAGCGCAATTTTGCCAATGCGAGTTCCGCGTCGTCGGCTTTCTGGATGCCGGTCACGCGCCTGAGCCTCTCGATTTCCGGGGCAAGCGGCGTGTTGACGTGGAACGGCGAGCATTGCAGCGACACGACATCACGCGGGGACACGGCAACGGAACTGCGGAAATGGCGGATCAGGCGTGACTTGCCTATGCCGGGTTCGCCGGAAATGACGCCGACCTGTCCTGAGCCCGCTACGGTCTGCTGCCACATCTCGACAAGCAATGCGCTTTCGCTGGTTCGGTTGATCATCGGGACAAGAGGCGACCTCTGCGCCCTGTCGAACCTGCTCTCGACGCGCCCAAGAGCTTCCACATGCCAGGCTTCGACCGGCTCTTCCACGCCCTTGAGCGGTCGTCTGCCAAGCGGCGCGTAACTGAACGTTCCGCGCGTCAGCTCGTAAGTGCTCGAACCGACCACGACTCCATTCTCGCCGGCGAGCCCTTGCAGACGGGCAGCGACATGTGCGGAGCTGCCGAACACTTCCCGCCGATCGGGGGGCTCGCCGGGCACGCTGCCGACGACGACCACGCCGGTGTTGACCCCGATGCGCACGCCAAGGCGGACGAAGCTGCCATCCGACAGCGGAAACTGATGTTCCTTGATCGCCGCGGCGACCGCGAGCGAAGCGCGCACCGCGCGCTCGGGATCATTTTCATGGGCTTGCGGCACGCCGAAATATGCCAACAATCCGTCCCCGATCAGTCTGGCGATATGACCGCCGTAGCGGCGAATCTCCTCGTCGCAGATATCGCGGTAGGTTCTGATAACCGCGAAGAATTCCTCGGGATCGATGCGCTCGCTCAGGGGTGTCGAGCCGATGATGTCGACAAATGCCACGGTAAGCTGGCGGCGTTCGGCGTGCAGGGCCTCGCTCCCGACGCCGGGCGGCGACCGCGTCCACTGAAGTCCGCCCGGCTGATCCGGATTCGGCTGGCTGTTCATGACGGCACCATGTTCAGTTTCCGCCGCGCCTGCCGGGAGGCAGGATAGACCGCAAGGCGCATCCGGTTGACGCTGCCAGGCATGTGCTCGGGCAGGCGGTTCCACGAATTGAACACCATGTGCTCGCAGCCGTACAGCCTGATTTTGCGCCCGAAAACCTGCCCTGGAGTGGCGATTCCAGCCGCACTGTTCTCCCAGGAGGACGGGTCTACCACCGGGCCATTTCCGGACATCGACCGGTCCAGGCGCGAGGGTTACCGCCGGAAGCGCACAGCGCCCCCGTGAAATCCGACATCTCCAGCTTCGCCTTGGACGTCTGCGAAGCGTCCTTCCGACACCGATGATACGATTTCGTGATCCGGTCGGAATTGGCCAGTCTATCTGAATACTCTGGCCAGCACACCCTTGACCAATTGGCCGGGGTTCACCTCGGCAACCGACACGTTGTACCGGCTACTGTATACCTGCCGGATCATCGCTTTTCGAGCCTCAAAGGCATCATCGATCCGAACCGCGAAATCGTCTTCGGACTTTCGCATGATGGTGCCCTGAACATTGATCCCGCCGATCTGGAGGGCGACCTGTTGTCCCAACTCGGCCGGTGAGGGCCCCTCGATACGAAGTCCTGTCGTCGAAATGTCGAGGATCGGTTGCCAAAGCAGCCCCTTGTCCCAGCGAACGCCGACGCGCTCGTCGCTCTGCAAGCGTTCGGCCTTCCGCTTGCGCGGCTGCTCGATGCAAACAAGACAGGCTACCGTCAGGATCGCAACGTTGTACCAGCTCCAGAACAGTGCGATCGCACTCGACTCCTGAAGCGACCAGCCGCCGTTCCAGCCAAACGCTACGATCACCGAGATGATCGTAAGGGCGAGATAGACGAGCAGCAGCTTCATGAGCGACCACTCGACAAACCGAACGTTGCGATCGCCGCCTTTGGCTGTCACCTTGAATTTCTGCCCGACCGGCCTGGTCAATCCCGCCGCAACGGCTCGAAGAATTGAGTGCGCTCCTATCAACTGGCTTACATCAGCCATGACCGGCACGACGCGCGCGTTGGTCATCCACCCCATGATGCTCATTTGCACGACGTAATAGGGTAGAAAGGTGCTCAGCGCATCCGCCAACGATGCGTTCACGGCCTGCACTCCGAGCAGCAGGTAAAGTATCGGAACGAGAATCGCCAGGATCCTGAATGCGTGCGTCGCGCTCCAGTACAGAAACGTTTCCGACAGGATGACCCGGTCCACCCACGAAAGATGATTGTTCAGTCGAAGAGGTCCACTTTTCCCGCGACAGATCTGCACAAACCCCAAGCACCACCTGCTTCTCTGGGTGATGTATTCCTTCAATCCTTCCGGCGCCAATCCCAGGGACAGCTGCTCGTTCAGGTAAACCGTCTGATAGCCCAGTTCGCGCAGCCGAAGTGTCACCAGGTAATCCTCGGTGACTGAATCTGTCGGAAATCCTCCAACCCGCATCAATGGTGCGGTCCGGATCAGCGACGAGGTCCCGCAGCAGAAAGCCGCGCCCCAGGCGTCTTTCGATGCCATGAGCACGTCGAAGAAGTAGCGCTGTTCGTCGGGCCATATTCCGCTTAGCGACAGATTGCTTTGAATGGGATCCATATTGACGAAATGCTGCGGGGTCTGCACCACCGCAACCGATTCATCACGCATCAGCGCCATCGCCCGCGTCAGGAAATCAGGCCGCGGCACAAAGTCGGCATCGAGGATGGATACATATTCAGGCGGATTGGCCAGGTCGTGCAGATAGACAAGCGCGTTGTTGATATTGCCTGCCTTGGCGTGCGCGTTGTCATTACGCGTGATGTACCCGCACCCGTGCTCATCACAGAGCTGCTTCAACCAGTCACGGCGCCCGTCGTCGCACACCCAGACACGAAAATTCGGATATCTGAGCGACATTGCCCCGACGATCGTCTGCTCCAGGATCAAGTGGTCTTCGTTGTAGGTGCATATCAGCACGTCGATGAGCGGGGCGGGCCTGGTCGACAGCCAGGGCAGGTTTGCCTCGACTTCCGGAGTTCGATCCCGAATTCGGGTAAGAAAGAACAGCGATATGGTTGTCGACAGCATCGACAACGCCTCGACACCGACGAACGTAACGCCGACCGCATAGTCGAAGGTCAGCCCTGCCGGAGGCAGCGAATCGAGAATGCGCCAGGACATGTATCGCCACATCAGGAAGGTGGCGATGGCGCACACGATGGTCCGATGTATGGCGTTACGGCGATCGAGCCAGATCAATGATCCAATGGCAATCAGGCCGGCCGCGATGCCGGGCCAGACCGCGGCCGAGATTGATATCGATCCGAGGTTCATTTCACAGGCGCTGCTGCCTGATCCGCAAAGACGACTTGTCCGGTTCGGCCGAGGTTGCATCCCTGGGCCGAAAGCCCGGGGACGTCGACGGTCACCCGATACTGTTCCTTGCGAAGGAACGATGGAGCGATGGCGTAATTTGCCGCCGCTGACGCGACACCTGTCAGATTGACGACCTGGCCAGGCATTCCGACATCGTGCTCGCGCAGGCGGAACGTAGCCTTGGTTCCGATCTGAAGTCGGTTGTAGACGGATTCGCTGACGACAGCGGTCACCATGGCGGCGTTACAATCCACCAGCCTGATCAGCTCTTGCCCCCGCAGGACGTGCTCTCCCGGAGCGGTCAGCAATTCCCAGATTTTTCCGGACGAGGGCGCCAGCACCGGTGCATCCGAATTCAGCTTCAACCGATCTCGTTCCATTGCCAGTTCTTTCTGCAATTGGGCAATGATCGACTGCTTTTCCAGAAGCTGCGACGAGATCTCGATGATCTGCTGCTGCAGTTCGTCCGCACGCTGGGATGATCTCGGGCGATCGTTGTAGCTGTCACCAAGAAACGATCCCGATCTGGCTGATTCGAGCTCTACTTCGATTCCCTTGATCCGTTGCGCAATGGCGCGCGCCTCCTGCCTGGCAATTTCATTGTCGCGCTGCGCCTTCTGCAACATTGCCTTGGGTTGAAACCCGTTCGTATCGAGTTCAAGTGCCCGGCCCAGGGTCGCTGCCGTCTCCTCTTGCCTTGTCTCGGCGGCAGCCAGATTGCTTTTGCTTTCTTCTATCCTGGCTTCGAGCTGGGCAATACGGCCCTTCTGAAACAACCGGGTCTGCGCGACGAACTCGTCGTGCATCCGTTCAATGGCATCGAGACGGGTTTGCAAGCCCCTTGCTTCCGCCTCTGTCCGTTCATGCACCCTTTGCAAATCGTCGAACCGCGATCGGTCTGCACGACTGTTCGTGATCTGGAGCAGCGGCGTACCCGCCGGGAAAGTGGCGCCGATGGCCAGATCTGCCGGATCCAGGGAAACGACGCCATCGATGGGAGCACGCAATGTCAAAGTGCGGGCATTCACCACGGCCTCTACGCTGGTTGCTTGAAGCAGCCTTTGTACGGGTACCCAGGCAACCGCGGCAGCAATTGCGAAGGCAATGGCAGACTTCACGCCGCGTCTGACCAGAGCCTGGTTGAATACACGGCCGATTGCCGGTCGAGCGGCTGGCTCGGCCTGGGGTTCGGTCACATCAGGAGAAAATTGCTTCCTCAGGTATTCCAGTCGCTGCTCGACATTCAGGTCACCGAGACCCGGGTCGATCTTTGCAGCGACGGTATCGCCCGAAACTGGCTTGCTTTCCGCAGCGTTAAATTCGCGCGGTATCTGCTGGCTGGTTGATGCGCTCACGAAATGGTTCCTCGAAACAATGCAAGCACATCATCTCGGGATTCATACCGGGTACTTAAATTTTTAGCGGCCTCCGGAAATTGACGGCTAATTGGTTAACCGGGAATTCATTTGCATGAAGACACCGATGGCGATTCGCCGTCGATGAGTTTTTTTGTGCACCCGCTCTGGTGCGCCGTTACCTCATCCCGGAATGAAGGCCGTTCCGGTCGCGTCGGTGATCGTGTGCACCGGCGCGCCGTACAGCGCCTCCAGCCGTTCGCGCGTCAGGATCTGTTGCACAGGTCCTTCGGCGAGGCGCTCGCCGCCGCGCAGGAGATAGGCGCGGTCGG
>Ga0207678_10006297_pt1 | contig 10540 bp, 8 predicted proteins | sample KBSC63metaG_FD_184319 | JGI IMG/M metagenome (GOLD analysis project Ga0207678, IMG submission 184319) | Corn rhizosphere microbial communities from Kellogg Biological Station, Michigan, USA - KBS C6-3 metaG (SPAdes) (version 2) | ecosystem: Host-associated > Plants > Roots > Rhizosphere > Soil ...
CGTCGGCACCCCCTTCGAGCAGGTGGGTCGCGAACGAGTGCCGGAACGTGTGCGGGCTGACCTTCGTGCGGATGCCGGCGCCCGCCACGTGCTGCTGGACGATCCCGGTGCACCCCTGGCGGGTCAGGCGCCCCCCGCGGAGGTTCAGGAACAGCGCCGAACGCGAACGGGGGGACGCGATCTGCGGCCGGACCCTGGTCAGGTACGCCGAGATCGCGTCGCGCGCGTACCGGCCGATCGGCACGTCCCGCTCCTTGCCGCCCTTGCCGAGCACGCGGACGCTCCCCTCCTCCAGGTCGACATCGTCCACGTCGAGACCGACGAGCTCGGAGATCCGCAGGCCGGCGCCGTACAGCGTCTCCAACACCGCCCGGTCGCGCAGCCCCTTGGCCGAGCGATCGGGGTGCGCCAGCACGCGCGCGACGTCGTCCACGGACAGCGGCTTGGGCAGGGACCGAGGGAGCTTCGGACGGATCACCGCCGCGGTGGGGTCGCTCGAGATCTGGCCTTCGCGCAGCAAGAAGCGGTGGAAGGCCCGGACCGAGGACAGCGCCCGAACCACCGAGGTCGCGCGGTACGGCTTCCCGTCGCCGTAGGTCGAGGCCGACACCGCCGCCACGTGGGCGGTCACCGCCCGCTCGTCGACGCGGCGGGCGTCCGTGATCCCCCGGGTGCGCAGGAAGGCGGCGTAGCGTTCGAGATCGCGCCGGTACGCCGCCACCGTGTGGACGGACAGACCTCGTTCCACCGTCAGGTGATCGAGGAAACGTTGGATCTGCTTGGCGAGCGCGTCTCGAGCCGGCATGGGCCGGTCGGACTCAGCTCAACCCGGCGACGATCGCGGACAGCGGCGTCAACGTCATCCCATGGGCCTCGGCGACACCGGGGTTGGTGACCTCGCCGGCGATCACGTTGACGCCGAGGGCGAGGGTGGCGTCGTCGCGCACCGAGTCCTCCAGACCGTCGGCGGCGATCCTGAGCGCGTACGGCAGCGTCACGTTGGTGAGCGCGTACGTCGACGTGTTCGGCACTGCGCCCGGCATGTTCCCGACGCAGTAGTGGACCACGCCGTCCACGACGTACGTCGGATCGGAGTGCGTGGTCATCCGCGACGTCTCCATGCACCCGCCCTGATCGATCGCGATGTCGATCGCCACCGCGCCGGCGCGCATCGACCGGATCATCTCCTGCGTGATGAGCTTGGGGGCGCGCGCGCCCGGCACGAGCACCGACCCGATGACGACGTCGGCCTCGCGCACCCGCTGCTCGAGCGTCAGCCGGTCCGACATCAGCGTGATGATCCTGCCCTTGTGGATCTGGTCGATGAACCGCAGCCGGTCCAGGTTGGTGTCGACCACGATGACCTCGGCCTCCATGCCGGCGGCGATCCAGGCCGCGTTCGAGCCCGCCATCCCCGCGCCGAGCACGAACACCTTGGCCGGCCGGACCCCGGAGACCCCCCCCATCAGGATCCCGCGGCCGCCGTACTCCTTCTCCAACAGGTGCGCGGCGACGTGCGGCGCCATCCGGCCCGCGATCTCGCTCATCGGCGCGAGCAGCGGCAGGCGACCGTCGGGAAGCTGCACGGTCTCGTACGCGACCGCCGCGACCTTGCGTTCGACAAGCGCCTGCGTGAGCTCCTCGCTCGCCGCGAGGTGGAGGTACGTGAACAGGATCTGACCCTCGCGCAGGTGCTCGAACTCCGAGGCGACCGGCTCCTTGACCTTCATGATCATGTCGGAGCTCGACCAGACCTCGGTCGCCGTCAAGACGATCTCGGCGCCGGCGCGCTCGTAGCGCTGCTGGGGGATGCCCGAACCCGCTCCGGCGCCGTCCTGGATCAGGACCTGGTGTCCGGTCGCGGTGAGCTCGCGAGCGCCCTCGGGCGTCAGAGCGACCCGGTACTCGTTGTCCTTGACCTCTTTGGGGACCCCGACGATCACGGCCTCGCCCTTCCCACGTCCGGGATGCGGGAAGCGTACCCGACCGGCGGCGACGCCCGAGCTGCCTCACACCGACTCGACGGCGTAGACGAGCCACCGCCCGGGCACACCTTTCAGATCGTGCTCGCCGCGTTCGGCCAGGACGATGCCGGAACCCGCGACGAGATCGGCCACGGTCCGCGACACCAGGACCTCGCCGGGGCCCGCGAGGCCCGACACCCGGGAGCCGATGTGGACGGCGATGCCTCGCACGTTGCCGTCGGCGATCTCCACCTCGCCCGTGTGGAGGCCCGCCCGGATCTCCAGCCCAAGGTCGCGGACCCCTTCGGTCGCCGCGACCGCGCACCTGATCCCTCGGGCAGGACCGTCGAAGGTCGCGAGGAAGCCGTCGCCCGCGGTGTCGATCTCGCGGCCGCGCCACCGCTCGAGCTCATGGCGGATCACCTGGTGGTGCCGGTCCAGGAGCGAGCGCCACGCGCGGTCCCCGACGCGGTTCGCCGTCTCCGTCGACCCCACCACGTCCGTGAACAACACGGTCGCGAGCACGCGGTCGGGGTCCGGTCCTCGGCGAACGCCCGTGAGGAACCCCTCGATCTCGTCGAGGAGGGCATCGGTGTCGCCGGTCCACATCAGGTGATCGATGCCGGGCAGCTCGACGAACCTCGAGCCGGGGATCCGCTCGGCGATGTAGCGGCCCTCGTCCACCTGCACGTCCGCATCGTCCGTCCGGTAGATCAGGAGCGTCGGAACCCCGATCGTCGGAAGGACGTCGCGGACATCGATCTGGGTGTTCATGCGCATGAGGGCGGCGGCTGCCTTCGGGCTGGCCGACTGCCGCAGGTACCGCCCGATCCAACGCTGGAAGGCCTGATCCCTCGCCTTGCTGGGCGCGAGCGCCTCGAACGCCTCCGGCGATCCCCAGGTTGCCTCGGTCTCCTCGATCTCGCGCGAACGCTGCTCGACGGTCGGCGCCCAGGGGTAGTCCTGCGAGCGGAGCCGCTTGGCGTAACTGCCGACGAGGAGGAGCGCCGTGGTGCGCTCGGGGTAGGTCGCCGTGAACAGGACGCACATGTTGCCGCCCTCCGAGTGCCCGAGCAGCGCTGCCCGCTCCGACCCGACGGCGTCCATCACGGCACGGACGTCGTCCATCCGTTCCTCGAGCGTCGGCAACCCATCGGTCGGTACGGGGTCGGACAGGCCGGTCCCCCGCTTGTCGAACAGGATCAGCCGGGAGAACGAGGCGAGGCGCTCGAGGAACCTCGCGAGCCCGGGCTCCTCCCACATCAGCTCGATGTTGGAGACCCACCCGGGCACGTACACGAGGTCGAACGGTCCGTCGCCGACGACCTGGTACGCGATGCTCAGGTCGCCGCTACGCGCGTACCTGGTCTCCGAACGCTCCACGTCGCCCATCGCCCCCGCCGAGCTGGTGGAGCCTAGCCCGGCAGCGCGACCGTGTGCTCCGGCTCGGTGGCCGCGAGCGTCTTCGCGGCGCCGACGAACTCGCGGAACAACGGGTGCGGCCGCGTCGGTCGCGACCGGAGCTCGGGGTGGAACTGTCCCGCCATGAAGAACGGGTGATCCTCGAGCTCGACGATCTCCACGAGACGGCCGTCCGGCGACAGGCCCGAGAACACGAGACCCTTGCCCGAGAGCGCCTCGTGGTACGCGGGGTTGACCTCGTACCGGTGGCGATGGCGTTCGTACACCACGGGCTCGCCGTAGACCTGCGCCGCGCGGGTACCCGGCACGAGGTGGCACGGCTGCGCGCCCAAGCGCATCGAGCCGCCGAGATCGGTCACGTCCTTCTGTTCGGGCAGCAGGTCGATCACCGGGTGCGGCGTGGCCGGGTCGAACTCGGAGGAGTTGGCGCCCTCCAGGCCGCAGACGTTGCGCGCGAACTCGATCACCGCGCACTGGAGCCCGAGGCAGAGCCCGAGGAACGGAACGCGGCGTTCGCGCGCGTACCGGACGACCTCCAGCTTGCCTTCGACGCCGCGCCACCCGAACCCCCCGGGCACCACGATGCCCTGTACGTCGCGCAGGATCTGGTCGACGTCGCCCTGGTCGACGTCGTCGGAGGACACCCAATCGATCTGGACGTCGACGCCGTGATGGAACCCGCCGTGCTTGAGGGCCTCGATCACCGACAGGTAGGCGTCGCGCAGGTTCACGTACTTTCCGACGATCGCCACGCGCACCGGGTCGACGGCGGCGTCGATCCGGTCGACGAGCGTCTGCCATTCGGACATGTCGGGCTCGCCGTCGATCCGTAGGTGCTGCGCGAGCTCCGTGTCGAGCCCCTCCTTCGCCAGGATCAGTGGGACCCGGTAGATCGAGTCCGAGTCCTGGGCCGAGACCACGCCGCTGATCGGCACGTCGCACAGCAGGCTGATCTTCTCCTTCAGGTGGCGCCCGATCGGTCGGTCCGAACGACACACGATCGCGTCGGGCTGCAGACCGAGCGAACGCAGCTCCTTGACCGAGTGCTGCGTGGGCTTGGTCTTCAGCTCGCCGGAGGGCCCGATGAACGGCATCAGGCTGACGTGGACGAACGCGCACCGGTCGCGGCCGACCTCGTTGCGGAGCTGGCGGATCGCCTCCAGGAACGGGAGCGATTCGATGTCGCCGACCGTCCCTCCGACCTCGACGATCACCAGGTCCGCGTTCTCGGCGGCGGCGTGGTTGCGGATCCGATCCTTGATCTCGTCGGTGATGTGCGGGATCACCTGCACGGTCTTGCCCAGGTAGTCGCCCCGCCGCTCCTTGGCGATCACGGAGCTGTAGACGGCGCCGGTCGTCAGGTTCGAGCCCCGGTGGAGGTTCTCGTCGGTGAAGCGCTCGTAATGGCCGAGGTCCAGGTCGGTCTCGGCGCCGTCGTCGAGCACGAAGACCTCGCCGTGCTCGAACGGGTTCATCGTCCCCGGGTCGACGTTCACGTAGGGGTCGAGCTTCTGGAGGGCGACGCGCAGACCGCGGGAGCGGAAGAGTCGGCCGAGCGACGCGGTGGTGATCCCCTTGCCGAGACCCGAGGCGACCCCACCGGTCACGAAGACGTATTTCGGCTGTTTCTGCACCTCGGGTTGGCATCGTAGCAGGGCCGGGTGACCCTCTCGCGGGTTCCGCTCGAGAAGTGCTCGATCACGCCCGGAAACTTCGGCGTCAGGCGCGGCGACCGAGCTCGTCGACCCATCGCAGCGGCGGGGTGCGTTCGATCACGCGGCTGAACGACACGGTCTCGGCTACGACGTTCAGGACGACGGCGACCCCGGCGGCCACCACGACCCAGGGGTCGGGCAGGGCGGCGTACAGCCCGATCCCCGCCGCGAACCCCAGCAGGTTCGCCCCGCTGTCGCCGAGCATCGCGGTCTCGCGCAGGTCGAACGGGAGCACGACGACCGCCCCCACCAGGAGGCCGAGGACCGCGGGCGCGGCCGAGGGCACGCCCCAGATCGCGAACGCGAGCCCCGGCAGCAGGAACGCCTTGAGCGATCGCCCCGGGACCACGTCGAGCCCGTTCCACACGTTCGCGCACGCCGCGAGGAGCACGATCCCGAACACCTGGACCGAGGTGGGCCTCGCGGGCTGCAGGGCGATCACGACCACGGCCGAACCGCCGATCACGAGGATCTTGACCAGCCCGGTCGTCGGGTGGCCCGAGGCGGCGGAGCGTAAGTGGTCGCGTATCCCGCGAGGCCCCGCGGGCACGAGATCGTCGACCAGGCCGACGCCGAACACGAGCAGGAGACCGGCGAGCGCCCCCCACCCGGCCGCCCCGACGTCGGCGAACGTGGCGACGACCACGGTCCACACCACGGCGTCGATCGCGAGCGCGATCCCGAGGACCCGGGGGACGAGCGCGCCGCGGTGGTTCTCGACGAGGAGCCGGCCCCACCTCACCGGCGCGCGTCCGAGCGGTTCATCGGATGATCCGGGGCAGGACGGCTCTCGCGATCTCCAAGCCCTGCCGGCCGCGGTGGAGGAACCCGCGCGCGGTCCGGTACGTGGGGCGGTGCTCGAGACCCTCGATCGGGATCTCGACCACCCGCATGCCCGCGCGGACCGCGTCGATCGTCATCGCGGTCTCCACACCGAACCCGCCCGCGAGCGGCCGCACGGCCTCCATCGCGGTGGAGGTGAGCGCGCGTTGCCCGGAGAGGGGCTCGGCCGCCCGGAACCCGGTCTGCCCCCGGATCAGGTGGGCGGCGAACCGCTTGACGATCCCGAACCCTCCAGCGCGCGTGGCGGGCAGGACGGCGATCGCGAGATCGGCCTCGCCCGCGTCCACCGCCTCGAGCAGTGGGGTGAGGTTCGAGGCGGTCGAGCCGAGGTCGCCGTCCGCCAGCAACCACCGGTCGGCCGCCCCAAGCCGCCGTAGCGCGCCCTCGAGGGCCCCGCCCTTGCCCGTGCGACGGCCGGTCCGCAACACCGTCGCGCCGGCCTCGGACGCCACGGCGGCGGTCGCATCGTCCGAACCGTCGTCGACCACGACGACCTCGTCGGCGAGGACCAACAGCGCCCGGACGCACGGTCCGATCCGTCCGGCCTCGTTCCTCGCCGCCACGAGGGCAACGACCCGATGCTCCCGTTCGAGCGTTCGCGCGTTCGCGCCCGCTCCGTGAGCCTCCCCGGCCACCCCGCTCACGGTGCCGGCGGGAGCGGTTCGGCGCCGTCCTTCACGCCGTAGGCGCCACCGGTCCCCGAGGTGAGCAGGTCCTCGAGACCGAGCACCAGCGCCGCGCCGCCCATCACCTGATCGAGATCGTCGACCGTGACGGTGCCGTCGGTCCCGTCGGCGCGCACGAGGGAGACGAACGGGTAGTCGGTGAGCAGCGACTCCCCCGCACCCACGGGGACGCCCAGCCCGGCCAGCCGTTGCACGAGCGGCACCGCGAACGCCTCGGGCGGGAGCGTCGGCTCCTCGCCGCGTCCGCCGGAGAGCACCACGACGACCTGACCAGGCGCCCCGATCTCATCGAGGGTCGCCTGCGAGGGGCCGGGACCGACCGGGGCGAGGAAGCCCGCGGAAAGCAGATCTTCAAGGACCTGGCCTCCGATCACGGTCGTCGACGGCGACAGGCCCTGCGCCAACGCCTCAGCGGCGAGCTTGGGGAGCTCCTCCGCGGACGCCGTGGGCTCCCCCACGATCGTCGCGAGCTGCTCCTGCGTCGTCGGGTCCTGCGAGACGAGCTGGTCGGTCGCCGACACGGTCGTCAGGACGCGCGCGCCCGCGTCGGACAACGCCGACTGCGTCTGCGCGAGCACCTCGTCCTCGACCCCCGTCTGGGTGACGAGCACGACCGGCGTCCCGGTCAGCTTCCCGGTAGTGAGGTAGGGCATGACCGAATCCGCGAACCCGTTCAGCGCGGCCATCTGGTCGCGCAGGTCGCCGATCTGCTGCGTCCGGTCATCCAGATCGTTGCGGAGGCGATCGGTCTGCTCCTGGAGCTGCTCCTGCAGCGCCGGTTGCACGAACGCCGCGCCACCCAGGAGCCCGATCGCGAGCGCGAGGAAGACCGCGATGATCGTCACGATGTGGTATCGGAACGAGATCACAGCAGCTCTTTCAGATCGAACAGCCACTGACGGAACTGTTCGAACAGCTGTGAGACGTACAGCCGCAGTGGCGGCGAGACCACGACGACGGCGGCGACCGCCACGAGCGCCGCGGCGACCAGGAGGAAGGCGTCGCGGCTCCGGATCCGCGGCGAGTAGACGCGCGAGACGCCCTTGGCATCCATCAGGATCTCGCCCACGCGCAGCCGGACCAGGAAGGTGCTCGACATCCCCTCGCGGCCCTTGTCGAGGAACTCGCGGAGGTTGCCGTGGCTGCCCACGGCCACGATCGTCTCGGCGCCCTTCTCGTGGGCGAGCAGGAACGCGGCGTCCTCGCTCGTCCCCGCAGCCTCGACGACGCGGAACGGCACGCCGAGCGCCTCGAGCCGCTGGCGCCCCGGCGCGCGGCCGTCCCGGTAGGCGTGCAGCACGAGCTCGGTCGGCCGGCGCCGGCGGAACCATCGGCGGCGCGCGGGACCCGCGAACGAGAGCGCCTCGTCCGAGACGCTGTCCATGTCGCCGAGGATCAGGTCGGGGGTGTAGCCCGCCTCGATCAGGGCGTCGGCGCCGCCGTCGACGCCCAGCAGCACCGGGCGGACGTCGCGGATGTACGGGCGAAGGACCGCCAGGTCCTCCTTGTAGTTGTAGCCGCGAACAACGACCAGGACGGGTCGGTTCGTGAGGTCGAGGTCGAGCGAGGGCAGGCCCGAGCCGCCGAACAGCAGGTCCCGTTCGCGTTGCATGTAGTCGACCGTGTTACGCGCGAACGACTCGAAGCGCTCCGCGAGCCGGAGCTGGGCCTCCCCCATCGACTCCCGGATCGTGGCCGTGCTCTGGCGGATCCCCACCCCCACCAGGTGGTCCCCAGCGTAGACCCGATCTCCGTCAAGCCGGAGCTCGTCACCCTCGCGCACCTTCCGCAGGAGCAGCGGCCCCACGGTGTCGATCAGCGGGATCCCCGCCTCGAGCAGTCGGATCGGACCGAGGTTGGGGTAGCGGCCGCTGATCGAACGGGCGGCGTTCACCACGCCGCCGACCTCCGCGTCGATCAGCGCCTCGGCCGACACGCCATCGAGGTCCTCGTGGTCGATCACCACGAGCTCGCCCGGCAGGACGCGCTGGACGAGCCGCTTGGTCCGCAGGTCGACCCGAGCGACGCCGGCCTGCGGCTTCGGCCGCCGCAGCGGCCGTCGGAGCAGGCCCCTCGGCTTGGTTCCGAACGTGGGCGCCTCCTTCGTTCCTTGCCGATCTCTCGGCCCCAGCGACATCGGCCGATCGGCGTTCCGGCTGGTCGGGAGCCCGTGAACAGGGGCGGCCCCCGTGCGGGCAAAGGGTAGCGGAGTCGTCGCGTGCGGCGCCGGGGTGACGCGGCGCTAGGGAGACGATGTAGGCGGCCGGCCGGCTTCGGAGAGCAGCTCCTCGGCGTGGGCGGCCGCGGCCTCACTCCCGGGGAGCCCCGCGAGCATCCTCGAGAGCTCCTCGACCCGCTGGGCGTCGTCCAGAACCTCGATCGAGGCCGTCCCGTCGTCCTTGCGGACCCGGATGTGCCGGTCCGCGAACGAGGCGATCTGCGGCAGGTGGGTCACGACCACGACCTGGCGTCCGAGCGCGAGGTTCGCGAGGCGCCGCCCCACGGCGACCCCGGCCTGCCCGCCGATGCCGGCGTCCACCTCGTCGAAGATCAGGGTGGGCACATCGTCCAGGTCGACGAGCACGCTTCGGCAGGCCAGCATCGTGCGCGAGAGCTCCCCGCCGGAGGCGACCTTCGCGAGCGGCTGCGCCGGCTGTCCCGGCCCGCCCGAGAACACGAACGCCGCGTGCTCGGCGCCGCCGGACGTCAGCTCCGGGGTCGGGACCAGGGTGACCTCGATCGAGGCACCCTCCATCCCGAGCTCGCCGAGCTCCCGCTGAAGCGCCTGGCTGAGCTCGGGCACGGCACGCGCACGGCCGTCCGAGACCACGGTGGTCAGCGCCCCCACGCGCTCGGTGCGTTCGGCGACCTCGGCGGCGGCGCGCTCCCGCTCCTGCTCCACGCCCGCGAGCGCGTCGAGGCTCTCCCGTGCCCGGTCCCCGAACGCGAGCACCTCCTCCTCGCCGTTGCCGTACTTTCGCTGGAGCGCGTCGAGCGCGTCGATCCGTTCGCGCACCTCCTGCAGTCGCACGGGGTCGAGCTCGAGCCGTTCGCGGTAGCCGCGCACCTCGACCGCGAGCTCGGTGGCCGCGGCGTTCAGCTCGAACGCCCGCGCCGCGAGCTCCTCCGCACCGGGGTCGACCTCGCCCGCCGCCCGCAGCTCGGCGGACGCTGCCCCGAGGGCGTCGGCCGCGCCGTCCTCCGCGGCGAGCGACCGCTCGGCCGACGATGCGCGCTCCAGCAGCCGCCCGGCGTGGTCGAGCCTGGCCGCCTCGAGCTTGAGCTGGTCGGTCTCGCCGGCGCGCGGCGCCGCGGTCTCGATCTCGCGCACCTGGTACGCGAGCAGATCCATCTGGCGTTCGCGATCGCGTTCGCGTTCGTCGAGCTCGGCGAGGGCGGCCGTCGCCTCGCGCAGGCGACCGTGCTCGACGCGCAGGTCCTCGACGGCGTCGAGGTGCTCCCCGCCCGCGAACCGGTCCAGGAACCGCGTCTGGGCGACCCTGGCGACGTCGCCGTAGCCCATCGCCTCGAGCGGGACGACGATTCCGGTCGAGCCCGGCACGGCGCCGGCCGCGATCGCCTGGGCGACGGAGTACTCGGCGTCGAGCAGGATCATGGTGGCGGCCGGCGCGAGCGCGGCGGCGACCCGCACCTTGAGCTCGGTGATGCCGGCGTCGTCGAGCTCTATGCCGCGCTTCGCGAGCACGGCCTGGAGCGCGTCGCGGTGGTCGACCGCCGCGCCGGCGATCACGCCGCGCGGCGATGCCAGCCGGTCGAGCGCCCGGGCGCGCTGGGCGGAGCGCATGTGGTCGCTCATGCGATACCGACGGCGCGCCGGGCGATCTCGGTCAAAAGGCGGGCGTCGCGGACGGCGTCCTCCACCGTGTTGCGCGCCTCGTCGCCGCGGACG
>Ga0207678_10006302_pt1 | contig 10536 bp, 7 predicted proteins | sample KBSC63metaG_FD_184319 | JGI IMG/M metagenome (GOLD analysis project Ga0207678, IMG submission 184319) | Corn rhizosphere microbial communities from Kellogg Biological Station, Michigan, USA - KBS C6-3 metaG (SPAdes) (version 2) | ecosystem: Host-associated > Plants > Roots > Rhizosphere > Soil ...
CTCGTTCGTGATCGGCATGACCGCACAGGTTTCCGACGTCGGTATCACCGACAAGATCATCCGCCGCACCGCGACTGTGCACGGCATCGTCTCGTTCGTGTTCAACACCGCCTTGCTGGCATTGATGGTGAATATCGCGGCAAGCGCGATCTGATTTTCCCTGTCGTCCCGACCTTGCATCCGGCCCCCGGGCTCACGGCCGCGGGGTCCAGACACAAAATATCGAAAACAACCCCATGCAAAGTAGAGTGGACCCCGGCTCGCAGCCTACGGGCACACGCCCGACATGATGGCGCCGTAGGAGTGACAGCCCGTCGCACGGTCCTGGCCGGTGAGCGGTCGCCCGTTAGCGCCAATCCCTGGCCCACTGGGTGTTTGACCACCCGTGATATAAACGCGCTTCGTGGCTGCCGGAGCTCGCCTAGCTTCGAAAACGCGCCGTGATTCCGGCCTCTCGCGCGTTGCCACCGGCCGCTTGGCGCGACGCTTCTCGCATTCATTGTCGTCGTTGAGGAACGAGCCCTCGGCACAGACAATCCTGGTGCAACGGTCGCCATCGGCCTGGAAACCATGCTCGCAGACCAGCGGGCACACCCGCGACGACTTCAGCTTGATCGTATCGAGCGTGTCGACGCTGGCGACCTTGGTGTCGAGCCGGGTTCCGGCATAGCGGTTGAACTGCGTCAGCGACCGCTGCGAGCTGGTGTTCCAGTTGCCATCGGCGCTGCCGGTCAGGCAGCCGACCCGGCGCAGTTCGCTCTGCACCGATTTGGTGACATCAGCCTGCGGCGGCCCGGCGGCCAGGGCGGCAACGTTCACCGCCTTGTCCTTGTCGGCCGGCGCTGGAGCTGAGGCCTTGTCGGCAGCGGCGGCACTTTCGGCGGCGACGCGCTTCTGTTCGGCCGCGGCCGCCTGGTCCTGCGCCATCTGCTTGGCCTTCTCAGCCGCGATGCGCGCCTGTTCGGCAACCTTGGCTTCAGCCTCGGCTTTCGCCTGCTGCGATTTCTGGGCGCCCTCGGCGGCGAGCCGCACCCGCTCCTGTTCGGCCAGCCGGGCCTTTTCGGTGGCTGCGACGCGGGTCTCCTCGGCCGTGATCTTGTCGAGCTGAAGCTTGGCGAGGCTCGCGTAGAAACCATCGGGATACTGCGCCAGGAAGGCGTTGAGCGCGCTCTTGTTGCCGATCTGCAGGGCGAGTTCGTAATCGCGGCGGGCTTCGGCCTGCGGACTGACGGCGGGCGCGACAGGAGCAGCCGCCGCGGGCGCCTGGCGGGGCGCCGGCACCAGCGGCACGTCTTCGCCGCCGAGCGAACCATACACAAACGGCTCCTGCTTGTTGCCCGTGGTCTTGAGCACCTCGTCGCGGACAAAACCGAAGGCGCGGCGCACGTCGAGCCCGGGCTTCGTCAGATGGTGCGACAGCGCCGTGGTAAACGGGCTGTTCCTGCCATCGCCATCGGCCGCGGTCGAACCGGCCTTGGCCGAGTATGCGATCAGCACGTTCGGGCTGGTTGGCTCAACCTTGGCCAGGCCCTGACCGATCGCGCGCGTAGCAACCGTGCGCTTCATGTTCCGGGTAAACGGGTTGTCACGGCAGGCGTCGAGAATCACCAGCCGCAGCTTCTTGGCCGGTTCGATCGCGATCAGGATGCGGTCGAGCGACAGGCCTTCATCGTAGATGTCGGTGTCGCGTTCCAGCCGCGCATCGACGGGAATCAAATAGTTCCCGCCGTCCACCTCGATGCCGTGGCCGGCGTAATAGACCACCGCAATATCGGCATCGCGCGCGCGGTCGGAGAAGTCGCGCAACGCGCGGCGGGTTTCGACCGCCGAAAGGTCGCGGCGGGAATCGACGACGTCGAAGCCGGCGTCCTTCAGCGTAGCCGCGATCCTGGAGCTATCGTTAACCGGATTGGCCAGGGGTGCGACATTTTGGTAGGCGGAATTGCCGAGCACCAGCGCCACGCGCTTCTCGGCAAAGGCCGGCTCGCTGACCAGGAGGAAGGCCGCCGCTGTAGCGGCCCATCGAAGCAATTTTAGCGATCCAGACATCATCATGACTCCTCCGGAGCCTTGTACTTTTTTACCACACCGGCCTGACTACCAGAAGCCACAGCCCGGCTTTGTGAGTTAAGTCACGATCCACGCTGACGTGAAATCGTGAGATCGTCCTTATCCTTAGTCGGGCCGGCGCCCTGTCGGTTCGGCCATGGCCGATCACCTTTTTCACCCGGTTCCCGTCCAGATATAGACCTCCGGCGACGCGCCTGTATTCCCGGAGCAGCGTGAGCCGCTCAACGCGGCACGACATGCTCCCGGTATTGCGGCAGGTCGTCCGTAATCGCAAACCATGATGCCTTGGAGCCGACAAAGATGTGAGCGGTCGGGCGGATCGAGGGATCGTCGACCAGCGTCCCCATGGCGACATGGACGAAGGCGCCTTCACGCACCACCGAATAGAGCAACGAGCCGCATTTCCGGCAATGCGCGTCGTGGCCGGTCTCATCGCCGTAGATCAAGAGATCGTCCTTGCCCCTGGCGACGCTGAATTTGTTGCGCGCAATGCCGGCGAACGGCTTGAACGCCGCACCGGTGGTGCGCCGGCAATTCGAGCAATGGCAGTTCAAGGCGTAACCGAATTCGTCAGCTACGGCGTAGCTGACCGCGCGGCAAAAGCATTCTCCGGCGAGAATGCGAGCATTCGATTTTGTTGAACCCGCCACCTGCGACTCCTTGCACCCGTGATGAAGTCAGCCTAGCGCAATGAAGCGGTTCGTGGCTTAATTTCAGCTCGAACAAATTTCTTTCGCCGGGAGGAACTGCCGTGAGTCACGACCGATCGACTGTCGAAGCCGTGGTGAAGAACTATTTCGACGGCCTTTATGAAGGCGATGCCGATAAGCTCGGCGCGATCTTCGACACCACTGCCGATTTGCGCTGGCTGGAAAAGGGCGAATTGCAGGTGCTGACTGTGCCGGACTGGCTCGATCGCGTCCGCAAGCGCCCCTCCGCCAAGGCGGAAGGCAAGCCGCGCGAGGACTTCATCGTCACGATCGACCGTTCCGATGACCAGACCGCCTTCATCAAGGTGCGCTGCCAGTTGCCGCCGCGCTATTTCACCGACTATCTGGTGGCGATGAAACTTCGCGACGGCTGGAAGATCGTCTCGAAATCCTACCGCTACGATCTGCGCGAGTAGTCGCAGCTCAGGCTCGCGCACCCTGCGGTCGCGCTCCGGACTTCTTTGCCTGCAAATCGCAACTCTTCGCTGTGTTACGGGGGATCGATCGGGCGCGGTACTGACGCAGGGTTCACAAATTTGTCAGGGACGGCCTGAAACCGCTGCGCATTGACGTTGCGGTTTTTCCCTGCGAATTGGGGCCATGGAAGCCAATTTTCAGATTTTCTTGATCTTGCTCGCCGTGCTGGCAGGAACCGCGTTACTCGCGCGTCGAATCAACATCGCACCCGCCATTCTGATGCTGCTCGCCGGCATCGCGCTCGCCTTCGTGCCGGGCATGCCGATGGTGGAATTGCCGCCGGAAGTGGTGCTGCTGCTGGTGTTGCCGCCGCTGATCTATTCGGCAGGCGTCGCCATGAGCTGGCGCGAATTCAAGGCCAACCTGCGGCCAATCGTTTTGCTGGCGGTCGGCTGCGTGATCTTCACCGCCTTCGCAGTCGCCGCCGCGACGCATTACCTGATCGGGCTGTCCTGGACAGTGGGCTTCCTGCTCGGGGCCATCGTCGCACCGCCCGACGTGGTAGCACCACTGGCCATTGCGCGCAGGCTCGGCATGCCCCGCCGCATCCTCGTCGTGCTCGAGGGCGAAGGGCTTGCCAATGACGCCACCGCGCTGATCCTTTATCGATTCACAGTGGCGACCATCGCGACCGGAATGTTCTCGCTACCCAAGGCGACCGGCACCTTCGCGCTTATCGTTGTCGCCGAGATCCTATTCGGTTTGGCAGTGGGCTGGCTCTCGTTACGCGCACGGCACCGCGCGCGCGATCCGCAGGTCGAGATCACGTTGTCACTGATCACCCCCTACCTCGCCTACTGGATTCCTGAGCATCTCGGCGGCTCCGGTATCCTCGCGACCGTGGCATGTGGTCTCTATATCAGCTGGAACGGCCCGCTGTGGATCTCGTCAGCCACGCGTTTGCAGGGCATTTTCTTCTGGGACCTCGTCATCTTTCTGGTCGAAGGCATGCTGTTCCTGCTGACGGGTTTCCAGATGCGGCTGTTGTTCGAGAAATCGAAGGCGTTTCCGCTCGGCGATATCCTGTTCGCTACCGCGCTGGTCGCGATCATTGTCGTCGTCGCACGTTTCGCCTGGGTCTATGCGGCAAACTACTTGCCGCGCCTCCTCAGCAAGCGCATTCGCAAGCGCAATCCCACGCCGAACTGGCGGCCCATTTTCGTGATCTCCTTCACCGGCGTGCGTGGTGCGGTCTCACTGGCCGCCGCGCTGGCGTTGCCGCTCGCGCTCCCGAGCGGCGAGGCCTTCCCCAATCGCGACCTGATCCTGTTCGTCGCCTTCGGCGTCATTTTCATCACGCTGGTCGGAATGGGTTCGGGATTGCCGCTGGTGGCGCGATGGCTCGACATCACCAAGGACGGCCGCGACGAGCATCGGGCCGAGCATGAAGCGGAGATCGCGGCGCGCCGCGAAGCGCTCGATGTGGCGCTCAAATCGCTGGATGCCATCACCGACGACCGCGAACTATCAGATGAAGTCGTCAAGCTGCTGCGTGCGCGGCACGAGGTCCGCACCAACCAGCTGCCCGATTCACTCGATCCCGACGCTCACGACGTCTCGGCGGCGGGCACCGAACTGACGCGCGAGTTGATCGCAGCCGAACGGAAATTCATCCACGTGCTGCTGCGCGACGGCAAGATTACCGACGAATCCAGGCGGCGAATCGAGCGCGATCTCGATCTGGAAGAAGCCAGCCTGAGCAACCGGGAGTACCGGAAGATACCGTTGTAGCTATTTCCCATCGTCGTCCCGGCGAACGCCGGGATCCATACGCCGCGGCGGCAGTTGTTTAAAACGATGGTGGACGGCATTAGCTCAACAATTATCGCCGGTGGTTATGGGTCCCGGCGTTCGCCGGGACGACAAGAGAGTGCCCCTACTCCGCCGCCGCGTTCCTGCCGGGACCACCGACATAGCCGGCCGCGTGGCCGAACCGCTCGATCATGACCGAGGTCAGGTCCTTTGCCTTGCTGGTAACGCAGGCGCCGGATCGAACCGCGTAACGGTCCTGGTGCTTGAGGTGCGGCGGCGCCTCGCCCTTCTGCAGCGCGCGGGCGGCATCCATCACCAGCTTGCGGAAATGCATGATGCCGAGATCGGTCGGGCCGAGATGTTCGCGGGTGCGGTCGGCGATCGGCCCCTGGCTGTCCTGCACGGCGGCGTCCTGCTCCGATACGCCCTTGATGCCGGTGTAGCTCGAGGTCTTCTGCAGCTTGCGGTCGATCAGATAGTCGTTCGACTTGTTGCGCAGCGGGACATAATTCTCATCGACCACAGCCATCACGCCGTTGCCGCGATCGTAGCCATCGCGCTCGGCCTGCGTCAGCGGACGCTCCGGATTCCACGCATAGGTGTAGATCCAGCAATTGGTGTCGGTGACCGGAACGAAGGTCTGACCGAAAATATTCTCGCCGGGCATCGAGCTTGGCGCATAGGCATGCACCGGCATCAGGAACTGGGCGATGCGCCAGTAGATATTGTCGGTCCCGGTCAATCGCCCGCCCGCGACCGTCAGGCCGGCCTCGTGCGGATTGATCTTGATCACCGGGCGCGGATCTTCGGCGATCCAGCGCATGTGATCGGTCGCAACCCGTACCAGCGGATTCACAAAGTGCTTCTTGATATCGAGGATCTCGTTCGCTTCCTTTTCAAAGGAGAGGTGCGCGAAGGTGAAATGCGCGGTGTCGATCGAGCCTTCCACCGCCTGCACCCAGTTGCAGTCCTGCCATTTCTTGGTGACGTAGCGATGCGACGCCGGCACCAGCGCCATTTCCAGATCGGGCAGTTCCGGCACCTGATCGGCCGGGCCCATATAGGCCCAGATCATGTCGCCCCATTCCCGCACCGGATAGGACTTGATACGGATCAGGTCTTTCGCGTTGAGGTCGGGATAGGAGGTCGGCATGTCGACGCAGCGGCCGTCGGTGTCGAACTTCCAGCCGTGATAGACGCAGCGGATGCCGCATTCCTCGTTGCGCCCGAGCCAGAGATTGGCGCCACGATGCGGGCAATACTGATCGATGACGCCGACCACGCCTCTGCTATCGCGGAAGGCGAGCAGCTCCTCGCCCATGACGACGATCTTCTTCGGGGTGCCGTCGGCTTCGGGCAACTCCGCGGAGAGCAGCACCGGCAGCCAGAACCGGCGCAGTAATTCACCCATGCCGGTGCCAGCACCGCTCTCGGTGAGGAATTTGTTGTCTTCGGCGCGGAGCATGGGGCGACCTCCGATTCTTGTTTTGCTTTTGGCCAAGCTTGGCGCAGCTCAGGCGAAGCGTCAACGCGAATGCGCAGCAGAAAAGCGTAACCCGCCGATCACAACGAGAGTGGCGGATTACGCTTCGCTAATCCGCCCTACGAAATTTACACCGGCCGCTCGCCCTTCACGGTGACCCGCGTGCCCGACCTCGTGTGCGGCCAGTAATCCCACATCGCGCGATGCTGCGCGCAGCGGTTGTCCCAGAACGCGATGGCGTTTTCCGTCCAGCGGAAGCGGCACTGGAACAGCGGATTTTCGGCGTGCTGGTAGAGATAGGCCAGCACGGCGTCGCTCTCGTCGCGCGGGATGCCGACGATGAAGCGGGTGAAGCCGCGGTTGACGTAGAGCGCTTTCCTGCCGGTTACCGGATGGGTGCGAACCACCGGATGTTCGGCGCGCGGATATTCCGGACGGTCGGCAACGCCGTAATTGGCGTAGAGCCCGCGATAGGTCTGCTCGCCGTCATGCAGCGCAGTCAGCCCGTCGAGATAGGCCTTCATGCGGTCCGACAGCGCCTCGTAGGCGGCATACATGTTGGCGAACAGCGTGTCGCCGCCGCGCGGCGGACACTGCTTGATATAGAGGATCGATCCCATCGGCGGCTCGACGTCGCAGGACACGTCGCTGTGCCAGCCTTCGCCATTGGCGCGCGGCGAATCCTTGTCGGCATAGATCTTCATCAGCGCCGGGTCGCCCTCGTTGGGCGCCGCCGGATGCACATGCAATTCGCCGAACTTGCGGCCGAAGGCGAGATGCTGCTGAGGGGTGATGTGCTGGTCGCGAAAGAAGATCACGAGATTTTCAGCGAGCGCGCGATGGACCTCGTCCATCTGCCGGTTGGAGCGCAAATCCTCCGAGACGAGCTTGCCAATATCGACGCCGGAAATCTCCGCGCCGATGATCGGGGTCAGTTTTTCGACGGCGATAGTCTCGTAAGGCTCAGTTTCGCCGGCCGTGTGGCGATAGCGCGGTCCCTGTTTGCCGGACAGCGAAGACATTGGCGTTCTCCCAACCGTTCTTGATTGGGACGCATGGTAGTCCAGGCGGTACGAAGCGCAATACGGGCGGCGGCCGGAAACTCAGCGGTTGGCCTTCTGGCGGTTCGCGCGCCAATCCAGGAACTCACGATAAAGCGGATCGTCGCGGCTGATCGGTGGACCGGCATTCCGGGCCGATCCGACGCCGACCGTTGTCGCGGGTGCCGCCGGCGCTGTCGACGCCGTCGGATAGGTACGGTTGAGCCACTCCTGCGCGGCTTCAAAACGCGTCCAGCCTTCGACCGGCACCCTCGGCGATACTTCCTTCCATTTCGGATGGAACGGCGGCTGCTGCAACTTGGGCAGCTTGGTGAAGAGCGATTCGACCAGCAGCGAGAGGCGGCGATAACGGTCGTTGTTGGCGGGCCAATGGTAGGCCGCCAGGATCGCCTCGGCGGCAATCGTGTCGACCACGGCGCCACCCGCAACCAGGTTCGGATAGTCGTCCGAAGTCAGTTTAGACGGCAGATACTCGTTCTGGAGCGACCGGTCATACTCGACCGGCACCAGATGCAGGTCGGTATCCCTGATCTGGCTGAGCCATTGCGAAGGCTTGCCCTCGACTGCCAGGATTGCATCGACCTCGCCCCGGCGCAGCTGGTCGACCGCGAGCCGCGGTTCGCTGTAGACCAGATGCGGCTTGATACCCAGCCGTTCGAACACGTTGATTGCCGTCACGAAGGTGCTGGAATCCGGCTGGTCGACGACGACCGTCTTGCCGTCGAGCTCCTTCATGCTGCGAACCGACTGCGATGCGAGGACGTGCATCTCCTCGTTGAACAGCTTGGTTACATAGACGAACTGCGCGCGCATGTTGGCCGCGAAGTCCTTGCGCTCAAGATAGGCAAGGGTGTCCTTGCGTACGATACCGGCATCCACGCCTCTCAACAGCAGGATGTCCGAGACCGCCTGAACCGATCCGCGGCCGAGGAACGGCAGCACCCGCAGGCTCTCGCCATTGTCCAGCACCGAACCGAGGTCGGCGCCGATCTGGGCATAGGTGCTGCCGAACGAGCCGGTCATCACGGACACCGTATTGGCGTTGGTCTTGACCGCCAGATCGCGTTTGGCCGTACCGTATTGGAAGATCGTCTTGAAGGATTCGCTGACGCTGCCGGCATCGATGCCGCTTCGCACCGGGCCGAAGCGCTCCCATCGTCCACCTGTGAAGCGCTGCATCTGCATCTGTTCGATCGGGGCGTAATCGGCCGGGCTCGTATTGATCGCGATGCCCGGAAGCAGCATCGGAATCTGCAGCGCCTTGAGCGTAGCCGCCTGCCGCATCACGTTTTCCCGGGACAGATCGTTACCGCTTCTCCGCAGCACCTCGACCATCGTTCTGGCCAGCGCGTAGCTGTAGGAGGTCAGCCCATCGCTCTTGGACAGGCTTGGCGCATAGCGCTCCATGAAAGCGTACCATTCCCGATAAGCGGGGTCGTTGGCGGTCGCGGGATCATCGGGTTCGAGATAATAGCCGGCCGACAACACGCCTTCCGCATTCTCCAGACCGGCCGGCCGGAGCACCGCGACCGAATTGGACGCGGCCTCGAGGAGTTGAACCGGCTTCCAACCCATCTCGGCAACACGGCGAATTGCGATGGTGGCAAATTTCGGAGTCGTGAAATTGACGAAGATGTCGGCGCCCGAGGCCTTCAGCCTCGCGAGTTGCGGATCGATCGAAGGGTCCGTGACCTTGTAGGGCGCGACGACCATCGGGATCTTGCCGCCGAGTCCGTCTTTCAGTCCCTTGAGGGCGTCGTTTCCGAAAGCATCGTCCTGGTAAAGGACCGCAATCCTGCCGCTCGAATAATTCTCCAGCAGATACTGCGCATAGATACGGCCTTCGGTCTGGTAGTTCGGCTGCCAGCCCATGGTCCAGGGAAATTCCTGCGGCTGGTCCCACATCGCCGGACCCGAGGCGTTGAACAATTGCGGGACCTTGCTGGAGTTCAGATAAGGCCGAACCGCGGCACTCGTCGCCCCGCCGACGCTTCCAAACATCAGGAGAACGCGGTCCTGCTCAACGAGCTTATGGACCAGCTCGACCGTCTTGGCGGGATTATAGGCGTCATCATATGAGATGAACCTGATGCGGCGGCCGTTGATGCCGCCTTCGGCGTTCACCTTGTCGAAGTAAGCCGACAGCGTCTTGCCGATCACCCCGTAAGCAGAAGCCGGTCCGCTGTAAGGCATGGTGTTGCCGATGCGGATCTCGTCATCGCCGGGACCTGCGGCGGAAACCGGTTGAGCGGCCAGGATCGCCGCCATCGAGCCAACCACGAGGTGGGCCGCAACGTTTCGCCACCTGGTTTTGCCCTGCCGATCCTGCGGCGCGTTGCGCGGCTGCCGGTTTGAAACCGGCTCCAGCGAAGCAACGTCGAACGTGGTTCCCATGGTGCCCCCGTCTTCTTCTTGTTGTTTTTGGGTACTGGGAAAGATCGACGTCCCAACCCACCCGCATTAAGGGCAAGTCAGGCGGCGGCGTGCGTCGGAACTTTGGCTTGATTCCGTCAACTTGATGTTTGCGCGCTGCGCTTGTTGCAGGGCGGCATGCGTCATCAGGGCGCGACGCAACCGACGCGCGCGACGAGGTTCATCGCACGCGACGTTGGTCGTGAAGCAGAGAGGTGGCTTACTCCGCCGCGGTCGTCTCCGGCGCCTTGGCGCCCGCGCCATAACGCTGGTCGATATAGTCGATCACCAGCGCCTTGAAGTCGGCTGCGATCGTCGGGCCACGCAGCGTGCGGAATTTCTTGCCGTCGACGAAGACGGGGGCTGCCGGCGCTTCGCCGGTGCCGGGCAACGAGATGCCGATATTGGCGTGCTTGGATTCGCCGGGGCCGTTGACGATGCAGCCCATGACCGCGACGTTGAGCTGTTCGACGCCGGGATATTGCGTCTTCCAGCCCGGCATTTCCGTGCGGATGAAATCCTGGATCGAGCGCGCCAGTTCCTGGAACGTGGTCGAGGTGGTGCGGCCGCA
>Ga0207678_10006305_pt1 | contig 10533 bp, 9 predicted proteins | sample KBSC63metaG_FD_184319 | JGI IMG/M metagenome (GOLD analysis project Ga0207678, IMG submission 184319) | Corn rhizosphere microbial communities from Kellogg Biological Station, Michigan, USA - KBS C6-3 metaG (SPAdes) (version 2) | ecosystem: Host-associated > Plants > Roots > Rhizosphere > Soil ...
CCTTCAGGCGTTCCTGCTCGCGCGGCGGAGCCGACGGCGTGGCGTCGAGCGCCGACGCGAGGTTGGAGACCTCGTTCGTCAGCCTCGACAGCTGATTCTCGAGCGCGGACAGCCGCTCGTCGAGCGCGCCGGTCGGGGCGGCGAGCCGCTGGTCGAGGCGGTCGACGGCCTCCTCGATGCCCTCCATCCGCTGCGAGACCGACCGCAGGCGGCGCGTCAGGCGCTCCATGTCGGCGGCCGAGGGGATGTTCAGCGCCCCCATCGCGGCCTCTTGCGCCTGTGAGGCGCGCTCGCGGGCTTCGAAGGCGCGGGCGATCGCCGAGTTCACGATCGGATTCTCGAGCAGCTCCTGCGCCACCTTGCCCAGCGCGTCCTCGCCCTGTCGGGCGAGCCGGTCCCGCAGCCCACTCGGAGCGGTCTCATCTTCCATCGGGGTCCCTTTCGGAGGCGTGCGTGCGATGCAAACCTAGCGTTTAGGAGCTCCGCTAGGCTGCCATAACTAGGTGGCGGCGGCACCGAGGGGGAGAAGCGCCGTACCTAAGGCTCAACTCGAGGGTTATCCCAACCGAAAGTTTGTTGCGCGGTTGCGAATTACCGCAAGACAATGGGCGTTTAACCGTTCGAGATTGCGTCAGGCCCCATGCGACCGATAGCCTCACCCACACTTCAGAGGGTCCAACCCGCGGCAATCGAGGGATGTCGAGACCATGCCGTGGGCGCGGGAGGGGGCCCGTACCGGGGATGAATAGCCGCAAGCTGCTAGGGATCGCGCTCGCCGCTACCGCTCTTTACGCGGGAGTGCTCGTTGCGAGCGCATCGGCCGAATTGCACCGCGTGCAGGTGACGCTGATCACCGGCCAGGTGCTCACGGTCACCGTCGACGTGCCCGCGGGCACGCCGGTCCAGCAGGTGCAGATCCCCGGTCTGCCGGCCCCGGTCCAGAACATCGTCGACCTCGGCCCGGTGGCGACGCCGACCCCGATTCCGACGCCGACCGTCCCGAAGGTCCCGGACCTCCCCGACGTCAAGGTCCCGAGCGTGCCGACGCCCGGCAACCAGCACGGCGGCGGCGGCAACAACTCCGGCGGCGGCAACTCGGGCGGCGGCAACGGCTCGACCCAGACCCAGGTCCCGACGCCCGACGAGAACGCGGTCAACCCCGCCGACGGCAACGTGCGCTCGGGCGCCGGCCGCGCGAAGGACAAGGCCAAGGACACGGTCGACTCCTCGACGGGCACCAACCCGGACGGCTCGCCGAGCCCCGCCAACCCGACGTTCTCGCTGTCCACGCCCGGGCCCGCGCGTATCGGTGTGCCGAACTTCTTCATCAACAAGTTCCGCATCCCGCCGTTCCTGCTGCCGATCTACCAGGCCGCCGGCATCCAGTACAACGTCCCGTGGCAGGTCCTGGCGGCGATCAACGAGATCGAGACCGACTACGGCCGCAACCTTTCCGTGTCCTCCGCGGGCGCGCGCGGGTGGATGCAGTTCCTGCCCTCGTCGTGGAAGACCTACGGCGTCGACGCCAACGACGACGGCCGCAAGGACCCCTACAACCCGGCCGACGCGATCTTCGCCGCCGCCCGCTACCTGAAGGCCGCCGGCGCGGACCAGGACGTGCGCAAGGCGATCTTCGCCTACAACCACGCCAGCTGGTACGTGGACAGCGTGATGCTGCGGGCCAAGCTCATCGGCGGCCTGCCCGCCGGCCTCGTGGGCTCGCTGACCGGCCTGACCCAGGGCCACTTCCCTGTGCACGCGCGCGCGAAGTACGCGGACCACCACCAGAGCTCGACCGACATCTTCGCCCGCAAGGGCGCGCCGGTCATCGCCGTGCAGGACGGCGTGGTCAAGAAGATCGGGAGCTCGACGAAGAAGGGCCGCTACCTGGTCCTGCAGGACGCCTACGGCAACCGCTACACCTACGCGCACCTGGGCTCGGTCCAGTCCGACTACCCGGTTCCGAAGCCGACGAACGTGTCCCCCGCCGACGTGGCCAAGGAGCTGAAGCTCCCCAACGACCCCGAGCCCACCGAGGCGGCCTCCGCGGGACGCCAGCGTCAACCTCAGGTCAAGGGTAAGACCAAGGTCACGAAGCAGCGGGTCGCGGCCCGCGCCGCCAATGGGAAGTCCACGGCCACCGGCACCCCGGCCGCAACGCCCGCCGCCGCGCCCACGGTCTCGGTCCAGAAGGAGCGCCTGTACGCGCACCCGGCCCGCCGGCCGGCCTACAACGCGGGCGGCAAGCAGCAGCTCTTCGAGGCGGGCAAGCTCCCCGGCTTCACCACCTTCAAGGACTACTTCACCTCGGTCTTCGGCCTGAACCGCAAGGACGTCGAGCTCAAGCCGCTGCGCAAGGGCTCGCAGGTCATCGCCGGGACGATCCTTGGGCGCATCGGCGAGGCCGGCCAGATCTCGCCCCACATCAAGTTCGCGATTCAGCCCGCCGGCAAGAAGGCCCCGCAGATCGACCCCAAGCCGATCCTGGACGGCTGGAAGCTGCTCGAGTCCACGGCGATCTACCGCGCCGCGGGCAAGAACCCGTTCTTCGGCTCGGACGGCCGCAGCCCGACCATCGGCCAGGTCCTGCTGATGTCCAAGGAGCAGCTGCAGCAGCGCGTGCTCGAGGATCCGCGCATCGACATCTACTCCTGCGGGCGCGAGGACATCCGCACCGGCCAGATCGACCGGCGCGTGCTGGCCACGCTCGAGTTCCTGGCCGACAGCGACCTGCGGCCAACGGTCTCGGCCCTCAAGTGCGGCCACAGCTACCTGACGACGTCGGGCAACGTGTCCGAGCACACCTCCGGCGACGCGGTCGACATCGCCGCCATCAACGGCACCCCGATCCTGGACCACCAGGGCAAGGGGTCGATCACCGACACGACGATTCAGCGCCTCCTGGCGCTGCAGGGCGCGATGAAGCCGCACCAGATCATCAGCCTGATGACGCCGGAGGACTTCGGCGGCGCCGACAACATCCTCTCGCTGCCCGACCACGACAACCACATCCACGTCGGCTTCCACCCCGACGGAACCACGGGCGGCGCGGACAGCGGCTTGAACGCGCGCCAGTGGCCGCACCTGATCGAGCAGCTGAAGAACATCGACAACCCGACCGTGCCGACGCGTCCGTCCCACGACGCGATCCCCAACGGCGACTGATCTCTGGTAGGCCCTGGCACCGTGAGGTCGCTCGGGGTCGCCGTCGCCCTGCTGCTCGTCCTGGCCGCACCCGCCGCAGCCGCACCGGCGTGGCTGCACGGCGCGCACATCGTCGTCCCCGGTGACCTGGACAACCAGGACTGCCGCACCGGAGTCTGCAAGCACAACGAGAACACCGACCTGATCGAGTGGAACGACGCGATCTGGTTCGTCCACCGGACCGCCGGCAGCCAGATCCTCGGCCCCAACAGCTCGCTGCGGGTCTACCGCTCGCGCGACCACGGCCGGCACTTCGCCCTGCAGGCGATCATCCCGGCGCCGGTGGACCGCGACATCCGCGACCCGAGCTTCTTCGTCACCGGCACGCGGCTGCGCATCAAGGCGATCACCCGGCTCCCGGGCTTCGCGCTGCGCGACGCGGACGCGGGCTCGGTGTCGATCGAGACCGGCTCCAAGGACGGCCGGCACTGGTCGGCGCTGCGCCCGATCGGGCCGGAGGGCTGGGGCTTCTGGCGCGTCAAGGCGCTCGGCGGCGTCTACTACTCCGCCGCCTACCAGGACGGCGACCTGCAGGTCGTGCTCTACCGCTCCCGTGACGGCGTGCACTGGCGCGCCGGGCCGCAGGTCTACGGCGTCGCGGCCGACACGCCGCTGGAGACCGAACTCGTGTTCAGCCCCTCGGGCAAGCGCATGCTCGGCCTCGTGCGTATGGACGGCGACGACTTCGAGCTGCTCGGCAACAACGACAACCTGCGCACGAAGGTGTGCTGGTCGCGGATGCCCTTCCGCTCCTTCTCGTGCCCACAGGAGCTGCGCGGCGTGCGCTTGGACGGCGCTGTGGCCTGGTGGTGGGGCAAGCGCCTGTTCGTCGTCGCCCGCAAGCACATCGAGGGGCCCGACTACCGCAAGCGCACGGCGCTCTACGAGCTGCGCGGGAACTTCGAGGGTGGGCCGCTCTCGATCCGCGAGTGGGGCGAGCTGCCCAGCGCCGGCGACACGTCCTACGCCGGCGTGGCGCCGCTCGGAGGTGCGCGCTTCCTCGTGACCTGGTACTCGAGCCCGCTGGCCGGCGACCCGAGCTGGCTGGAGGGCTTCCAGGGCCAGACCGACATCTGGCAGGCCGCGCTGGACCTGTCGAAGCTGCGTTCTCCGGATTCTCACACCGCCGAAGCCCTGCGCCACCACACTCCGGCCTGAGCGGAGACGTCCGCTCGCCGCCCCGGTCCTCGGAGCTGAGGGGCCCTGCCGCCGGGGCCGCAGCGACGCGTCCGCCCGCTGCCCGCAGCGCTAGGGGCAGCGGGTGCGACGCCTCCTGCATCGCGACGCGTCAGCTCGGCAGCGGGTGCGACGCGTCGCTGAACTCGCGGAAGAGCCCGGTCACCACGAACGCCACCTGCTCGCCGATGTCGACGGCGTTGTCGCCCACGCGCTCGAGCGCTCGGGCGACCATCACGATGGTCAGGACCCACTCGAGGCGGTCCTCGTCGGACCCTCCCGCGCGGACGCCCATGCGGAAGACCTCGCGGTTGAGCTTGTTGATCTCCTCGTCCTGGCGCACGAGGTCCTGGGCCAGGCCGACGTCGCGGAGCTCGAAGGCCTGCTTGGCCTGGCGCACCTCGGAGATCGCCAGCTCGCCCATGCGCACCACGGTGGCGAGCATCTCCTCGTCCACCGGCGGCTCGTGGCCGGTGATGGGGATGAGCTTGGCGATGTTCACGCACTGGTCGCCCATGCGCTCGACGTGCTTGATCACGTGGAGCAGCGCGGCGACGGTGCGCAGGTCGGTCGCGACCGGCGCCTGGGTGGCCAGCAGGGTGAGGATGCCCTGGTGCACCTCGAGGTAGCGCCCGTCGATGCGGTCGTCGTCGGAGATGACGATCTGGGCCAGCTCGACGTCCTGGTGCATGAGCGCCTCGAGCGCGCGCTCGAGCGTCGCCACGATCATGTCCAGCGCGCCGAGCGCCTGCTTCTCGAGGTTCTCCAGCTCCTCGTGGAATGCGTGACGGGTCTCGGGCATCCCGATCCCTCTACCCGAACTTGCCGGAAACGTAGTCCTCAGTGCGCTGATTGTCGGGCTTGGTGAAGATCTTCTCGGTCGGCCCGAGCTCGATCAGCTCGCCGAGCCAGAAGAACGCCGTGCGGTCGGCCACGCGCGCGGCCTGCTGCATGTTGTGGGTCACGATGATGATCGTGTACTGGCGCTTGAGCTCGTGGATGAGCTCCTCGATCTTCAGCGTGGCGATCGGGTCCAGGGCCGAGCAGGGCTCGTCCATGAGGATGATGTCGGGCTGGATCGCGATCGTGCGCGCGATGCACAGGCGCTGCTGCTGGCCGCCGGAGAGGCCGACGCCGGGCTCGCTCAGTCGGTCCTTGACCTCCTCCCACAGGCCGGCGTCGCGCAGCGACTTCTCCACCACCTCGTCCTTGTGCTTGCCCTTGACGCCCGCGAGCCGCAGGCCGGCGGAGACGTTGTCGGCGACCGACATGGTCGGGAACGGGTTCGGCTTCTGGAACACCATGCCGATCGAGCGCCGCACGGCGACGACGTCGATGCTGGAGCCGTAGATGTCGGTGTCGTCGAGCTTGACCGTGCCGGTGGCGTAGGCGCCGGTGATCTCCTCGTGCATGCGGTTCAGGCACCGCAGCACCGTCGACTTCCCGCAGCCCGACGGCCCGATCATCGCGGTGACGTCGTTGGCGGCGTAGTCGATGCTCACACCCTTGATCGCGTGGACCTCGCCGTAGTAGGCGTCGAGGTCGTCCACGCTGATCGTGTGGCCGCCGGCGCGCGCGTCCTCGCCCGGGCGGGTCGGGACCTCGGGGGCGCCGACCGTGGCCTGGGGCGCCGCGGCGGACGCAGCGTCCTGCTGCTCCACGACCTCGGTCCGGTTGGGAGAGGTCTCGTCGGGCGGGGTCATGTCTGGAGTCGGCTCCTTGACGCGATGAAGCGGGCGATCAGGGTGATGATCAGAACGAGCGCCACCAGGGTAAGGGCTGCGCCCCAGGCGCGATCGACGATAGTCGAGTTGGGGCTCTGGATGTCGTTGAAGATCTGGACCGGCAGGCTGTTCATGCGCTGGGTCAGGTCGCCGCTGGAGACCAGCGTCGCCTGGACCGTGAACAGCAGCGGCGCAGTCTCGCCGGCGCCGCGGGCCACGGCCAGGAGCGAGCCGGTCAGGAGCCCTGGCGCGGCCGTCGGCAGCACGACCCGGAAGATCACCCGCCACCGCGGGGCGCCGAGGGCAAGCGCCGACTCACGCAGGCTGTCGGGCACGAGCAGCAGCACAACCTCGGCCGAGCGGGCGACGATCGGCAGCATGAGCAGCGAGATCGCGATGGCGCCCTTCCAGCCGGCGAAGCCGCTGCCGCCGACCTGGCTCTCGACCAGCGTGACGTAGATGAACAGGCCGAAGACCACCGAGGGCACGCCGGTCATCACGTCGATCAGGTAGCGGATCACCGAGGCGGGCTTGGTCCCGCGCCCGTACTCCACCAGCCATACTGCGATGGCGATCCCGATCGGCACCGAGATCAACGTGGCCAGCGCGATCATCTCCAGCGTCCCGAGGATCGCGCTCTTGATGCCGCCGAGGACGGAGATGTCGGTCCCGAACGTGGCGCCGGTCGGGTCGGTCGTGAAGAGGCTGCCGCTGATGACCCCCAGGCCCTTTTTGAGGATGTAGTAGATGACGAGGACCAGCGGGATCAGGGCGACGATCGCGCCGGCCCAGATGAGCCCGCGCATGATGTGGTCGGTGCGGCGCCGGCGCCCGCTGACCGGCTTCAGGGGGACCGTGGTCATGCCGCGCCGCCCTCGGCCTGCTCGTGCCGCGCGGCGCGCCGCGCCTTGCGCCGCGCCCGAGCCGCGCGGCGCTCGGGATCGCCGAGGTTGACGACCTCGCGGGCCAGCGCGTTGATGATCAGGGTCACGACGAAGAGCAGGAGCCCGGCGGCGAACAGCGCGGAGCTGTAGACCGGGATCGAGGCCGCCTCGCCGAACTCGTTGGCGATCACCGCGGCGAGCGAGTAGCCCTGGTCGAAGATCTGCTTGCCGATCGTCGGCGCGTTGCCGATGACCAGCACGACGGCGATGGTCTCGCCCAGCGCGCGCCCGAGCCCGAGCATCGCGGCGCCGGTGATGCCCGCACGCGAATAGGGCAGGACGGCCGTGCGGATCATCTCCCAGCGCGTCGCCCCCAGCGCCAACGCCGCCTCCTTGTGGTCGTTGGGGACCGTGGCGATGACCTCGCGCGAGATCGCCGAGACGATGGGCAGGATCATGATCGCGAGGATCAGGCCCGCGATGAAGTAGCTCGGGCCCGCGACGTGGCCGCCCACCCAGGGCAGGAACGAGAAGGTGTCCGAGGCCCACTGCATCGCCGGCCGCAGCTGCGGGATGAGGAAGAACACGCCCCAGAGGCCGTAGACGACCGAGGGCACGGCGGCGAGCAGCTCGACGAGGATGGTCATCGGCGTCCGCAGCCGCCGCGGGCAGAGCTCGACGATGAAGAGCGCGGTGGCCACCGCGATGGGGACGCCGATGATCAGCGCGATCGCCGAGGTGACGATCGAGCCGAAGACGAGCGGGAACGCCCCGAAGTGCCGCGCGGAGGGGTTCCAGTCGTTGCTGAAGACGTAGCTGAACAGCCCCTGCTGGCTGAAGACCGTCGTCGACTCGCTCGTCAGCTTCCCGAAGAAGTAGACGAGCAGGACGAGGATCGCGAACGACAGCCCCGTCAGGATCCACTTCAGCAACCGATCCGGAAGGCGGGCCGCCGGCGACCGCTCGAGGATCGAGCGGCCGCCGCCGGGAGTCGGTGTGACTGTTCCCGCTTCCATCGTGGTGCGGTGCTGTGTCCGTCCTTCAGTCGGCTAGCTCAGCGGCTTGCCGTTGCACTGCAGCTTGCTGACCTGCGCCTTGGCTGCGCTCAGGATCGCCGCCGGCAGCTTCGCGTACTGCAACTGGCCCAGCGAGGCCTGGCCGGCGCCGTACGCGTAGTCCAGGAACGTCTTCAGGCCGTTGGCGACCTGCTCGGATGCGCCGGCCTTGCACGGGTCCGTGTAGGTGACCACGAACGTCTGGGACGTGATCGGGTACGCCTGCGGGTTGGCGGGGTTCTGGATCACGAACCGCAGGTCGCTCGGCACCTTGATGCCCTCGGCCGCCGCCGTCGTCGAAGCGAGGTCAGGCGCCACGTACTGCCCGGCCTTGTTCTGCACCGCGGCGGTCGTGAACTTGTTCTGCAGCGCGTAGGCCTGCTCGACGTAGCCCACCGAGCCGGGGGTCTGCTTGACCGCGGCGGCGACGCCGTCGTTGCCCTTGGCGCCGGTGCCGGTCGGCCACTTGACCGTCTTGTCGCTCCCGACCGACTTGTCCCACTCCGGGCTCACGGCACCGAGGTAGCCGGTGAACCCCTTGGTGGTGCCGGACGAGTCCGAGCGGTGGACGACCGTGATGTTCGTGCTGGGCAGGGTGGTGCCCGGGTTCAGCTTGGCGATCTCCGGGTCGTTCCAGGTCTTGACCTTGCCGAGGAAGATGTCGGCGATGACCGGGCCCGTGAGCTTCATCCCGGCCTTGACGCCCGAGAGGTTGTAGCTGATGGTGATGGCGCCGAGGGCGGTCGGCCAGTGCAGCGGGACGCCCTTCTTCGCCGCCGCCTTGATCTCGTCGTCGGTCATCGGCGGGTCCGAGCCGGCGAAGTCGACGGTGCCGGAGGTCAGCTCCGTGATGCCCTGGCCGGAGCCGACGGCCTGGTAGTTGACCGTCAGGCCCTGCTGAGACTTCAGGGTGGCCCCCCACTGCTGGTAGATCGGAGCCGCGAAGGTCGAGCCCGCGCCGTTGATGGTGCCGCCGGACTTGCTCCCCCCGCCGCTGCTGTTGCTGCTGCTGCTGCTGCTGGAACCGCATGCTGCGACGCCGAGGGCGAGTACACACGCCGCCGCCAGCGAGGCGATCAGTCGCGAGGACCTCACAGCTTCTCCTTGGTCGATTGCATTCCGCCGCGACACTTCCAGGCAACCGCCGCGAGTCTGTTACCGACCTGTGGCGTCCTTGTGAAAAGGGTGTGAAGCCTCTGCTGACAGGCGATAACCGAAGCCAACATGCGTATGGATGAAGTCCCAGTCGGGCAGCGCCTGCTCGAGCTTGACCCGCAGCTTGTGGACGTACACGTCCACCGACCGGTCGCCGGTGCGCAGCGGCGTCTGCCAGACCAGCGCGAACAGCTCCTCGCGCGACACGATCCGGTCCTTGCGCCGGGCGAGCTCGACGAGCAGGTCGAACTCGCGCACCGAGAGGGTCAGTGGATGCCCCGCGGCGAGGGCGATGGACTCGTCGGGTCGCACCTCGAGCTGCCCCACGACGAGGACCTCGATTGGGCGCGCGGCCTCCATGTCGGGGCAGGCTTTCGTGCCGCGTGTGTGGGGTCGTTACTGCCCCGTAAAGTGCGTGTGAAAGCCTTGTGAACAGACCTCGTTCACGTTTGGGCCCGGCTCTAGGGTGACGTCGGAAATGGCCTGGCTCGCGCGCCGGAACGACGACGAGATCCTTGCCCTCTTCGAGCAGTCGGGGCGCAACGCGCAACGCGCGAGCACCCTGTTGCGCGAGATGATCGCAGAGTATCCCGAACGGGCCGAGCTGGCCCGCGACGTGCTGTTGTGCGAGCAGGAGGGCGACCGGATCGCCCACGACATCATCCACCGGCTCCACGAGAGCACCGGGAAGCGGGCGCCGTTCGAGTCGACGAACGTCTACCACCTCGCAACGGCGCTGGACGACATCGTCGACTACGCCGAGGAGACCGCCGACCACCTGGGCCTGTACGCGATCGAGGCCCCGATGGAGCAGGCGGTCACGCTCGCCGACGTGCTGGTGGCGGCCACCGACCAGGTCAGCGAGGCGCTGCGCGGGCTGCGCAACGGCAACGAGCTCTCGGTCAACCTGGTCGAGATCCACCGCCTCGAGAACGAGGGCGACCGCTTGTCCCGCGACGCGGTGGCCTCGCTCTTCGCCAACGGCATCGACCCGATGGTGGTCATCCGCTGGAAGGACATCTATGAGTCGCTCGAGCGCGCGGTCGACGCCTGCGAGACCGTCGCGCACCTGCTCGAGGGAATATCGCTGAAACGCCGCCGCGGGCGCTAGGCCATTCTCGGCGCTCCTGACTAGGTCCTCGGGGCGAGTATCCGCCCGCCATGCAACACTTTCGTCAAGTGATGCAAGGGGCGGAGCTCAGAGCGGCGGGAGCGCTGGCGGGGGACGCCATCGGCGGCGTCGGCGGGCTCGTCGCCGACCTGCACGAGGCAGTCGCCAGCCGCGTGTTTGACGCGCTCGGGCCGATGGGCGCGCCCGTGCGCGGGGTCCATGAC
>Ga0207678_10006306_pt1 | contig 10532 bp, 10 predicted proteins | sample KBSC63metaG_FD_184319 | JGI IMG/M metagenome (GOLD analysis project Ga0207678, IMG submission 184319) | Corn rhizosphere microbial communities from Kellogg Biological Station, Michigan, USA - KBS C6-3 metaG (SPAdes) (version 2) | ecosystem: Host-associated > Plants > Roots > Rhizosphere > Soil ...
GACACGTCGGCGAGCGGTGTTGATTCGTCGATGCTTGAGGCCCCCGGGTGAAACAGCGCCATGACGCTGGACACATACAGCAGATTGCCGATGCCGAGCGCACTTGCCGCGCCGAGCACCGCCTTTGCCGCGCCGGTGTTGGTGTCATACGTCTCGCGCGCCCTGCGGGGGTCGAGTGATACCGCCGCAGCGGCGTGGAAGACGGCGTCGCAACCTGCCATCGCGTGCTCGAGGGCGGTCTGGTCACGGATGTCGACGGTGACGAAATCCTCGATATGGCGGCCGTGAGCTTCGAACCAGGTGCGCGCCGCTTCGTGATTGCGGACCAGGAGGCGCGTCTCATGGCCCGCCGCGAGCAATGCCAGCGCGGTGTGGGCGCCGACGAGACCGGTCGCGCCGGTGCAGAAGACCTTCATCTGCATTCGATCCGGACACGGACCCGAGCCATCGCGCCACCGCCCTCACCCGCGTCGATCCCGTCGAGTTGTCCTCGTCAGCAATCGTGCGGGCACGCAGGCGCGCTGGATAGAGTAACGGCGTACTCGTATTTGGGGCGGGGTGGAACCGGTCTAGGTGCCCGTGTAGGTCTCGGGGTCGGGCCGGAAGCGGGTGCCGTCGTCGAGGCCGTTGAGAGTGGCCATCTCGTCGTCGCTCAGCTCGAAATCGAACACCTCGAGATTCGACTTGATCCGCTCCGGGTTCGCGGAGCGGGGGATGACGACATTGCCGAGCTGAATGCTCCAGCGGATCAGTACCTGCGCCGGGCTCTTGTCATGCGCCTGTGCCACCGACGCGATGGTCGGGTTGTCCAGCAGCTTGCCTACGCCGAGCGGGCCGTAGGCCTCCGTGACGATCCCGTACTGAGCGTTGACCGCGCGTAGCTCGGCCTGATTCAGCAGCGGATGCAGCTCGATCTGGTTGATCGCCGGGGTGAAGAAGGCCAAGTCGATGATGTCGGCGAGGTGTTCAGCATGGAAGTTGCTCACGCCGATGGACCGGGTGTCGCCGTCCTCCTTCCGCTTCATCAGGCCGCCCCAGCTGTCGACATACTTGCCTTGCTCGCCCGCCGGCCAGTGGATCAGGTACAGATCGACGTAGTCCAGCCCGAGCCGCTCGAGGCTGACCTTCAGCGCATCCTGGGACGACTGAAAACCCAAATCAGGGGTCGCGAGCTTGGTGGTGATGAACAGTTCCTCACGGGGGATGCCCGACGCGGCGATCGCCCTGCCCACCGCTTCCTCATTGCCGTAGGCGGCCGCGGTGTCGATCAACCGGTAGCCGGCTTCCAGCGCCGTCGACACGGCTTGCTCGGTCTCGGAATCCGACAGCTCACCGACGCCGAGGCCGATCACCGGGATCGTGTTCTCGTCGTTGAGAGTGACGGTGGGAATCGCAGCCGGCGACGTCATTGGACCTATCCTGTGAAGTTGAATGTTCGTGGGTCGGGACCTAGTCGAGTTCCGTCGCCGAGCGAGGAGACGGACGCCATGTCCTGCTCGCTCAGTTCGAAATCGAACACGTCGAAGTTACTCACAATTCTCTCGGGGGTCACCGACTTCGGGATGACTATATTGCCGAGTTGGATATGCCACCTAATCAGTGCCTGCGCTGGCGTTTTGCCGTGGGCATCCGCGACGGCCGTGACTTTTGGATTGCTCAGCAGGGAGCCCTGCCCGAGCGGGCTCCACGCCTCGGTTGCGATGCCCAATTGAGCGTGCACTTCCCGCAACTCCTGCTGTTGCAGAAGCGGATGCAACTCGATCTGGTTGACCGCGGGAACGATTCCCGTGGCGTCCACCAGGATTCGCAGATGTTCGGGTTCGAAATTGCTGACGCCGATCGACCGGATACGGCCTTGGTCGCGCAGATGCGCAAACGCCTTGAACGTGTCGACGAACGCGTTTTTCGCAGGCATCGGCCAGTGAATGAGGTAGAGGTCGAGGTACTCCGCGCCGAGCTTGTCCATGCTGGCGTCGAACGCGGCGAGCGTGCTCTCGTAGCCCTGGTCGGCGTTCCACAACTTGGTGGTGATGAAGACGTCCTCACGAGGCAACCCGGAAGCCGTGACCGCCTTACCCACCTCGCGCTCATTGAAGTAACCTGCGGCCGTATCGACGTGCCGGTAGCCGGCGTCCAGTGCGACCGCCACCGCGCGCTCGGTCTCTTCCGGCGGCGTCTGCCAAACGCCGAGTCCGACCTGAGGCATCGAATTACCGTCATTGAGCGTGATCAAGGGAGCAGCCATGACCCAAAGTCTGCCAGCACCGGCGCCTTGGAGTCCGAGTCGTAAAGACACGATCGTCAACGCCGCGGCAGGCGTCACACTGCGCACACTGCCGCATGTCCCCAACGGCGTGAAACGCCTACTGCTGGGCGGCCGTTCGGTCACGATCGACGGAAACACGCTGGATACCACGCTGCAACTGATGCTTGCGTTGCAGCGGCCGACCGGCATCGACGGGCTCGCGGCGGACGATGACGTCATCACCTCGCGGGCTCGACTGGAGATCCTGGCGGCGAGCGTCAAGCAGGACATCCCGGCGGGGACGGTGACCAATCTCTCGATTCCAGGGTCTGCCGGGCCGATTCCGGCGCGGCACTACAGCCCGGGAGCCGCCGTCGCGCCACTGCTGGTCTTCTACCACGGCGGCGGCCAGGTGATCGGCAGCCTGGATACCCACGATGACCTCTGCCGCAAGATCTGTCGCGACGGTGCGATGCACGTGCTGTCGGTCGACTACCGGCTGGCTCCCGAGCACAAGGCACCCGCAGGCGCCGACGATGCCTTCGCCGCGTTTCTGTGGGCCCGTGAGCACTCCGCCGAGCTCGGCGCCGACGCGGACCGCGTGGCCGTCGGCGGCGACAGCGCGGGCGGCAACCTCGCCGCGCTGGTCGCGCAGCGCGCGCGGACCGAGGGGCCCGGGTTACCTGCGCTGCAACTCCTCATCTATCCCGTCACCAACTACCGCGACGAGACGCGGTCGCAGACGTTGTTCGCCTCGGGCTACTTCCTGACCAAGCGTGATCTTCACTGGTTCCGGTCGAAGTACCTCGACGGCGCGGGGCTCGACGCGTCCGACCCGCGGGTGTCACCCCTGCTGACCGACGACCTGGCCGGACTGCCGCCCGCGCTCGTGCTCACCGGCGGGTTCGACCCTCTGCGCGACGAGGGCCAGCAGTACGTCGATGCCATGCGAGCAGCAGGGGTCGACGTCGACCATCGGCATTTCGGCTCGCTGGTGCACGGCTGGGCCAACTTCTTCCCGCTGGGAGGCGGCAGCGCCACCGCCGTGGCGGAAACCATCTCCGCGCTGCGCGCCCATCTCGCCCGCGCGTGAGAACGCGCCTGTGAGCCGCCGGTACTCTTGACCCGTGGCGACGAAACCCAAAAAGCAAGCCAGCTACGACCTGAAGGCTGCCGACCGCAAGCGCAACCTCGCGATCCAGATCGGGCTGACGTCGATCGTGGTGATTTTCGCCGTCGCGCTGGTGGGGTACATCGTCTTGTCCAACGACAAGAAACCACAGTCCGGGGAGGCCAAGGCCGTCCGCGTCGCGTCGAGCAACGTCATCAAGAAGGAAGGCAGCTCCGACCCGAAGGTTGTGCTGTCGATGTACGAGGACTTCCTGTGTCCGCACTGCGGACTGTTCGAGCAGCAGTTCGGGCCGACGGTGAACAAGCTGATCGACACCGGCGCCGTCGCCGCCGACTACTACATGGTCGGCATCCTGGACCGTCCGCAGAACCAGAACTACTCGTCGCGTGCGGGTGGCGCCGCCTACTGCGTGGCCGACGAATCCATCGACGCGTTCCGGCGCTTCCACGCCGCTCTCTACGCTCAGCAGCCCGACGAGACCGCGACGGTGTTTCCCGACAATTCGCGGCTGATCGAGATCGCGCGCCAGGCGGGCGCCGGCGGCGGCGTGCCGGACTGCATCAACAAGGGCCGATACACCGAGATGGTGCAGGGGCTGGCCGCGGCCACCGGCATTCAGGCGACGCCGACCATCAAGATCAACGGGCAGGAGTACTCACCCACCACGCCCGACGCGTTGGTCGCCAAGATCAAGGAAACCGTCGGTAACGTCCCGGGGCTCGACGGCGCCGCACCACCGGCACCGGCACCGACACCGGCTGCCGCGCCTCAGACACCGACGCCATGACCGTGGCCGCGCCCAGCGACGTCCAGCCGAGCGAACCCACCGCGGACGCGTCGAACGGGGTGCCGGTGCGGACGGCCAGCGCGGTATGGATCCTGATCGCCGGCGTCGTCGGGCTCGCCGCTGCGCTCACACTGACGATCGAAAAGATCGAAATTCTGATCAACCCCGACTACGTACCGTCCTGCAGCATCAATCCGGTGCTGTCATGCGGTTCGGTCATGGTGACCCCGCAGGCGTCGGCGTTCGGCTTCCCCAACCCGTTGATCGGCATCGTCTCGTTCACCATCGTGGGGGTGACCGGCGTGCTCGCGCTCGCCAAGATCAGGTTGCCGCGGTGGTACTGGGCGGGTCTGGCAACCGGCACAGCGCTCGGTGTGGTGTTCATCCACTGGCTGATCTTCCAGAGCCTGTACCGCATCGGAGCGCTGTGCCCGTACTGCATGGCGGTGTGGGCGGTCACGATCCCGCTGTTCGTGGTGGTGGCGTCGGTGGCGCTGCAGCCGTTGCGGTCGAACGTGGTAGCGCGGGTGCTCTACACGTGGCGGTGGTCGCTGGTGGCGCTGTGGTTCACCGCGCTGATCCTGATGATCCTCGTGCGCTTCTGGAACTACTGGTCCACCCTCATCTAGACACCACAGCGTCATCGGGGATTAAGGTCAGCGGGTGATTTCGAAGGTTTTGGTCGCCAACCGCGGGGAGATCGCGATCCGCGCGTTCCGGGCCGCCTATGAGATGGGCATCGCGACGGTCGCGGTCTATCCGTATGAGGATCGAAACTCCCTGCACCGGCTCAAGGCCGACGAGTCTTATCAGATCGGTGAGAAGGGCCACCCAGTCCGGGCGTATCTTTCGGTCGACGAAATCATTCGCGTCGCCCAGCAAGCCGGTGCCGACGCCATCTATCCGGGTTACGGCTTCCTGTCGGAGAACCCCGACCTGGCCGCGGCGTGTGCCGCGGCGGGCATCGCATTTGTAGGTCCGGGCGCGGAGATCCTTGAGCTGGCGGGCAATAAGTCGCGGGCGATCGCGGCGGCCCGGGCGGCCGGGTTGCCGGTGCTGAATTCGTCGGCGCCGTCGTCGTCGGCCGATGAGTTGATGGCGGCGGCAGCGACGATGGAGTTTCCGTTGTTCGTCAAGGCGGTGTCCGGCGGCGGCGGGCGTGGCATGCGGCGCGTCACTGATGCCGCCGCGTTGCCCGAGGCGATCGAGGCCGCGTCGCGTGAGGCAGAGTCGGCGTTCGGTGACCCGACGCTGTACCTCGAGCAGGCGGTGATCAACCCGCGCCACATCGAGGTGCAGATCCTGGCCGATATTCACGGCAACGTGATGCACCTGTTCGAACGCGACTGCAGCGTGCAGCGTCGGCATCAGAAGGTCATCGAATTGGCCCCCGCGCCGAACCTGCCTGACGAACTGCGGGCGAAGATCTGCGCCGATGCGGTTGCGTTCGCCAGCCAGATCCACTACTCGTATGCGGGCACGGTCGAATTCCTGCTCGACGAGCGCGGCCATTACGTGTTCATCGAGATGAACCCCCGCATCCAGGTCGAGCACACCGTCACCGAGGAGATCACCGACGTCGACCTGGTCGCCAGCCAGTTGCGCATCGCCGACGGTGAGACGCTGGGACAACTTGGCCTGAGCCAGGACACCTTGACGGCGCGCGGGGCCGCGTTGCAGTGCCGGATCACGACAGAGGACCCGGCCAACGGCTTCCGCCCCGACACCGGCCGCATCACCGGCTACCGATCGCCTGGCGGTGCGGGCATCCGGCTGGACGGCGGTTCGCATCTGGGCGCCGAGATCAGCGCCCACTTCGACTCGATGCTGGTCAAGCTGACGTGCCGCGGGCGCGACTTCTCCGCGGCGATCGCGCGGGCCCGTCGCGCACTGGCCGAGTTCCGGATCCGCGGGGTGTCGACGAACATCCCGTTCCTGATGGCCGTGGTCAACGACCCGGACTTCCGCGCCGGACGGGTCAACACGTCATTCATCGACCAGCGTCCGTACCTGCTGACCGCGCGGACCCCGGCCGACCGCGGCACCAAGATCCTGGACTACCTCGCCGATGTCACCGTCAACCATCCGCACGGACCGCGTCCGTCAACGGTGTACCCGCAGGACAAGCTGCCGCATATCGACCTGGACGCAATGCCACCACGCGGGTCCAAGAACCTGCTGACCGAGGTGGGACCGGAGGGATTCGCCCGTTGGTTGCGGGAGTCGAAGTCGGTCGGTGTCACCGACACCACGTTCCGTGATGCGCATCAATCGTTGCTGGCCACCCGCCTTCGCACCACGGGTTTGTTGACGGTCGCGCCGTACGTCGCGCGAATGACGCCGCAGCTGTTGTCGATCGAGTGCTGGGGTGGCGCGACTTATGATGTCGCGCTTCGGTTCTTGAAGGAAGATCCGTGGGAGCGGCTCGCGGCGCTGCGCGAGGCGGTACCCAACATCTGCCTGCAGATGCTGCTGCGCGGCCGTAACACCGTCGGCTACACGCCGTACCCCGAAACGGTCACCTACGCGTTCGTACAAGAGGCGACGGCGACCGGAATCGACATCTACCGCATCTTCGACGCGCTGAACAACGTCGACTCGATGCGGCCTGCGATCGATGCCGTGCGGGAAACCGACACGGCGGTGGCCGAAGTCGCGATGAGCTATACCGGTGATCTGTCGGATCCGAACGAGAACCTCTACACGCTGGACTATTACCTGAAGCTGGCCGAGCAGATCGTCGATGCGGGCGCGCACGTGTTGGCCATCAAGGATATGGCGGGGCTGCTGCGCCCGCAGGCCGCTGCGCAGTTGATCAGCGCGCTGCGGTCTCGGTTCGATCTGCCGGTGCATGTGCACACCCACGACACCCCGGGCGGGCAGTTGGCCACCTATCTGGCGGCGTGGCAGGCCGGCGCCAACGCCGTCGACGGTGCCTCGGCGCCGTTGGCGGGCACCACCAGCCAGCCCGCGTTGTCCTCGATCGTGGCCGCTGCGGCGCACACCGAGTACGACACCGGGCTGTCGTTGTCGGCGGTGTGTGATCTGGAGCCGTATTGGGAGGCGCTGCGAAAGGTGTACGCGCCCTTTGAATCCGGAATTCCCGGGCCGACGGGACGGGTGTACCACCACGAAATCCCCGGCGGCCAGTTGTCGAATCTGCGTCAGCAGGCGATCGCGCTGGGGTTGGGGGACCGGTTCGAACAGGTCGAGGAAGCCTATGCCGGCGCCGACCGGGTGCTGGGCCGGCTGGTGAAGGTGACGCCGTCGAGCAAGGTGGTCGGTGATCTCGCACTGGCCTTCGTCGGGGCGGGTATCAGCGCCGACGAATTCGCTTCTGATCCCGCGAAGTTCGACATTCCTGATTCGGTGATCGGCTTCTTGCGCGGTGAACTCGGTGACCCGCCGGGCGGCTGGCCCGAACCGTTGCGCACCAAGGCGCTCGCCGGGCGCCCTCCCGCCAAGCCGACCCAGGAACTGTCTGCCGAGGACGAGGCTGCGCTGGTAGGGACGGGCCCGACGCGCCAGGCCGCGCTGAACCGGCTGTTGTTCCCCGCTCCGACAAAGGAATTCGAGGCTCATCGGGAACTCTACGGCGATACCTCCAGCCTCTCAGCCAACCAGTTCTTCTACGGGCTGCGACACGGCGAAGAACACCGCGTGCGCCTGGAGCGCGGTGTCGAGCTGCTGATCGGGCTGGAAGCGATCTCGGATGCCGACGAGCGCGGCATGCGCACCGTGATGTGCATTCTCAACGGCCAGCTGCGGCCGGTGGTCGTGCGCGACCGCGGCATCGCCAGTGACGTACCGACCGCCGAGAAGGCCGACCGGTCGAACCCGGACCACATCGCCGCGCCATTCGCCGGCGTGGTCACCGTCAACGTCGGCGCCGGCGACCAGGTCGACGCCGGACAGACCATCGCGACCATCGAGGCGATGAAGATGGAGGCCGCGATCACCGCACCCAAGGCCGGCAAGGTCAGCCGCGTCGCGGTCTCGGCCACCGCGCAGGTCGAGGGCGGCGATCTGCTGGTGGTGGTCAGCTGACCCGCATCGTCGCCGGAATGTTCGGCGGTCGGCGAATCGCGGTGCCGCGCACAGGAACTCGGCCGACCACCGATCGGGTGCGCGAGTCGCTGTTCAACGTGCTCGCATCTCGCGTCGACTTCGCGGGAGCTTCGGTGCTCGACCTTTATGCGGGCTCGGGAGCTCTTGGCCTTGAAGCGCTGTCGAGGGGAGCCACGTCGGCGGTGTTCGTCGAATCCGACCAACGCGCCGCCGCCGTAATCGCCAAGAACATCGCGTCGCTCGGCGCGAGCGGGGCGACGGTGCGGCGGACAGCCGTCGCAACGGTCTTGGCGGCCGGCACGCAGCGGCCGGTGGACCTGGTCCTTGCCGACCCGCCCTACGGCGTCCCGACCGCCGAGATCGAGGACATGCTCGGCGCATTGGTGACCGGCGGATGGGCGAACGCGGAGACCGTTGTCGTCGTGGAGCGCGGCACCTCCGGGCCGGAGTTGGCGTGGCCGCCCGGTTGGGAGCCGTGGCCGTCACGCCGCTACGGCGACACCCGGATCGAGCTGGCCGGCCGGCAGTCAGCGTGATTCAGTCAGCCAGGCGTCGAGGCGTTGCTCGTAATCGGGTGCCACACGCAGACTGCGGCCTGGTCCTTGAGTCACCCACCCCAGCTCGAGGAAGCGATGCGTAACGAGCGCGGGAAGCGCGCCCGCCAGATGGGGCCGACGCTGCGTCCAGTCCACGCAGACCCGGGCGAACACCCGTCGCGTCATATTCAGTTGCCGCGCATCGATTCCCAGGTTGCCCACCAGCCGATGCCCACGCGGCGTGAGCCGGTGATCGCGGTCGTCGACCATCTGCAACGCGTCGACGGCGAGCAACCTGTCGCGTAGTTCGACTCCTCGCCTGCCTGCAACGTGGTCGTAGCACGTTCTCGCCTCGGCGAGATTCCTGGCCGCGCGATCGCTGCGCAATGACCGCACGGATGTGGCCGGTGCCAGCTGCGCCAGGGCTTCGACGACGGCTGCCACCCGGGGCCCGGCCAGCTCGTGGTAGCGGTGTCTGCCCTGGACGCGCACGGACACCAGGCCACCATCGACCAACTGGCGCAGATGCGCGGTGGCAGTGGCTGGATGCACGCCCGCGCGATGGGCGAGCTCGCCGGCAGGCAGCGCATGTCCCTCGGCCAGGGCGGCCAGGATGGCGATTCGTGTCGGGTCGCCGATCAATGACGCCACGGGTGCGAGATCCCGGTCGAGGACCCGTCCGCTGTCACGCGGGTCGGTCATATCGTCACCATCTCACAGACACGCTTAGCTCCAGACCAAAGCATTGCGGCTCTACTGTCGGCCGCATTACGGCAACTACGCAGAAGGGATCTCAAGATGATGGCTCAACCGGTCACCCAACAGATCGAGCACATCTTCACCGCATGGGACGACGCCCTCGGCGCCAAGGACGTCGACGCCGCAATTGCGCTTTACCAGCCGGACGCGACGTTGGAGAGTCCGTTGATCTGCCACCTTCTCGGCACCGACGAGGGTGTAGTTCGTGGCCGAGATGACCTGCGGCGCTTCGTGTCCAGGGTATTCGCTCACCAGCCCGCCATGCGGCGGCGCCACCGCACCGGATTTCTGACCGACGGCTCCCGGGTCGTCTGGGAGTACCCCCGCCAGTCGCCCGACGGTGATCAGATGGACATCGTCGAGGTGATGGAGATCCGTGACGGGCTGATCGCGCACCACCGGGTCTACTGGGGCTGGGTCAGTGTGGGGATGCTGACGAGCGGGGAGCACTCCCGGTAGGCGGCTCGCGTCGAGAACATCCCGAGCGGAATCGCCCTGCTAGCGTCGTCACCCATGAGCGGCGCGGTATGCCCGGGATCCTTCGACCCGGTGACCCTCGGCCACGTCGACATCTTCGAGCGCGCGGCCGCCCAGTTCGACGAGGTCGTGGTGGCGGTGCTGATCAACCCCAGCAAGCAGGGGATGTTCAGCCTCGAGGAGCGCATCGCGATGATCGAGGAATCGACGACGCATCTGCCGAACCTGCGCGTCGAATCCGGCGAGGGGCTGGTCGTCGATTTCGTCAAGCACCGAGGGCTGACTGCGATCGTCAAGGGTCTGCGCACCGGCACCGACTTCGAATACGAGCTGCAGATGGCGCAGATGAACAAGCACATCGCGGGCGTCGACACATTTTTCGTCGCGACCACGCCGCGGTATTCGTTCGTGTCATCGTCGCTGGCCAAAGAGGTGGCGACACTGGGGGGCGACGTTTCTGAGCTGCTGCCCGACCCGGTCAATGTGCGCCTGCAGGCCAAGCTGAAGGGTTGATCTTCGTCCTCGGCG
>Ga0207678_10006308_pt1 | contig 10531 bp, 8 predicted proteins | sample KBSC63metaG_FD_184319 | JGI IMG/M metagenome (GOLD analysis project Ga0207678, IMG submission 184319) | Corn rhizosphere microbial communities from Kellogg Biological Station, Michigan, USA - KBS C6-3 metaG (SPAdes) (version 2) | ecosystem: Host-associated > Plants > Roots > Rhizosphere > Soil ...
CTTCAGCTGGGCGGCATTAACTGCACGGCTGGCGTGACCTGCATCGCTCCGCTGTCGCCGCTGGTCGTCGTCAGCGGCGGCAACCGCCAGTCGACGGCCGAGATCGGCGTCCCGCAGCAACCGAGCGTCGACAGCAGCCACGGCTTCACGGGCGCGATCAAGTACAAGGTCACGCCGCACCTGGAGCTGCGTTCGATCACCGCATGGCGGGGGGTCAGCACTCACCAGTGGGACAATAGCGGCGGCGCGCACCGCACGGTGTTTCAGCCGAACTCGCCGTTCAGCCGTTACAGCCTGTCGGAACTGTTCCAGCATCAGTTCAGCCAGGAATTCCAGGCCGTCGGCAATGTCGCAAGCCAGCTCGATTACGTCGTTGGCGCTTATTATTTCAACGAGCACGCCGAAGAGGCCGCGGCGACGCCAAGCACCAACTTCTGGAATGCCAACGGCACCGGCTACGTCATCCTGCCGGAGAACGGCAACGGCGTCGCCCAGCCGCCGTTCAATTGCGGAACCGCTGGCAGCACGACGCTGATCAACGGTGTCGCAACTCCGGTTCAGGGTTGGGACCGCAACAATTGGTGCGTCCAGCGCCACAGCACCGCGCGGGCGCAGAGCTACGGTCTGTTCAGCCAGGCGACCTGGACCCCGCCGGGCCTCGAGATCTTTCACCTGACGGTCGGCGCACGCTACACCAAGGACAAGCGCTCGGGCATTCTCGACGTCGTCAACGGCAACGCGATCAACGTCGGGGGCACCCCCGGCGCGGCCGTCCTCGCTCACCCGTTCCTGTTCACCTACAGCAAGGGCCGGGTCGACCCGATGGTCGTCGCCGCCGTCGACGCGACGCGGGATGTCCACCTCTACGCGAAATACTCGACGGGCTACCGTTCAGGCGGCGCGAACGACCGCTCGGCGACGTTCACCGCGTTCGGTCCGGAAACCGTCACAGCTTACGAAGTCGGCGGAAAGATGGATTTCCTCGATCACCTCGTCCGCCTCAATGTCGCGGCTTACTATATGCGCCGCAAGGGCACCCAGACCGACTTCGACAATGTCGATACCAATCCGAACAGCCCGACGTTCAACCTGCACACTGAGGAGACGCGCAACGCTCCGGGCGTGTCGAAGATCAGGGGTATCGAGGCGGACCTTAGCGTGCGCCCGATTCAGCCGCTGACGTTGGGCTTGTCCTACGCTTACACCGACGTGAAGGTGCCGCCGACGCCCAACCCGTTCCTGGCGGGCAACCCGTTGTTCCAGGTGTTCACAGTCTACACCCCCAAACACGCGCTGTCCGGCAACGCCGACGTCGAAATCCCTTCCGGCTTCAGCAGCGGAAAGTGGCGCTTCCACCTCGACGCCAATTACGCGAGTCGTCAGTACAGCTTCCAGAACGAAAGCGTGCTGTCGGACCCCACCTTCGCCGTGAATGCCCGGATCGCGCTCGCCGACATCGAAGTGAACCAGGGCAGCACGCGGATGACGTTCGCATTGTGGTCGCGCAACCTCACCGACAACACCTACATCTACCGCCGTTCGGCCGCGAATGCCGGGGTGCTTGGCGAGTATGGCAACTTCAACCCGCTGCGGACCTTCGGTGCCGAGCTGTCGTTCAAGATTGGCGGCCCGGCCCGCCGATAGTAGGGCCAGGCAAACGCGCGAAGGTGCTGATTGCACTTTTGTGATAGCCACCTAACAGGGGTGGATGAACCGGTCTTTTCGGTGGCTCGCAGTCTTCGGCCTCGTGACACCCGCAGGCGCCCACGCGAGCCACGATTCACAGCTTTGGTCGACGGCCTCCGCGACGGTGAAGCTGGCCCCCAAATGGCGGCTGTCGGAAGAGCTCATCGGACGCTTCAGCGATAATCGCCACGGCCTCTACGAAATCGAATCCAACACGTTGCTCGGCTACCGGCTGAGCAAGGTCACGACCTTGTGGGCCGGCTATACCCACAACCCGCAATATGCGGGCGGCACCTTCACGATCATGGAACGTCGCGCACGCGAACAGGTCACGTTCGACAGCTTCGCGCGGCTCGGGCCGGGCAAGCTCAGCGGCCGGTTGCGGCTCGAGCAGCGCTGGCGTGACGGCATCGAAGGCACCGGGTGGCGCCTTCGCCCGTACCTCAAATATTCGCTCCCGGTGCACGGCAAGACCGCGCTCAATCTCAGCACCGAGCCGTTCATTGACCTTGGCACGACGACCTTCCAGCGCACCAAAGGCCTCGATCGCGTGCGCAACCTGATTACCGTTTCGACGCCGCTGACGAAGACCCTGACCAGTGAGGCCGGCTACATGAACCAGCACGGTTTCGTCCGCGGCGGGCCGGACACCAGCGATCACATCGCTTATTTCGCGATGAGCCTTAGCCTCTAAACTCTCGCCGCCGCGTCGCTACGGCTGCTGAAACCATCGTTCTATTTTGCGCGTTAGGGAGCCAACAAAGGGTGGTTTCATGCGTAAAATTATCGCCGTTCCAGCGCTCTTGCTGCTGTTTGCCGCATCGGGCTGCAAGTCCACTTCCGCCGGAAGCGCGGTCAAAAGCGCCGGCAGCGCCGTCGGATCGGGCGTTTCGAGCCTCGGCAGCGTCGCGACCTCGCTGGTCAACGTCAACCTCTCGAACGTCCTCAACAACCTTGCGCTCGACCTCCACGTCGACAAGGCGAACATCCCGATCAATGCGCAGATTCCGATCACCGTCGCGGCCAATGTCTGCGGCGTGTCGATCAACATCCTCTCGATCGGCGCCGGCGGCGGCAACAGCGGCGGCTGCACGGCCAGGACGACCTCGCCGGAGCTGACCCAGGCAGTCCAGCAGCAACTTGCGGCCAATGGCTCGGTCGGCGGCGGCGCGCAGACCAATACCAGCACCCCACCCGCGGCGGCGACGACCACCACGACGACGACCCCACCGGCGACGACCACCCCGCCGAAATGACCTTAGGGAGAGCAGAATGACCGGACGTGCTTGGAAATTTGCCGCGGCGACCGCGGTCGCTACCGCCTTGGTGATCGCCGGCTGCAAGACCAACGGAACCGCCCCCTCATCGGCCGGCCAGGTCAGCGCCGGAACATCGGAGGGCGGCACGACCGGAGGCGGCACCGGCGGCATCCCCGCGCTGGTCAACGTCAACCTCCAGAACGTGCTCAACGACCTGTCCGTCGCGATCAAGGTCGACCGCGCCAACATCCCGGTCAATGCGCAGGTACCGGTCGACGTCGCGGCCAACGTCTGCGGAGTCTCGGTCAGCGCGCTGTCCGCGTCGATCGCCAGCGGCACCGCGAGCTGCACCGCGAAGACGACCAGCCCGGCGCTGACGCAGGCCGTGCAGCAGCAGATCGCGGCCGGCGGCAATGTCGGGGGCGGCGGTCAGACGATGGGCGGGTCGACCACCAACAATATGTTCTGAAGCGCCTTAGTGGACGAACCGCGCGACCACGTCGCGATAGGACCGCGACACCTTCACCTGCGCTCCTGAATCGAGCACCAGGAAGCATTCGCCGTTGGTGTGCGGCTTGACCTGCCGCACCAGGTCGAGGTTGACGATGGTCGAGCGGTGGACCCGCTGGAACCGCCGCGGGTCGAGCCTCTTCTCGAGGTCCTTCATCGTCTCCCGGAGGATCAGCGTGTTGTCCCCCGTCTGGATGCACATGTAATCGCCGGCGGCATCGATCCGCTCGATCGTGTCGACATCGACGCGGAAGATCTGTCCCTGGTCCTTGATGTTGATCATCTTTTCGTAGCGGTTGGCGGCATGGGCGTCGGGCGTCGCATCGGCCAGCTCCTCGGCCGCTTCCGGTGCATGCTGCTCGAGCGCCTCCTTCAGCCGCTCCGATTCCTCCGCACTGCGCTTCTCGTTCAGCCGCTGGCGCACCCGGTCCATGGTCGCTGCGAGCCGGTCCTCGTCGACCGGTTTCATCAGATAATCGACCGCCTGCGCGTCGAACGCGCGCAGCGCATGCTCGCCGTAAGCGGTGACGAACACGAACAGCGGCGGTTCGACGTCCATCAGCCCCTGAATGACCGAGAAACCGTCGAAGCCCGGCATCTGGATGTCGAGGAAGACGAGGTCGGGCTTGTGGGTCTTGATCTGGCGGATCGCCTCGCGCCCGTTGGCCGCGGTGCCGATCACCTCGACATCGTCGAACGCCTGGAGCCGCAGTTGCAGCCCCTGCGTGGCCAGCGGTTCGTCGTCGACCAGAACGGTCCGGATGCTCATGAAACAGTTTCTCCGGTTTCAAAGGGAATTTCGATGATAACGCTAAAGCCCCCGCGGTCGTTCTGTCTGGTCTCGAAACGATGTGCGCCGCCATAGGCCTGCGACAGTCTGTCGCGAATGTTCGCCAGTCCGACTCCGGTCGACTGCGTCGCCGAGATTTCCGCGCCTTCGCCATTGCCGTTGTCGGCAACTTCGATCCGCACCGCCTGGCCCTCGGGCTTGGCGGTGATCCAGATGTCGGCGCCATTCTCTGCCGGGGTCACCGCATATTTGATCGCATTCTCGATCAGCGGCTGCAGCAGAAGCGAGGGCAGGCGGGCGCCGATCGTTTCCGATTCGATCTTGAAGTGCGGCCTGAGGCGATCTTCGAAGCGCATCTTCTCGATCTCGAGGTAAAGCTTCAGCGTCTCGACTTCCTGCGCCAGCGTCACCTTGGCGGTCGGTTCGTTCGCCAGCGTGTAGCGGAGGAACGACGACAGCCGCGCGAGCATCGCATTGGCCCGCTCGGTTTGCTTCAAGAGCACCAGCGTCGAGATCGAGTTCAGCGTGTTGAACAGGAAGTGCGGGTTGAGCTGGTAGCGGAGCATCGCCAGCTGCGCGGTCGACGCCTGGCCTTCCAGGAGCTCGCGCTGCCGGATCTCGTCCTCGAGCAGCAGGAAGTAGTTGATCCCGTAATAAAGCGCCGTCCACGCCGTAAGCAGCGCGAAGTCGAGCAGGATCGCGCTCAGATAACCGATGCCCTCGGGCCTGAACCCCGGCTTCAGGAAGGTGGCGACGCTCCACGTCTCGATGATCGAGAAAGTGCCCGAAGCGATGACCACCGCGGCGAGCGACAGGACCAGCGTCCAGATCGGCTGCATCTTGATCAGGCGCCGGTACAGCGCCGCCATCAGCAGCGTCAGCGAATAGCCGGTAAAAGTCAGGAGGATCGTATGGACCAGCAGCATCCAGCCGAGGTTGTTGGCGACGCCGGACAGGGTGCGCAGGAGGAAATAGCCGCCCCAGCCGATCGACTGGAGGATCCAGAAGGCGCGGTTCTTGTCGTCGAAGAACGGCTGGTTCAGCCCCATCCCGCGGGCGATCGGGTCGGCGGGCGACTGGATTTTGGGGGGATCGGACGCACGCCTGGGCGTGGCCGCTCGCCGTTCGAGGGTCGCGCTGTCGGTCGCCATCGCTCTCGATATAGAGGCGCCCCGCCGCCAATGCGAGCGCCCACCGCTTCGCGCAGCCGAATTAACCGGCATCACTAACGGCAGTCGATTTTGGCGCCTTTCCGGCAACCTCTCTTAACTCGGCTTCAACTCTCTTTGCATAAGTCCGGGCTTTGGACGTGGAACGGCGGGCGGATGTACGAGGCTCCAGATCGTTACAAGCGGATGACTTCGGCGCGGCTCCCCGGCGGGGAATCGGCCGGTGTCGCGGTGCGTGAAACCGAATCGGAAAGCTCGTCCCCGCTGCGCGACGTGCAGCTCCTTTCCCGTGCCCAGCTCGCCCCGTTCTTCGCCGCCGCCAACGTCGTCGCTTCGCTGATCCTCGTCGCGAACCTGCTGGGAAGCGTGTCGATCAACTGGCTGGCGCCCTGGGCCGGCGCGGTCGCGATCCTCAATTTCGGCCTGATGCAGCTCGCCCGGCACCAGGCGATCACCTGTGTCGGCCGCTCCGGCCACCGCGTGCCGTCGTGGCAGCTCATCGGCGAAGTCCTCGCCCGCGCCGCCGTCTTCCTCTCCGTTCCGCTGTTCTTCTTCCCGGCGCTCGACCCGGGCACTCAGGTCATCAGCGCCTCGGTCATGGCCGGCCTCGCCGTCGGCGGGCTCGGCCTGGTAGTGATGCCGCCGGCCGCGCTGGCGTGGATGATCGCCTTTACCGCGGGCGTTGGCGGAGCGCTGCTGATCGGCCGCCACACCGTCCCCTTCCAGCACATGCTGTCGATCCTGTTCACGCTCGGCGTCTCGATCACCGGCGTCCTGACCGTCGCGCGCTGGGCCTTCGGCCAGCTCAAGACGAACGCCGACGTCGGCAGCCGCAGCGAGGGCGCCGCGCAGCTGCTCGAGGAATATGAGCAGCGCGGCGTCGGCTGGCTGTGGTCGGTCGATGCCGACAACCGGGTCACCTACATCAGCCTCCGAATGACCCTGATGCTGGGCAAGCCGGCCAGCCAGCTGATCGGCCACTCGCTTCCCGCCTTGCTCGGCGGCCACGCCGAGCTCGGCAAGGTGCTGCTCGAAAAGCAGCCGTTCAACGCGCTGGAGATGGAGCTCGCGACGCCGCGCGGCTCGCGCTGGATCTCGATGACCGGCGACCCGATCATCGACACCGCCGGCCGCTTCGAGGGTTTCCGCGGGGTTGGCACCGACATCACCGAGATTCGCCAGACTCAGGAGCGTCTGACCCACCTCGCCAACGTCGACGTCCTGTCGGGCCTGCCCAATCGCGGCCGCGTCCGTCAGCTCCTCGGCGAGGCGCTGCGCGGCGCGACCAGCGGCAATGTGCCGTGCGCGATCATGTTCCTCGACCTCGACGGCTTCAAGCCGGTCAACGACACCTTCGGCCACCCGAAGGGCGACGCCGTCCTGCGCGCCGTCGCCAAGCGGCTCGTCGACGAGGTTGCCGCCAATGGCACCGTCGGCCGCATGGGCGGCGACGAGTTCGCGATCGTCATCAACGACGCCCAAAGCCGCAAGACGGTCGAACAGCTCGCCGACCGGATCATCGCCTCGATCCGTGAGCCCTATGTGATCGACCAGACCGAGATCCGCATCGGCGTCTCGATCGGTTGCGCCTTCGGCCCGATCGACGGCGCCACCGTCGACGACCTCATCCTCAAGGCCGACCTTGCCTTGTACCAGGCGAAGGACGCCGGCCGCGGCTGCGCCCGCTATTTCTCGTCCGAGCTCCAGTCGGAGCAGGAGGACCGGGTGCGGCTCGAGGCCGACCTCCGCAGCGCGATCGCCGCCAAGCAGTTCCACCTTGTCTTCCAGCCGCTGATCAACGCCCGGACCCAGAAGCTGGTCGGCTTCGAGGCCTTGCTCCGCTGGAACCACCCGCAGCGCGGCTTCGTCCCGCCCAACGTCTTCATCCCCGTCGCCGAGGAAACGGGCCTGATGCCGTCGCTCGGCGAATGGATCATCGACGAAGCGTGCCGCGCCACCGCCACCTGGCCCGAGCCGATCACCGTCGCGCTCAACATCAGCCCCAAGCAAATCCAGGCTGGGCTTCCCAATTTCGTCAGCGAGGCGCTTGGCCGCCACAAGGTCCCCGGCAACCGCATCGAGCTCGAGGTCACCGAAGGCGTGTTCCTCGGAGACAACGGCTCGACCCTCGATGTCCTCAAGCGCCTGCGCACGCTCGGCGTCGGCATCGCGCTCGACGACTTCGGCACCGGCTATTCCTCGATCGGCTATTTGAACAAGGCGATCTTCCACAAGTTGAAGATCGACGGCAGCTTCGTGCGCGAGGCCGGCTCGCGGCCGGAGAATGTCGCCATCATCCAGTCGATCGTTCAGCTCGCCAAGAGCTTCCGCATGTCGATCACCGCCGAGGGCGTCGAGACCGCCGAGGATTTCGAGCGCATGCGCGACCTCGGCTGCGACACCATCCAGGGCTATCTGTTCGGCAAGCCTTTGTCGTACGAGCGCGCCAACCAGATGGTCATGGGCCTCGGCGCCAAGCGGATGGCCGGCTGACGCTGCTCTCGCCGCTCTGGGATTTACGTTCTGCGGCATTCGGTTAGACTGAGGTTCGGGCAACCTCGGGGGAGTTTGGTGGAGCAGCTGGCGGGCCTTCGCAGCCTGTTCAAATTCCATAGCGGGCGGGTCATCGCGCTCGGGCGGGTGATGCTCGCCATGACCCTCTTCCTCGTAGTCATGGTCGGCCGCAGCCAGTCGGAGGTGATGGAGACCGACCCGTTCCTCGTCATCTATGCCGTCAGCGCTCTCCTGATTGCTGCTGTGACCTGGAAGAACTGGTGGCTCGACGCCCGTCTCGCGACCCTGACCCATGCCATCGACATGGCCGTGTTCACCGGGCTCGCCTTCTCGTCGACGGGCACGAGCAGCCCGTTCATCCTGTTCTTCATCCTGCCCTTGTTGTCGGCCGCCGTGCGCTGGAGCTGGCGCGAGACGGCGCAGACCGCCGCCGTCCTCATCGCCTTGTTCATGCTCGGCGGGTTCCTGCTTTCCGGCTCGCAGGGCTTCGAGCTGCAGCGCTTCGTCCTTCGCGGTGCCAACCTCGTCATCCTCACGCTGCTCCTGATCTGGTTCGGGGTTCACCAGCGCTTCGCCCGCACGTTCTTTCGCGTCGACGATTCTGAATCGGTGTTCCGGGAAAGAGAAAACCCGCTCGCCCGCTCGCTCGCCTTCGCCATGCGCGCCAGCCGTGCCGTGAACGGAGCGCTGATCGTGGGGCCGGTGGGCGAGGAGGCGTCCGACGGCTTTGCGATATCCGGGGATGCGGGCCGCAACTTCACGGCGGAGCGCTCGCTCGTCCGCCGGTTCCGCGAAGGCTCGCCGATCGCTTTGCTGTTCGACATCGGCGCCGGCCGGGGCCTCACCCGGCCGCCCGAAGGCCGCTTCAGCTTCTTTGCCGCTGCCGATGTCCTTGACCTGGGCGAGGCGCGCGACCTTGATCTGACTCAGGGCGTGATCGCCGAGATCGGAACGGGGACGCATCACGGCTGGCTGGTGCTGTGGGACGTGCCCGACTTGTCGACGGACTTCCTCGACTTCGGACGCGAGCTCGCCGGCACGGTCGGGGCGCTGCTGGACCGGTACGCGCTGCACGACGCGATCGAGGCCGGCGCCACCGTGCGGGCGCGGCTCTCGCTCGCCCGCGACGTCCATGACAGCATCGTCCAGTTCCTCGCCGGAGCCGCCTTCCGCATCGAAGCGATCAAGCGCTCGGCCCGCGCCGGAGCGGGGGTCGAGCACGACCTCGATGAATTGAAGCGCCTGTTGGTGGAGGAGCAGGGCGAGATCCGCGGCTTCGTCATGGCGCTTCGCCAGCACCGCGACCTCGAGCTTGCCGAAGCCGTTGCCGAGCTTCGCGCGCTTGCCGACCGGCTCGGCCACCAATGGGCGGTCGACTGCCGGGTCAGCGCCGAAGCCGGCGACGCCTCGATCCCGATCCGGCTCCAGCTCGACCTCCAGCAACTCCTTCGGGAGGCGGTCGCCAACGCCGTCCGCCACGGCGGCGCGGACCGCATCGACGTCGGCCTCTCGGTTGCTCGCGGTCAGGTCGAGCTGAGCGTCGCCGACAACGGCTCGGGCTTCGCGTGCGGCAAGATTGACGCGGACGCCGAGCCCTGGTCGCTCAAGGAACGAGTCGAGCGGGCGCACGGCTCGCTTCGCCTTCAGTCCGTTCCCGGATCGACCAACGTTCTCATCAGCCTGCCCTTGCGAGGAGCCGCCGCGTGACCCGTGTCCTGCTTGTCGACGACCATCCGATGATCGGGGCCGCCCTCGACATGCTCCTTCGCGGCAGCAGCTATGAGCTGCTCGGCCGCGCCCGAAGCGTCGCCGAAGCTGGCCGGGAGATCTCGAAGCTCAAGCCCGACCTCGTGCTGCTCGACGTCAACCTGCCCGACGGATCGGGACTCGACGTTCTGCGCCGCATCACCCGGATGCGTGTGCGGCCGGCGGTGATCCTCCTGACCGCGGGGATGGACGAGGCGCAGCTGCTCGCCGCCGCTGACCTCAAGCCCCAGGGCATGGTGCTCAAGACCTCGGATCCTAGCCTCCTCATCGAATGCATGGACGCGGTCGCTGGCGGCAAGCGCTGGGTCGACCCGGAGATCGCCGACCGCACCCGCCGGGCGCAGGAGCGAGCCGATTCGGCCCCGGCCCTCACGCGCCGCGAGCGCGAGCTGATCGAGCTCGTCCGCCAGGGCCTGAGGAACCGCGACATCGCCGCCGAGCTCGGAGTCACCGAGGGCACCGTGAAGGTCTACCTCCATGCGATCTTCGACAAGCTTCAGGTCGAGAACCGGACCGAGCTTGCGCTGCGCGCCGCCAGCCTGATCAGCCGCTGACAGCGGCCGTTGCGTAACGCGAATCGGAGTCGCGGGGCGCTCGTCGATTCGCTCTGGAATCGCCTTCTCGGAGCGCCCTATCCAAAGATAACGGGCTCAAACGGCCGTGAAATTGCTCCAAAACGACACATTTTCTTAATCTATTTTGCTGTCTTAGAGCGCTGATTTTAAAGGAAAACCGTGACCAGCCGCTCGCGGTGGCGGAAAACCGCACGTAAAAAAACTATTAACAAAACGAAACAAACGTTAGTTAAGCCGTGTTTAACGGCCGCTCTCTCAATG
>Ga0207678_10006311_pt1 | contig 10529 bp, 7 predicted proteins | sample KBSC63metaG_FD_184319 | JGI IMG/M metagenome (GOLD analysis project Ga0207678, IMG submission 184319) | Corn rhizosphere microbial communities from Kellogg Biological Station, Michigan, USA - KBS C6-3 metaG (SPAdes) (version 2) | ecosystem: Host-associated > Plants > Roots > Rhizosphere > Soil ...
CTCCGCGACGTCCAGCTTGCGCCCGAAGCGCCGCATCGTGGTCTGAAACGGTTCCGGTGTGCCGTCTGGCCGCAGCGAGAGCACCTCACCATCCAGCACCAGGCTCGGGCTGGGCAGAGCCAGCACGCGCTCCACCACCTCCGGCACGGCCGCGCTGACGTCGCTCAGCTGGCGCGTGAACACGCGCACCTCCTGCCCGTCTTTGTGGACCTGGATGCGCACGCCATCCAGCTTGTATTCGAAGGCCGCATCCCCCAGTTCGCCCAGGGCTTGCTCGGGTGTTTCAGCGCTCTGTGCCAGCATCGGCTGCAAGGGCCGAAACAGCTGGATGCGGTAACGCGCGAGCGCGCCCTCGCCGCCGCTGAGCGCAGCTCGCGCGATCTCGGGCAACGAGCCCGTGAGCATCAACGCGCGCCGGACTGAAGCCGGGCTCACCTGCGCTGCCTGCGCCACCGCCTCCGCCACCAGGCTCTCCAGCGCGCCTTGCCTCAGCTCACCGATCACCAGCCGCCGCAAGAACTGCTGCTCCGCTTCCGTCGCGCGCGCCAGCAAGGCTCCCCACAGCCGCAGGCGTTCGGCGCTGCTGCCGGCGCCACGCACGGCCTGGATCGCGTCCAGTGCGAGCTCGACGTCCCGCAGCTCGAGCTCGGGCACGCCGAGAGCTGGCGGCAAGGCCTGCCCGTAGACCGTGGACGGACCCAGCCCGATGCGCCCCCGCAGCAGCTCGCCGGCGAGAAAGGCGACGCCCGCTTCGAGGCTCGGCCCACCCTCCCCCGCTCGGAACAAGCCATCGATGCAAGCCGCCAGCACCTGCACCTTGCGCAGCCGGCTGCGGGTCTGTTGCACCTCCAGAGAGGCCTGCACCAAGCGCTCGAACTGCATGGGAACTCGCTCGTTATCCGACCGCAGGGCCGCTGCACGCCAAGCCCAACGCGGCCTGGGGCTCTGCCCACAAATAGCTCTAAACTCCGCGCCCCATGGCAAGCAAGCGCAGCTATTGGCTCATGAAGAGCGAGCCAGAGGTATTCTCGATCCAGGCCCTGCGGCGTGACCGGCAGACCCACTGGGAGGGCGTTCGCAACTATCAAGCACGCAATCACCTGCGCTCGATGCGCGTGGACGACCTGGTGCTGTTTTATCACTCCAACGCCGAGCCGCCGGGAGTGGCGGGAGTCGCGCGCGTCTGCCGCGAAGCGTATCCCGACGACAGCCAGTTCGACGCGAAGAGCCACTACTACGATGCCGGCAGCAAGCGCGACGATCCGCGCTGGTCGCTGGTCGACGTCGAATTCGTCGAGGAGCTGGCGCAGTTCGTGCCGCTCGACGTCCTGAAGGAAGACCCTGCGCTCGAGGGTATGCTCGTGACCAAGCGCGGCATGCGCCTGTCGGTGCAACCCGTCGAGCGCCCGCATTTCGCCAGGGTGTTGAAGCTCGGGAAGGCCACCACGAAGCCATGAACAGATCCTAGACCCCTGGACCCCTGGAGCCCTTCTTCAACCGCAAGCGGACCAGGATCGCGCCCCGGCCGCCCCATTTCCGCGGCGCACTGGTGAAAGCAAGCACCTCCCCCGCCAGCTGCTCGCTCAGGCACTCCACCGTCACGTCGGGCAGCACGGGCGCCGCGCTCCTGGAGTGCCGGCCGCGCCCGCACACCACCAGCAGGCAGCTGACGCCGGCGCGGCGCGCCTCGCTCACGGCTTCCACGATGGCCTGCCGCGCTTCCGCGGCGCTCTTGCGGTGCAGGTCGAGCTCGCGGCGCGGGACGATGCGCCCGCTCTCCAGCTCGTCGAGCCAGCGCGCGGGCACGCCGACAGCCTTCGCCCGTACCGCCCCGGCACGCTCTTCCACCCAGAGCCGTGTGCTCTGCCGCGATACGACCTGAACGGTCACGGAGGGTGGTGGTCCCGAGAGCCGCGGCACCGCCTGTGACAACGGCTTCACGCCGGCAGCGAGCTCCTCGAAGCGCGGGCCCGCCTCGGCGGGAGCTGGCGGCGGTGGCGGCTTCTTCCGCCTCTTCTTCTGCAGCTCGCTGGCCACCGCCTTCAACTGCTCGCGCAGCGCGGGCCGGGGAGCGCTGCGCCGGCTCCGTGCCGGGACGGGTCGTTTGCGCTCGGCCATCGACTCGAAGGTAACCCATCGAATGCCTGCGAACGTGAACAATCCGGGCTAGAAAGCCCACCGTGAACGCGTACGCCGCGGAGACCCTGCCCGTCGATGAGCTGCTCGGGCCGCTCACCGAGACATTGCGCACGGCACAGGCCGTGGTGGTCGAGGCTCCGCCGGGCGCAGGCAAGACGACGCGGGTGCCACGAGCGCTGCTGGACGCTGGATTTGCCCGCTCGGGCGAGATCTGGGTGACCGAGCCGCGGCGCGTCGCTGCTCGGCTTGCGGCCGGCTTCGTGGCGCGTCAGCTGGGCGAGGCGGTCGGCGAGCGCGTGGGCTACAGCGTGCGCTTCGAAGAGCGCTCCAGCGCCGCCACGCGCGTGCGCTACGTGACGGAAGGGGTGCTGCTGGAGCGCCTCGTCGCGACGGGGGCGAAGGGCACGGCGGCGCGGGGCCTGAGCGTGGTCGTGCTCGACGAGTTCCACGAGCGCCACCTGGCCACCGATCTGAACCTGATGCTCCTTCGGCGCGAGCTCTCGCGCCAGCCCGAGCTGCGGCTGATCGTGATGAGCGCCACGCTCGACGCCGAAGCGGTGGCCCGCCACCTGGGCGACTGCCCGCGCCTGCGCTGCAGCGGGCGGCTGTATCCGCTCACGATCGCGCACGATCCTGCCACGGAAGATGATCGGCCCCTGCACTCGCGCGTGTCGAGCGCAGTGAAAAAGCTGGTGCGCGAGTCGCCGCGCGGGGACCTGCTGGTCTTCTTGCCCGGGGCGGCGGAGATCCAGCGCGCGGAAGAGACACTGGCCAGCTTCGCAAGCGAACAGCAGCTGTCGCTTGCAGTGCTGCACGGTGAAATGCCGCTCGACGCGCAGGTCCGTGCCATCACCCCCGGCGAACGGCGCAAGGTGGTGCTGGCGACCAACGTCGCGGAATCATCGATCACTGTCGAGGGGGTGACCGCGGTGATCGACTCGGGCCTCGCGCGCATCGCCGAGCACTCGCCCTGGACGGGGCGGCAGAGCCTGGCGGTGCGGCCGATCTCACGCGCTTCGGCGCTGCAGCGGGCCGGGCGAGCCGGCCGCACCGCGCCCGGACAGGTGTTACGGCTGTACACCAAGGCCAGCCTCGACCACCGCCCGGAGCAGGAAAAGCCCGAGGTCCAGCGGCTGGATCTCGCAGGATCGCTGCTCAGCCTGTACGGCGCCGGGATCGACCCCGAAGCGAGCGATTGGCTCGATGCGCCGCCGGGCGCCGCCCTGGAGAGCGCTCGCGCGCTGCTCGAACGCCTGGGGCTCTCGAATGGCAAGCAGCTCACCGAGCTCGGCGAGCGGGCGCGCTCGCTGCCGCTACACCCGCGGCTGGCCCGGCTCGCGCTCGAGGGGACGCGTACGGACAACGCGGCCACGACGACCTTGGCCGCCGCGCTGCTCGCGGAGCGCGACATCCGCCAGCACCGCGACGCTGGCGCGCGCGAGATCGGGCTGGTGGGTTGCGAATGCGATGTCGATCAGCTGATCGAGCTGTATCGCCAGGCCGAAGAGGAACGCTTCAGCGCGCGCAGCCTGCGTCAGCTCGGCCTGCACGCAGGGCGCGTGGACACGGTACGCCAGAGCCAGCGACAGCTCTACAATGCGCTGCGCTCCAGTGCCGGCGCAGCGCAGCGCGGCGGCGGCGGCAAGGGCCGAGGCGAGAGCCGATCAGAGCCGGAGGATGCGCGCCGCGCGCTCGGGCTCGCGCTGCTCTCGGCCTTTCCCGATCGTGTCGCGCGGCGCCGAGAGCCGGGCGGACGCGAGCTGATCCTGGCCAGCGGCCACAACGCACAGCTCGACGAGCAGAGCGTCGCGCGTACCAGCCGCCTGCTGATCGCGGTGGAAGCCGAGGAGCGCAGCTACGTGAACGAGCGCGCTCCGCGCTCCGCGCCGCGCGCCAGCCTGCGGGTGCGGCTGGCCTCGCCGCTGGAGGCGGAGTGGCTGCTCGATCACGCTGCGGAGGGACTGAGCGAGAAGCAAGAGCTGAGCTGGGACGACACCAAGGAGCGCGCCGTGCTCACGAGTCAGCTGTGCTGGGGCGCTGTCGTGATCGAACAGAGCCAGCGCCCTGCGCCGGTGGGCGGCGAAACGACAGATCTGGTCGAGCGCGCGGCGCTCGCCCAGCTGGCGACGCTGTTCGGCAAGCAGGACAGCCTGCCCTCACTGATGGCGCGCGGCGAGCTGCTCAGCCAGCAGCTGCCGGGGCTCGGTTTCGATCGCGTGCAGGCGCTCGGAACGCGCGGCCTGTTGCGACGCGCCTGCGAGGCCACCAACAACCTCCAGGAGCTGCGCGCGCTCGACTGGCAAGCTTTCTTTCTGGAGCAGCTCACCCCGGAGCAGCAGCGCCAGCTGGAGCGCGAGGCTCCCGAGTGGATCCAGCTGCGCGCCGGGCGGCGCGTGCGTGTGCAATACGTCGCGGGGCAGCCCCCGTGGATCGAATCGCGCCTACAGGACTTCTTCGGCATGCAGTCGGGCCCCAGCGTATGCGGCGGACGTGTCCCGCTGACCTTGCACCTGCTGGCCCCCAACCAGCGCGCCGTGCAGGTCACGGCCGACCTCGCCGGCTTCTGGGAGCGCCACTATCCGGGCATCCGGCGCGAGCTGCAGCGCCGTTATCCGAGGCATGCGTGGCCTGAAGATGGGCGTGTCGCACCCGGCAAGTCCTGAAGGTGCTGCGACGGAGCTTCGTAGGCACAGCACCTGACGATCAACGCAAGCACCAGCAGGCTGGAGCGCCGCTGTTCTCAGTCGCCTTCCGACGGATGGCAGCCGAAGCAGCTGAATCCGGACTTGGTCGCCGGATCGTAAGGCTGCGTGTCGAGCAGCTCGGCCATCGTGGGTGTCACCGTGCCGAGCATGAACTCTGTGACTTTTGCGTCGTAATCGCGTGCGCTCTTGATGGTGTCCGCCCGCGGCAGCGCATACAGATGCTTGTTGGGCATCTTGAAATCCACCATCTCCATGTCATCCCCGTGACAGGTCTGGCACCTGAAGTCGGAGAACATCTTCGCGTCATATTGCGTGAACACGCCCTTCATCTTCGGCAACACGTGCAAGCCCATCCAGTCCATGCGCTGCTCATGCGTCTTGTCCTTCCAGGGGGTCTCACTCTTGCCGCCGCCGCCGGCGCTCTCCGCGGACTTCGAGCTGCCGCCGCAGGCGATGCAGCCGAGCAACAGCGCCACCGCCAGCATGCCCGCGAGACGGCGCGCTGAAAAACGCGTGCAACAGGCGAAGGTCGGAGAAAGTTTGGGCATTGAAGTCATGCGCGAGGGCTCCTTGAATCCCGATGTATGTGAGGTGTCAACGGACAAATCCTCGGGCGCCCTGCCGTTCGCAGAGTTGCGCCCCCGACGCCGGCAATTGTCGCCGGCAGGCCATTTTGCCGTCACGTTTGTCCCGCGGTGAACCAAACGCGTTATAAGAAAGGGCATTCGCGATGAAGCGCTCCAACACGCGATGGGTGGCCGGCCAACAAGCACGTGCGCGCGCAGCGAAGCTGCTCGCCAGCGGGCTGCTGGTGGCGGCGCTCGGCTGTCAGCGCAAGGCGCCGGGGCCTGATGAATGCCTGGCCTTCGCGAAGGTATGGGTGGAGAGCCGTCACCTGGACAAGGTCCCCGTGGGCGCGCTCGACCCCTTCGAAGAGCTCGTGAGAGAATGCCTCACGGCGCCCTACGATCGAGCGCTGGTAGAGTGCGTGCTCAACGGTAAAGCCCCCGATCGTTGCCGCACGGAGTATGCGCGGCGCGTGGAAGAGCGACGCGAACAAGGCACGCCCTGACGTGGAGATCGCGAGCGCGCACATCAACGAGCGCGCAACACCAGCTTGTCGGCGCTGAGCTCGAGCTCCAGCGTCTGCCCGCTCTGGAAGGTGCCGGCCATCAGCCCCTCGGCGATCGGGTCCTGCACGCGCCGCACGATCGTGCGCTCCAGCGGACGCGCGCCAAATCCCGGCTCGTAGCCGAGCTCGACGAGCTGCAGCTTCGCAGCCTCGCTCACCTCCAGCCCGAGGCCGCGCGGCGTGAGCAGCTTGCGTACCTTGTCCAGCTGAATGTCGACGATCTTGCGCAGATGTTCGCGCGAGAGCGCGCCGAACAACACCACGTCTCCGATCCGATTCAAGAACTCGGGGCGGAAGAAGTTACCTAGCTCCCGACGCAGATCCTCCGGCAGCTCCTCCGAGCCCTCGCTCGCTGCTGGAGGCGTAGCGACCGCTCCGTCACCGGTGCCGAGCGCCAGCCGCGAGCCGAGGTTGCTGGTCAAGATCACGACCGTATTGGTGAAGTCCGCAAGCCGTCCGCGACCATCCGTGAGCCGGCCGTCATCCAGCACCTGCAAGAGCAGGTTGAAGACATCTTGATGCGCCTTCTCGACCTCGTCGAAGAGCAGCACCGAATACGGTCGTTGCCGCACGGCTTCGGTGAGCAACCCGCCCTGCTCGCTATCGGCATAGCCGGGCGGCGCTCCCAGCAGCCGTTGCGCCATGTGACGCTCCATGTACTCGCTCATGTCCAGGCGCGTGAGCGCGTGCTCGTCATCGAACAAGAACTCCGCCAGCGCCTTGGCGAGCTCGGTCTTGCCCACGCCGCTCGGCCCCAGGAACAAGAACGAACCGATCGGACGCCGCGCATCGCGCAGCCCCATCCGACCGCGCCGCACGGCGCGCGCGACCTTGGTCAGCGCGAGGTCCTGACCGACCACGCGCCTCGACAGGCGGGACTCGATCTGGCTCAGCTTCTCCGTCTCCGCCTCCAGCATCTTGGCGACGGGCACTCCGGTGCGCAACGCGAGCGTCTGCGCGATGTCGGTGCTGAGCAGCACGGGCGGCCCGGCCTCGATGCCCAGCTGCTTGGCAGCCGCCTCGGCGCGCGTCAGCCGCGACTCGAGCTCCGGGATGCTGACGTGTTCGGCCTCCCCCACTCGTGCCAGGTCGCCGCGCCGCTGCGCGGACTTCTGCGCCGTGCGCTGCTCGCTGAGCTCGCTGCGCAGCGCCGTGAGCAGGGCGCGTGCGGAGCGCCGGCTGTCGATCGCCTTGCGGCGCTGGACCACCAGCGGCTCGAGCTGCGCCGCTTCGTGCTCCAGCGCTTGCCGTGTGCGGCGCGTGGCGTCGTCATCGGCGCCGACCAGCACCGCGAGCTGAGCCTGCAGAGACTCGAAGCGCCGCAGCGGTGCATCCAGCGACGGCTCACCGTCCACGTCGACCCGCTTGGCGGCGGAGGCCTCGTCCAGCAGATCGAAGGCGCTGTCCGGCAGGAAGCGGTCCGGCACATAGCGCTTGGCGAGGTTGACCGCGGTCAGGATCGCGTCCTCGCTGATCTGCACGACGTGGTGCCGCTCGTACACGCCCGCGGCTCCGCGCACCATCTCTGCCGCCACGGCCAGCGAGGGCTCCAGCACCGGCTGCCGCGTGAGGCGCTGATACAGGAAAGGGTCGCGCTCCACGATGCGCCGCTCGCCCTCCGGCGTGGTGGTGCCGATCAGACGAAAGGACGCGCGGTCGAGCGCGGAGCGCAGCAGATCCCCGAGCCCTCCCAGCGGCGACGCGGCGGCATAGAGCTGGTCGAACCCCAGCACCACCAGCACCGCGCCGGCGTGCTGCGTCAGCGCGTCGATCAGCTTGCGCGCCCGCCCCTCCAGCTCACCGCGCAAGCGCGTGCCGGCGACCAGCGCGCCCACATCCAGCTCCAGCAGCTCGAGATCAGCCGAGCCGAACGGCACATCCTTGCGTGCCACCCGCAGGGCGAGACCGCGCACGATGGTCGCCTTGCCCACGCCGTTCTCGCCGACCAGGAGCGGGTGATGCTTCTCGCGCCGCTCCAGAATCGTGAGCAACCGCCGCAGCTCGGCGTCACGCCCGAGCACCGGCCCGAACTGCCCGGCGCGCGCCCGCGCGACCAGCGACGAGGTGTACAGGCCGAGCACCGGGTGCTGGCCTCGATCCGGGCGCACCGGAACTTCCGCCGTCGCGCGCAGGCCTCCCAGATGCGGCCGCAGCGAGCCGGGACCGATCTGAAACGCGCCGAGGATCTCTCCGGCCGCCCCGCGCACCTCCTGCGCGAGGGCGTTCAGCAAGTGCTCGACGTGCAGGACAGCATCTGGCGCGCGCAGTGCTTCGCGCTCCGCGCGCCGCATCAGATCGAGCAACAGCGCCGACAGCGTCGCGCGCTCGCGCGCGACGGGCTGGCGCGCGAGCGCCCCCTCGACGGCGCTCTGCAGATCCGTGAAGCTGATCGCGACCCGCCGAAACACCTCCTGGATCGCGAGCTCCCCCGTCAGGCACTGCGAGAGCAGATGCAGCGGCGTCACCTCCGCGTGCCGGCTCGCGTCCGCAAGCGCCTGGGTCGCCACGATCAAGGCCTTTGCCTCGGGGGAATAGCGGTCCAGGGTGAGCGTGGTGATCTCTTGTTCCGCCATGCGAAAACCGGGTATCAGTTGTTCCTCGGGCCGACCGTGCATACAAGCCCAAAGGACAGATGCTGCTCAGTGACTTTCCCCCGGGCTTCCTGATGGGGCTGGCGGCCGTGCTGGGGCTGCTGTTTGGCAGCTTCAGCAACGTCGTGATCTATCGCCTGCCCCGGGGCGAAAACGTTGCATTTCCGGCCTCCCACTGCCCGGCGTGCAACCATCCGATCGCCGCCTACGACAATTTGCCGGTGCTCTCCTGGCTGTGGCTGCGAGGCCGAGCGCGCTGCTGCGGAGCCAAGATCAAGTGGCGCTATCCGGTGGTGGAGCTGCTCGGTGGGCTCTGGGCGCTCGCGGTCATGCGCCTGCTCGTGCTCGACCTGTTGGCAGACGAACCGGTGTGGCGCGGCGCGCTGATTTTTGCGCTCTATCTCGCGCTCGGCCTGCTGCTGCTGTGCTGCATCTTCATCGACCTGGACTACATGATCCTGCCGGATCCTCTGACGCTGGGCGGCGCCGCGCTCGGCCTGCTGACAGCGCCGCTGCGGGGCTCGAGCTTTGTGACGGCCGGGCTCGGCGCCGCCATCGGCTTCGGCGTGGTCTGGCTGTTGTTCATCGAGGGCTACCGGCAGCTGCGCGGCTATCCCGGCATGGGGCTCGGCGACGCCAAGCTGGTGTTGCTCACCGGCGCCTGGTTTGGCTGGATCGGAGTGTTGTTCGTGCTGCTCCTCGGCTCGGTGCTCGGCACGATGACGGCCCTTGCTGTCTACGTCACCCGCGGCCACCTGCCGGAGCCGGAAGGAGTGCAGGAGGAGCGCCGCGAACTGCTCGAAGAGCTGGCCAAGCTCGAAGGCGAAGAACGCGCGGCCTTCGAAGCGGAGCTCGCGCGGGATCCGCTGTTCGCGGCGCCGGAGAAAGGCCTCTCGCGCGCCCGCCTGGCATTCGGACCGTTCCTCGCGATCGCCACGCTCACCTACGCCCTCGCCGGACGCGAGCTGGTGGGGATCTATCTGCGCCTCGGGTTCTCGTGAGGTGGCTCGCGAGCGCGCTGCCCGTGCTGGCGCTCGGCTGTGCGAAAAACCTCGCGGTCCCGGTTCATCCGCAGCCCGCCTTCGCGACCGCGCAGCTCGTCGATTCCGCGCCTCCGCCGGCCCAGCTCGAGTATCTCTCCGACAAACCGCCGCGGCCCGGCTGTCGATGGGTCGATGGCCAGTGGATCTGGAGCTCCCGGCGCTGGGATTGGCGGCCAGGCGGGTGGGTGCAACCGCCCGAAGCCTGCGAATATTCACTGCCGAGCACGATCTGGGCGGGCGCTCAGGGCTCCGGTGCCCTGTACTACAGGCCCGGACGTTGGTACTCCGTGAGCGAGCCCAAAACCTGCCCCGACCCTTCGCCCTGCCCCAGCGCAGACGTGCGCAGCCGCGAGCCTCCCCGTTCTCCGTGATCCCCGTTGTGATCCCCCCGTTGTGATGAATGCCACCCCCGAGCCCCCGCGACAAGCCGACTGGACCATCGCGCGCGTGCTCGCGTGGGCCGCGGAGGATCTCGGGCGTCGCGGCCTGAAAGACAGCCCGCGCCTGGACGCCGAGCTGCTGCTGAGCCACGCCCTGGGCGTCGATCGCGTGAAACTGATCGTCGACTCCCAGCGCCCGCTTCAAGAAGACGAGCTCGGGCGTTTTCGCGAGTTCGTGCTGCGCCGCCGCCGCCACGAGCCGATCGCCTATATCCTCGGCGAGCGCGAGTTTTACGGCATGCGCTTCAGCGTGAACCGCCACGTGCTGATCCCGCGTCCCGACACGGAGACGCTGGTCAACGTCGCGCTGGCCCGCACGGCGCCGCGCAACCTGCACGGCCGCGCTCTCGACGTGTGCACCGGCAGCGGTTGCGTGGCGATCGCGTTCGCCAAAGAGCGGCCCACTTGGCAGGTAACCGGCAGCGACCTCTCGACGGAAGCGCTGGAGGTCGCGCGCCACAACGCGCTGCGCACCGGCG
>Ga0207678_10006312_pt1 | contig 10527 bp, 12 predicted proteins | sample KBSC63metaG_FD_184319 | JGI IMG/M metagenome (GOLD analysis project Ga0207678, IMG submission 184319) | Corn rhizosphere microbial communities from Kellogg Biological Station, Michigan, USA - KBS C6-3 metaG (SPAdes) (version 2) | ecosystem: Host-associated > Plants > Roots > Rhizosphere > Soil ...
TCGTACCCAGATCAATCCCTACAACCCGCTCATCCGCCATGCATCCAAATCCTCAAGCCGCTGTTCAGAGTCCGAAATCATCGATCCGGCGCTCCGTAAAATCGTCTATTTCTCTATCTCTCTATTGTCCTACAATCACCTCACTCAGGAGCGGCCAGCGGGTCGCAAGGGAGACATCGACTACGGTGGCCGCGTCTTTACCTGCCGCGACCCGGAAGGCCACCTCTGGAGCATAGGTACTTTCGATCCCTGGGAGACGCCAAAGGGCTAGCCGCGACCCCCGCGCGGCTGATACCGTCTTCGCATGGAGCTGAACCCCTACGCAAAATTCCTTGGCGACCGGGACCCGATCCGCGTCCTCACGACCACCGCGGAGACACTGCGCAGCCTCACGGCACCGCTCTCCGGCGCGCAGATCAACCGCTCCCCGGCGCCGGGAAAGTGGAGCATCCGCGAGATCGCCGCGCACCTCGCCGACGTCGAGCAGGTCTTCTCCTTCCGCCTGCGCCAGACGCTGGCCGAAGAGCACCACGTCGTCCAGCCGTTCGATCAGGACGTCTGGGCCGAGCGCTATGCTCCCTATGATCTCGCCTCCGCGCTCGCCCTCTTTGAAGCCGCGCGAAACTGGAACCTGCGCTTGCTCACTACCGTCACCGAGGCCGACCGCCATCGTCCCACCACGCATCCCGAGCGCGGCACCATGACCTTCTGGACCATCGTCGAAACCATGGCCGGGCACGACATCAATCATCTGCAACAGTTGGAGCGCCTCACCGCGACCGCACCCTGAATCGCTACGACTCCAACGCATCGTTCACGTCGCGCACCAGATTGCGTAGATAGCTGCGCTTATTCAGCAGAGCCACCATCGCGTCCCGAGTCCTCGACTTCGACGCGTCATCGCCGGCATCCTCCGCAACGTCCCACGCCTCCCAAAGCCGCTCCAGCTCCGCCTGCGTCTCCACCATCTTCGCGTCGAACGAGTCCTTGGCGGTCATCAGGTCGCGGCGCAGCTCCGGCTCATCTTCGCCCATCTGCTTCGCCGCGCGCATCTCCTGCAACTGCATGTTCAGCTCGAAGACCTCCTCCAGCAGCTCGGGAGGAACCACCTGCTTCTTCGCCGTCCCTGTCGCGCGCGCGGCGTCGGTAGCGGCCTTGGACTGCTCCTCCAGCTCGACCCCTTCGAGCTTCAGCAAATACTGCGTTCGCAGGATCGGGTCCTTCAGCGTGCGATAGGCATCGTTGAGCAGCGAGCTTTCGGCCAGCGCCGCAGCCTGCTCGGCAGGCGGCTTCGACGCAAACCGGTCCGGATGCAGCCGTCGGCTCAGCGCGTAGAACTGCTTCTCCAACGCCACCACATCGATCTGCAGCTTCCGTTCCAAGTCGAAAAATTCAAAGTAATTCTGGTCAGGCAAATCATCTCTCCCATCGCCCGTATGACGATTGTGTGGCGATTGCGCAGTGATCCAGGCCCGTCTCTCGGCAGGTACTCTCTGGCTCAAAGCGCGTCGTGCGCACCTACGACACAGTTAGAATACGGCATGGGTCCAGCACGTTTTGCCGCACTTCTTCTCGCCGTTTCGCTCTCCATCTCCGCCGCTGCACAGAGCGCAACCACCGCCGCGCAGAAGGCCGCCCAGCCAGCGCCCGCATGGAAGATCGCCATCGAAGCCCGACGGCAGCAGCTCATCAGCCTGAACGGCTCCGGCACGGACGCCGCCCTGCGCACCCAGCTTCTGAAGATGCGCGACACCGACCAGGCTGCGCGCGGCTTCGTCTCCGCGCCCGCCGCCTCCACCAAGCAGAGGCTGCAGAGCCTTCCCGCAACCGACGCCCAGCTCACCGCAGAGTTGAAGCAGATCGTAGCCCAGAAGGGCTGGCCCACCATCGCGCTCGTCGGCATCGATGCCTCGAACGCGGCCATGCTTATCCTGACGCACACTGCGGACCACGCCTGGCAGCAGCAGATTCTGCCCCAGCTCGAAGGGCTTGCCGACGCGCGCAAGATCGACCCCTCCGCCCTGGCGCTGGTGGTGGATAAGGAGCTGGTGTCGGCAGGAAAGCTCCAGCGCTACGGCTCGCAGTTCAAGCTCGTCAACGGAGCGATGGCCATGTACGGCGTCGAAGATCCCGGCGCACTCGACCGCCAGCGCGCCCGCGCCCTGCTGCCGCCCATCGATGTCTACAAAGAGCAGCTCACGCAGATCTACCATCTGCCGACCAGCAAAGCGATCGTCAGCGCGACCGCGCAGACTCAGCAGTAGAAATTAGGTAGCATCAGACCTTCCTGAAGTCTTAGTCTCGGAAGGGCGTGGCTTCAGCCACGCCGCAAGCCACCCCCAAGAACGGTGCTGGTGACCCAATGCTTTAGCTTTGGCTCTCTCCTGGGTATGCCTTCTTTCGCGCCCGCACACACCCACTCTGAACCGCTTTACGCCGTGAAGCTGGACCCGCACCCGCAGCTCTTGGTCGAGTTGGGATTGATGAAGTTGAAGCCCTGCCGCATCAGCGTCGCTTCATAGTCCAGCACCATGCCGTGCAGGTAGATAAAGCTCTTGGGATCGACGAAGAGCCGGATCGGGGGCTGCTCGTCGCCGAAGGCATACACGCGGTCGCGCTCACGCGGCTGGGTATCGAAGCGGATGTTGTAGCTCAGCCCGGAGCAGCCACCGCCCTGAATGCCCACACGCAGGCCACCCTGCTCAGGCGAGACATTCTCCTTCGCCATCGCGACGCGAATTTGCTTCAGCGCCTTATCGGTAATCTGGATGCCCTTCTTCTCGGAAGATTCCCCATGCGCGGTCAGCACGGTCTTTCCGGCGAGCGGGTCTTTGTTCGCAGCGGTGCCGGAGCCAGCATTCCGGCTCGCTTCCAACTCCGCAGCGGTTTGTATATTGACCATCGCCATACTTGCTTCCAGCTCGCTTCCAGACAGAACTTAGCCCCGCGGCCTGACGGTTGCAGGATAGTTCCATTATCTCACTGGAAGAGAGGCTTCGGGGGTCAGGAGCAGGTCCTGACCCCGAACGGCCTTGAGCAATCGCGACCCGTCTTTAGAGCAAAATCGCGGAAGGTGTACCCGAAAGGCGTAACGGTGATCAAAAGGATAAAAGCAAGATAAAAGAAGAACCATGTCGAAGACGTAGACCATGACGAGGTTGTTTGCTGCTCTTATCAGTCTCTATCCCTTTGATCACCGTTACGCCTTTCGCTGCACCAGATCGGGTACACCAACTCTAATTTCGCTCTAGCTGATGACGGGGAGGCTCAGCTCGGTGCCAACCCGAACATTGTCGGGATTGTCCAGATTGTTCGCCTTGGCGATCTGCGGATACTTGTTCGCGTTGCCATAGAAGAGCTTGCTGACGGCGGAGAGCGTATCGCCCGCCTTGACGGTATAGGGCTGTTCGTCCCCGCCTGTATTCGAGATCTCGTGCTTCAGATCGGAGTAGGTCGGGTCGGCCTGCTTGATGTGGTCCCAGACACGTTCGAGGACAACCTTCGAAGGCACCGTCCCCTTCAGGTGCAACTGCTCGCCATCCAGTTCGACTGCGTCTACCGTTGCGCCATACTCGCCAAACTTCTGGAGGGATTCGATAACGGGGGCATACTTCTGCTTCAACTGCTCAAGATCAGCCATGGCGTGGATCCTCTGCCAGCGTGTGCTGGCGGGTTGGTCAAACGTGATGTAGGTTCAGCTGGCAGCTCGCGCTAGAGGAACTTGCCCAGAAGCTGCTGGGCCATGCTGCCCATCGAGCTCTGCGGGGTAGCCTGTCCGTTGGGCGCGAAGTGCTGGATGACCATGGGAAGGACCGTAGCCAGCGCCATCTGAACGATCTGGGGTGAAACTCCAGCCTTTGCCGCCGTCGTTTCGATCAAGCCTGTGCTGCCCAGTCCCTGCTGCACCTGCTCAGGAGTCGCCGTCGCATTCTGGCCGGTGCTCCAGGCACCGACGTGCTCCGCCATGCCATTGTTCTTGAAGGCGTCCAGAACGCCCTGAATACCCTCGGGATGCTGCGTAAGCGCTTCGATGAAACCGCCTGCAACCTTAGCTTGATCGGTTCCAGCCGACTGGCCGGCCTGACCTGCCAAGGCCTGAATCGTGTCCAGAATTCCCATTTTGTTACCTCGTTTCAACTGAGATGCAGATTTTCGTGCCGCGCCGTATGGCGGAGATGATTTTTATCAGCTTCTTAACCCGGCAGGCAAGCCCTCTCACTTCAGGGATCTCTGATTGAGTCTCGGTTTCGGAAGGGCGTGGCTTCAGCCACGCCGCAAGCACCCCGACGGAACGAGGCCGGTATCCAAAGCTTTAGATGGTGGGGAAACTCTCGTTTTGCTTAAGGGCACGGCTTCAGCCGTGCCGCAAGAGCTTCATCTTCAGTGGGCTTTAGCCCCTGAGGTACGCTCTCCCTTATCAGGGCTGACTTCTTCCGCAGCCTGTTCAGCTGAGGTACGGGCTTTGTTTCTTTAACCCGTCTTTAGCGGGGCTTGCGCCGCAGTTCAGCAGCCTTTACTGCTTATGCTCCTCGTCCTTATCCCCAATCGAGAAATGCCCGGGCAGATCCAAAGCCACCAGGCCAAACTTCGTCCCGCTGCCGTCCGGCTCGATGCCAACGATGTGCTGGTGCTTCTTCGAACCTGCCTTCAACTCCAGCTTGGAATGGGCATCGCTCCCAGCCGTGACCTGGTCGGGACTCACAGTGATGTGGTTCTCCTTGTCGTTATCGCAGGTCAACCCTTCGCTCGTCTGGGCGGGCGCACCGATGGCCTTGTTGTTCTGGCATTGGATGACGTCGCCATACTTCGCCAGCGCCTGCCGGTAGAAGGCATTCACCTTCTCCGGGCTGTCCGTGGTCTGGTACTTCGCCGCCTTCACCTTCAACTGGAAGCTCCCAAAGCTGAAGTTCACATCGGCAGCGCCATCGTTCTTGCCGTTATCCTTCTTCACCAGCACCGCACCGGGATACGCCGGCAGCCCAATCTCATTCAGCACCACGGCGTCATTCGTCTTCACCTGCATCCCGCCAAAGGGCGTCGCAATCTTCACGTCGTTGCTGTCGCCGTGCTTGTCCGAGGAGACCCGGCAGCCGGTTGCCATCACGACTCCCAGAATCATCGCTGTCGCTATCGTCTGTCTCGCGTGCATTCCTGCCTCCACACCTTCTCCAGAAAACAATACGCCTCCGGCAACCCTCCGGTTCCCCAAACCGCACGGGTGTCCCTCCCTCGCCGGAATGGACGTTGTCTGCTGACCGTCTTCACCACGCAAAATACCACCACTTCACCACAAAAAACCACACGCTACCACGCGTTTTCCCAACAAATCACCACAAACCCACCTACAATTAATTTCCGGCATTTTCGATCCCCAAGGCATCCAATCCCCTGTGACTGACCCAGCCAACCACCTCTTTGCCCCCCTGACGCTCCGCAGCCTCACCCTGCCCAACCGCATCGCCGTCTCCCCCATGTGCGAGTACTCCTCCCCCGACGGCTTCGCCACCGACTGGCACCTCGTCCACCTCGGCAGCCGCGCCATCGGAGGAGCAGGCCTCGTCATGACCGAAGCCACCGCCGTCAGTCCCGAGGCCCGCATAAGCCCTTCCGATCTGGGCATTTGGAAGGACGAGCACATCCCCAATCTGCAACGGATCGCCATCTTTCTGCACCAGCACGGAGCCTACGCAGGCATCCAACTTGCCCACGCCGGACGCAAGGCCAGCATGTCCGTCCCCTGGGAAAAGCACCGCACCATCCCCCCAAACGAAGGAGGCTGGCAGCCCGTAGCCCCCTCCGCCGTCCGCTTTAACGACGACTATCCCCTCCCCACCGCCCTCGACCGCGCAGGAATGGACAAGGTCCTCGCCGACTTCGTAGCCGCCGCCCACCGCGCCAGCACCGCCGGTTTTGACGTCATCGAGGTCCACGCCGCCCACGGCTATTTACTCCACCAGTTCCTCTCCCCCCTCTCCAACCACCGCGCCGACGAGTACGGCGGCAGCTTCGAAAACCGCACCCGTTTTCCCTTGGAAATCATCCGCGCCGTGCGCGCTTCCTGGCCGCAGCATCTCCCGATCTTCGTGCGCATCTCCGCCACCGACTGGGTTTCCGCGTCTGTTGGAGAAAGCTGGGATCTGCCGCAGTCGGTGGCCTTCGGAAAGCTGCTTAAGCAGGAGGGAGTCGACCTCATCGACGTCTCCAGCGGCGGCAATCATCCCGCCCAGCAGATTCCTGTCGGTCCGGGCTACCAGGTGAACCACTCCGAGGCTGTTCGCCACGAAGCCGCCATCGCCACCGGCTCCGTGGGCATGATTACCGCGCCCGCGCAGGCCGACCAGATCATCCGCAATGGGCAAGCCGACCTCGTCCTGCTGGCCCGCGAGTTTCTTCGCGATCCCTACTGGCCGCTCCATGCAGCGCAGCATCTGCACCAGGAGACGACGTGGCCGGTGCAGTACGTTCGCGCCGCCAGCACCCGGCCTGAACCACGCCAACCCGTCTCCACGCCAACCGCGTGATCCCGTCAAAAATTAGTAACCACGCCCCGCGCGTGTCCTATACTTACAAACAAGCCGGACGACAGGCGACACCGCCCGACAAGGCGGCCACGGAGCTTCTGGCATGGCGCAGCACCAGCCAATCCGCAAACCTCCCCCCGCCTCTGGGTCAGACATCCCGGACAAGCTGTACTTTCGCATTGGGGAAGTTTCGAAGCTGTGCGAGGTTCCCGCCTACGTGTTGCGCTTCTGGGAGAGCGAGTTTCCCAATCTGAAGCCGCATAAGGGAGGCACCGGCCAACGCCTCTACCGGCGCCGCGATGTCGAGACGGCCCTGCGCATCAAGTCGCTTCTCTACAGCGAGGGCTACACCATTCCCGGTGCGCGGCAAGTCTTCAAGAGCGAGCTGAAGCAGAAGGAACCGCAGCTTGCTCTCGCCATCGACACGGCCAGCGAGACCCCAACGGTCGATCTCCGGCGGCTGCGCAAACTCCAGAAGGATCTTCGCGACTTGCTCGATGTGCTCTCCAAGCCGGCTGCGCGCAGGGCCGTTCAGCCCATCCGCGCGGCTCGAGCGAGCACGGCTCGCCAGACCACAGAGCGTCTCTTCGACCTGCCTCCCGCTCCGGATGACAGGAAGCGATAGAAAAAATATGAGAGCCTCCGACCCTCCTCCGCGCCGACCGCGCAGCAATCAGCGTCCGCGCTCATCGCATAACCGTCCCTCCTCAAACGAGAGCACACCCGTCCACGCGATGCCGATCCAATGCCAGTACTGTTCCGGCCAGACCTTCCGCCGCTCTCGTCTCCGCTCGGAGGATCTCTGGCAGATGATCCTCATGCGCTATCCCGTGCGCTGTCTCCGATGCAGTCAACGCCAGATGGTGAGTTTCACCGTGGCAGGCATTTCACTCTCGTCCCTCACCAGGCATGAGCGTCCGGCCAGTGCCGAAGACACATGGAAGAACTGGACCGAGCCCTCAAGCAGCGGCCCCCACTTTGTCGAACGCCACAAACGAGACGACGACTGAGTTGGAGAGGCTGCGGTATCTGCGGCACGGCTGAAGTTGCGCCCTTAAGCAGAACAGGCTTTTCCGCAGCGCGACCGATAGAATCAACCAGAGCCACAAAGCCTGAATCGAACGAGACTCCCCAACTTTGCCGAGCAACAACGACTCCAATTCGCCAAGCCCGATCGAGCTGACGCCTGAGCTGACTCCCGAACCCACGCCAGAACCGACGCTTCAGTCGATCCCGGTGCCCAGCCAGGGGCTGTTCTCGTGGCTGCGGCCGTCGGCCAAGCACTCGGCCTATTCGGCAACGCTGCTGATTATGGTCTCGACGCTGCTCTCCGGCGTGCTGGGCCTGATCCGCACCAAGTACATCAATCACATCTTTGGCGCAGGACCCGAGACCGACGCGTACTACGCGGCCTTCGAGCTGCCCGACATGCTCGCCTACTTCCTCGTGGGCGGAGTCGCCTCTATCTCGCTGGTCACGATTCTCGACCGCTACCGCGCAGCCGGAGACGAAGAAGGTGGCGATCGCGCCATCTCCATCATCCTCAATGCCATGGTGATCGTCTTTGGCGCAGCGATCTTTCTCGCCGAGATCTTCGCTCCCGTCTACGTTCACTGGAAGTTTCACGGCTTTACTCCCGCCAATGCCGCACTCGCCACATCGCTGACGCGCCTGCTGCTGCCCGCGCAGCTCTTCTTCTTTATCGGCGGCGTGATTGGCTCGAAGCTGTTGGTGCGCAAGATTTTTATCTATCAGGCCGTCACGCCGTTGATCTACAACCTGGGCATCATCGTTGGAGCGATCTTTCTGTCGCAGCGGTTCGGCATTTATTCGCTCGTCATCGGCGTGCTCGCCGGCGTCATCCTCGGGCCTGCTGCGCTCAATGCTTTTGGTGCCGCGCGCGCCGGACTGCGTTACTACCCCATCTTCAACCTTCGCCATCCCGCGTTCCTCGAGTGGTTGCGCCTCTCGCTTCCGCTGATGATCGGCGTCTCGCTGGTCACCGCCGACAAGTGGATTCTCAGCTTCTTCGCGTCCTACGATCCCGGAGGCATCTCGCACCTCAACGTCGCGAAGACGCTCTTCAACGCGCCGATGGGCATCCTCGGACAGGCTGCGGGGGCCGCGTCTCTGCCGTTCTTCTCTTCACTGTTCAGCCAGCAGCGTCATGGAGATTTCGCCAGTGCGGTGAACCGTGCCGTCTCACGCGTCTTCGCCGCCTCGCTGATCGTCGCTGCATGGATGATCGCGCTCGCGCCGCCGATCGTCGACCTCTTTCGCGGCGGCTCCTTCAACCGCGCCGACGCCGCCGATACCGAGCAGTACTTCGCCATCTTCGCCATCTCGCTCGCACTGTGGACCGCGCAGGGCATCTACGCCCGGGCGTTCTACGCCTCGCGCAATACGCTTACGCCCGCCCTCGCCGGAAGCATCATCACCCTGCTATCGATCCCCGTCTATCGTGTCTTCTTCCACACCATCGGCATGGCCGGTCTTGCCGTGGCATCGGATGCCGGCATCCTCACCCATACCCTCACCCTGGCGATCCTTCTGCATCGCCGCAAACTCGTTCCCATCACGGGCCTCGAAGGTAGAGAGTTGGCGCGTGCCTTCCTCGCAGCATGCGTCAGTTTCGTGGGAGCCTATGCCTGTGTGCGCCTGCTGCCCATCCACCGCAGCCACCCCGGCGACCTGGCCCTGATCGGCATCGCTACTGTCGTCTGGGCCGCGCTCTGCTGGGCTGTTCTTTTGATCACCCGCTCCACCCTGCCCAGACAGCTACTCTCCCGCCGCGCCTGAGAGTTTGCAACCCTACTTCGCGTCCTCGTACTCTTCGTTCCAGGCCGTCTGAATCGCCTCCAGAATTCCCTCGTTCGACTTCGCGGGATCTCCCACGAATCCCGGCAGAGCCGTCACGTATTTGTGCAGATCGGTGAACCGGACTGAGTACGGTTCGATCTCCGGATACTTCTCTTGTAACAAGATTCCAATCTCTTCGGAATCGGTCCAATCAATTTCCCGGGGCATGGCGTCTCCTTGCGGAACGGGTCATCGCGCAACGCCGCTCACTCATGAGAGTACAAGAACTGCCTATGATTTTCAGAGTGCCATTTTGAGAATGAAAATGGCTGCACAATATGCGAATTAGAGCTCGGCTACCTGCCGGTCCGTCGTGCCAAGATACTCGTCCAGCGCGCTCCCCATCTTCACGCTCGAACGCTTCTTCGTGTCCGGAATCAGCGTCAGCGTCCGCTCGCGCTTGTCGCGCAGCACAACGACCGCGACCGGCTTGCCGCGGTTCTCGTGAATCGTCTTCGACCAGTCATTTCCACTGGCGACGGGAATCTGGTTCACCTTGACTACCACATCGCCGGCTTTCATCCCGGCAGCCTCCGCTGGACTCTTCGCGTCAACGCTGCGTACCAGCAGCCCCGCGCCCTGTGCGCCAAAGAACTCGGCGAGCTGCGGCCCCATGACTTCAAGCTTCGCTCCGGTGAAGGACGAGCTCAGGATCATCGTCATACCGAGAAAATCCCGATGTCCCTTAGGCTCGGAAGCGTTCAGGTTTGGGGGTGCGGCTTTGAAGAATCCATTCCCGGTATGCATGCTCCCGTACTGTGGCTCCGGCGCGGGCACACGATAGCGCTGCTCCCAGGCCTCGCGCTCGACCTCTTCGCGGTTCGCCATCTGCGTGGCAATCGTCTGCTGCTGGCCGTCGCGGCTGATCACAAAGCTGACCGTCCGTCCGGGCGGAGTCTCGCGCAACATGCGCCGCAACTGCTCCTGACCCTCGATCGCCTGGCCATTCATCTGCAGAATCACATCATGCAGTTGCAGACCCGCCTTGCACGCCGGCCCATCGTGGTCGACATCGATGATCTCGGCGCCGCGCGCCTCCTTGAGCTTCAGCGGGCCAAGCTGGTCCTCGGTCACATCACGGATGTCGACTCCCAAATATCCCTGCGTCACCCGGCTGGAGCTTCCCGCACCCATCGCGCCGTAGCCA
>Ga0207678_10006315_pt1 | contig 10523 bp, 8 predicted proteins | sample KBSC63metaG_FD_184319 | JGI IMG/M metagenome (GOLD analysis project Ga0207678, IMG submission 184319) | Corn rhizosphere microbial communities from Kellogg Biological Station, Michigan, USA - KBS C6-3 metaG (SPAdes) (version 2) | ecosystem: Host-associated > Plants > Roots > Rhizosphere > Soil ...
TCTACCCACTCGTCGTCCTCGCGAAGGCGGGGACCCAGTGCCTCTGCTTCGGCGACAGGAAGGCACTGGGTCCCCGCCTTCGCGGGGACGACGAGCTGGACGACGAGTTACTTGTTCCGCATCCGCTCGCGCGCAAGGTATGCCGACACGCGCGCAAGCCCTTCGGCCATGCCGACGCGAGGCGCGTAGCCGAGCTCGCGCCGAGCGGCCGCGATGTTGAACCACGCCGACTGGCCGAACAGCGCGAGCGAATCGGCGGTCACGAGCGGATCGGTGCCGGTCAGCGTGCGCCGCAGCGACGCGGTCGATGCGAGGAGGCGCGCGACGCTCGGCGACACGCGCCGCGTTTCGGCCGGGAAACCCGCGGCACGCAGCAATCCGTTGAGGAATCCCTCGACCGTCGCGGGCTCGCCCTGCGTCACGAAGTACGCCTTGCCCGCGATCGACGCGCCGGGCTCGATGCGGTCGAGCGCCGCGAGATGCGCGTCGGCCGCGTTGTCGACGTAGCAGGTGTCGATCTTGCGGCCGGGCTCGCCGAAGAGTCGCAGCTTGCCCTTGCGCGCGAGCGCCGCGAGCCGCGGCAGCAGGCGCGGCTCGCCCGGACCCCAGAGCAGGTGCGGTCGGATCGCGACGGTCGCGAGCTTCGGTCCGTTCGCGCCGAGCACGTGCTGCTCCGCGATCGCCTTCGTCGCGAGATACGGCGACGGTGCGCGCGCGGGCGGCCGCTGCGTTTCGTTGACGCCGTTGAGCGCACCGCCGTCGATGACGACGCCCGCGCACGACGTGTACACGAGACTTCGCACGTCGTTGTATTCGCACGCAGCGAGCACGTGATTCGTTCCGGCGACGTTGACGTCGTAGTAATCCTCGATGCGCCCGAACGGCGCGACGCGTGCGGCGGAGTGCACGACCGCGTCGCATCCCGCGGCGGCCGTGATCATGCGGTCGAGCGAGGTGACGTCGCCTTCGATCTGCTCGATGCCGAGGTCGCCGAGCGCGGCGTCGGGCTCGCGCACGAGCGCGACGACCGCGTGGCCCGCGTCGGCGAATCGGCGCACGAGCACGCGGCCGAGAAAGCCGGTCGCGCCGGTCAGCAAAACGCGCATCGAACGTTCCCCGTCTTTACACGCATCGTTCGTCATCCGCTCAGCGAAGCCGATGTAGCGTGGTTTCGCGTCATGCAACCGGACAGGGGTTCGATCGATGCTGCGTCAACTGCTTCTCGCCGCCGGTCTCGGCCTCGTGGCCGCGACCGCCCCCGTGCGGGCGAGCCAGGAGTTTACCGGGGAGCTCGCGTCCGGCGCGTGGTACCACGTCGACATTCCGGACGGCTGGCGGCCAGGCGACGCGCTCGTGCTCTACCAGCACGGGCTCGATTTCACGACGCCGTCGAACCCGCCGGGGCTCGGGCCGCTGAAGGCGGTCATGCTCGACGAAGGCTACGCGATTGCCGCGACGAGCTATCGCGAGCGCGGCTGGGCACTCTTTTCCGCGATCGACGACAACCGCGACGTGCTCGCGAAGTTCGAGGATCTCGCGGGCGGTGCGCCCGGCGAGGTCGTGCCGTTCGGCGGCTCGATGGGCGGCCTCGTCGCGCTGAAGGTCGCCGAAGCGGACGGCTTTCCGCCGGTCAAGGGAGCGTACGCGCTTTGTCCCGCAGCAGCCGGCGCGCGCATCTGGGATGCGGCGATCGATCTGCGGCTCGCGTTCGACGTCGTTTGCGCCGATCACGACGCGGGCGAGTTTCCGCGCGGCAGCGAGCCGTATCCGTGGGCGTTCGATCTCTGGCAGATCCCGGACGGGCTCGGCGATCTCTTCGACTACGCGCGCCTCTTTCCGGTGCTGCTGCCGCTCGAGCAATGCACGGGCGTGAATCTGCCGCCGGCGCTGCGCAACGATGCGATGCAGGAGCGCCTCGATCGATTGCAGGATTTCGCGCACGTGAGCAACGAGGATTTCTTCGTGACGAACATCGCGTACGCCACGTACGTCATGAGCGATCTCGTGCGCGCGCCCGAAAAGCTCGACGGCCGCAATCCGTTCACGACGGCCGGCGTCGATTATTCGAGCGATCCGGAAATTCAGGCGAACATCCGGCGCATCGTCGCCGAGCCCGATGCGGCCGCGGACCTTCACGCGGTGTCGGATTTCACGGGCAACATCGGCGACGCGAAGGTCATCTCGATGCACACGAGCAAGGATCAGCTCGTGGTTCCGGGTAACGAGAATTTCGTCAGCGACGCGCTGCCCGCCGATCAGCGCACGATCGCGATCGTCGACGAGGACGATCCGACGCATTGCGGTTTCAGCGACGCCGAAGGCCTCGCGGGCTGGGAAGCGCTGCGCGCATGGAAGGACGGCGCACCGCAGCCGAGCGTCGGCGATTTGCAGACGGAATGCGAGTCGCTCGTGTCCGATGCCGATGTCGACGGGCCGTGCCGTTTCGATCCGGATGCGCAGATCGTTCCGTTCGACGAGATCGTGCGTCCGCGAACCGGAGGCGTGCTACCGGGTCAGCGAGGTCATTCGCATCACATGCGGCGCGACCGTCCCGTGTCGCCCGATCAGGCGGTGTCCCTGCACGATCGCGCGGCGCTCGAACGCTGATTGCGTCAATGTTCCTTGATCGGATACGTCTCGACCGCGCCTTCGGGCGCGGGCGGTGGCGCATCGCCCGCGCGACGCACGGGCACGCGCGCGATCGCGCCGCACGTGTAAGCGCCCCAGCTTTGTTCGCCGTTCGCGGGCGGGCCGAGCGGCTTGATCGTGTCGGCACCGAGGCTCGCGGCTTCGTTGCGCGCCATCACTTCGAGCTCGTCGCTGACTTTCGTGTTGCTGCGGTCGACCGGGCCGACGCTGTTGAGCACCGACACGGTGACCTTGCCCGAATCGCGGCAGCCGCCGGTGTTGCCGTCCCATGCGACGCGCACGTTTTCGCCGCCGGAGTCGAGCTTGATGCCCCAGCTGCAGGCGCTGAGCGATGCGATGGCGGCGACGACGAGCAGGTGTTTCATGCGGAGCTCCGCGGACGGGTGGCGGAATCTTAGCGAGCTGATCCTGAATGCCGTTCGCCTCTCCCGCTGCGCGGGAGAGGCCGCCCGAAGGGCGGGTGAGGGCACGCTGTCGAAGCGTTGAACCGGGTTGCCCTCACCCTGCCCTCTCCCGCGAGCGGGAGAGGGGAAAGACGATGTGCGGGAGAGGGGAAAACCTAGCGGACGACTTTGCCTTCGGCGTCGAGCACTTTGACTTCGCCGAGATTCAGTGCGCGCACGCCTTTCTCGATCTTCTTGAGATCGCCGACGATCACCCACGTCAGCGATTCGGGCTTGATGACCTCGACCGCCGCCGCCTGCACTTGCGGATCGGTCTGCGCTTCGATGCGCGGCTTCAGCGTCTGCACGTAATCGTCGGGACGGTCGTAGACGATGATCCCGGTCATCGCGCCGAGCACCGCGCCCGTCGTCTGATAGTCGCCCGGCATGCTGCGCACGTCGCCGAGCTTCACCTTCTCGACTTCCTCGTGCGTCAGCGGTTTCGGACCGATGACCTCCTTCGATTCGCGCAATAGCTCCGCGGCCGATTCGGCCGTCTTGTCGGTCTGCACGGGCGCATAGAGCAGGAACGGCCGCTGCCCGATCGCGTTGGTGAGGAAGCTGAAAGCGCCGTACGCCCAGTGCTTGTCCTCGCGCAGATTCATGTTGAGTCGCGACGTGAAGTTGCCGCCGAACGCGCCGTTCATCGTCTGGATCTCGAGATTGTTCTTCGCCTTCGTCGACGGCGCGACGACGCCCGCGAGGATCAGCGACTGCTGCGCACCCGGCTTGTCGACGAGATAGACGCTCGCCTTCGCGGGCGGCTTCACCGGGCCGATGTTCTTCTTGCCGAGCGGCGCATCGGGCGCTTTCCAGTCGCCGAACACCTTGTCGAGCTCGGGGATGATCGCATCGAGCGTCGTGTCGCCCGCGATCAGGATCTTCGCGTTGTCCGGACGCAGTCGTTCCGCGACGTATGCGCGCAGATTCGCTTCGGTCAGCGCGTTGATCGCCGCTTCATTGCCGGAACCCGTGAACGGAATCGCGTACGCGTGGCCTTCGCCGTAAAGCAGCGGCGGCAGCGTGCGCAGCGCGATTCCGCGCGGCTGCGTCTTCTCCTGCGCGATGCGCGCGAGCCACTGGCCGCGCACGCGTGCGATGTCGTCCTCGCGGAATGCCGGATTGCGCACGACGTCGGCGTAGAGCGCGAGCGACGGCGCAAGCTGCGAGGTGAGCGCGCTGAGGCCGACGCTCGACGTGTCGAGGCCCGATCCCGCGCTGATCTCGGCGCCGAGACGTTCCTCGCGGCGCGCGATCTCGAGCGAATCGAGCGTCGACGTGCCTTCATCGAGCATCGCCATCGTGAACGCGGACGTGCCGGGGCCCTTGCCCTGATCCGACGCGTAACCCGCATCGAACAGCAGCTGCATCTGCACGACCGGAATCGCGTGCCGCTGCGCGAGCACGACTTCGATGCCGTTCTTCAGCTTGCCGCGCTCGAGCTTCGGGAACGTGAGATCGGGGAACGCAGCGACGTTCGGCACGCCCTTGTCGCGCGCGACCGTCGACTTCGTGACCGAGTACTCGGCCTTCGGCGGCGCGACCGGCGCGGGACGGCCATCGATCGCGGCGCGGCCGGCCTTTTCCATTTCGTCGGCGATGTCCTCGTCCGCGCCTTCGGGCGACGGCGTCACGGTCAGCGTGTAATCGCCCTGCGAAAACCACTTTTTCGCGGCCGCAAGCACGGTCGCGGGCGTCGCGGCTTCGAGGCGCGAGAGATCCGTCTTGTACGCGCCGGGATCGCCGCGATAGACCTGACCTTCGGCGAGGATCGACGCCTTGCCGTTGACGCGCTCGAGATGACGAATGAACGACGCGCGCGTCGAGGTCTTCACGCGATCGAGCTCATCCTGCGTCGGACCGTCCTTCAGAAAGCGCGCGAACTCTTCCGCGATCGCGGCTTCGACCTTCTTCGGATCGACGCCTTTCTTGACGTCGGCCTGGAGCTGCACCATCGACGCGAGCGCGAACGACTGCACCTCGATCGAAACGTCGTCGACGAGCTTGTCCTTGTAGACGAGGCGCTCGTAGAGACGCGAGGTCTTGCCGCCGCCGAGCACCGCGGCCGCGAGCTCGAGATTCTGGCCGTCGGCATCGCCGAGCCACGGCGCGTTCCACTCGCGATAGATGCGCGTCTGCGCGACGTGATCGGTCATCGTGTCGCGCGTCGATTCGGTGCGCGGCGCGGTCCACGGCTGCTGACGCAAAACCGGCGGGCCGGCCGGAATGTCGCCGAAGTATTCGAGCATCTTCTGCTTCGCGACTTCGGGCGTGATGTCGCCGACGAGCGCGACGGTCACGTTCGCGGCCCCGTAATTCGCGGAGAACCAGCCCTTCACGTCGGCGAGCGACGCGGCGTCGAGATCCTTCATCGAGCCGATCGTGTCATGGTGATACGGATGGTTCGCGGGGAATGCGTTCGCGGCCATGCGCTCGTCGACGCGACCGTAGGGCTGATTTTCGCCCTGGCGCTTTTCGTTCTGGACGACGCCGCGCTGCTCGTCGAGCTCCTTCTGGCCGATCGCGCCGAGGAGATGCCCCATGCGATCGGATTCCATCCAGAGCGTCATGTCGAGCGCGGTCGTCGGCACGGTTTCGAAATAGTTCGTTCGATCGAACCACGTCGTTCCGTTCTGGTCGGTCGCGCCCGCGAGCTCGAACGGACGGAAGAACTCGTCCTTGTGATTCTCCGAGCCCTGGAACATCAGATGCTCGAAGAGATGCGCGAAACCGGTCTTGCCGGCGGGCTCATCGGCCGAGCCGATGTGGTACCAGATCGAGACCGCGACGACGGGCGCCTTGTGGTCTTCGCTGACGATCACGTTGAGCCCGTTCGGCAGCGTGAACTTCGTGAACGGGATGTCGATCGTGTCGGGTGCCGCGGCGGACGCGGTACCGCCGAGCCCGGCGGTCAGCATGAGAGCGGCGAGGCCGCGGCCGATGAAGGTGCGCATGGAATCTCCTGAAGGTTCGCGACCGCCGTGGGCGATCGTGCGCCGGGGTGCGCGGGCAGGCCGCGGTTCCGGCTTCGGACGATCGCGAGGCTAGAACGGCCGAGGTCCGGCGCGCAACGTACGGTGGTCATGATCCCGGTAGACTTTGGGGCTCCTCGGAAAGTTTCCGGCGGTCCGCATGCTGCAGGCGCTCGTCACCGGCGCGAATCGCGGTCTCGGCTTCGAGATGGCGCGGCAGCTGCTCGCGCGCGGCGATCGCGTCGTCGCCGCGTGCCGGCATCCGGGCAAGGCGCTCGATCTCGTGCGGCTCGCGGGCCAGCATCCGGGCAAACTGCACGTGCTGCCGGTCGATCTTTCGAGCGTGCGCACGATCGACGAGCTCGCTCGCGAAGTCGGCGCGCTCGATCTCGATATCGATCTCCTCATTAACAACGCGGGCGTGCTCGTCGAGCACGAGCGCTTCGGATCGATCGAAGCGAAATCGCTGCGCGACAGCTTCGCGATCAACGCGGAGGGCGCGTTCCTGCTCGTGCAGGCGCTCAACGCGCATCTCGCGGACGGCGCGAGGATCGTCAATCTGTCGTCGACGCTCGCTTCGATCGCGCGCACCGATTCGCTTTACAGCCCGAGCTACGCGATGAGCAAGGCCGCGCTCAACATGGCGACGCGGCTGCTCTCGATCGCGCTTCGCGAGCGCGGAATCGTCGTCGTCGCGATCAGCCCCGGCTGGGTGCGCACGGACATGGGCGGCGCAGGTGCGCCGACGAAGCCCGAGGAGGCGATCGCGTCGATGCTGCGCGTGATCGACCATCTCAAGTCGAGCGACGGCGGGCGATTCCTCTCGCAGACCGGCGAGACGATTCCGTGGTGAGCCCGACTGACAGGTGGCGTTCGCCCTGCCGGATCGGCTAGCTTTTCGGGCAGCAGCGCAGCGGAGAGACGAGGATGCGGACACCCACGATGATCGCGATCGGCGGCGCCGTCGTGCTGGCCATCGCGTGGGTGCTGCTCTCGCGCACCGCGGTCGAGCCGAAGCCCGTGCCCGCGCGGGTCGTCGCCGCCGCGCCCGCGACACCTCCGCCCGCGCCCGTCGCACCGCCGCCCGAGACGCCGCCGCCACCGCCGGCCGAGCCTCCGAAAGTCGAGCCGCCGCCCGTCCAGCCGCCGCCACCGCCGCCGGACGAGTCGAAGGACGCGCCGGCCAGCGACGAAACCGCGGCCGACGAGCCCGCGGACGACGAAGGCGCCGAGGATGGCCCGCCGCCGCTCGACGCGAACCAGGCGGCCGATCTGCTCGCCGACTGGCTCGCGCGTCAGGAATCGGAAGGCGCGGACGATCCGAACAAGAGCGATCCGATCCTCGGCAAGTTCGATGGCGAGAAGACCGAGGGCGATCCCGACTGGTCCGCATCGGCGAAGCAGCACATCGAGGCGACGCTCAACGAGTGGCTCGCGAACCTCCCCGACGAGATCCACGAGCATGTGCAGCTGATCAGCGTCGAATGCCGCGAGACGATGTGCCAGATCCTCGCGGCCGACAACGATCCCGAGACGCAGGCCACACGCGGCGAGCATTCGCAGGAGTGGCAGCAAGCGATCTCGCTGCTGCCGCAACAGCCGTGGTGGGGCGAGCTCGGTTTCGCTGACCTGCGCACGAGCATGATCACGAACGACGAGCAGGGTTATCTGCTCTATCAGACTTACGCGATGCGCGCGGCTGCGCCTTCGGAAGCCGCGCCAGAGCCGGAGTCGCCGCCGCCCGAATCGCCGTAACGCGTCAGGGCTCGCGCGCGAACGCCGAAATTTCATCGAGAAATCGCTGCGCGTTCGCAAGCCGGCTGCCGATCATCCCGCGCTCGAACCGCTCGGCCCATTTCGTTCGGCCCGGATGCCGCGCGACATGGAGCGCAAGCAGCAGCACCGCGAGCGCGATCACGCCCCAGCCGACGAACATCCAGACGACGATCGGCGCGTTCGTCCAGAGGTCGGCGCCGAACAGCACCTCGAACGCCCACAGCGTGAACGGAATCCAGATGAAGCAGCCGACCGCGCCGAACACGGGCGCGCTCTTCAGCAGCCATGCGCGCAGCTCTGCGAGACGCAGCTGAATCTCGACGACCGGCGCCGCGTAATCGATGCGATGAATCATGAAGAGATCGCGCGCGCCGCCGATGATCATCATGAGCGCGTAGAGATGCAGCGACGCGCCGATCACGACGAAGTGCGGCGTCGCGAGATGCTCGAGCCAGAATGGCGCGAACGCGAGCGCCATCAGCGCGCCGAGCACGATCTGCGCGATGCGCGCCATCACGAGCGGGCGCAGCATCGCGCGCAGCCGATCGAGGCGGCCTTCGCGGAACGTGATCAGCGTCAGCGCTTCCTCGCGCGCGAGGCGGCGGTCGAGCGCGAGCCACGCGGCTTTCATTTCGTCGAGCTCCATCGTCATTCTCCTTCGGGATTCATGCGTGCGCGCAGCGTCTGCTTCGCGCGGTTGATGCGGGTCGCGACATTCGTTTCGCTGATGCCGAGCACGTCGGCGATCTCGCGATACGAGAGCTCGTCGAGCCAGAGCAGGATCAGCGCGCGATTGAGCTCGTCGAGCCCCGCGATGAACGCGCGAAGCTCGGCCACGCCACGCTCGCGCTCGGCGTCGCCGGGATCGGCCGGCAGCGCTGCGGTCTCGTCGTCGAGCGGCGCGAGCGCGGGCTCCTGCCAGCGCTGGCTGCGCGCGATCGAGATCGCGACGTTGAGCGCGACGCGATACATCCAGGTCGCGAACGGGCGCTCGCCGTCCCAGGCGGGCCACGATTTCCAGAGCTGGGCGACGATCTCCTGTTCGAGATCGCGGCGGTCGGCGATCGTCCGCGCGTAGGACAGCGCGACCTTGCGCACGATGCCCTGGTGGCGGTCGAGCCGGGCGAGGAAGGCGGCTTCGTCGCGCTCGGGTTTCATCGCGGGTCGGTCGCGTGCATGAGGGGTCTCGGTCAGGGTCAGCATGCACGAGTGATTCGCGGCGGGGCGCGAAAAATCACGGCGACCGCCTCGCCGTCATCCCGGCGAAGGCCGGGATCCATTTTGCTCTGGCCTGGAAGTCACAATGGATTACAGCCGCTCCTGCGGGCTGCCCTCCGGGCCATTCGCCTTGCGGCGAATGTTCGCTCCGGCATCCTGCCTCCGCAGTCCGGCTTTCGCCGGAATGACGGTGAAAGGGCTTCGACGCCCGAACCCGGATGGGTTTGTAATGGAAAACGAGCGTTTTCGGAGTGAGGCGCGCGCCCGATCGCGGCATCGTGCGGCTCGACGTCACCTCACCTTGCGATCGATGAAAACCCTCTACCGACTTCCGTTCTACGTCGCGCTCGTACTGACCTCCGTCGCCGCGGGCGCACAAACCCTCTGGACCGGCGCCACCGGCGACTGGTTCGCCGACGCGAACTGGTCCGCCGGCATGCCCGGCGCCGCGGGCGACGCGCAGATCAACAACGACGGCACCGCGACGATCGCGGCCGGCGGAGCCGCCGCGCACAGCGTGATGGTCGGTTTCGCGGCCGGCGACAACGGCCACATCGCGGCCACGGGCGCGGGCACGCTCGCGGTCGATGCCGATCTCGCGATCGGTTACGGCGGCGACGGCACGCTCGCGGTCTCGGGCGGCGCCGTCGTCAGCGACTACTCGGGCGAGATCGGCTACACGATCGATTCGACCTCGGGCGCGCACGGCAGCGCGACCGTCGACGGCGCGGGCTCGGCGTGGCATCACGCGTTCGAGCTCTATGTCGGCTACGGCAACGGCACGCTCGACATCACGAACGGCGGCAGCGTCACCGACTTCTTCGGCTACATCGCGTACTTCCCCGAATTCCCGGGACGCTCGACCGGCACCGTCAACGTGGACGGCGCGGGCTCGAACTGGACGAGCGACTCGACGCTCCACGTCGGCGACTCGGGCGACGGCGTGCTCAACGTGACGAACGGCGGCGCGGTCGTGAACGGCGAGGGCTACCTCGGCTTCAACTTCGACTCGACCGGCGCGGCGACCGTCGACGGCGAAGGCTCGTCGTGGACGAACTTCGGTTTCTTCTACGTCGGCAACAACGGCGACGGCACGCTCGACGTCAGCAACGGCGGCGCGATCAACTCGTTCGGCTCGTTTTCGTACATCGCCTTCGACGCTGCGTCGACGAGCATCGCGACGATCGACGGCGTGGGCTCGCTCTGGACGAACGGCAACGGTTTCTACGTCGGCTTCGACGGCGACGGCACGCTCGCGATCACGAACGGCGGCGCGTTCTCGAACGGGTTTTTCGCGAATGTCGGTTTCAGTCCGGGCTCGAACGGCACGGTCGAGATCACGGGCGCGGGCTCGACGTTTTCGAGCACGGGAGCGCTCTCGATCGGCGGCAATGTGAGCAGCGCCGGCGGCACCGGTCTCTTGCGCATCGCCGACGGCGGCGCGGCCGACGCTAGCGCGGTCAAT
>Ga0207678_10006316_pt1 | contig 10523 bp, 11 predicted proteins | sample KBSC63metaG_FD_184319 | JGI IMG/M metagenome (GOLD analysis project Ga0207678, IMG submission 184319) | Corn rhizosphere microbial communities from Kellogg Biological Station, Michigan, USA - KBS C6-3 metaG (SPAdes) (version 2) | ecosystem: Host-associated > Plants > Roots > Rhizosphere > Soil ...
GGCCAACACCCGATCCAGCAACGGATACAGCTGCTGTCCGGTGATCTCCGGGTACACCTCCCGAATCGGACGGCCAACAATCTCCGGCCGATCCCCGAAAAACATCCGAGCAGCCCGGTTCGCGCCGATCACCAGGTGCTCGTCACCGTGGAAGACGAACACCCCGGCCGGCAGTTCGGCCACCGCCCGGGCGAAAGCGACCGGGTCGGTCGTAGTCACATCGGCGATCGTCTCGCTCGCGAGTTCTTCAGACATGGCCGCTCCGGTCGACGTGTGCCTCCGGAGAATATGACGAATGGTCTGCGGCGGCGCGTTCGGCGAAGGCGAGACAATCGGCCAGTCCAGGACCGCGCCGGTCGTGACGAGGGCAAGGCGGGGCTCGCACCCACGGCGGGGAAACGTGAGGATCCAGGGTGAGCTGCTCGAACTCGGCCTCCGCGTCGGCGCCTCGACGATCCGCCGGATCGTCAAGCGCTACCGCATCCACTGCGGAAAGACGTGCCGACTCGGATGGTCCCTCCGCTAGATAGGGGTCGCGCCGGGGCGCAGTTAAGCCGCGGGAAGGCAATGCCGAAGCGCAGGTCGCGCGGGATCGACCTGCGCTTGCGGCTAACTCAGAAACTTGCCACGAACGGACCGCATCGCCCGATCAGGACTTGCTTCCGGTGTCTTCCTTCGCGTCGAGCTTCCGCAGGAACTCGTGACAGCGGGCCGCCCGGTCGGAGTCCTCCTTCATCGTCTGCTCGAAGAAGGAGGCCACGTCCTCGTACCCGGCGTTGCGGGCGTCGCGGACGTACTGGCCGTAGTCGTGGCCCGCCTTGAGGGAGTGGTACTGCACCGAGACGAGATCGAAGACCACGTCGCTGAAGCCTGTCTCACCTGTTGCCACCGTTGTTCACCTCACTGGTATCGGTTGGTCGCGGACGCCCTCCGGATACCCCTCGCCGACGGCGTCAACCGTCCCGCGCGAGGATCTGCGTCCGGCTCTCACCGGACTGGCACCGACTCGTTCGTGAGCACGACATCGCTGCTCGGCAGGGTCGGTATCCGGGAGGTCGTAGCCGAGGCTCTGTGCGGGCACCGTGTGCGGCCTCCCGGCCGCGCGCGCGATCGTGGCCAAAGGGACCCCAGCCGCCAGCACCAGCCCGGCCAGGGCGGCCCCGTTGTGCCCATGTCGACATCCGCGATGCCGCGCTGCACACCGTCACCGCCGCCGGGCCGCGGCTCGTACGGATCGATCTGAGCGGGGTGGAGTTCCGGAGTGTTCCGACCGCCCGATATTGGGCCGTTGACACCGTCGTCTACGCCGAGCGCGGCGGCCGGGTCGAGCGGCGCGCCGCGAACCCGCGCCTGGGCAAAAGTCCTGCGGATGCTCCGGCCGGGAGGGCTCAAGGGACGCGATCTCGTCGATCGTGAACGGTGAGCGCAGCAACTCGTGCGTGCGGCGACCCACGGCTGCGCACCAGTAGGAGATCGTTCGGTCCGCCGGCATGTACACCATCGAGAGGGGTATTCCTCCTCTCGCAGCCCAGCGAGAGGAATACAGATGCAGCAGGCGCAGAATGCCGTAGTCACAGTCGCCCGAGAGCACGCCGACGCTTATCGGGACGGCCACGACCGGCCACTGGGCGGATACGCGACGGTGCTCGCGGTGTTCGCGAGCTGCATTGCCGCCGCGACCGGGCTGGCGTTTGCCACCGGGCGGAAGCTGCCGTCCGGGGTCGGCCCATGGGATGTGATCTTGCTTGCCGCGGGGACGCACAAGCTCTCCCGCACAGTCAGCAAGAGCGCGGTGACCAGCCCTCTGCGGGCCCCCTTCACCCGCTACACCGGGACCGGCGGGCCGTCGGAGGTCAGCGAGGAGCTGCGGTCGACCGGTGGTCGGTGGCACTCGTTTGCCGAGCTCATCACCTGCCCGTTCTGCCTCGACCTGTGGGTTGCCACCGGGTTCACGATCGGCCTGGTGTTCGCGCCGCGCCTCACCCGCCTCGTGGCCGGCTCATTCACCGCCCTCACCGGGGCCGACTTCCTGCACCTGGCCTACACGGCGGCCCAGAAGCTGCACTGAGCGCGGCTGGGCAGCCCACCGATCAGTTGCCGCACGTCTTGCCGGGAAATCGCCGGGCACGGGGAATGGAGCGATGGGGCACGCCCGTGCCACCCGCGTCGTGCCCGCCGAGGCGGCGGCGCAGCGTGACCCCGGCCCGCGCCAACCCGAGGTCCTCGGTGTCGAAGTACACCGCCTCCAACGTCTGCTCCTCGGGCCCGACCACCGGCTGCACCCCGACCAGGCCGTTCCACCCGGGAAGCTCCACCTCGTCGGCGAGCTCGTACTTCCGCTCCGTCTCGCGCACCACCGTCGCCACGGCCCCAACACCTGCCCGAACCCCGCCCCGAACGCGAACAAGCGGGTGACGAGCCGATGACCCTCACAGCCGTCGACCACGCGGAGCGGCGACGAGATGCTGACGCAGTTCCTCCTCAGTGGTCATCGGCATTGGCAGCGCCGAGGAACCACCGTAGGCACGGGTACTCCGGCGGTAGGTGCCGGCGGCGGGCGAGCGCCAGGACTGATCCTTGGCGTCTTACGGCCCAGGACGCACCGTCGGTGACGTCGTGCGCTGACGTGGACGCGCTAGCCCCGGGATCGCTAGCGGCCGCGCTTCGATAGCCCGCCTCCACCCGCCGTGCCGGCCGCGGCGGGCGGAAACGGCACCACACATCCAGCTGCGCACCGGACTTCGCGCGTGGCCGCCATGAGCCCATCAACGCGTCCATGACGTCGAAGACTGGTCGATGCGTCACGGCCTCGGCCGCCGCGACCGATCCGGTTGCTCACACAGTCTTCCGGCGGGCGCGGTGTGGCGCGGCCGGGCAGGATGGCCGCCATGAAGCCGCTGCCGTTCCCGGTGCGGATCGCCGCAGGTCTGGTGGCCACAGCCGTCGAGCAGGCCCGCGATCTTCCCCGCGTGGTCCTCGAGTTCCCCGTCACCGCCGTCAGCCAGGCGCTGCAGGCGTCGATGCGGATGAAACAGAAGGTCACCGAGCTGGCGATCAAGGGCGACCGCCTGCTGGGCACGCTGCTACCGGTCCAGGAGCAGCCCAGCTCGGCGGCGTTCGACAAGGACGAGCCGCCGTCGCAGAACGGGGCGAGTACCATCACCAAGCGGCGTCCTGTCCGCCTTCCGACCACGGAACCCCGCGACGAGCCCCGCGGGGACTTGCCCGAGGCCGACGCCGTCGTCGACGCCCGGCCCGTCCTGCCGGAGGCCGAGGACGTGCCCGCCGACGCCGTGACCGATGAGTCGGCGGCCGAGAAGGTCATCGCCGAGGCGACCGCAACGCCCGTGGACTCACCCAAAACCGACCCGGTCCTCGACGACCTGCCGCCCGTCCTGCCCGAAGTCGAGGACGTACCCGCCGACACCGTGACCGACGAGGTGGCGGCCGACGAGGTGGCAGCCGAGGAGGTCATCGCCGAGGCGACTGCAGCGCCCGTCAGCCCGTCCGAGCCACCGGCCCTATCCGGATACGCCGAGATGTCCATCGCCGAGTTGCGCAGCAAGCTGGACTTCCTCGAGCTCGACGACCTTCAGACCCTGCTGGCGTGGGAGATGGCACACGGTGAGCGGCCACCCTTCGTGACCATGCTTACCAACCGGATCACCGCGATCCTGGAGGAATGATCACCACACCTAGCGACAAGTCTGCTCGCGCCTGCTCTCCTCGTCCACACCGAGGGCGATCGGGGGGCCGAGTCCCGCTAGCGAGCGAGCTCATCGCACTTGCGCGGCGGGACGTTGACGTCAGCTCGGACCTATCGATCGGGCCGCTCGTTTGAGCTTGGTGCAACGCGGACGGCGGGTGCTGCCCGCCCGCAGCACGTCCAGATGTAGCGCACGTGGAGTTCGGATTTCACAGCGCGTGGCGCTGAAGTGACCCCGACACGATCATGGGAGACACCGTTCAACGCGCACTCGGCCCCGAGGCGCGGCTGGTCACCGTCGGTCTCCCTGACCACCGACTTCACCAGCAGCGCGCAAGCCGGGGACTGGGTCGAAGCCCACGCCACGATCCGCCGCGCCGGACGACGGCTGTCGTTCGCCGCCAGCGAGTTCACCGTTGACGGCCTGTGAATGCCGAGAACCGTGTCACTGGCTCTGGCCAGCTTGTCTCCGCGGGCCGGCCCTCACCGTCCTGTGTCAGCCAAGCATGATCGCTCGCTGTGGCCTTCGGACTCGCCTATCTGATGCTCGTTCGCGTGCTGAGCTGGCTGGCGCTGCTCGCCCGCTCGGACACCGCCCAAGACGCCGAGATCCTGCTGCTGCGCCACGAAGTCGCCGTGCTACGCGGCACCAACCCCCGACCGCCATTCACCTGGCTCGACCGCGCCGTGCTCAGCGCGCTGAGCAGACTGCTCCCCGCCCCGCTGCGGCAGGTGCGGCTGGTGTCGCCCCGAACGCTGTTGCGCTGGCACGCCCAGCTCGTCGCCCGCCGCTGGACCTACCCCCGCCGACGACCGGGCCGACCGCCCACCGCACCGCCGATCCGGGCCCTGGTGCTGAGGATGGCCCGCGAGAATCCCCGATGGGGCTACCGAAGGATCCAGGGTGAGCTGGTCGGACTCGGCTATATCGTGGCCGCCTCGACCGTCTGGGAGATCTTGAAGAGCGCGGGACTCCATCCGGCGCCCCGACGGTCTCGGCCGACCTGGCGGCAGTTCCTGTCCGCGCAGGCCCACGCGATCCTCGCCGTGGATTTCGCCCACGTCGACACTGTGTTCCTGCGCCGCCTCTATATCCTCGTTGTGATCGAGCACGGCGACGCCACGTGCACCTCCCCGGGATCACCGCCCACCCCACCGGCGCCTGGGTCACCCAACAGGCCCGCAACCTGCTCATGGATCTGGGCGAACGCGCCGACCGGTTCCGGTTCCTGATCCGCGACCGAGACAGCAAGTTCACCACGTCCTTCGACGCCGTGTTCACTGCCGACGACATCCAGATCATCCGAACCCCGATCGGTGCACCGCGAGCGAACGCGATCGCGGAACGGTTCATCGGGACACTGCGCCGGGAATGCCCCGACCACCTCCTGATCTGGACCGCGACACCTCGACGTCGTCCTGCGCGCGTATGCCAGCACTTCAACACACACCGACCTCACCGTTCCCTGGATCAGCGGCCGCCCGTCGCCAACGCCCCGCCACGTTCCACGCCGACCACCCGCGTGCTCCGACGAGACCGGCTCGGCGGTCTTGTTCACGAATACGTGCAGGCCGCGTGAGGTGACCCGGTTCTCGGCACCCACAGGCGTCGGCCTGCTCGTAGCAACGCGCTCTACCTCGCCGAGGAGTCCCACTGAACGACGAGCTCGGGAACAGTGTGTCGGCCCACGCGGGCTCGGACTTCTTCCGGAGCCTGCGGAGGCCGGTAACGGCGCGGACGGCGTCAACTAGCTCGCTCGGCTGCCGTTCACCACGAAGGAACTGCTGCGCGCTTCCTACCCCCTCGGCTGGACGTAAGTGCGACGTCCGGCCCCCACATGGCGACAATTCCTGTCGGCCCAGGCCCACGCCATCCTTGCCGTCGACTTCACCCACGTCGACACCGTGTTCTGCGCGGTCGGCGCGGTCGGCCACCGCGCGACCCCCCGCGCTACACCGGGCTGCTCCCCGCCATCGGTCGGCTGATGGCCCAGCTGCCCGGGTCCGCGGTCCGCAGGACCTCGGAGAGCCCGGCCTCGTCGAAGGCCTCGAAGACCCGCTCCAGGCCCTCGCTGAAATGCGCCCACCCGTCGTAGTGCGCGGGTACGACCACCGAGGCCCCGAGGACGGCGGCGGCCGCGGCGGCGCGCTCGCTGGTGAGCGTGAGCGGACGGCCGCGCTCCTTGGTCGGCACCCGCGCAGCCCCGATGAACAGCACGGCCACCTCGATCGGCCCGACCCGCCGGGCGACCTCCGCCACCACCCCGAGCGATGCGTTGTCACCGCTGACGTACACGGTCGGGACACCGTCGCCCGCCAGTACGAAGCCCGTGACTTCGCAGTTGACGTGACCGTCCTCATCCCGGACACCGTCGACCGGCCCGTGCATTGCGGGCACCGCCCGGATCGTCAGGTCCCCGGGCCCGTCGCCGCGGGCCACGCTCACCGTCTCCCACGCCGCGAGGGGCGTGGCCGCCTGCCCAAGTCGACCGGCACTGCGGGGGCCGGTGAGAAGCAGCGGCGCGGCGAGCGCAAACTCCCGACCACTGTCGTCGAGGTTGTCCGGATGCAGATCGTGGCTGACGAGAACGGCATCGACCGGCCCCAAAGCGGCTGCGGCCACCGCGGGCCCGCTCAGCTTCGTGAGGTAACCCTTGTCGTCAGGGGGATCAAACGTCGGGTCGGCCACGATCCGCAACCCCGCGATGTCGACGACGGTCGTGGGGCCGCCCAGGACGGCAACCCCAAATGCCAGACGCTCACTGCCGACGTGCCCCGTCATGCCATAGTCCTTCCCGGCGTCCGGCGGTCGGCCCAGTCACGCCTGCTTCTGCGTCCGTGTCTGCGCGAGATCGGAGTCGCTTGAGTCGGTGGGCGAGAATATCGGAGGCGATCCCCTCGACAACGCCAGGCATTATCGTCTCCGCAGGCGGTGGCAAGCCACAACCGGCAGGAGCCCGCCGCTGAGGCCGGTCGCGGAGGGTGTGCTGATATCGAGAGCGAGTTCTGCCCTAGCAACGCCGTTGTCGTGCACGGCCGGTCCGGCTGGCGCGTTGCTCATCGACCCCGGGCTGCACGAACGGGATGGCCCGCCGCGCGAACGACCTGTCCCATGCCGGACAGACCGTAGTGGCAAGCGTCTCGACACATCCTCATCAGAATCAGCTGATCTGGCATCCTGTTCATCAGCAGTCTCGGCGTCGGGTGTCACGCACTGGCCAGGAATGTGGAACGGTCGATGCCGTGGGTGATGATCGTCGGGTTTCGCCGGAGCCGGTGACCGTCCGACCGCTGAGTCGTCCCCACCTGGCCGCGCTCGGAATGGCATTCACCGATGTCGCGTTCCTGCACTGGCCTTACCCGGCCAACGAGATCGAACCGCTCCTGCCGCCCGACGTCACGCCGGACACCTTCGCAGGCACGGCGTACGTCGGGCTGGTCGCGTTCCGCATGCGCTGCTACGGGGAGTTCCTGGAATTCAACGTCCGCACCTATTCCGTGGACAGCCGCGGCAGGCGGGGCGTGGTGTTCCTGACCATGGAAGCCGACCGGCTGCCGTGGGTGCTCGCTGCGCGGGGCGCCCGGCTGCCCTATCGATGGTCGCGGATAAGCCTGGCCCGCGACCGCCACGAGATCGACTACCGCAGCACGCGGCGATGGCCGGGGCCCGCCGGTGCCGGGACACGTTTTCGCCTGCGGGTAGGGGCACCGACACCGGGGAGCCCTCTTGAGCATTTCCTGACCGCGCGCTGGCGCTTGCACCACCGCGTCAACGCAGCCACGGCGACCGCCCAACTCGTCCACGACGCCTGGCCCCTGCACGCCGCCGAGCTGCTCGACCTGGACGACGATCTCGTCGCAGCCACCGGACTGGCCACGCCCGCGGAACCGCCCGCCAGCGTCCTCTATTCCCCCGGGGTCCGCGGCCGCATGGGCCTGCCGCCCTCGAGCTGAGCAGCCCGGCCCCGGGCGGCCCCGCGCCTCAGGGGGTGGTTCGCCCCGTCAGCTTGTCGCGGACTCGGTCCATCAGCCCGACGCCCGGCCCCACCATCTTGTGGAAGACCTCGCTGTTGGGCGCGCTCGGGTGCGGGCGGGTCGGCGCCACCCTCTTCGCGGTCTGCACCTGATCGCGCATTTGCACGAGCTTCTCAGCCGGTATCCGGGCGCGCAGTTGGGGGAATTGCTCGTTCTCCTCGTCGGTCGCGTGATGGCGCAGCTCACCCCGCAGCTGGCGCACCAGCTCCATGAAGCGGTGGTCCTCGGCATCGCAACCCTCGAGCTCCTTCATCGTGCGCTCGAGCTCCTTGTGCTCCTCCACGTCGTGTTCGACCGTCTTCTCACCATCGGGCAGGTGCTCCCGCATAGCGGGGTAGACATACATCTCCTCCGCGACCGAATGGCGAACCAGTTCGGTGATGGCCGTGTCGGCCATGTCCCGGCGCGTGCCGGGGTCGCTGGTCTCGAGCAGCTCGTCGAGCAGCGCGGCGACTTCGCGGTGGTCGGTGGTGAGCTCGTCCACAACATCGGTGCCGTTCGTCGGCTCGGCCATTGGTCCTGCCTCCTGCTCCTCCATCGTCCTGGAGGGAGGTGTCTACCCCACCTGCACCGGCCCAACCGCCCTTGCGCGCCGATCACAGCCGGTGTGCCAAGCCGACCCGTCCTGGGTCGAACTCGTCCTCATCGGCGGCAACCTGGCCTACGCCCGCACCGACTGGTTCACCACCCTCGCCGCCCAACCCACCGGGCCGACCATCGAACACCTCACCGCTTGGGGCAAGCCCACGACCTCGACCTCGACGGCCGTCACCGGCTGCACTGCACGCAGCAACGCGGCGGCCTTCTCAGCGGACAGGTTGCGCTTGGCGCCTCCCGGGATGATCACGCCTCTGTTGAGCCACGCCGCGGGCGGGCGACGGCCAGCGGCACGCTGTGGCTGACCGGCGATCACCCTGGTCAGCGACCCCGGCCCGACTTCTGGCACCCGACACGGTCCAGCCTGCCCCGACCCCTGCCGCACAGCGGCTCGTCCAACGATATCTGCGCCAGCCTGACCCCAGCGGACGCGGCTGCCTCACACCCGCCATCCACGTCCCTGAAGGAGATCGAGACCGCGTTCGGCCCGCTGGTCAGCCGCTCACTGCGGTGGCGCCATGCTCGGCGCCGACCGGTTTTGACTCCGGGGAGCCGCGCTGGCGCAGGAACACGGAGAGAACGGCGAACGAACCGACTGCGAGCAACTCGGACTGCCAGTTCTGGAGGCTGCGGTTCCAGAAGTCGGCTGAGCCGAGATAGCTGAGCCACTCGATCGTGTCTTCCCGCTGGCTGAGCTGCTCGCCGTTATAGGCCGCCCATCCCGCCACGGACTGGGCGAACCAGCACAGGAGGAAGATCACGCCCATGAGAAAGCCGAGGGACCGGGAGAAGATCGCGGTTCGCCATCCCCCGGCCTTCGCCCACGGGGGCGAGCCCGCGGTGACATGCCGCCCGGTCTGCTGGTCGCGGTCGGACTCACGGCCCAGCTGGTGCAACGGCTTCGACTCGGGCGAGCCTCGTTGGAAGAGCCAGACGGTGCCGAAGACGTAGAGGAGAAACTGCAGGTACTCCGACTGCCAGTTCTCGGCCACGTCGACGGCGAACGACGACGACATGACATAGTCCAGATAGCCGATCGGGTCCGTGCCGTCGGCGATCTGCTGGTTGTTGAAATCGACAAGTCCGGCCACGGACTGACCGGCCAACGTCAGCAGGAACGCGGCGCCGAACGTGAGCCCAAGCGCGTTGTCGCGGAAGAACGCTCTCATTGATGCAGCACCCCAAGCGTGATGAAGTAGGCGAGCCCGACAGCGATCACCACGAGGTACGCGACGAACAGCACCCGCACGTGCCTCACGGCCCACTCACCTTGCACATGTAGGGAGCGTCCTGGGCTTGCGGGACGCAGCCGGCGGCGGCAACCCGCCACCCTTGGGTCGTGCGAGTCAAGAACCATGTATCGGAGCTGGTACGCGCGCGGGCCTCACCGCCCCACACCTCCACCTGCAGTACCGCGCCCGCAGACAGGTTGTCCTGCTGCATGGCCTGCGGGCACACCCGCGACTGCTGATACTCGAGTGTGGCGCGGGTCGCGGGGGCGAGCAGCTCGCAGGCCCGCCTGAGGTCACCCGCGCCGAGGGCGGCCCCAAATGACGACGCGGCCTGCGCCGCGGCCGGATCACCACCACCGCACCCGCACAAGACCAGCGCGGCCGTCGCCGACAACATTGCTGTACGGCCCAGCGCCATTTCGACACCTCCCTCACTCCGCGGCTTCGATCGATCCGGCGGAATGCGCGAAATCGTAAGACAGCGCTGCCTGGCTGCCGCGTTGACGCGCGCAGCCGAGCGTGACAACGGGATGCGCCGCGACGCGTTCGAGCTGGTGATGGCGTCAGTGCCAGCAACGGCACGCATCTGCTGACCTGGACCAGGGGCGCGATCCGCGTCCGGACGCCGACCGGAGTCGCCGTACTCCCCACCGACCTCGTCCGACCCCCGAAGAGCGGGGTCGAACGCAACGACAACGACGTCCACTACACCCGGATTCCGCACGATGGTCACTTTGCTGCAGGCGGGCAACCCGACGTCCTCGCCGACCACATTCGAGCGTTACCCAGAAGCTTCAGGACGAACGCACCCAGTCAGTACTTGAACGCCTCACCTTGGTAGCCCCGGGTCGGACAGGGCTGTCGGCCGCGCCAACCCGGTCCGGGATGCATTGCCGCAGATCGGATCGACCGGGGCGGCGGTGGTGTCGTGCTGCCGGCCCGGTCGCACGCCG
>Ga0207678_10006319_pt1 | contig 10520 bp, 10 predicted proteins | sample KBSC63metaG_FD_184319 | JGI IMG/M metagenome (GOLD analysis project Ga0207678, IMG submission 184319) | Corn rhizosphere microbial communities from Kellogg Biological Station, Michigan, USA - KBS C6-3 metaG (SPAdes) (version 2) | ecosystem: Host-associated > Plants > Roots > Rhizosphere > Soil ...
TGCCAGAACTAAAGTTGTTGGCGCCGCGGCCGATCTTCTTAACATCTCGAAGGCTTTTAACATCTCGACGGCGGGTTGTGCCCCGCCGAAGCGGCAAGCTCTTGCCGCTCGCGTGATTGCCCTCACGCTCTCAACGGTGTGCGACCGTGTTTGAGCCGCTCCCAGCCGTACCTGCCCCCCGTGGCATACGTATTGCAATCCTTCCGTCAGGTCAACCTTTTGACGGATCGAATACATCATGCCGTTCTCACTGGATACGTATCTCGGCATCCACCCGGATGCTCTGAAGCTGCAGTCCAAACGCACGGAAGTCATTGCTGACAACCTGGCGAACGCCGATACGCCGGGCTACAAGGCACGCGATATCGACTTTCGTGCCGCAATGGCGAGCGCTGGAAGTCCCGACGCGCCCGTGAAAATGACGACGGACAACCCGGGCCACATCGCGATCGATCCGAACACGGACGCGAGCGCGAACCTGAAATATCGCACGCCGCTGGCGCCGGCACTCGATGGCAACACCGTGGACTCCCAACAGGAGCAGGCCGCGTTTGCCGACAACACCGTGCGCTACCAGGCCACCCTCACCTTCTTATCAGCCCGCTTCAAAGGGTTGATGACGGCCATCACCGGTCAATGAGCCTCATTTTTCAGGAGACTGGCCATGTCATCTTTTAAGATATTCGACATCGTTGGCTCCGGGCTGAGCGCGCAATCAGTGCGCCTCAACACCGTCGCCAGCAACCTGGCCAACGCCGACAGTGTCAGCGGTGATCCGAACACTGTTTATAGAGCGCGCCATCCGGTGTTCCAGGCGGTGAAAGCCCAGGTCGGTGCCGGTGCCAGTGCCATCGACCAGGCCAGCGGCGCCTCGGTCAAGGTCAAAGGCATCGTACAAAGCAATGCGCTGCCCACCGAACGATATGACCCGGGCAACCCGCTCGCCAACGAAGACGGCAACGTCTACGCGCCCAACGTCAACGTCATCGAAGAGATGACCGACATGATTTCAGCCTCGCGCGCATACCAGGACAACGTGGAGGTCTTGAACACCTCCAAGGACCTGATGCTCGCCACACTCAAGCTCGGCTCCTGAGGTAACGAATGTCCAGCACACACACCGTGACCGGCACCAGCTCAAACGTCCCCGCCGCGGGCCTGAGCAACACGCCGGCCAACATGCAGATCAACCAGACGGACTTCCTGCAGCTCATCACCGCGCAGATGAAGGATCAGAATCCGCTCTCGCCGTCCGATCCGACCCAGTTCGTCACGCAGTTGGAAGGCATGAGCCAGGTGTCGGCGATGCAGAGCATGCAGGCCTCCATGCAGGCTTCGTCCATCATGAACGGCACCAGTCTGATCGGACACTCGATCCTGGCGCCCGGCACCAAGGCAACGCTGGCCACGGGCGGCGCAATCGGCGCTGCGGTCAATGCACCCGCGGGCACTTCCAGCCTCAACGTTTCGATTCAGGACTCGACGGGCGCCACCGTCGACACGTTCACCGTCAAACCCGCGGACTCGGGAATGACCTCCTTTATATGGAAGGGCGACACCAGCACCGGCGCCACCGCGCCGGCGGGCACCTACAAGGTGTCGGTGACCGCCACCGTCGACGGCAAGGCCACTCCTGTCGACCCGATGGTCGTCAACAAGGTGGACAGCGTCCTCGTCGACCCAACTACCAACGCAGTGGATGTCGAGACCGACACGGGCAACACCGTGCCGCTGTCGCAGATCATCTCCGTAATGTAACGCCACGTCTGCAAATAATTTCCGGGAGATTTCGATGCCTTTCAACATAGCCCTGACCGGTCTAAATGCCGCCAACCAGGACCTGAACGTCACGGCCAACAACCTCGCCAACGTATCGTCCACCGGCTTCAAGAGCTCGCGCGCGCAGTTCGGCGACCTGTTCGCGTCAACCCAGCGCGGCGTCAGCCGAACCTCGGTCGGTAACGGGGTGTCCGTCAGTGAAGTGGCACAGCAATTCACCCAGGGCAACATCGAGACGACGGGCAACAACCTGGACATCGCGATCAGCGGCAACGGTTTCTTCACGCTGAGCAGCGGTGGTGCCCTGAGCTACACCCGCGACGGCCAGTTCGAAATGGACCAGAACGGCAACGTCATCAACTCGCAAGGCGCGAACCTCCAGGTGTATCCCGCCCTGGCCTCCGGCGGCTTCAACACCGGCGGTCTGCAGAATCTGACGCTGACAACGAACGAGAGCGCGCCTCAGGCGACCACGTCCGCAAAGATCACGGCGAACCTCTCGGCATCCGCGAAGGCGCCCGTTGATCCGACATTCAGCGCGACGGACTCGAACAGCTATACGAACACGACGTCTCTGACGACTTACGACTCGCTGGGCGCAGCCCACACTGCGACACTCTATTTCGTCAAGGGAGCAACGGCGAACCAGTGGACTACCCACCTGTTCGTCGATGGCAACGAGGTTCCGCCCAATGGCCAGACGCTTCCAGTGACGACGCCAGTAGCCCTGACCTATGACAGCAGCGGCAATCTCACGTCTCCAGCGGCAGGCCTGGCCGCGTTCGCGAACTACCAGCCGGCGACCGGCGCATCCCCGATGAGCATGACATTTGATTTCAGTGGCACCAAGCAGTACGGCGACGCCTTCAACGTCAGCGCTGTATCGCAGGACGGTTTCACGACCGGCAAGCTCACCGGAGTCAGCATCGACCAGCAGGGCGTCGTGCAGGCGCGCTTTACCAACGGCCGGTCGACGAACCTGGGGCAGCTGGCCATGGCGAACTTCGCCAACCCGCAGGGTTTGCAACAGCTCGGCAACCAGACCTGGGCGCAGACCAATTCGTCGGGTCAGGCGGTCATGGGCGTGGCCGGCAACTCCGGCGTCGGCACGGTTGCTTCAGGCTCCCTCGAGGAGTCGAACGTCGACACGACGGGTGCCCTGGTGGACATGATCAAGGCGCAGCGCGACTTCCAGGCGAATGCGCAGATGATCCAGACCGACAACCAGATCACCCAGACCATCATCAACATCCGTCAGTAAGCGGCAAGGACTAGAAGCCCGTCATGGATAAGTTGCTGTATGTTGCGATGTCTGGCGCCAAGGAAACGATGCGCGCCCAGGCGGCCAACACCCACAACCTCGCGAACGCGAGCACGACGGGCTTCAAGGCCGATCTCAGCGCGTTTCAAAGCCGCGCGGTGACCGGCCCCGGCTATGCCTCCCGTGTATACGCCACCGATACCACGGTCGGCTTTGACCACGGCGTGGGTGCGATCGAACAGACGGGCAACCCGCTCGACCTGGCCATCCACGGCAACGGTTTCTTCGCGGTACAGGATCCGACCGGCAACGAGGCGTATACCCGCGCGGGCGACCTGCACGTCGATCCGACCGGCCAGTTGCTGACCGCAACCGGACTGCCGGTGATGGGAGACAACGGTCCCATCAGCATTCCGCCGCACAGCTCGGTTGCGGTGGGGGCTGACGGCACGATCTCGATCGTGCCACTGGGTCAGACGCCCAACACCATTTCGACCGTGGCACGGGTCAAGCTGGTCAATCCGCCGCTCGACTCGATCCAGCGCAGCAATGACGGCCTGTTCCGCGCCACCAACGGACAGCCGCTCGAGGCGGATGCCTCGGTCACCGTGGATTCCGGCTCCCTGGAATCCAGCAACGTCAATCTGGCCAGTTGCATGGTCAACATGATTGAGCTCTCCCGCCATTTTGACCTGCAGGTCAAGGCGATCCATACCGCGGAAGAAGACGGGCAGGCCTCCGCCAAGCTGCTCCAGTCTTCCGGCGGCTAACACAGCAAAGGCAAACGCAATGGAACCAGCACTCTGGGCCGCTAAAACCGGACTCGACGCGCAACAGACGCAGATGACGGTCACGGCCAACAACCTGGCCAACGTCGCCACCAACGGCTTCAAGCGCAGCCGTGCCGTCTTCAACGACCTGCTGTATCAGAACGTCACGCAGGTTGGCTCCTCGACGTCACAGACGACGTACTCGCCCACGGGCCTGCAGCTCGGAACGGGTACCCGCGTCGTGGCCACGGAGCGCAGCTACACTCAGGGTAGCCTGGACAACACCGGCAACGCGCTCGATCTTGCGATCCAGGGCCGCGGCTTCTTCCAGGTGTTGCAGCCGGACGGCACCATGGCCTATACGCGCGACGGCAACTTTCAGACCAACGCGCAAGGTCAGCTCGTGACGGCCGCCGGTTACCAGGTGCAACCCGGCATCACGATTCCCACCGGCTCGCAGAGCGTCACGATCGGCACCGACGGCACAGTGAGCGTCCAGCTCGCCGGCCAGGCATCACCAACCCAGGTTGGAACGCTGCAGTTGGCCGACTTCATCAACCCGGCCGGCCTGCAGACAGTCGGCGGGAACCTGCTCGTCGAGTCCGCCGCCAGCGGCACACCCACCACGGGTAACCCTGGTCTCACCGGTATGGGCACCCTCGTACAAGGTTCGGTCGAGGCCTCCAACGTCAATGTCGTCCAGGAGATGGTTGACATGATCGAGACCCAGCGCGCGTACGAGATGAACTCCAAGGCAGTCCAGACCACGGACCAGATGCTCCAGTACGCCGCCGAGAACATGTAAGCCATGCGAAAAATCTATATCTCATTCTGTCTCGTGCTGTTCGGCGTACTGGTGCTGGCAGCCCTGGGCGGTTGCGCGACCGTGCAAAAGAAGCCACCGAAGGAAGACGATCAGCTCAGTTGGGCGTTGCAGCCCGAGCCGCCCGCGAGCAACGGTGCCATCTACCAGGTGGGCCGCGACGTGGCTTTGTTCGAGAATCCGGTCGCCCGGCACATCGGCGACACGGTCACGATCGTTCTGAGTGAGTCCACCGCGGCCAAGAAGAGCGCGACCACCAACACCGCGAAGTCGACCAACCAGACCCTGCCCGGGATTTCAGTGCTCGGCAAAGCCGTCACCATCAAGGGCAATCCGATTACGAGCGCCAGCATCGATGACTCCTCCAAGTTCGCGGGCGAAGGCGACAGCGCCCAGAGCAACAGCCTGACCGGCTACATCACCTGCACGGTGACGCGCGTTCTGCCGAACGGAAATCTGTATATCCGGGGCGAGAAGTGGATCGGCATCAACCAGGGCTCCGAGTACGTGCGGCTGTCCGGGGTGATTCGCCCGATCGACATTGCACCTGACAACAGTGTCCCGTCCCTGAAGGTGGGGGCTGCGAATATCTCCTACGGCGGCAAGGGCGCGCTCGCCGATGCGAACAACCAGGGCTGGCTGTCGCGCTTCTTCAACTCCCCCTGGACTCCGTTCTGATGCGCTCGTTGTATTCCACTTTGACGGCACTGATCCTGTCACTCGCCGTCCTCGCCGGCCACAGCACGCCGGCACATGCCGAGCGCATCAAGGATCTTGCAACCGTCAACGGCGTCCGCACGAACCAACTCGTGGGCTACGGCCTGGTCGTGGGCCTGGACGGCACGGGCGACCAGACCACCCAGGCGCCCTTCACCATCCAGAGCATCACCAACATGCTCGCGAAGTTCGGCATCACCATTCCGGCGAATGCCAACCCGCAGTTGAAGAACGTAGCGGCGGTTACGGTCACCGCGGATCTGCCCCCTTTCACGAAGCCGGGTCAGAAGATTGACGTGACGGTAGGCTCCATCGGCAACGCTGCCAGCTTGCGCGGCGGCAACCTGTTGATGACGCCCATGCGCGGTGTCGACGGGCAGGTCTATGCGTTCGCCCAGGGCAACGTGCTGGTCAGCGGATTCGGTATCCAGGGCAAGGACGGTTCGAAGATCTCCCTGAACGTCCCGAGCAGCGGTCGCGTCCCCAACGGGGCCGACGTCGAGCGCGAAGTGCCGATGAAGTTCGCGACCGATCCGAATCTCATCCTGAATCTCAACACCCCTGACTTTACGACCGCATCGCGGGTCGCTGCCAGCATCAACAAGACATTGGGCGCCGGCACGGCGGATGCCATGGATGCCGTCTCCATCAAGGTCGCAGCGCCGCTCGACGCCGACCAGCGCATCTCCTACCTGGCGACCCTCGAAGCGCTCGAAGTCGATCCGGGCGAAGCGCCTGCGCGCGTGATCGTCAACTCACGAACCGGCACGGTCGTCATCAGCTCGCGCGTGCGAGTCACCGCGGCGGCAGTGGCACACGGCTCGATCTCGGTAACCATTACCGAGCGACAGGATGTCAGCCAACCCAACTCCTTCACGAACGGCACGACGGCCACCGTCACTCCCAGGAGCACGATTGATGTTCAACAGGGTGATGCGCGCATGTTCCTGTTTCATGCAGGCGTGAACCTGGATGAAATCGTACGTGCGGTAAACCAGGTCGGGGCCGGTCCCAGCGACCTCGTCGCCATTCTCGAAGCCCTGAAACAAGCCGGCGCCCTGCGCGCCGAGCTGATCGTGATCTGATCAGGCGCTCATGAGCTCGGACATTCTCAAAACGGACGCGCCCGTCTATACCGATATCAACGGTCTGGGCAAGTTGAAGCGCGCCGCCGGCGCGAATGATCCGAAGGCCATCCGCACGGTGGCCGAGCAGTTCGAGGCCCTGTTCACGCGCATGATGTTGAAGAGCATGCGCGATGCGGTGGGACCGGATCCGATGTTCGGCAGCAACCAGGAACAGATGTACCAGGGCATGGCCGATGATCAGTTGTCGGTGCAGCTCTCCAAGGGCAAAGGCCTGGGGCTGGCGGACATGCTGGTAATGCAACTACAGAAAATGGGCGTCAAGGGTGCCGGCCAGAGCGCCGGCTCGAGTGCAGGCCCAAGCGCCGGCCAGGCTGCCGGCGTCACGGGCGCCCATGCCGACGGCACGGCGCACGCGGGCATCGCCCTCACGAGCGCGAAAGCCGCCGCTGCCTACCGCGCGACACAAATCGCTTCTACGCCCTCAACCACGTCAGCGGCATCAACCACTTCAGTGCCCTCAACCACGTCAGCGACATCGGATGTCACCAAGACCCATTTCATTCAGGACCTGTGGCCCCAGGCACAGGATGCCGGCACGCTGCTCGGCGTCGATCCACGCCATCTCATCGCCCAGGCCGCGCTGGAAACCAACTGGGGACAAAATCTGCCGCAGGACTCGTCCGGCGGCACCAGCAATAATCTTTTCGGAGTCAAGGCTTCCGCCGCTTGGACCGGCGCCGCGGTGAACAACGGCACGCAGGAATTCCAGAACGGCGTTGCGTCGAGCACCACGGCGCGATTCAAGGCCTATGCCACTCCGACGCAGAGCTTTCAGGATTATGTCGCGCTGCTGCGCGACAACCCCCGCTACTCTGCCGCACTCAATACGGGTACCGACGTACACGCCTTCGCTTCGGCTCTGCAGCGCGGCGGCTATGCGACGGACCCTGACTATGCAAACAAGATTGCCGCGGTGGCAAACACCGTGAGCCATCTCAAGTTATCGAGCACCCTGCCGATACCCGCAAACACCGGAACGCTTTAGAGGCCTGACGGATGAGTGATATTTTTTCAACCAGCGTGTCCGGACTGCTCGCATTCCAACGTGCGTTGACTGTGACGAGCAACAACATTTCGAACGTTGCAACGCCCGGCTACAGCAAAGAGAACGCCAACTTCACCGAGCGGCCCGGCCAGGCCTACTCCTCGGGTTACATCGGCAGCGGTACCGCGATCGACAGTGTGACGCGCTCCTACGATGAGCTGCTCGCCGGCCAGGTGCGCTCATCCCAGAGCAGCTTCTCGGGCTTCGATACCTACGCGACGCAGGCCGCGCAGATCGACAATATGTTGAGCGACAAGAAGACGGGCCTCACGGTCAGCCTGCAGAATTTCATCAACGCCTATCAGACGGTCGCCAACTCGCCATCCACGACCGCCCAGCGACAGGCGCTGCTGAGCCAGGCGACTGGCATCTCTCAGCAGATGCAGAACTACAATACGCAGCTGCAGACTTATGCAGGCGGCATCGAGCAGGGAATCGGCTCCGCGATCACGCAGATCAATACCCTGACCGACGGCATTGCGAAGCTCAATCAACAGATCGCTTCGGGCCTGGCCTCGACCGGGCAGACGCCGAACCAGCTCATGGATCAGCGTGACCAGATGTTGGACCAGTTGAGCCAGTACATCTCGGTCAATACGGCCACCCAGGCTGACGGCTCCATGAACGTCTACGTCGGTACCGGCCAGCCGCTGGTGATTGGTGCGACGACGCAGAAGTTGCAGGCGACGCCGAACCAGTACAACGCATCGGAAAACCAGGTATCGCTCGTCGGCGGCGGTGGCCTCACAACCGATATCACCTCCAGCATCAGCGGCGGACAATTGGGCGGATTGCTGGCAGTCCGCGACCAGGTCCTGCGCCCTGCCGAGAACACACTCGGACAGTTCAGCGTGGGACTGGCGACCCTGACCAATCAGGCCCAGGCGGCCGGCATCGATCTGACCGGCGCGACCGGTAAGCCCATGTTCGCGGTCGGGGGCGTCATATCCACCTCCTCCTCAGTCAACACGGGGACGGGGAGCGTAACCACGACTCGCACGAACCTGGCCTCACTGACGACGGATGACTACATCCTGCGCCAGAGCGGCGGCGCCTGGACGCTGACCGACGAATCCACGGGCCAACCAGTGACCATGACCGGCACGGGCACGGCGGCCGACCCGTTCATCGCAGCTGGTTTGTCCATGGTTGTCGCCGGCACAGCCGCCAATGGTGACAGCTTCGAGATCCGGCCCACCGCCGGCGCTTCCGCTGGCATGAGCATGCTGTTGACGAGCCCCGCGCAGATTGCCGTGGCCTCCTCGATTCAGACCACCGGCGCGGCTGCCAACACCGGGTCGGGCGCAGTTTCATCGAGCGTCGTATCGGATCCCAGTATCTGGGTACCGGGCAATTACACGATTTCGTTCACGAGCGCGACCGCCTATCAGGTGACCGACGCCGCCAACACCGTCGTGGGAACCGGCAACTACACCAGCGGCACGCCGATTACTTTTAACGGTGCGTCGGTCACGATTACCGGATCACCGGCCACCGGCGACAAGTTCAACGTCGGAGCCGCAGGCGCTTCCAACGTCGGTGACAACAGTAACGCTTTCGCACTGATCGACTCGTTGAACGCCAAGAAGCTGAACGGCGGCACGACCTCGCTCGGCAGCGTCGCGAACAACCTCGTGAGCCAGGTCGGTGTACAGACTCAGCAGGCGCAGGCCAATGCGTCCGCGCAGAAGGCGGTGAATGCTTCCGCCAATGACACCCGTAACAATCTCTCGGGTGTCAATCTCGATGAGGAAGCCGCCAAGATGGTTCAGTACCAACAGGCCTATTCCGCCTGTGCGCAGCTCATCCAGGCGTCCAACACGATGTTCAACACGCTGATTTCTGCGATCAAGGGCTAGTCATGAGAATAGCAACCATCACGTTCCAACAGAACGCCACCTCGCAGATGAACAATCTGCAGGCTGACCTTGCGAGGACGCAGAACGATCTCGCCACGGGTACGCGCCTTCACAGTGCAGCGGATGATCCGGCGGCCATGTCCCAGGTCAATGCATTGAACACGCAGATGTCTGCTTCGCAGCAGTACGTCACCAACGGCAACTACGCGAGCTCGACATTGCAGCTCGAAGAGCAGGCAATGTCGGATGCGACCAATACCCTGCAGGGCGCCCGCGACCTGGCCGTGCAGGCAAACAACCCCGCGCTGTCTGCCGCGCAGCGCACCGATATTGCGGCACAGCTGACCCAGCAATTGCAGAACCTGATTTCCATCGGCAATCGCGTCGATGGCAGCGGCAATCAGTTGTTCGGCGGGACCGCCAGCAGCACTGTGCCTTTTTCTCAGAACGGGACCTCGGTCAGCTACCTTGGAGCCACCCAGGTGAGCCAGATCCAGATCGGCCCCAATCAGCGCATTTCCGCGGGGGACACGGGCGCCACCGTGTTCATGAATATTCCGGCCGGCAATGGCACGTTCACCACGAGCGGCGCCGCAACCAACACCGGGACCGGCTCGATCGGCGTCGGTACGGTGGCGAACGCCGCTGCCTGGGTTCCGGACACCTACACCGTCAGTTTCACGAGCCCGACCAATTACACCGTCACAAACAGTGCCGGTACCGTCGTCTCAACTGTGACGAACTTCAAGGACGGCGACACGATCTCATTCAATGGCGTGCAGATCCCCATGACCGGCACGCCGGCCGCGGGCGATACGTTCACGGTCGCCAAGGCCGGGACGGCCAGCGCCTTCGACACGCTGCAAAGCCTGATTACGACGCTCAACGACCCTACGCTGAGCAACGCGCAGATCTCGAGTAAGATCGGCGGAGCCCTGCAACAGATCGATAATGCCATCTCCAACATGAGCAACGTGTCCGCTTCGGTGGGCGCGCGTCTCAATTCGATCACCTCTTCCCAGGGCGCGGCACAAGCGCTGCAGACGAACCTCACCACGGCCGTCTCCCAGCTCTCGGACACTGACTACGCCGCGGCCATTACGAAGCTCAATACGGGA
>Ga0207678_10006321_pt1 | contig 10520 bp, 9 predicted proteins | sample KBSC63metaG_FD_184319 | JGI IMG/M metagenome (GOLD analysis project Ga0207678, IMG submission 184319) | Corn rhizosphere microbial communities from Kellogg Biological Station, Michigan, USA - KBS C6-3 metaG (SPAdes) (version 2) | ecosystem: Host-associated > Plants > Roots > Rhizosphere > Soil ...
CGGCGATGACCTCGGCCGCCGCTTTGCCGTCGCGCGCGATCACGGCGAAATAGACGCCGTCGCGCTCTTCCAGCTGATCGCGGGTCAGGCCTGTCTTGCGCAAGAAGCCTTCGAGCGCCTGCGGCGGTGCAGAAGTGCGCGGGCCTTTCACCTCCTCGCGGCTCGCCTCGGTCGCATCCGCGACATCGCGCACGATCAGAGCGAGACGACGCGGGGTCGAGCAGACGTCGATCGCGCCGGTCGCGAGACCCGCTTCCGCCATCCGCTCCGCGAACAATCGCGAAAGATCGTTGCGCGCCTTCGCCTGCATCCGCGCGGGGATTTCCTCCGAGAGAAGTTCGAGCAGGAAATCGGTCATTTACCCTCTCTCTTTCGGGAGAGGGTCGACTCGCCGAAGGCGAGCGAGGTGAGGTCGACGCTGATCATCCTCACCCTTCCACCGCTACGCGGCTCCCTCCCTCTCCAATGGGAGAGGGTCTTCCAAGCCAAGCGCCGCACGCCGCCTTGGCGAGATCGCGGACGCGGCCGATGTAGGCCTGGCGTTCGGCGACCGAGATGACGCCGCGCGCCTGCAGGGTGTTGAAGACGTGGCTCGCCTTGATCGCCTGCTCGTAGGCGGGGATCGGGAGCTTTGCTTCGAGGCATCGCTCGGACTCGGCCGCGGCCTTCTTGAACAGATCGAACAGGGCGTCCGTATCCGCGACCTCGAAATTATAGGTCGACATCTCGACCTCATTTTCGCGGAACACGTCGCCGTAGCTGACGCCGGCGTCATTGAACCTAAGGTCGAAGACGTTGTCGACGCCCTGGATATACATCGCCAGCCGCTCGAGACCGTAGGTCAGCTCCCCGGTCACCGGCTTGCACTCGAAGCCGCCGACCTGCTGGAAGTAGGTGAACTGGGTCACTTCCATGCCGTCGCACCAGACTTCCCAGCCGAGGCCCCAGGCGCCGAGCGTTGGGCTTTCCCAATCGTCCTCGACGAAGCGGATGTCGTGCTTCAGCGGGTCGATCCCGATCTCGGCTAGACTGTCGAGATACAGGTTCTGGAGGTTGTCGGGGCTCGGCTTCAACGCGACCTGATACTGATAATAATGGCCGAGCCGGTTCGGGTTCTCGCCATAGCGGCCGTCGGTCGGGCGGCGACACGGCTGGACGTAGGCGGCGCGCCACGGATCAGGCCCCAGGGCGCGCAGCACGGTTGCGGGGTGGAATGTCCCCGCTCCCATCTCCATGTCGTAGGGCTGGAGGAGGACGCACCCTTGCGCGCCCCAATAGCGATGGAGCGTCAAGATCAGGTCCTGGAAGCTCAAACTCAAGATTTTGCCCCGCCAAACACTCGCCGCGCTTTGGCTGATGCTTCGCACAGGGGCAAGTCAGCGTTCAGCTTGCGGCGGCTAGCTCCTCGTGCGAACCGTCGTTCCGAAAGGCTTTGAATCGATGCTGAAATCCCTCGCTCGGCGCGCTGTTGCAGCGCTCGGCCTGTCCCTGACCCTGTTTGCAGCGCCGGCCGAAGCCAGGGCACCCGCAGCGCCGCGTCCCGCGCTATGGTCGATCGCGGACGCCGACACGACCATCTATCTGTTCGGCACGATCCACTTATTGCCCGAGAAGTATCGCTGGCGGACCCCGGCGTTCGACCGCGCGGTGGACGGATCGCAGCAGCTGATGGTCGAGACCATCGTCGACGACAAGAACCCGCAGAAGATGATGTCGGCGCTGGCCAGCCTTGGTCTTTCGAAGGGCCTTCCGCCCATCGCGGAACGGGTCGCGCCGGCGAAGCGAGCGGCGCTCGAAGCAGCGATCGCGAAGAGTGGAATCCCGCGTCCGGCGTTCGAAGGGATGGAAACCTGGATGGCCGCCTTCCTGCTGCTTGGTAATCAGTTCAAGGATTCGGGCCTCAAGGGCGATGAGGGCGTCGAGAAGGTGCTTCGCGACAGCTTCGCCAGCAGGAACAAGCCCATCGGCGAGCTGGAATCCAACGTCGAGCAGCTCGGCTTCTTCGACAAGCTCCCGGAAAGCGCGCAGCGGCAGCTGCTCGAAGGTGCGATCGACCAGCCGCAGAGCTTCAACGCCGAGTTCAAGCAGATGCTCGGTGCCTGGGGACGCGGCGACGTCAATGCCATCGCCCGCACCTTCAATCGCGACCTCGGCAGCTCGCCGGAACTCAAGCAGGCGCTGATCGACCGGCGCAATGCCAATTGGAGCCGCTGGATCGAGCAGCGGATGGCGCAGCCGGGAGCGATCATGATCGCGGTCGGCGCGGGCCATCTCGCGGGCAAGGATTCGGTGATCGATATGCTCCGGCGCGGCGGCTACCAGGTGCGGCGCCTGCAATAGATCGGCCCCGTCGCCGCCGATTGGCCTCCATCCGTCGAGAAAAGTTCACTTTTCACGGAATTCGCTAGACAAATTTTAACAAAGTGGTGACCATGATCCTCGGGTATCGGGCTGGGGGGTCTGATGCGCGAAGTGAATGAAATGCGAGGGAAAACTCGCCGCGGGTAATCATACCCGAAGCATAATCCGGCTGATCCGGCCTTCGAACGCATCTCCTCTCCAAAGCCGCCCGGTCGTGGAGGGTGGTCGATGGTCAATTCTCTCATCGCAGCCGCGCTGGCGCTGGCGTCACCGCAAGCTACGCCCGCGACGATGCCGGGCGCGGAACCTTCGCCCGCTCTTTTCGCCGTGCACGACGCCGATACGACCGTTTACATATTCGGGACATTTCACGCCCTCGACGGGCACTCGGATTGGTTTCGCGATCGGGTTCGGGGGGCGTTCGAGGATTCCGGCGAGCTGGTGCTCGAGACCCTGGTTCCGGAAGGGCCGAACCCGCCGCAGCTAAGCGCCATGGCGCCCTATCGCGGGATGATGACGCCTTCCGCCTCTTTTCTCGCCACCACGCGCATGGCGATCAACGCCGGCCGGACCCAAGGCATGCAGGTCGCCAACGGCGCGGACATGATCTTGCGGCATGTGGCCGAAGCTCAGGGCAAGCCGGTCGAGGGCCTCGAGACCCTCGAATCGCAGCTGAACATGTTCACCAAGATGCCGGCTCCGCCGACGCGCGAGCCCCGTCCGGGCGAGGCGATTCCCGAGACGAGCCCGATGGACAATCTGTCGAAGGCGATGGCCGACATGCAGGCCTCGTGGAAGCGTGGCGACCAAAGCGTGTTCGTGACGATGCTTGGTCAGCTCAACAAAGCGTCTCCGGACACCTACCGGATGATGTTCACGGAGCGGAACGCGCGCTGGGCCGACTGGATCAGGGCGCGGCTGCAGACTCCCGGGACGGTGTTCGTCGCGGTCGGCGCCGGCCATCTTGCCGGCAGGGATAGTCTGCTCGTCCAGCTGGCGCAGCGCGGAATCCCTTCGCAAAGGGTCAACTGAGCTCGACAGCCGGCCACCCTTCGCTTAGCGGCTTGGGCATGTCGCCCAGGCTCAACCGGCGTTCGATGCTCCTTGCGGCCGCCGCTGCCGCACTTGCCCCCGGCGCCGCGGCTTCCGCGCCCCACCTGCCCCCGCGGATCCTGTTCGTCTGTCAGTTCGGAACGGTTAAAAGCCCGATCGCCAGAGAGTTGCTCAAGCGTCGCGCGGCGGAGCGCGGCCTCGCGATAAAAGTGGCCGCGCGCGGGATCACACCGCAACGCCACATGACGCCGGAGTTGCTGGCCCGCCTGAAACGCGACGGAATCAATCCATCGGCCGAACCGCTGCAGAAGCTTCGCGCAAGCGACATCTCATCCGCCGACCTGGTGATCGCCTTCGATCGATTGCCGGCGGATTTTCGGCCGCGCCACTTCGAGGACTGGAGCGACTTGCCATCCGTCGTCAACGACTACGATCAGGCGCGACCGATTCTCGACGGGCGCATCGACCAGCTTCTGCGCAGCCTACCTCGGCGCTGAAGTGTCGCTTCGCTTGTAAGGCGAGGCGCGTTCGGCTACAGGCGCGCGCTCCCGACCATGGTCATCCCTGGAGGCGTGGCGGGTACATTATCTGGAGATGCGAAAATGAGCGAACAGCTGATGCTGCCCGCCGAAGCGCGCGACCGGGCTGGCAAGGGAGCCTCCCGAGCATTGCGTCGCGATGGACGGGTGCCCGCCGTAGTCTACGGCGAAAAGAAAGAGCCCTTGTCGATCCACGTCGAGGAGAAGCTCCTCGCGAGGATGCTCTCGACCGGCCACTTCATGAACTCCGTCGTGATGATCGACTATCAGGGCAAGCCGCATCGGACTTTGCCGAAGGCGGTCGATTTCCATCCGGTTTCGAGCCGGCCGATCCACGTCGATTTCCTGCGGATTGGCGAACACACCAAGGTTCACGTCGCGGTCCCGATGCGCTTCGACAATGAAGAGGCGTCCCCGGGGCTGAAGCGCGGCGGCGTGTTGAACACCGTCATCCACGAGCTGGAGATCGTTTGCGATGCCGCGAGCATTCCAAGCGAAATTCATATTCCGCTCGACGGCCTGGAGATCGGCGATTCGATCCACATCAGCCAGGTCAAGTTGCCCAACGGCGTCACCCCGGCCAACACGGACGAGGATTTCACCGTGGCGACGATCGTCGCTCCGTCGGCGATGAAGGCCGAAGACGAAGAAACCGCGACCGAGGGCGAAGTCCCGACCGTCGGCGAGGAAGGCGAAGCCGAGGACGGCGAAGCTGCCGCCGAGGGCGGAAGCGAAGAGTAATGTCCGCTCCCCTCCCCTTCAGGGGAGGGGCTGGGGGTGGGGCATTCGGGCATTTTCCCCGACGACACCCCCACCCCTTCGCGGCTGCGCCGCTCTTCCCATCCCCTGAAGTGGAGGGGATTTGATGCAAATCTGGGTCGGCCTTGGCAATCCGGGCGCGCAATATGCGCTGCATCGGCACAATGTCGGCTTCATGGCCGCGGACCTCATCGCCGAGGTCCACGGTTTCTCGCCTTGGTCGAAGAAGTTCCGCAGCCTCGTCGCCGAGGGCCGTGTCGGCCGGCACAAGGTCCTGCTGGTCAAGCCGCAGACATTCATGAACGACAGCGGCGACGCGGTTCAGCAGGCGCTGAAGTTCTACAAGCTCGACCTCGACGCCCTGACCGTCTTCCACGACGAGCTCGACCTCGCCCCGTTCAAGGTCAAGGTCCGCGTCGGCGGCGGGTTAGCAGGGCACAACGGGCTACGCTCGATCGACGCGGTGTTCGGGCCGGAGTTTCGTCGCGTCCGCATCGGCATTGGCCATCCCGGACCGGGCCGGAAGGACCTCGTCACACCCCACGTGCTCGGCAATTACGCCAAGTCCGAGATGGAGCCGTTGTCGGATGTGCTCGCGGCGATTGCCGGCGAAGCGGACTGGCTGGCGGACGGCGACGATGCGCGCTTCATGAGCGAAGTGGCGCTCAGGCTTCAGCAGCCCGACTAGAAGTCCTCGTCCATGCCGATGGGCATGCCCGGAGGCACTTGCGGCAGGCGGCGCGGATCGGCGACAGCCTTGTCGAGCGCCTCGCGGTCCTTGAGCAAGGCGGCCAGCCCGCGGCTCCAGTCGTCTCTCGACTTGCGGAGCTGGTCCGCGAGCCGGTCGAGCCGGGCCGACAGCTCCAGCGCGATGGTCGGCGACAGCGCCGCATCACGCTGGACCCGCGCCAGCGCCAGAGTCGAAGTGGTCGCGATGCGGCGCCCGACGTCGCTCCCGCTGCCGTTCCGGGCGCGGCCGATGAGCGTGTCGAAAACGTATGCGGGCGCTGGCACCGACGGATCGGCGGAATGCTGGATTTCGAGCCGGTTAAGCCGCTGCGGGCTGAGCAAGGCGTTGAGCGTCTGCATCGCCCCCAGTTCGGTGGCGGCGAGGGGGTCGAACACCGGGCCGCCTGCGGTCGGAATGATCTCGATGTCGGTCTGCCGATCGCTGTTACCTCCGAAGCCTCCCGAAAGCAGCGGCATGAGCTGCGGCGGAACGGTCAGGTTGGCCGGACTGAGGGTATCGAGCATCGCGTAGAGCGTCGCTTGCTGAACCTGACCGGGGACGGCGCGGGCGTCGAACGGCTCGCGGTTCAACGCATAGGGGAAATCCACCCCGCCGAGCGACTTGGCCGCGGCCTCCACCTGGTAGCGATGGAGCAGCCAGATCGGCACGAACGCGCGCCGCAGGTTGGCGAGCGATTCGCCGCCGGGAATGGCCGGCCGGCCGAAGCGCTGCAGAGCGACGCGCCGGACTTCCATCATCCGCCCGAGCTCGGCGACGGGATCGGCGCTGTCATCCCACAACGCGCCTTCGGGATTGCCGGAGCTGACTGGCCGCGCATCCTGGTCGGCGACGAAGCGCAGGCCCTGCGCTCGCGCTTCGGCGAGGATCGGCTGCGCTTCCGCATCGGTCCGCGCGCCGTAGAGCCACTTTATCACCCACTTATCCCACGGGCCGATGCCGGTGCCGTAGGCATCGCGCAGTGAGGGAATGCCGCCTTCGAGCGTCACCCGCGGCGCGGGATAATCCATGACCGAATATCGGCCTTGCGTGCTCGCCGCCATGTTGTGCTGGAGCCCGATCGCATGCCCGACCTCGTGCGCGCCGAGCTGCCGGATCCGCGCGAGCATCGCCGTGACCGGATCGTTGGGATCGCCGGTGCCGGTCAGCCCCGCACCGACAAGCGCCTGGAAGATCATAAGATCCTGCCGCGCGCGGAGCGAGCCGAGGATCACCGAGCCCTTGACGATCTCGCCGGTGCGCGGATCGTCGAGCGGTTGCCCGTAGGACCAGCCGCGCGTCGCGCGATTGACCCAATTGACCACGTTATAGCGAGCGTCGAGAGAGTCGACGCCCTCCGGCAGGATCTCCGCCCGGAAGGCGTTCTCGAAGCCCGCCGCGTCGAACGCCTGGTTCCACCAGCTGACGCCCTCGCGAAGAGCGCTGCGCATCGGCTCCGGCGCGGCGCGGTCGATGTAGAAGACGATCGGGGTCTTCACCGGCGATCGGGCGGCCGTCGGGTCGGTCTTCTCGAGGCGGAAGCGGTTCGCGACATCGCTGACCAGCGCCGAACCAAGCGGCGCCGAGAAATCGACCTGCTGGCGCCCGATCGCATAGCCGAACGGATCGTGACGAGGCACGTAACCGGCCTCCGGCAGCGCGATCAGCGAGTGACGTTCGATCAGCGTAATCGTCTCGCGATCCGGAATGATGTTGCCGACCTCCGCGCTTGGCTTGTCCGAGCGAAACGTCAGCGTTGCCGCGAGTTCGGCATTCTTCGGGAACAGCTTGACGAAGGTGGGATCGGCGGCGCTCAATTCCGGCACGAAGCGGAATTCGCCGCCGCCTCCGTCCTTCAGGGCCTGGGGAATCCCGAGGTCGTCGCGCGCCAGGAACGGTGCGAGATCCACAGTGAAGGAGCCGTCGGGCCTGGTATCGACAACATCGCCCATCCAGAGGGTCGAGGTTGCGAATGAGCGCCGGACACCCGCCTGCTCGTCGGCGGTGCCGTTCGCCGCGACAAACTTCGGGTTCTCGATTTCCGCCGCGACCTTCTTGCCGATCCGCCGGAAGACGAGGATGCGCGTGCCGGACGAGGCGCCGCGGTCGAACCCCAACGCCGCCGAACCGAGGCCATTCTCGATCTGCGTCAGGTAAATGTAGCGGGCGGCAACGCCGTCCTCGGCGGGTTTGGGGAAGGTCGCGATGATCTTGCCGGTTTTCACGTCCGGCTTGATGTCGAGGAGCTCTGGTTCCGCGACCGGCGCCGCCTTGGGCGCGGGCACGGCGGCGTGGACCGGAACGGCGACGGACGCCGCGAGCGCGGCTAGCAGAAAACGCGAGGCTGACTTCATGGGCCGACGCTAGAGGCGAGCCCGGAGACTGTCCACGCGGTTGCAGGGACGCCGCAGCGGCGGCATGGATCGCAGAATGCCCGTCCGGTCGCTCTTCGTCACGCAACTCTACGAGGCCGAGCTCGGCAATGACAACCTGCTGGGCGAACTCGCGCACTCCATCCGCGCGCTGGCGGATGGCGATGCCGCCGGCCGCGACTGGTCCCGAGCCCATCGCTATGCCGGCTATACGAGCTACGCGTCCTTGAACGATCTGCCGCGCCGCGATCCGGCATTCGCTGAGCTGGCGAAAGTGCTTAAGCGGCACGCGGCCGACCTCGCGCGCGACCTCGGCTGGGAGGCGAAACCGAAGCTCGACAGCCTATGGGTCAATCTCCTGCGCGGCTCGGGCCACCACAGCGGACACATCCACCCGCACAGCATCCTCTCGGGAACGCTTTACATCGAAGTCCCGAAAGGCTCGGGCGCGATCCGCTTCGAGGACCCGCGCCTGCCGCTGATGATGGCCGCACCTCCGCGCGGCGATACTTTCGTGACCGTCGAGCCGAAGCCGGGGCTGCTGTTGCTGTGGGAAAGCTGGCTACGTCACGAAGTGCTGCCCGGCACCGGCGGGGCCGAGCGCCTGAGCATTTCGTTCAATTTCGCCTGATCTCAGGCGCGCAAAGCGGCGGGAAGCGCGGCCGCATATCGCCGCACGTCCTCGATCTTGCCGGTGCTGACCCGCGACCACTCCTTCCACTTCCCGTAGGCGCCGCGGATGATGATTCCCCGGTCCGCCATCCGCGACTTGAGCGCGTCGGCATCCGGCACGCGGACGAACACGAAATTGGCCTGCGACGGGAGCGTCTCGAGCCTGAGACCGCGCGTCGCGTCGAGGATCATCCCGCGCGCCTCGAGGATGCGGTTCTTCGAAAAGGTCATGAACGCGGTGTCGTCGAGCGACGCGATCGCGGCCGCAAGCGCGCTCGTGCTGAGGTCGATCGTCATGATGTTGCTGCCGATCCGCGCGGCATTCTCCGGGGTCGAGAGCGTGTAGCCGATGCGCAGGCCAGCGAGCCCGTAGATCTTGGAAAAGGTGCGGCTGACGATCACGTTGCGGGCAGTCTTCACGAGGTCGACGATCGAGTTTTCGGCCGGACGGTCGGTCAGCTCGTTATAGGCCTCGTCGACCAGCAGCGCGGTTCCCGCGGGCAGGCGCTGCGACAGTCGGCGAAGCGCGTCGGAGTCGACCAGCATGGCCGTCGGGTTGTTGGGGTTGCACAGCCAAACCATCGACGCGGCGTTCGCGGCGGCCGCCGCGGCCATTGCGTCGAGGTCCACGCCCATGTCCGCCTTCAAGGGAACGCGAATGAGCCGCGCACCGTGCCGCTCCGCGACCGCCAGCGGATCGGCGAAGAACAGCTCCGGGCAGACGATCGGCCCGCGCCGGCTCCACTCCAGAGCGGCGGCGCTTAAAACCTCGGTTGAGCCATTGCCGACGACGACATGATTGGCGGACAGGCCGAAGCGCTCGCCGATCATCGCACGCAACCGATCGGTCGCGTCGTCCGCGTAGTAGCAGCCCTTGGACGCCGCCTCCGCCATCGCCTGGATGGCCCGGGGCGACGGTCCGTAAGGGTTCTCGTTGTAGGTGAGCCACGCGACCCCGGTTTTCGGGCCGAACACGGGCGTTTGCGGTATCGCTTCCGCAAGCGCCGGAGCCCCGCCCAGAGCCAATGCGGTTCCGGCCGAAGCTGCTCCGAGCAGCGACCGTCTTGAAAGCGCGATCGTCATTGCATTCCCCCTGCATGACCAGCCGTGGACACCCGTCTACGCGCCTGTGAAGCATGCCGCCAGACCGCGGCTTGGCATCCAGGGCCGCCAGCGGCTAAAGGCCTCCCCATTCCGTCATTGCGAGTGACAGCGAAGCAATCCATTGGCTGGATCGCTGCGTCGCTCCGTTCTTCGCGATGACGATATTTCTGGAGATTCCATGGGCTTCCGCTGCGGCATCGTCGGCCTGCCGAACGTCGGCAAATCGACGCTTTTCAATGCCTTGACCGAAACCGCCGCGGCGCAGGCGGCGAACTATCCGTTCTGCACGATCGAGCCCAACGTCGGCCGCGTCGCCGTGCCTGATGAACGCCTCGACAAGATCGCCGAGATCGCCAAGTCGGCGCAGGAGATCGAGACCCAGATCGAATTCGTCGACATTGCCGGCCTGGTCCGCGGCGCGAGCCAGGGCGAAGGGCTCGGCAACCAGTTCCTCGCCAACATCCGCGAGGTCGACGCGATCGTTCACGTGCTGCGCTGCTTCGAAGGCGGCGACGTCACCCATGTCGAAGGCCGGGTCGACCCGATCGCCGATGCCGAGATGGTCGAGACCGAGCTGATGCTCGCCGACCTCGACAGCCTGGAGCGGCGCGTCCCCAACCTCGTCAAGAAGGCCCAGCAGGGCGACAAGGAGGCGAAGATCGAAGCCTCGGTGCTCGGCCAGGCGCTAGAGCTGCTGAAGTCGTCCAAGCCGGCGCGGCTGACCAAGCCGAAGGATCCTGAGGAAGCAAAGGCGCTGCAGCGCGCGCAATTGCTGACCGCCAAGCCAGTGCTGTACGTATGCAATGTCGATGAAAGCGAGGCCGCGACCGGCAATGCGCTGTCGCAGCGCGTGATTGAGCAGGCCGCGGCGGAAGGCGCGAAGGCGGTCGTCATCTCGGCCGCGATCGAGGCGGAAATCGCGACCCTTCCGGC
>Ga0207678_10006322_pt1 | contig 10518 bp, 6 predicted proteins | sample KBSC63metaG_FD_184319 | JGI IMG/M metagenome (GOLD analysis project Ga0207678, IMG submission 184319) | Corn rhizosphere microbial communities from Kellogg Biological Station, Michigan, USA - KBS C6-3 metaG (SPAdes) (version 2) | ecosystem: Host-associated > Plants > Roots > Rhizosphere > Soil ...
CTACTCCTGGGACGCGAACGCCTCCATGTCCAAGCTCCTCGGCCGGCACACGGTGAAGTTCGGCGCGTCCTACCGCCAGATCGGGGCGAAGAACTTCAATCCCAGCCAGTCCGCCGGGCGCTACTTCTTCGACGGCCAGTTCACGAGCGCGAACCCGCTGGATCCCGAGAACAGCGACCCCCATTCGCTGGCCGCGTTCCTGCTCGGATATCCCTCGGACGGTTTCATCACGGTGGCGAGACCCACCAACGCGTACATCAACTACTACGCGGGGTACGCCCAGGACGACCTGCGCATCAGCCCGGACCTGACCGTCAACCTCGGGCTGCGTTACGAGTTCGAGCAGGGCCTGCAGGAGAAGAACGACGAGCTGACCGTCGGCTTCGACCGCGATCGGGCGTGGCCGGTCCAGGTACCAGGCCTGTCCCTCAAGGGCGGGCTGATGTATGCGGGCGTGGACGGCTATCCCACGCACCAGAGCGATCCCTCCAAGACGAAGTTCGCGCCGCGCGCGGGCTTCGCCTGGTCGGTCAACCCGAAGACGGTGGTGCGCGGGGGGTACGGTCTCTTCTACGCGCCTCACCAGTATCCGGGCATCAGCGCCACCAGCCTGGGCACCCGCGGGTTCACCCAGAGGACCGACCTCGTGGCCAGCCAGGACGGCGGCCTGACGCCCAGCGCCAACATCGTCAACCCGTTCCCGAGCGGCCTGAGCCAACCGACGGGCAGCTCCACCGGCATCCTGACCGGCGCCGGGGGATCCGTGGACTTCGTCGACCAGTTCCGCAAGTCCGCGTACGTCCACCAGTATTCGGTGGACTTCCAGCGGGAGCTGGGCAACCGGCTGGTGGCCGGGATCGGCTACATCGGCGCCACCTCACGGCACCTCGGCCTGGGCGGCAACGACGACGAGAGCGTCAACATCAACCAGCTCGATCCGCGGTTCCAGTCCATGGGCTCGGCCTTGTTCGACCTCGTGCCGAACCCGATGTTCGGCAACCCGGTCTTCGGCGCCTTCGCGGACCAGCGGACCATCCCCCGCGGCCAGCTCTTGCGGCCCTACCCGCAGTTCGGCGACATCCTGGCCCACCAGGTGAGCGACGGCCGCGCCCAATACCATTCGCTCGTCCTGCGGCTGGAGCGGCCCATCGTGAACGGCTGGGGCGGCCGCATCAACTACACCTGGAGCAGCAACAAGAACAACATCTTTGGCGAGCTGAACCAGTTCAGCAACAACAGCACGAGCGTCGGCCGCATCCTCAACAGCTACGACGTCGACAACGAATACGCCCACTCGATCACGGAGCAGCCGCACCGGGTCAACTTCGCCCTGACCGGGGAGCTGCCCTTCGGCAAGGGCAAGAAGCATCTCTCCGAGCCGGGCATCGCCCGTACCCTCTTCGGCGGTTGGGCCGTCACCGGCGTCGGCTACTTCCAGACCGGCTTCCCGATCGCGGTCATCCAGAGCAGCAACACCACGGGCCTGTTCAGCCGCGTGCAGCGGCCGAACGTCACGGGCACCAGCCCCGCGACCGACGGCAGCACCGAGAGCCACTACGATCCGGAGTGCAGCTGCCTCAACAACTGGTTCAACTCCGCCGCCTGGACGACGGCGACCCCGTTCACCTTCGGCAACTCGCCGCGCACGGATACGGGCATGCGCACGCCGTTCAAGACCCAGACCGACGTGGCCTTCCAGAAGACGGAGCCGATCGGCGGAGGCTCGCTGATGATCCGGGCCGAGATCATCAACATCTTCAACAACACGCAGTTCAACGGGCCGAACATGACGTTCGGCTCCTCGAGCTTCGGCCGCATCTCGTCCACGCGCGGGTTCCCGCGGCTGTTGCAGATCATGGCGCGCTTCTCGTTCTAGACGTCGCACCGTGACGGACAGGGGCGGCCCTTCGGGGCCGCCCTTTTTTCGACGTAGGATCGGCCCGGTGTCGCGCCCCCTTTCGGTTCTCCTCGTCCTCCTCGCGCCCGGGCTCTTCGCGTCCTGCTCCCGGCCCCGGCCCGCCCTCCGCAACGTGGTCCTCATCAGCATCGACACGCTGCGCGCGGACCACGTGAGCGCCTACGGCTTCCCGCGAAAGACGACGCCGAACATCGACGCCGTGGCCCGGGACGGGGTCCTGTTCAAGAACGTGCGCACTCCCGTGCCCATGACCTTGCCCGCCCACGTCTCCATGCTCACGGGCACGCTGCCCCCGACTCATGGTCTGCGCGACAACCTGCTCAGCCGGCTGCCGGAGGGAACCCAGACTCTCGCGTCACGACTCAAGGCGAGAGGGTTCGTGACCGGCGCCGTGGTCAGTACCTTCGTGCTCGACCGCCGCTTCGGCACGAGCCAGGGCTTCGACAGCTACGACGACCGCTTCGACGCCGTGCACAAGATCGGCGACCTCAGCGAGCGCAAGGGGGACGAAGCCGCCCGCCACGCGACGGAGTGGCTCGATCAGCACAAGGACCGGCCGTTCTTCCTCTTCCTCCATCTCTACGACCCCCACGACCCCTATGAGCCGCCGGAGCCGTTCGCGTCGCAGTGGAAGGGTGATCCGTACGCCGGGGAGGTGGCCTTTGCGGACCATTGCGTCGGACAGGTGACGGCGAAGCTCCACCAGCTCGGCCTCGACGACTCGACCCTCCTCGTCATCACCGGGGACCACGGGGAGATGCTCGGCGAGCACGGGGAGCAAAACCACGGCTTCTTCATTTATGAGGGCGCGCTGCGGGTGCCGCTGGTCCTGCGCGTGCCCGGGGCGCAAGGGGCTCCGCGGCAGCTCGATCTTCCCGTGAGTCTCATCGACATCGTGCCCACCGTCCTCTCCCTGGCGGGAGCCGAGGTCCCGAAGGAAGTCCAGGGTGTAGACCTCTCACCGTGGATCGCCGGACAGGGCGCGGGCGGGGGAGCGCGATCGCTTTACGCGGAGACGGTGACCCCGACCCGCTACTACGGCGCCAGCTCCCTGCTCGCGATCATCGCCGACGGCTGGAAGTACATCGAAACGACGCGCCCCGAGCTCTACGACCTGCGCAACGATCCCGCGGAAGCGGTGAACCTCGTCGCGAAGGAGCCCGCCAGGGCGGATGCGCTCGGCCGCACGCTCGCCGCGGTCCTGGCCGCGGCCGGCCGCGCTCCCGGCCCGGCCCCGCAGTCGGCGGCTCTCGACGAGGAAGCCCGCCAGCGCCTGGCTGCCCTCGGCTACCTCGGCCGCGGCGGCGACACCTCGTCCCAGGGCTTCGACCGGAGCAAGGAGGACCCGAAGGACCTGATCGGATTCTTCCGGCAGGACCAGCGGCTCAACAAGCTGGTCGAAGAGAAGAAATACGCGGAGGCCCGGGCCCTCTGCGACGACATGCTCCGACAGCGGCCGGGATTCGCGGACTGCCACCTGCAGATGTCCAAGATCGCCGCCGCCGAGGGCAACCTGGACGCGGCCCGCACGGCGGCGGCCAAGGCGGTCGCGGTCGGGCCGAAGAACGCACGGGCCCATCTGCAACTGGCGGCTCTGCTCCGCGAGCGGGGCGACCTCGACGGGGCCATCGCGCACTTTCGTGAGGCCCTCGCCCTCGATCCCAGCGCGCCCGACACGCGCACGTGGCTGGGCCGTGCGCTCGCGGAGAAGGGACAACTGGACGAGGCCGCACGCCTGCTCGGGCCCGGCGCGGTCGGAGCGCCGGAGAGCGCGCTGGCCGCGACCCAGCTCGGCTACGTTCTGGCCAAGCAGGGAAAGCGGGCGGAGGCCATCGCCAGCTACCGCCGCGCCCTCGCCCTCGACCCCGGCTCGGCGGAGGCGCATGCCTATCTCGGCTCCGCCCTAGCCTCCGAGGGTCAGTGGGACGAAGCCATCACGCACTTCGAGATCGCGCTGAAGGTCCGGCCGGAGAACGCGGAGCTCCACGACTGGCTGGGCATGGCGCTGCGCGAGAAGGGCCGGACGGAAGAGGCCCTCGCGCACTTCCGCGAGGCGGTGAGGCTCGGGCCCGGCCTGGCCATGGCGCACTTCAACCTGGGACGCGCGCTCAAGCAGCAGGGGAAGCTCGACGAGGCCGTGCCCCACTACCGGCGGGCCATCGCCCTCGACCCGCGCCTCGCCGCCGCCCACAACGCCCTGGGCAGCGCGCTGGGGTCACAAGGCCAGGTGCGCGAGGCCATCCGGGAGTTCCGCGAGACGCTCCGCCTGCAGCCGGACAACGAGGAGGCCCACAACAACCTCGGCCTTGCCCTGCGCATGACGGGGGAGCGCGACCAGGCGCTCGCGGAGTTCACGGCCGCGCTCGCGCGCAAGCCCGACTGGCCGGGCCCCATGAGCGAGATCGCGTGGATCCTCGCCACGCACCCCGATCCCGCCCGCCGCGACCCGGCCAAGGCCGTTGGGCTCGCGGAGCGCGCCGCTGACCTGACCGGGCGGCGTCAACCCGTGATCCTGGATACGCTGGCCGCCGCCTACGCGGCCTCCGGTGATTTCGAGCGCGCGGCCGCCACGGCGCAGGAGGCGGCCTCCCTCGCCGCGGCGGCCGGTGCGACGGCCCTGTCCAGCGACATCGAGGGACGGCTCGCGCTGTACCGGCAGAAGAAACCGTATCGCGAGACGCGCGGCGCCGCCGCCGGCCGCCCCTAGTAGCCGCGGGCCTCCTTCAGCTCGGGCAGTGCGGGGTCGGCGCTTCGCCAGTTGGCGAGGAAGCGGCGATAGTGCCCGCGGGCGGACTCGCGATCGCCGCGCGCCGCTGCCGCCCGCGCCAGGCCGAGGACGGCGGGGGACCGGTTGGGCGCGCGCTCGAGGGCCTGCGCGAACGCCGCCGCCGCGTCCTGCGGCCGGCCCAGCTCGAGGAGGATCTCTCCGCGCAGCTCGGAGGCCGGCTTGAGGGGCCGCGGCAGGCCGAGGGGGGGCGGAAGCTGCCCCTCCAGGACGACGGCTTCCTGCATCCGCGTCAGCGCCTCGTCGCCGCGCCCGCCGGCCACGGCCAGCAGCGCGGCCAGCTCCTTCTCCATCACGGCCACGTCGAGCGCGCGGCTCCCCCCTGGGGCTCCCGGTCCCGCGCGCCGGGCCAGCTCCGCCCGCGCCATCTCGGCCATCCGGGAGTCCCCGCGCCGCGCCGCGCTCACCCCGATCGCGAACAGCTCGCTGGTGGTGTCGAAGCTCGTCGCCGTCGCGAGATCCTGGTAGGAGCGGGTCTCGACGACGTACCGGGCGCGCATGTCGGACAGCAGTGCCTTCAGCCGCGGGGCACCGGTGGCCTCCACCGCGGGCCGGATGAGGTCGAGGGTCTCTCGCGCCTTCTGGAAGCGGCCCTGCTGCAGCGACTCGTAAAGCAGCCAGGAGAGGCTGTGGTAGTCGCGCATGCCGATGGGCAGGGCCTTGCGCTTCACCCAGGCGTCCGACGCGCGGAAGGACGCTTCGTCGGAAGCGGCGGCGTCGTCCCACAGGCCGAGCTGGAGAAAGATGTGAGCCGGCATGTGCAGGGCGTGGCTCGACTGCGGCGCGACCCTGGCGTAGCGGCGCGCGGCGGGGAGCGCGAGCCGGGCGTGCTCGGGGTCGTCGTAGTCGTGGATCAGGTAGTGGAGCGCGCCCGGATGATCCGGGTCGCGGGCGAGCACGCGCTGCAGGATGGCCGCCACCTGGCTTTGCGTCGCGCTGCCCACGAGCGCGTGCGCGTGAGCGTCGTCGTCACCGTCGTTGAAGAGCGCCGGGCTGCGAGCGGCCGTGCCCATCAGGGCGAGGGCGTGGAAGGTCGCGGCCTCGAGATCGTCCGGATACGCGGCGGCGAGCTTTCCCATTGCTTCCGCGTAGGCGCGATCGCGCGCGTCGCGGTCTCCGTTCCCGAACAGGATCTCGACCGCGCGCAGGTAGTCCTTCTCGCGGTCCGTGGGCGCCTTCGCGAGACGTGCCTCGGACGTCGGTCCCAGCCGGAGCAGGCTCTCGCGCGCGGTGTCGGCGTCCTGGTTCCGCCAGAGGGTCTGGTTGCAGGCCATCACCTCGCCCCAATACGCCATGGCAAACCCGCGATCGATACGCTGGGCGTCGCGAAAAGCCTCGACCGCGTCTTCGTACTCGAAGTTGTGGAGGGCGGTCACGCCGCGCAGGAAGGACGGCTGGGCGGCGGGGGAGCCGGACGTGGGAAACCGGAGCGGAGTCAACGCGAGGAGCGCGAGGAGCGCGAACCGGCCCACGGCGGCGATGCTAGCATGCGGCTCGTGAGCTCACCGCCCACGCGACGGGCCTTCCTCCAAGCCTCCGCCGCCGCCGCGGTCGCGACGTGGATCGGTCGCACCGCAAACGCCGGGGCGGCGCCGCCGCTGGGCACCGTCCCCTTCGCCGACGAAGGAGCCTTCCCGGTGGACGAGACCGTCGGTGCCGGTCTCGGCCGGCGCCGGGCGCTGGACCTGTCCACTCTCACGCCGGACGCGCTCGCGGTTCCGCAGGACCGGTTCTTCATCCGCACCGGTTGCCCGGATCCGCTCCCCTCCACCAGCGAGTGGAAGATCCGCGTGCGCGGGCTGGTCGAGGGGCCGGCCGACCTGTATGTGGCGGCCTTGCGGCAAGAGGCGGACGACCGGGGCCTTCACCTCCTGGAATGTGCGGGGAACTCGCGGGCGGCGCACTTCGGATTCCTGAGCGTCGCCCGCTGGACCGGCGTTCCGCTCGACCGTGTCCTCGGCCGGCTCCGTCTTCCGCCGCGGGCCACCCGAGTGCGCGTGTCGGGCTTCGACCAGCACTCGGTCCTCGACCCGGGGTCGGTCCCCGGCGCGAGCTGGGTCTTCGGCCTCGATCAGATCCGCGACGCGGGCGCTTTCCTGGCCACGGGCATGAACGGCGGTCCCCTGAGCCCGGACCACGGCCATCCGGTGCGTCTCGTCGTGCCCGGCTGGTACGGCTGCACCGCGATCAAGTGGGTGGACGAGATCGCCCTCGTCGACGCCGTGGCGCGCGCCACCGATCAGATGCTCGAGTACGCCGTCCGAACCCATCAAGATCTCGCGCATCCGACTCTGCTGGCCCGGGATTTCCAGCCCGCCAGCATCGATCCGGCGGCGGCCGCGGTGCGGGTCGAGATGTTCGGAGCCGGTGGCGGCAAGGTGTCCTACAGAATCGTCGGACTCGCCTGGGGCGGGCGCACTCCGCCGCGCGCCCTTGGCATCCGCTTCCGTCCCGACGCGCCGTTCGCGCCCGTGGAGCAGGTCGGGAGCGGGGAGGCCGGGGCCTGGACGTTCTGGACCCACACCTTCCGCCCGCACGCACCCGGCCGCTATCGCATCGAGCTGGCCGTCCGGGACCCGGGCGTGCGCACGCGACGGCTCGACCGGGGCTACTACGCGCGCGAGGTCCAGATCGCGAGAGTCTGAGCCGTGCGGTTGACGCACCTCCCGCGCGCTCACTATGATCGGGCGTTCTGCGATCGAGAGGCTGATCCCAAGTGAAAATCCACGAGTACCAGGGCAAGCAGCTCCTTGCCGCGCACGGCGTGCCCGTGCCGCAGGGGAAGGTGGCCTACAGCGTCGACGAGGCGGTCAAGGCGGCCAAGGAATTGGGCTTGCCCGTCGTCGTCAAGGCCCAGATCCACGCCGGGGGGCGCGGCAAGGCGGGCGGGGTGAAGCTCGCCCGTACGGCCGACGAGGTCGAGACCATCGCCAAGGCGATGCTCGGCTCGACCCTCCATACGCACCAGACGGGCCCCGAGGGCCGCGTCGTGCGCCGCCTGCTCATCGAGCAGGGGATGGACCTCGAAGGCTCGAAGGAGATGTACCTCGCCATCGTGGTCGACCGGGCGACGGCGTCGCCGGTGTTCATGGCCTCGTCCCAGGGGGGCATGGACATCGAAGAGGTCGCGGCCAAGAACCCGAAGGCCATTGCCAAGGAGGCCATCGACCCCGCGGTGGGCTTCCAGGCCTTCCAGGCCCGCAAGATCGCCTTCGGCCTCGAGCTGCCGCCGGCCACCCTCGCCAAGGCCGTGCCGTTCATGCAGTCGCTGTACAAGGCGTTCGAGGGCGTCGATGCGTCGCTGCTCGAGATCAATCCCTTCCTGATGACCAAAGACGGGACCCTGTACGCGCTGGACGCCAAGATCACGTTCGACGACAACGCGCTCTACCGCCATCCCGAGCTCAAGGAGCTGCGCGACCTCGACGAAGAGGACCCGCTGGAGGTCGAGGCCTCCAAGTTCGGCCTCAACTACATCAAGCTCGAGGGCGGCACCGTCGGCTGCATGGTCAACGGGGCCGGCCTGGCCATGGCCACCATGGACATCATCAAGCTGGCCGGGGGCGCCCCCGCCAACTTCCTGGACGTGGGCGGAGGCGCGAACGCGGAGCAGATCCGCAACGCGTTCCGCATCCTGATGATGGACAAGGACGTGCGCGCGGTCTTCATCAACATCTTCGGCGGCATCCTGCGCTGCGACGTGCTCGCGGAAGGCGTGATCGCGGCCGTGCGCGACCTCAACGTGCAGGTGCCGGTCGTGATCCGCATGAAGGGGAACAACGAGGAGAGGGGCAAGGAGATGCTGAGGCAGTCGGGCCTCAACTTCACGACCGCGGACAACATGACGGAAGCGGCCAAGAAGGTGGTAGCGGCGGCGGCGGGAGGCGCGAAGTGAGCGTACTCGTCGGCAAGAGCTCGCGCGTGCTCGTGCAGGGCATGGGCAAACACGGGACGTTCCATGCGATGGGCTGCCGTGACTACGGCACGAAGGTCGTGGGTGGCGTCACCCCGGGCAAGGGCGGGGCGAAGATCGAAGGCTTCCCGATCTTCGACAGCGTGGCCCAGGCCGTCGAGCGCACGGGCGCGAACGTGTCGATGATCTTCGTGCCGCCTCCGGGCGCGGCGGACGCGATCATGGAGGCGGCGGACGCGGGGATCCCGCTCATCGTCTGCATCACCGAAGGCGTGCCCACGCTGGACATGGTGCGCGTGGCCGAGTTCCTGAAGGACCGCGAGACGCGCCTCATCGGCCCCAACTGTCCCGGCATCATCTCGCCGGGCGAGAAGTGCAAGGTCGGGATCATGCCCGGCCACATCCACAAGGGCGGCAACGTCGGCGTCGTCTCGCGCAGCGGGACGTTGACGTACGAGGCGGTCGCGCAGCTCACCGCGCTGGGGATCGGCCAGTCCACGTGCATCGGGATCGGCGGCGACCCCATCATCGGCACGAACCACACGGATGCGCTCGAGCTCTTCAACAAGGACAAGGGCACGAAGGCCATCGTGATGATCGGCGAGATCGGCGGCAACGCGGAGGAAGAAGCGGCCGCCTACGTGAAGAAACACGTGAAGAAGCCGGTGGTCGGCTTCATCGCGGGGCAGACGGCGCCCCCCGGCCGCCGCATGGGCCACGCGGGCGCCATCATCGCCGGCGGCAAGGGCACGGCGGCGGAGAAGATGAAGGCCATGAAGGCCGCGGGCATCCACGTCGTGAAGTCACCGGCGGACCTCGGCGCCGCCGTGGCGAAGCTATTGAAAGTCAAGGGACACTGAATTGATCGAACGAACTTTCTCCATCATCAAGCCGGACGCCGTGAAGGCGGGGAGCGCCGGGGGCATCCTCGGGCGCATCGAGAAGGACGGGTTTCGCATCGTCGCGCTCCGCTTGCGCCATCTGACGCGCGCGGAGGCCGAGGGCTTCTACCACGTGCACCGGGCGCGGCCGTTCTTCGGCAGCCTCACCGAGTTCATGTCCGGCGGGCCCTGCATCACGATGGTGCTCGAGCGCGAGGGGGCCATCGCCCGCCTGCGCGAGCTGATGGGCGCGACCGACCCGGCCAAGGCCGCGCCAGGTACCATCCGCAAGGAGCTCGCGGCCTCGATCGAGGCAAACATCATCCACGGGTCGGACTCGCTCCAGTCGGCCGCCTTCGAGATCCCCTACTTCTTCCCGGCCCTGGAGATCCATGGCCGCTGACGGCCCGAGCGCGGCGCGCCCGGCCTCCGGTCGCGGGCCCGGCCGCGCCGCTCGCACCGCGCTGATCGTCGCGCTCGCGCTGGTGATGCTCGGGCCGATCGGCGCGGCGGCCCAGGGGAAGAAGGTCAAGATCGGCGTGCTCAAGCTGAGCTCGTCGGCGCCGATCTTCCTCGGCGTGGAGCGCGGGACCTTCCGCGAGTTCGGGATCGAGCCCGAGCTCGTCTACTTCCAGGCCGCCCAGCCGGTGGCCGTCGCGATCGCGGCGGGCGAGATCGAGGTCGGCGCGACGGGCCTCACCGCCGGCCTCTACAACGTCGTGGCGGGGGGCGAGAAGATCTGGGTGGTGGCGGACAAGGGGCGCGAGTGGCCGGGGTACCCGCTGACCGCCCTCGTGGTCCAGAAGGACGGCCCGGTCCGCTCGGTCCGCGACCTCAAGGGCCGGAAGGTCGGGATCACCCAGCTCGGGTCGACGTTCCACTACATGCTGGGGAACCTCCTCGAGCAGGAGGGACTCACGCTGGCCGACGTGGAGCCCGCGCCGCTCCGCACGCTGGGCGCGATGGCCGAGGCGCTCCAGGCCCGGCGCGTCGACGCCATCCTCATCCCGCAGCCCTTCGC
>Ga0207678_10006329_pt1 | contig 10512 bp, 6 predicted proteins | sample KBSC63metaG_FD_184319 | JGI IMG/M metagenome (GOLD analysis project Ga0207678, IMG submission 184319) | Corn rhizosphere microbial communities from Kellogg Biological Station, Michigan, USA - KBS C6-3 metaG (SPAdes) (version 2) | ecosystem: Host-associated > Plants > Roots > Rhizosphere > Soil ...
CAAACAGTCTCGCCGCAGAGGTCGAATTTGCTCACGCTCAAGAAAGTCCAGATCCTCGGCTTCAAATCCTTCTGCGACCGCACCGAGGTCCAGCTCTCCGGCGAAGGCATCGCCGCCATCGTCGGCCCCAATGGCTGTGGCAAATCCAACATCTCCGACGCCATCACCTGGGTCCTCGGGGAGCAGTCCGCCAAGAGCCTCCGCGGCATCAAGATGGAAGACGTGATCTTCGCCGGCACACGCGATCGCAAGCCCACCGGCATGGCCGAAGTCTCGCTCACCCTCGTCGATCCCGAGGTCTACGACGGAGCCAGCCTCCTCCCCGAAGTGCCGGAAATCGTCATCGACGAAGCCACCCCAACCGACTGGGACGAGACCACCCTCCGCCAGCAGCACGCCGAAGAAACGGAAGACGCGGTAGCCGAAGCCCAGCCCGGCACCCTCATCGAAGGCGAGGCCAAAGGTCCGCACATTGTCCCCGCTCCGACCGAAGCCGACGCAGCAGCCGAACTAGCCAACCCTAATAATGTCGTCCTGAAGATCCGCCGCCGCAAGTTCGGGCGCGCCCCGGTCCGCGCCGGCGAGCTTACGATCACCCGCCGCCTCTTCCGCTCGGGCGACTCGGAGTATCTTCTCAACGGAAAGATCTGCCGCCTTCGCGACATTCAGGATATCTTCATGGGCACCGGCCTCGGCGGCGAGTCCTACGCCATCATCGGCCAGGAGCGTATCGGCCAGCTCCTCAGCTCCAAGCCCCTCGATCGCCGCGCCATCCTCGAAGAAGCCGCAGGCATCACCCGCTTCAAGACGAAGAAGCGCCTCGCCGAACTCCGCCTCGAATCCGCCCGTCAGAACCTCTCCCGCGTCAACGACATCTTCGAAGAAGTCACTCGCCAGATGAACACGCTCAAGCGCCAGGCCTCCAAGGCCGAGCGTTACGGCGCACTCCGCGACGAGCTCCGCACCCGCCTCCGCGTCGTCCTTGCCAGCCGCATGTCCCAGCTCGACACCGAGCAGACCGCCACCATGGAAAAGATCACCCTCCTCGCCACCCAGATCGACGCGCAAGCCGCAACGGTCGAAACCATGGACGCCGAGCACACCGAAGGCATCCGCAACGGCTACACCCTCGACCAGCGGATACGCGAAGCCGGAACCCAGGCCAACCAATCCGCCGTCGAACTCGAGCGCATCGCCGCTCGCACCGCCGCCAACGCCGACCGCATCGCCGAACTCACCACTCGCCTCGCCACCGGCGCTGACGACCTCGCCCAGGCACGCGAGCAGCTAGCCAGCCTCTCTGGAGAACTCGAACAGCACCGCAGCTTCCTCGAAAACGCCACCGCCGAATCCACCGGCTCCCGCGAAGCCGCCCAGAGCCAGCAGGCGCGGGCGCAGGAAGCAGCACGAGCTGTAGCCGCAGCCGAGCAGCAGTCCGAGCAGAATCGTCGCGCCACCATGCAGCTCGTCCAGCGCATCGGCCAGACCCGCAATGAAGAAGCGCAGGCCGCCGCCGCCCTCGCCAGTCTCGACCACGAAGCCGAGCGCCTCCTCTCCGAGTCCAGCATCGCCAAGCAGGAGCTCGAAACCCTAGGCCTGCAACGCGGCCAGGCCAAGCTCTCCTTCGAGTCCGTCACCGAGCGCCTCAAGCGCCTCGAAGCCGAGATCGCCGACCTCCGCCTCCAGATCGAAGCTCGCCGCACCGAAGAGTCCCAGTCCAAGCGCCGCGGCGACCAGCTACGCGGCGAAGTCGCCAGCCTCAACGGCCGCCGCAGCTCCCTCGAAGCCCTCATCCGCGAGCACAGCTACTCCACCGACACCGTCCGCAACATCTTCAAGACCGACACCTACAAGCAGAACACCAACGGCATGGCCGCTGTCGGCACCCTCGCCGACTTCCTCGAAGTCGACGGCAAGTACGAGAGCGTCGTCGACGAGTTCCTCCGCGACGAGCTGAACTACATCGTCGTCAAAAGCTGGGACGCCGCCGACGCCGGGATGCATCTCCTCCAGACCGACGTAGCCGGCCGTGCTACCTTCCTCGTCCACCCCAACGACGCCCAGGCCAACTTCGCCTTCGCCGAAGGCATGAAGAGCGCCGCTCAAACCAACACCGAAGGCATCGAAGGCGTCATCCCGTTGAAGGAGTGCGTCCGCGTCCTCGACGGCTTCGGCAAATCCCTCGAAGTCATCCTCCCCAAGCTCCGCGAAGGCTTCGTCGCGCCCGACTCCTACACGGCCCGCTCCCTTGCCCTCTCGAACCCCCACGCCTTCTTCCTAGCCCCCTCGGGCGAGACCTTCCACAACGTCACCGTCACCGGAGGCCGACCCCGCGCCCAGGGTCCTCTCGCGCTCAAACGCGAGCTGACTGAAGTCCAGAAGAGCGTAGAAAAAGCCGAGCAGGAACTAGCCCAGACCGACCTCAACACCGCCGCGCTCCAGCACCAGATCGCCGACCTCAACGCCGCCATCGAAGGCAAGACCCACGAGCGCCGCGAAGCCGAGCGCGAGTCCGCCAACTCCGGCGCGGCCCTCCGTCAAATGGAATCCGAAACCGCCCGCATCGAGCGCCGCCTCCAGGACTGGGCACTCACCACCGAGCGCAATCGTGACGCCCGCAGTCAAAAATCTGACCTCATCGCCCGCCGCCAGCAAGAGGCCACCGCCTTCGAGAACGAGCGCGCCACCCTCGAAGCCAGCCTCGGGGACCTCCAGAACCAGCTCGAAGAACTTCGCGCTCAACGCGAGCAACTCCAGCAATCGGCAGCCGCAGCAGCAGCCGACCTCGCTGGACTCGAAGAACGCCGCCGCAACGCACAGGCCAACTTCGAGCAGACCACCCGCCTCTACAACGGACAGAACCAGCGCATCCAGCAACTCGATCAGCAACTGGCCTCTGCCGGTGCAGAAAAGCTCCGCCGCGAAGAAGAGACCGCCGCCCTCGCCATCCAGCACACGGAGCTATCCGAACTCCGCGCCAACGCCGTAGCCGAAGGTGCACGCCTCACCGCCGAAGCCGCCGAGCTCCGCACCGCCATGGCCGACCTCGACGCCCGCCTCCGCACCCTCCGTCACGAAACCGAAGCCCTCCGCGAACAGCGCGCCGGCCTCACCGCCCGCGCCGCCAAGCTCGCCTCCGACATCGAGCACATCGAAGCCACCTGCCTCAACGACCTCGCCGTCGAAGCCATCACCCTCCGCGAAGACGCCACCATCGTCCGCATCGAAGGCGACCAGCTCCACACCGAGGAAGAAGAGTCCCGCGCCCTCAAGCAGCGCCTCGAAGCCATGGGCCCCGTCAATATGATGGCCCTCGAAGAGTACAACGAGACCACCCAGCGCCACAGCTTCCTCGAAACCCAGCGCAAGGATCTCCTCGACTCCATCGAAAACACCCAGGCCTCCATCAAGGAGATCGACGACGTCTCCCGCCTCAAGTTCGACGAGGCCTTCAAGGTCATCAACGAAAACTTCTCCGTTACCTTCTCCAAGCTCTTCGGCGGCGGCCAGGCCTTCATGAAGCTCACCGACGCCGAGAACTCCGCCGAGAGCGGCATCGACATCGTAGCCTCGCCCCCGGGCAAGAAGCTCCAGAACATCCTCCTCCTCTCCGGAGGAGAAAAGGCCCTCACCGCGCTATCTCTACTGGTCGGAATCTTCCAGTTCCAACCCGCCCCCTTCTGCATCCTCGACGAAGTCGACGCTCCGCTCGACGAGACCAACGTAGGCCGCTTCGCCAAGCTGATCGCCGACATGAGCGCCACCACCCAGTTCGTGGTGATCACCCACAGCAAGCGCACCATGGCCCAGGCCGACGTCATCTACGGAGTCACCATGCAGGAACCCGGCGTCTCCAAGATCGTCAGTGTCAACCTTAACCGCCGCGACTCAACCGACACCCGCCGCGCCGTCGCCTGACCCATTCACCCTTCCACTTTGCGCAGCTGGAGCGGACATTCATCTCGCTCCAGCTTTTTTTCTTTACCCACTCTGTGCCGCAATCAGCCACTTTTTGAGTAGTCTGGTCAGGGAGCGCATGACTCACCCTCCGCAAAAAGCATGCACCTGCCGCTCACCTTCGCCGCCCTCGCCACGCTCACGGGAGTGCTCGTCCTTCTTCGTTTCTTCTGGCCGCATCTCTCACAGCGCCTACAAATCTTCTTCATCGCCGGCGCCTGCATCATCCCACTGCTCTTCGGTCTCGCAATGGCCACTCGGTGGAGCACCTCCTCCCTTCGCGTGAATACCGCATGTTACTGGGCCTGCATCGCCAGCTATATCTTCTTCCTGGTTCTCTTCACCCGTCTGCGTCCCTACTGGCTGACCTCGATCATCGCCATTATCCTCATCCTGCCCATCCTCTCGAGCAGTTTTCTCCTGCCCCTCACAGGCCTCTTCGACACTCTCCCTGTCACCAAAGCGACTCTCGGCAACCACTTCATCAGCGAGCGTGTCCCCTGGGGCACACACGCACTCGAAACCGCCGGCACCGACCTCACCATCTACTCGGGTCCGCCCTGGGCATCCTTTATTCGCCGTCGCCGTCAGGCGGCTCGCTACTACAATAGCCAGTGCAACGCCTCGCAGGCATTCGCCGTCCTCCAACCCGACGGGAAGAGTGTCCTGATGGTCTGTCCCGCAGCTCCCGGACAGCCATCCGACACCGCTCGGCGTCTCGTCGTCAAACTCTACTGAACGCCACACATCACCGCGTCAAAGGAATACTGTCATCCAGATGAATGAAGCCCTCCTCAACACCGACCTCGGCACTCTCCCTCTTACCGCTCGCGGCAAGGTTCGCGACATCTACGCACTCAACGAGAAGGAACTCCTCTTCGTCGCCACCGACCGCATCTCCGCCTTCGACCACGTCCTCGGCAGCGGTATTCCGGACAAGGGCCGCATCCTCACCCAGCTCTCGCGCTTCTGGTTTGAATACCTAGCCGACGTCGTCCCCAACCACCTCCTCAGCGCCGACACACGCGACTACCCCGCGCAGCTCCAGCCCTACGCAGCCCAGCTCGAAGGCCGCAGCATGATCGTCAAGCGCGCCGAGATGTTCCCCGTCGAGTGCGTCGTCCGCGGCTATCTCTCCGGCTCCGGATGGAAGGACTACCTCCAGACCGGCGCCGTCTGCGGCATCCGACTCCCCGCAGGCCTTCGCGAGTCCGACCGCCTCCCCGAGCCGATCTTCACCCCTGCAGCCAAGAACACCGTCGGCCACGACGAAAACATCTCCTTTCAGAAGATGGTCGACACCATCGGACAAAAGCCGGCGGAGTCTCTGCGCGCCCTCACCCTGGCTATCTACGAAAAGGCTCGCAAACACGCAGCCGCCAAGGGCCTGATCCTCGCCGACACCAAGTTTGAGTTCGGTCTCCTGAACGGAAAGATCATCCTCGCCGACGAAGTCCTCACTCCCGACTCTTCCCGCTACTGGCCCGCCGCGACCTACAACCCCGGAGGCCCGCAACCCTCCTTCGACAAGCAGTACGTCCGCGACTACCTCGAATCCATCCACTGGAACAAACAGGCTCCCGCTCCCTCACTTCCCGATGAGGTCGTCACCCGGACTCGCGAAAAATATCTGGAAGCTTTCCACTTAATCACCGGCCGCACCAGCCTTGGCAACACAGACCCCGTATGAGCTTCTTCGACTGGTTCCTCATCGCTGTCCTCGCCTACTCGACCATCATGGCCTTCGTGCGCGGCATCCTGCTCGAACTCTTTGCGCTCGGCGGCCTGATCGCCGGTATCCTCCTGGCCTGCTGGAACTACGGCCACGTCGCGCTCCTCTTCGGACGCCTCATCAGCACCCCCGCCATCGCCCAGATCGTCGCCTTCGCCCTTATCCTCGCCAGCGTCATGATCCTCAGCGCTCTGCTCGGCAAAGCCCTTCATCACACTGCGGATGCGATCGGCCTCGGCTTCTTCGACCGCCTCCTGGGAGCCGTCTTCGGCTTCTTCCGTGGCTGTCTCCTCGGCGTCGCCATCCTGATCGCCATGGCCGCATTTGTCCCCCAATCTTCCTGGACGCAAAATTCTCGCCTCTCTCCCTATTTCCTTGCGGGGGTTCATGCGGTATCCTTCGTTGTACCTCACGACCTGCAGCAACTGATTTTGAATGGCGCAGCACAGCTCAAGCACAATGCACCCGATTGGATCAAACCACCCCAATAGGGTCACAATGAAGATGCAGCTCTACATAGACTGCAAGCGAGGAAAAACCTTGAAGCGCGAAATGGATGGTCTCATCACGCAGATGCACAGTGCCGGTATCCCCTACGCGGAGGCCGTTCGCCAATTCAAAAAACGCTACATCCTCGAAGTCCTTGCGCACCATAAGGGCAACCAGTGCAAGGCCGCCGAAGAACTCGGCATGCACCGCAACACTCTCAGCCGCACCCTCGCCGAGCTGGATATGAATACTCAGCAGATTCGCAATGGCATGCGTCGTCCGCCCAGCAGCGAGCGCCCGCGCATCCAAAGTATCGCCAGCGTCCGTTAGCTCTCGACTCCGTCTAACCAGCAGTAGATGAAGCTCCCCACCCAGCCGCGCGCCTCTGCAATCACCCGATGCACCGCCGCGCTCGCCATCGCCAGCCTGTCACTCACCACGCTGGCACAAGCGCCGCCCGCTCCGCCACCCCAAACCAACACCCAGACTGGCACACCATCCTCCGCTCCGGCCTCCATCACACAAAAAAACATCTCCGAAACCCTCAGCAAGCGTCAGCTCGACGATGCCGAGGACGCCTATCTCGCTGGGGCCCGCCTCCTCGACCGCAAAGACATCCCCGGCGCGGAGACGCAATTCGCCAAAGCGCTCAAGCTCAACTCAGGCAGTCACGACTACGCCATGGCCCTTGCCGTCGCCCACGAGCAGCACGTAACCGAACTCATCCGGCAAGCTGCAACCGCCCGCATCCTCGGGCAAAAAGAGAAAGCCGACACCCTCCTCGCCGAAGCTCGCCTCCTCGACCCGCACAACAGCATCGTCGCCCAGCACTTCGAATCCAGCGCTCCCCCAAAAGTCTTCCATCCCGAGATCGAACCCTGGATTCGCGAAGCCCCTTCTCTCGCCGGCCCTGTCACGCTCCTTCCTAACTCTGGCCCACAATCCTTCCACCTCCGTTCCGACACGCAGGATGTCATCCGCCGCGTCCTCACCGGGTATGGAATTCGCGCGGTCTTCGACGACTCCGTCCCGCACGATAATCTGCGCTTCGATCTTGAGGACGTCCCCTACCAGCGAGCCGTCCCGCTCCTGCTCCGCATGGCTCATCTCTTCGCCGTGCCGCTCGACTCCAGAAGCGTCCTCATCGCGCAGGACACGCCGGAAAATCGTCAGAATTTCGAGCGCCAGTTGCAGGAGACCATCTACATCCCTGGCATGACCCCTCAGCAGATGGACGAGTTCGGCAACCTCATCCGCCAGGTCTTCGACGTCAAGCAGCTCACCGTCGAAAAGAGCTCCGGCAATCTCCTCCTCCGCGCTCCCGAGCGCACGCTCACCGCAGTCAACCTCACGCTGGCCGACCTGATCGACGGCGGCAGCGAGGTCATGATCGACCTCCAGCTCTACGCCGTCGACAAGACCCGCCAAAGGAACATCGGCGTCCAGACCCCGCAGCAGATCGGAGTCTATAGCGTGGCCAGCGCCGCTCAGAATCTCGTCGCGCAGAACCAGACGCTCGTCGATCAGGCCATCGCGCAGGGCCTCGTCCCGGCAAATGCAAGCAACATCACCATCGCCCTGGCGCTCATCGCCTCCGGCCTCGTCCAAAGCAGTCTGCTCTCCAATACCCTGGGCTTCTTTGGCGGAGGCCTCACCCTCGCCGGCATCACAGAAGACCGTGGCGCAACCCTCAGCCTTGCGCTCAACTCCAGCGACACCCGCGCGCTCGACGACATTCAAGTCCGCATCGGCGACCGCGAGACCGCGACCTTCCGTTCCGGCACCCGCTACCCCATCACCACGTCCACCTACTCCAGCGGCATCGCAGGAGCCGCATCGGCGCTCGCAGGCATCAAGGTCAACGGCGTTCCGGCCTCCAGCCTGCTCTCGCAACTCGGAACCCAGGTCACCATCCCGCAGATTCAGTATGAAGATCTCGGCCTGACCTTGAAGGCAACGCCCAACGTACAGAAGTCCGGTCAAATCTCCATGCATCTCGATCTCAAGATCGAGTCGCTCACCGGTGGCTCCGCCAACAACATCCCCATCCTCAACAGCCGGCTCTTCGTCTCCGACATCACCGTCCCCGACGGCCAGACGGCCCTGCTCGTTAGCACCCTCACCCGTTCTGAATCGGCCGCCGTCAGCGGCCTTCCCGGTCTCGGCGAGCTACCCGGATTTCAGACCGCAACCGCCGACAAGGTGGCGGAAACCGACTCCACCGAACTCGTCCTCCTCGTCACCCCGCACGTCGTCCGTCGTCGCTCCAACATCGCCGCAGGCCCACGCATCGCCATCAATCTGCCTGAGCAACCAGATTGACCCCACCATCCACCGGCAGCCACACTGCAAACACAGTCCCGTGTAGGGACTCGCCTCGCCGCGTTCTCGTCAAAATCTTTCCGCCATGCTTCTCGACAATGCCTTTGCTCACCCAGAGCCCCAGCCCCGTCCCCGTCAGTTCCTTCGTCGTCTGGAACGGCTCGAACATGTGCGGCTGAATCATGGGTTCGATTCCCTCCCCCGTATCCGCCACCGTCAGCCGCAATCCCTTCCGCCCGGTGCGCCAGTCCGGTTGCGCGTGCAGCCGCACCAGCAACTTCCCGCCTGTACTCATCGCATCCAGAGCGTTCCGCACCAGATTATTGACCACCTGGCGAATCTCTCCCTCAAGACACACCACATGCGGCGCCGGCATCAGCTTCAGGTCGATCACTATGTCCCTCACCAGCATCCGCCCCGTATACAGTGCCATCACGGTATCGAGCAGCTCACCCATGTCCACCTCCACCGGCTTGCTATGTTGCCGATGAAACCGCAGCGTCTGCAGCGTAATCTCCGTCACCCGCGCCAGCTCGTCCTGCGCCAGCTTCGCATACTCCTGCACATCCTCCATCGCATCTGCCTGCCGTATCAGGTACAGCAGATTCGTAATCGACTCCAGCGGATTATTAATCTCATGCGCGATCGACGAAGCCAGTTGCCCCACCGCAGCCAGCTTCTCCGACCTTCTCAGAGCCTCATCCTGAAGCCGTGTCTGGGTCACATCGGTATTCACCGCCACCCCGCCCAGAATCTTTCCATTCAAAAAGATCGGCGCGGCCACACTCCGAATCCAGCGGTCGCCCGTCTTCACTGTCTCGGTAGAGGACTGACCCGCCAGCGCATGCTCCAGCGTCGCCAACTCCCGTGGAAACTCCTCTCCACTCATGTCTCTCGCCCGCCGGTTAGACCGCACCTCCGCACCCGGCGCTGCGATGTAGACCCCATGCGGCATACTTTCAATCACCGCATCCAGCTCCGCCGTCCTCTGCTCTGCCAGCTCATAGGCCAGGCGCACATCCTCATGCTGTTGCCGAATCTCCGTCACATCGCGAAACGTCACGACCACCCCCAACACATGCTCCTCGACCGTGACCGGCTGTGCCGAAAGATCCACAACGAAAGAGCTCCCGTCCTTACGAAACATCGTGTCCCTCATCTGCTGAATAGCCTTATTCATCTGCAACACTTTATAGATAGGACACTCCGAAAAGGGGAACCACCGCCCATCCGGATAGTGGTGATGGATCAGGTCATGGACGTTCTTGCCCAACAACTCCTCACCCTCAAATCCAAGCGTGCTCAGGGCCATGCGATTGACGAACGTGCATTTCCCCTCAAGATCGAGACCCCATATCCCCTCGCCGGCGGAATCCAGCAGAGCCTGCCACAGCCGCATCTGCTCCCGCCCAGCCGATATCAGCGGTGTTATCTGGCCGATTCCCATCTCCACCTTCGTCGCAAGTCCACGCCCTCTCTCAATTAGGATGCACGTTTCTCTTCAACGGGAGTCTGGTAGATCGCGCAAATTCATTCACATGCACTGCGTTGACCATACCTACCTTGACCGCTATACTTAGTTCTGTGAGAGCGGGAGTAGCTCAGTGGTAGAGTGCTTCCTTGCCAAGGAAGATGTCGCCGGTTCGACCCCGGTCTCCCGCTCCAAACGATCCCTGTCTGCTGTACACTTCACCTACAATTGATCAGGGCGGAACGTCGAAAGCCCCCGTGAGGCGCGGTACCCAAGTGGTAAGGGAGAGGTCTGCAAAACCTTTATGCGTCGGTTCGATCCCGACCCGCGCCTCCAAATTTCCCTTATAAAATCGACGGGTTGAACGATTACGGAGGTTTCGCCGGATTTCTTCTGCGTTTCTCTTTTGCCACATTTCGTGTCTTTTCGTCGAAAATATTGCGATTTATACTTAGTGCGCACCAATTACGGGGCGACAATTTTAAGCTTCCGAATTATGTAGTCGAGCATACGTCCGCGAACGAATAGGCAGCACACGCAT
>Ga0207678_10006330_pt1 | contig 10512 bp, 8 predicted proteins | sample KBSC63metaG_FD_184319 | JGI IMG/M metagenome (GOLD analysis project Ga0207678, IMG submission 184319) | Corn rhizosphere microbial communities from Kellogg Biological Station, Michigan, USA - KBS C6-3 metaG (SPAdes) (version 2) | ecosystem: Host-associated > Plants > Roots > Rhizosphere > Soil ...
TATTTTCATACTCAATAAAATGAAAAATGATTTTGGAATGGACAGGATCAAAAACATTTTGCCGACAGGCGGGACCGGAACTATTTCCAGTTATTACAAACAAGACAGCGGCTATATTTTTGTAAAAACCGGAACGCTGAATGGTGTGGTTGCTCTCAGCGGTTTTTTATATACAAAGAAAAACAAGCTGCTGATTTTTTCAGTTTTGGTAAATAACCACCGCGGTTCTGCAACCAGTATTCGAAAAGGAATTGAAAAATTCATCCAGGAACTGAGAGATAAATATTAATCGCCACTGTTTTTGTAGCTGATAGTAAACAACAATCTTAAAAAGAAGACTTAAAGAAAAGAAAAATCGTTCAAAAACATTTGTCAATCAGTATTAAAAATAATACCTTCGAGAAGCCAAACGAAACGACCTGAAAATTGAAATCAACTGAATTACATAGATTGGTAAAACGAAGCGGGTGGAAACTTCTGAGAGTAAGAGGAAGCCATTACATTTACGTGAAAAATGGCCGAACTTATCCGGTTCCTTATCATGGTTCCGATGAAGTGGGCAAGGGAATTGAAAAGACAATTAAAAAAGAAATGAATTTAAAATAATAAAAACGTGAAAACGATTAAAGTAATTATCGAAAGAAGCAAAGATGCTTTTTGGGCCTATTCTGAAAATACAATGGTTAATGGAGTTGGCGATACAATTGAAGAAGTGAAGCAATCAGTTTTAGAATGCATCGAAATACAAAAAGAGTTAGGCAATTTGAAGGCCAATGAAACTTATAATATTGTTTACAAATTTGATGCTGAAAGCCTTTTGAAGCACTATAAAGGAATATTTACAAATGCTGCATTTGAGCGATTGACGGGCATTAATCAATTGCAAATAAGCCACTATGCTACCGGATTGAAAAAGCCACGTCCGGCACAGGCAAAAAAGATTGAATCTGCCTTACACAAATTAGGTAGTGAACTTATGGCGATCGAACTATAAGCCAAATATTTTAAGTACATTGTTTGCAGTAAACCAGGAAATATCTAATATTCCTATTCCTTTCTGTATTGCCTTCAGCCCGAATAATCTTATTTATTAAAAAGTGAAATTTTTTGTAACTCGCGCAATCTGCTTTGATTTTCCCGAAAATAAAAAAATCAAAATCTTACCTTTGCATTTCTTAGAAAAAAGGGCGTTGGATGAATCTTGATGTGTTGATGAATAGTTATTCGAACGATCCCCGCATTTTTAAAATTGCGGATAAGATTCTATTGCCTGATCCGCAGCATATTCATCTCTCAGGACTTCATGGCAGCGCTTCTCAGTTTATTTTTTCTGCCGTTTTTAATCTGCCGGTTTCTTCACATACCAATCATCTTGTAATTCTCAGAGATGCGGAAGAAGCAGCATATTTTCATAATACTATTGAGAATATTACCGGCGCGCTGGATCTTTTTTATTTCCCTTCTTCCTTTAAAAATAAAAAGAATTTTCACCAGCTCAACAGCAGCCACGTAATGCTTCGGACAGAAGCGCTTACCAAAATCAGCTCAGGTGGAAATAAAAAAGTAATCGTTACTTATCCTGAAGCCATTTTTGAAAAAGTTGTTTTATCAAAAACACTTTCTCAGAACATTATTCATTTCAAACAAGGCGATACGATAAAAGTGGATGAACTGCTTCAACGCTTTGTAGATAATGGTTTTGTAAGAACCGATTTCGTTTATGAACCAGGACAGTTTGCCGTACGTGGCGGCATTCTCGATGTTTATTCTTATGGAAATGAAAAGCCTTATCGTATTGAATTATTTGGGAATGAAATTGACAGTCTGCGTTTGTTTGATCCGTTGACTCAATTGAGTGAACGCAAACTTTCTGAAGTGAGGATCATTCCAAATGTGGAAACTCAATTTTCAAGCGGTGAAAAAGTTTCTTTATTAAATTTTTTACCGGATAATACCATTATCTGGAGCGAAGACTGGGAGTTTATCAAACAAAAAATAGAACAGGAAGAAGAGGATTTAAAAGAAGCATTGAACAAAGTGCCGAAACCAGAAGGGAAAAAGCAAAAGGCGGAAAGCAGCAGGCAGGAAGAGGAAGATGAGTTGAATGAGAAAACTGACGTTTCTGAAAATGATTTTGTAGTTGCAACTGTTTTGGAAAAACAAATTCACCAGCTGCATACCATTGAATTTGGTAACAAAAAGTTTTTTTCAAAAGGAAATGAAATCGCATTTTCCATTCAGCAACAACCGGCATTCAACCGGCAGTTCAAACTGTTAATAGAAAACCTGAAATCCTTTGAAACAAAAAAATATAATATTTATTTGTTTGCTGAAAACCCGAAGCAATTAGAAAGACTGCATTCAATTTTTACCGACCAGGATGCACAAATAAATTTTGTTCCTATTCCCGTTTCCATTCATGAAGGTTTTATTGATCATGATTTAAAAATGGTTTGTTATACTGATCACGAAATTTTTCAACGGTATCATAAATACAGAGTCAAACAGTCTTTTAGTAAAAACAAAGCGCTTACTTTAAAGATGCTGCGTGAGCTGCAACCAGGCGATTATGTAACCCATATAGATCATGGAGTGGGCGTTTATAGCGGATTGCAGAAGATTGAAACGAATGGGGTAACGCAGGAAGCGGTAAGAATTATTTATAAAGACAAAGATCTTTTGTATGTAAATATTTCTTCTCTGCACAAAATAAGCAAGTACAGCGGCAAGGAAGGAACGATTCCTAAAATGAATAAATTAGGAAGCGATGTATGGAATAAATTAAAAGACAAAACCAAAAAGCAGGTAAAAGATATTGCCTCTGATCTCATAAAATTATATGCTCATCGAAAAAGCCATAAAGGCTTTGCCCATGCGCCGGATAATTATATGCAAACTGAACTTGAATCATCGTTTTTATTTGAGGATACGCCTGATCAAAGCAAAGCGGTAACAGATGTGAAGGCCGATATGGAAAAGGAATCTCCGATGGACCGGTTGATTTGTGGTGACGTAGGTTTTGGTAAAACAGAAGTGGCAGTGCGTGCCGCTTTTAAAAGCAATCTGAATGGCAAACAGGCTGCTGTATTGGTTCCTACAACTATTCTTGCTTATCAGCATTATAAAACTTTCAGCGAAAGACTGAGTGATTTCCCTGTAACAGTTGATTATCTGAATCGTTTTAAATCATCAAAAGAAAAGAAAGAAACTTTACAGAAATTAGCTGATGGAAAGATAGACATCATCATAGGAACGCATGCTTTATTGGGCAAAGAAGTCAAATTCAAAGATCTGGGATTGATGGTGATTGATGAAGAGCAAAAATTTGGTGTTTCTGCCAAGGAAAAATTAAAACAAATCCGCACGACAGTCGATTCATTGACCTTAACGGCAACGCCCATTCCAAGAACTTTGCAATTCAGTTTGATGGGAGCGCGTGATCTCAGTATTATCAACACGCCGCCGCCAAACCGGCAGCCAATTCAAACTGAAGTGCATGTTTTTAACCAGGATTTTATCCGCGATGCGATCTATTATGAAGTGGAAAGAGGCGGCCAGGTTTTCTTTATCCATAACCGCGTAAACGGTTTGCTTGAAATGAAAAATCTGATCCAGGGTTTATGTCCTGACCTTAGCATTGCCTATGCTCATGGACAATTGGAAGGCGCCAAACTGGAAGAAACGATTCTTGATTTTATTGATCATAAATACGATGTCTTAATTTGTACAAATATTGTAGAAAGCGGTGTGGATATTCCGAATGTAAACACCATCATTGTAAATAATGCACATCATTTTGGGTTGAGTGATTTGCACCAGCTTCGTGGAAGAGTGGGAAGAAGTAATAAGAAAGCATTTTGTTATCTGCTCGCCCCGCCAATGAGCACATTAACCGCCGACAGCAGAAAAAGATTGAACACACTGGAACAGTACAGTGATCTTGGAAGCGGCTTCCAGATTGCGATGCGCGATTTGGACATTCGTGGCGCCGGCAACATGCTGGGCGGCGAACAAAGCGGATTTATTGCGGAAATTGGTTTTGAAATGTATCAGAAAATTCTTGATGAAGCAGTGCGTGAATTGAAGCGGAATGAATTCAGGGAAGTGTTTAAAGAAGAAATTCAAAAGCAGGATGACTACGTTTCTGATTGTACCATTGATACCGATCTGGAAATTCTTATTCCTGATGAATATGTTGAAAGCATCACTGAAAGATTGAGTCTTTACTCAAGATTAGACAATTGCGAAACAGAAAAAGAACTGGAAGATTTGCATAAAGAAATGATTGATCGTTTTGGTCCTGTTCCGCCGCAAGTAGAAGATCTTTTCACGACGGTAAGATGCCGGAAAATAGCTGTCGAACTTGGCTTTGAGAAAATCATTTTAAAAAATGAAAACCTCAAGTGCTTCTTCGTTGGCAACCCCGAATCACCTTATTTCAGCAGCAAAACTTTTGAAGGGATTTTACATTTTATTCAAACACAAACCAATAAAGCCAAATTAAAACAAGTTGGTAAAAACGGAATATTGGTTGTTCATGATATTTCAAGCATGAAAGATTTGTATCGGTTTTTAAAACAAATGGAAGTAAATGTGATCATGGAAGAAGTGATTTAATTTAATTTGGTTGTACATTACCCCTATAAATTATCATTTTCCTTCAACACCTTTTCCATCCTTTCGTGCAGCGTTTCATAATCTGTATATCCTTCCGAAATTTTATAAAATTTGGTATCCGTTAATTGAATAAACAGAGCGGGGAAGCCCATTACATTCAATTGCCGGCAAACCTCAAATTCATAATACGCCTGCTCTTTGTATTCTTCGTCATATAGTTTTTCATAAAATTCTTCAGCAGGAATGTTGTATTTATCCAACAATAAGCGATACGCTTCATCATCAGTAAGATCCCTGCCTTCGAAATGAAGCCCGTATTGCAAATCCGCTGCGAAACTTATTTGGTTATCAGGATAATAATCTTTGAACACGCACAGTGCAATCGCAGGTTTTTCGGAATTGGGAAACCAATCACTTGCATCCGGATGTTTGATGTGCCAGAGGTAATCTTCGCCAAATTTTATTCCTGTTACTTCTTCCACGCGTTTATAAGCGCTTTCAATATATTTCGCGGTAGCGCCAATGGCAACTGGTTCTTCCGGCAAAATCATTCCACCCGAAAGCACTTCAAATTCTAATAACGTCTTATATTCTGAAAAGATTTTTTTCATTACCTCGCTAAAGCCATAGCACCAACCACAATAAGCATCGTAACAATAAACAACTCTTCTCATTTTCGCTTTTGATTAAAGATACAGTGAAAGTTAGTTTTATTATTAACAGCATTTCAAAAGATAGAAGAAATATACATTTCTGAAAATACGAATCTTGCTTATTTGTGTGTTTACTGCCTGGCATTTTTAACGCGAATTATTCGGAAATTTCAACTTTTAGCTAAATTTTTTAGTGTTGATAAATTTTAAATTCTATATTTGCACAACCAGATAACTTTACAACAAACAATCTCATTTAATACAATTTTATGGCAGCAAATAACACAGATAAAAACGCTGAAAAATTAAAAGCGTTAAAACTAACTATTGATAAAATAGATAAGGATTTTGGAAAAGGAAGTGTGATGATGATGAACGAGCGTTCGCAGGAACCACACGAAGTGATTTCTACCGGCTCCGTTGGATTGGATGTGGCTCTTGGCATCGGCGGCCTTCCGAAAGGAAGAGTGGTAGAAATTTATGGACCGGAATCTTCAGGAAAAACAACGCTTGCCATTCATGTGATTGCCGAAGCACAGAAAAAAGGCGGCATGTGCGCAATTATTGATGCTGAGCATGCTTTTGACAGCGCCTATGCGAGAAAATTAGGTGTGGATGTGGATAATCTTTTGATAAGTCAGCCGGATTATGGCGAACAAGGTTTGGAGATTGCCGATCGCTTAATTCTTTCAGGAGCGTTAGATGTGGTTGTAATAGATTCTGTTGCAGCATTGGTTCCCAAAGGAGAACTGGAAGGAGAAATGGGCGATAGCAAAATGGGATTGCAGGCCCGTTTGATGAGCCAGGCGTTGAGAAAATTAACGGCGACTATCAGCAAAACAAATTGCTGCTGCATTTTCATCAATCAGTTGCGTGATAAAATTGGCGTTATGTTTGGAAACCCTGAAACTACAACCGGTGGAAATGCGCTGAAATTTTATTCATCGGTGAGATTGGATATTCGCCGCATGGCGCAAATAAAAGATGGCGATCAATCAGTAGGTAACAGGGTAAAAGTAAAAGTGGTGAAAAATAAAATGGCGCCGCCTTTCCGTGTTGCTGAGTTCGACATTATTTTTGGCGGAGGCATTTCAAAAGTGGGTGAGATAATTGACATGGGCGTTGATTTAGGAATTGTACAAAAAAGCGGAAGCTGGTTTGCCTATGATACAACCAAGCTTGGCCAGGGACGTGAAGCAGTAAAGCAACTTTTAATCGATAATCCTGATTTGGCAAAAGAAATTGAGGCAAAAATAAGAGCGAAAATTGCAGAAGGAATTGCAGTATAAAAAGATATTTTTTGTTTTAGAAAAAAGGCAGCCAATCATTTAGTGCTGCCTTTTTAATATTATTTTTTTAAAGAAGAACAAAAATTAAAATCAATGATCAGGGCGAAATTTTACACGGCACACTTTTCATGATAATTAATCAGTTCAATCGGTGTTTTTTCAAATTCATAACCGGAATAATGAAGCACAATGTCATCCAAAACTTCTAAGATTTCATCCACTTCTTTTAGCGTTACTAATTTGCCCCGGTATTCTTTTATGTTGGGCATTCCTTTTAAATAATTGGTATAATGCCGGCGCATTTCATTGATACCAACAACCGGCCCTTTCCATTCTACAGATTTTATTAAATGCTTTTGACAAACGGCTACTCTTTCTTCAATCGTAGGAGCAGGAAGAATTTCACCGGTTTTTACAAAATGCGTGATCTCATTAAAAATCCATGGATATCCGATCGCGGCGCGGCCAATCATAATACCATCGACGCCATATTTATTTTTATATTCCAATGCTTTTTGCGGAGAATCAATATCGCCATTTCCAAAAATTGGAATGGTAATTCTTGGATTTTCTTTCACTTTTGCAATCAATTCCCATGCGGCACTTCCTTTATACATTTGCACTCTTGTGCGCCCATGAATCGACAAAGCTTGGATTCCTACATCCTGCAATCTTTCCGCCACTTCTTCAATGTTTTTTGTGTCCTCATCCCAGCCCAATCTTGTTTTTACCGTAACCGGCAATGATGTACTTTTTACCACTGCGTCCGTCAGACGAATCATCAATGGAACATCTTTTAAAACACCAGCGCCGGCACCGCGACAGGCAACTTTTTTTACCGGGCAACCAAAATTGATATCCAATAAATCCGGATTCGTTGCGTCTACAATTTTTGCTGCAAGCGACAAACTTTCTTCATCGCCTCCAAAGATTTGAATGCCCACCGGTTTTTCGTAGTCAAAAATGTCTAATTTCTTTCTGCTTTTAATTGCGTCACGAATCAATCCCTCACTGCTGATAAATTCTGTGTACATCAGATGGGCACCATTATCTTTGCACACTGCGCGAAATGGCGGATCACTTACGTCTTCCATGGGCGCAAGCAATAAAGGAAATTCAGGAAGTTGTATGTTGCCTATTTTAATCATTTACGGTTGAAGATTCAAAGTTGAAGGTTACACATTGAATTTTACACTTTGAATTTTTCGGCGGTAAATTTACGACCTTAAAAATTGAGAATATAATGATTGACAGAAATTCAAGAAATATTAGCTTTTCCGGGCAGTTGGCAATTTTGCTGGGGCTTATCGCTGCAGGTCTTGTTATTGGTGGGTTTGTTTCTGCCGGGCTTTGGGCAGCTATGACCGGAAGACCACTTCTGGCGATGGCAACGGATATCCTGAACCCTAAATATTACAATGCGGTTATGTGGATCCAGGCGATTTCCACTTTCTTTATGTTTTTTTTGCCTGTGTATTTTTTCGCGCTTATTTGCTACCGCAATCCTTCAAAATTTATGGGTTTCAATACGAATTTTAATGCCAGACAGGTTTTGCTGGTAATTGTAATTCTCATTTTCACTTTTCCACTTTCAGGCGCCCTGGCGGAATTAAATAAAATGATTCCTATTCCAAAAAACTGGGAAGTTTATTTTAAAGCAAAAGAAGCGGAGCGCGCTGCGCAGGAAGCGGCCCTTATTAACATCAATACTTTTTCACGTTATATTCTTTCGATGATCATTATTGCTTTACTTCCGGCAATTTTTGAAGAAGTTTGTTTTCGGGGCGGCATTCAAAATATTCTGATGAGGTGGTTCAAAGGTCCGTGGATTGCGATCATTTTGACAGCAATTGTTTTCAGCGCCGTTCATATTTCCTATTACGGATTTTTGGTGCGATTTGCTTTGGGCGTCGCATTAGGCTTGGTTTTTTATTATAGCGGTAGTTTATGGCTTAACATTCTTTTTCATTTTTTGTTTAATGGAATCCAGGTTACAGCCATGTACGTTACGACGATACAAGGCGCGAAAAACTCAAAAGATATTGAAGAAAATTTTCCCATTTGGGCAGGAATTATCGCACTTATATTCATCATTTATGCGTTCATTTATTTCCGAAGAATATCTTTGTTGCAGCAGGAAAAATATGTAATGCCTGAAGAAGATCCGAACGATTTTCACAACTGGATCACCAAAGAATCTTAAAACCACGAAATGGCCTTTGACTCCAAAACTTTTAAAACACGTTCACTTACGGCAATCATTTTTGTGATTGCAATGCTTATCGGGTTGTTGTGGAATCAATGGACTTTTGTTATTCTATTTTCCATCATTCATTTTGGATGCTGGTATGAATTTATAAAGCTTTTAAAGAAAATTGACCCGTTATATTATAAAGTGAAAAGCTTGCTTGGCCTACTTTACATCACGCTTCCAATTGTTTTAATGATCATTATCAGAACGAATAATTTTAATGGTTTGAATGATAATTTTTTAAAAATAATTCCGTGCGGTATTGTTTTTTCTATCTGGATAAATGATACGATGGCGTACATTGTCGGTTCTTTTATTGGCAAAACACCTTTGTCATCCATTTCACCAAAAAAAACACGTGAAGGAACGATTGGTGGAATAATTCTGTGTGTAATTGTTATTACTTTGATTGGTTATTTTACGAAATTTTATTCGGTAGTTGATTGGATTTTCATCAGTTTTCTTTGCGCCGTTTTTGGTACGCTCGGCGATTTATTGGAAAGTAAATTAAAGAGAATGGCAAATGTAAAAGATAGTGGTACGCTGATGCCTGGCCACGGAGGTTTTTTAGATCGTTTCGATTCCATGCTCGTTGCGATTCCGTTTGTATTTGTTTATTATTTTTTATTTATCAGGTAAAGAAATAAAAGGCTTTATCTCCCTCTCAATTTTTATATTTGTAATTAAATTTAGTTGATGAATATTCATAAGGAGGGGTACCGAACGATTGCCTTGTGCGCATTGATTTTCGGAGCTATTAATATTATTTTCTTTTTTTTCTTTAGCGCCACGATGCCAATAGTAGCGTGGATTGTATTCAGCGTTAGCCTCATCATGCTGCTGTTTATTATTTCGTTTTTCCGCTCCCCGAAAAGAAATTTTACCGTGGCACATCATCAGGTAATTTGTCCGGCAGATGGCAAGGTAGTAGTGATAGAAGAGATGACGGACATAGAATATTTTAAAGATAAAAGATTGCAGGTTTCTATATTTATGAGCCCCGCAAATGTGCATATCAACCGTATTCCGATGTCGGGAAAAGTGCAATACAGCCAATATCACAAAGGAAAATATTTGGTGGCTTGGAGTCCAAAATCATCTACAGAAAATGAAAGGCATTCGGTAGTCATCAAAAGCGATACAGCAGAAATTTTAGTAAAGCAAATCGCCGGCGCTCTTGCCAAACGAATTGTAAATTATCTGAAAGTCGGGCAAAAAGTGGAGCAGGGCAGTGAAATGGGCTTTATAAAATTTGGTAGCCGCGTTGATGTTCTTCTTCCGGTGGGAACAGAATTAAATGTAAAATTAAATCAGCAGGTAAAAGGTGGCGTAACGGTTTTGGCGACGATTGATACGTTAATCCCGGTGGAGGAAGAAACCTTTCAGGAAGAAGAAAAATAGATTTTTGTTTCCAGTAAATAAAGAAATAAGCAATATTTCTATTTTCTTTGAGGAGCCAAATTGGCGCTTCAAGTGATATGGTTACAGATATTTTGCAAAGCAAACGAATTGCACTTAAGCATTAAGTTTAATTTTAAAATTTAACCTTCAAATATTTTTTATGCCATCAGAATATTTAGAAAGCGTAATAAAAAGATTTCTTGTTTATAAAGCACTTGGCGATAAAACAATGGAACAATTGGATGAAGAAAATCTGTTCTGGCAATACAATGATGCCAGCAACAGCATCGCCATCATTGTT
>Ga0207678_10006333_pt1 | contig 10505 bp, 7 predicted proteins | sample KBSC63metaG_FD_184319 | JGI IMG/M metagenome (GOLD analysis project Ga0207678, IMG submission 184319) | Corn rhizosphere microbial communities from Kellogg Biological Station, Michigan, USA - KBS C6-3 metaG (SPAdes) (version 2) | ecosystem: Host-associated > Plants > Roots > Rhizosphere > Soil ...
GGAGGAAGTCCACGAAGATCCGGCCGCGGCGGGCCGCCTTCAGCGGGTTGACGGTGTAGCGGTCGGGCGCGCCCCGCACGAGGGCGGCGCCGATGGCTTCCCCCACGGCACGGAGAGTCTCCCAGTCCGTGGGCCGGCTGGGCGCCACCACGTGGAGTCCCTTGCCGCCGGTGGTCTTCACGAACGAGACGAGGTCGAGCTCGCCGAGCATCTCGCGAATCGCGTGCGCCGCCTCCACCACCCGCTCCCACGCCACCCCGGGCGCCGGATCCAGGTCGAGCACGAGCCGATCCGGCCGCTCGATCCGGTCGACCCGCGCGTTCCAGGGATGGAGCTCGAGCACCCCGATCTGGGCCAGTGCCACCAGGCCCGGCAGGTCGGTGACGTACGGGTAGGCGGCGGTCGCGCCGCCCCGCTCGCGGATCCGCACGCGCTTCACCGCCGTGGGCAGGCCCGGGCCCGCGTGCTTCTGGTAGAAGCACTGGCCCCCCTCGCCCTCGGGACAGCGCACCAGGCTGAGCGGGCGGTCGGCGACGTGCGGCACGATGTGATCGGCCACCGCCTCGTAGTAGCGCGCCAGCCCGAGCTTGGTGATGGCCTGCTCGCGGTAGAGCACGCGGTCGGGGTGCGTCAGATGCACGCCCGCCACCGCGACCTCCGCGCCGCTGCCACCCGCGATGCGGCGGGCGGGTGACGCGCGCGGTCCCTCGCGCACCACCTGGGCCGCGGGCTTGTCCTCCCGGAGCCCCTCGAAGGCCGGGTGACGCAACAGGCCGTCGCGCGTCCACTCGGTGAACGCCACCTCGCCCACCAGCACCGGCTCGACCCAGTGCGCGGCGCGCGCCCCCGGCCGCGGGCCCTCGGGGGAAAAGGGTGAGGTCCGCCGCGCGAGCCGACGCAACCGCTTGCCGAGATCGGCGAGCGTCGCCTGGGTGAACCCGGTGCCCACCCGTCCCGCGTAGAGCAGCCGGCCCTCGCGGTCGTGCACGCCCAGCAGCAGCGAGCCCAGCTCCGCGCGCGCGCCCTCCGGATCGGTGTAGCCGCCGATGACGAACTCCTGGCGCGCCACGCACTTGACCTTGACCCAGTCCGGCCCGCGGCCGGCGGTGTACGGCGCGCTCGCGCGCTTGGAGACGATGCCCTCGAGCTTCTCGCGGCAGGCGCGCTGGTGGGCCTTCGGCCCCGATCCCACCACGTGCTCCGAGTAGCGCACGCGACCGCGCCGGCCGCGGAGCAGCCGGGCCAGCGCCCTCTTGCGCTCGAGCAGCGGCCGGCTTCTCAGATCCTGGCCGTCGAGGAACAGCAGGTCGAAGGCCACGTAGGCGAGGCTCCAGCCCTCCGCCCCTTCCTGGAGAGCCTGGAACGACGAGACGCCGCCGCGGTCGAAGGCCACGATCTCGCCGTCGAGGAACGCCTCCTTCACCGGGAGCGCGCCCGCCGCCTCCGCCACCGCGGGGAAGCGGTCGGTCCAGTTCTGGCGGTTGCGCGTGAGTAGCCGCGCGCGGCCGCGCTCGATGCGGGCCAGGATGCGGTAGCCGTCGAGCTTCACCTCGTGCAGCCAATCGTCGCCGACCGGGGCGGCCGCGACCAGGGTGGCGAGCTGAGGCGAGACCCAGGCCGGCAGGGTCATCGAGCGCGCGGGCGGGCCGATCTCGCGGCGGTCCGCCGGCGCGGGGACGGCTCCACGTCGCGCGACTCGCGGTCGCGCTCCTTGATCAGGAGCCAGTTCTCCTTGCGACCCGCGCCGCGCGGATCGTCGCCGCGCGGTCGCATCCGCACCAGGGCCCAGCCGCCGCGCAGCCGCCGGCCGTGCAGCCGGAACTTGAGCGAGCCCTTGCGATAGCCCGCACGCGGGTCCTCCATCGGCTCCCACCAGCCGCGGTCCCAGATCTGCACCCGGCCGGCCCCGTAGTGTCCCTCCGGGATCTGGCCGTGAAAGCGCCCGTACTCGATCGGGTGGTCCTCGACGTGGACCGCGAGGCGCTTGTCGCCCACCACCGGCTTCGGCTCCTTCGGCACCGCCCAGCTCTTCAGCACCCCGTCGAGCTCCAGGCGGAAATCGTAGTGCAGGCGAGTGGCCTCGTGCCGCTGGATCACGAAGGAGAGGCGCGCGTCGGATCGGCGGGTCCGACCCCGGGGCTCGGGCGTGGCGGTGAAGTCGCGCTTCCGCCGGTAGAGGGTGAGGCTCACGCTCAGGCGGTCTGGCGGCGCCGGGGCCTCCGCCGCTCTTCGGACTTGCCGCGGGCGTCCGGCTTGCCGTCGTCGGCGGACTTGCCGCGACCGCGCCGGCTCCCCTTGGCGGCCAGGCTCTTCTGCAGCAGGTCCGCGATGTCGATGACCTCCGCGCGCGCCTTCCGCGCCGGCTTCTCCTCCTCGTCCTCCGGCGCCGCCTCGAGCTGACCGGCGCGCCCGCGCTTCTTGATGAAGGCCAGGAGCTCGTCCTTGTACTCGTCGTGGTACCGCTCGGGCTTCCAGGTGTCGGTCATCTCGTCGATGAGCCGCTCCGCCATCTTGATTTCCCGCTCGGAGATACCCTTGAGCCCGGTGGCCGGCACCTTGAGGCGCGAGGGCTCCTTGATCTCCGCCGCGTAGCGCAGCAGGTCGAGGACCAGGACGTCGTCGTGCACCACCACCGATGCCAGGTGCTGGCGCGTCTTCACCACCACCGACGCGATCGCCACCCGGCCCGTCCGCCGGAGCGCCTCCCGGAACAGGGCGTAGCCCCGCTCCCCGCCCTTCGCCGGCTCGAGATAGTAGGGCCGATCGAAGTACAGCGGAGAGATCTCGCCCGCCTCGACGAACGCCAGCACGTCGATGCGCTGGGTTCGCTCCGGGCTCGCGCGCTTGAGGTCCGCGTCGCTCAGCACCACGTAGCGGCCGTCGGTGTACTCGAAGCCGCGCACGATCTGATCGTTGGGCACCGGCTTGCCGGTGTGCTTGTTGATCTTCTGGTAGCCGATCGGGGAGTCGTCGCGCCGGTCCAGCAGCGTGAAGTCGAGCTCCTCGCGCGTCTCCGCGGTCACGAGCGATACCGGGATCGTCACGAGGCCGAAGCTGATGCTGCCGGTCCACAGAGCGGGCATCGCGACGATCCTAGACGGAAACGGCGGCGGAGTCGACCGCGTCGGCCCACGCCGGCCGCACCCGCATGCGCGCGAGCACCGCGAGCAGGCCATCGGGGTGGCCCAGATCGCACCAGGTCAGCCGCGGCAGGCTCGACACCGCGAGGTTCCCGGGCTCCGCGGCCGCCATCTCCTCCAGGGAGGCCGCGTCTATGGACGCATAGGCCTCGCGGAGCGCGGAGGCCTCGGGCTCCCCGCGCTCGTGCGCCCGGTCGAGGAGGGCGCTGGCCACCGGCAGGACGCGGGCGCCGAGCGCAACGAACGCGTCCGCGGAGCCGACCGCAACGCCGGTGTTCCACCGGCCGGCGAGCGACGGCGCGAGCTCGCCCCGGTCGGGCGGCCCGACCCCGATCTCCCGGACCTCGGAGAGCAGCGCGGGGGAGAGCAGCGCGGGGGAGAGCAGCGCGGGGGCGGCGTCGATCGGCGCGCCGGCCTCGATCCAGCCGTGATCGCTGCCCGCCGACGGCGGCGCCGCACCGAGCAGGGCGACACGCTCGGGACTCGAGACGCTCGCGCGGACCACGTCGAGCACGTGGGCCATGAAGGTGGCCGCGCCGAGCACGAAGTGGTCACAGGGAAAGACCGCCAGCATCGCCTCCGGGTCACGCCGCGCGATCCAGCGCGCGGCGTGCAGGATGGCGGGCGCGGTGCCGCGGTCGCACGGCTGCACCAGCACGTAGGGCGGATCCGACACGCCGGTGAACTCCTCCCCGACGTACGGGACGTGCGCCCGCACCGTCATCACCACCGTGCGCGCCGAGGGGATGCGAAGCGCGGTCCGCTCCAGGGTCTCGCGCAGCAGGCTGCGCGGCCCGAGCAGCGGCACGTACTGGGGGGGCCGCTCCTCGCCTAGCGCGTGCCGGAGCAGCGGGCGCAGGCGGCTGCCTTCCCCGCCCGCCAGCAGCACCGCCCACACGGACCCTTCGCTACGCGTTGGCCTTGTGCTCACGCACCGTGCCCACGAGCCGGGCGGCGGTGGCCAACCGTCCCGCCGCCCCCCGCGACGGGTCGATCCGGCGGGGCCGACCGAGCCGTCGGTCCCGCTGTGAGGCCCCGACGCGCGCGAGGTGCCGCGCGGGCACCGCGCTCAGCGCGATCAGCGCCACCAGCGGGGACAGGAAGAATCCCATGACGAACCACGCGGCCGGATCCCGGCCCTTCTCCCAGGCGACCCACGCCGTCACCGCGGCGCCACCCACCCAGATTCCGATACCCCACAGCGTGAGAAGGAAGCCGAGTCTCACGAGCTCGCCCACCAGCTCGTCCATGGCCGCGCCCTTTCGTCGGCGACGGGCTAGTGCCCGACGCCCAGCAGGAACAGGATCAGGATCAGGCCCAGCGGAACTCCGAGCAGCCAGAGCAGGATCAGCACCATGTCACCAGCCTCCCGTGCCGGAGCGGACGGGCCGCGTCCGGTAGTAGGTGAACGTCATCGGCTCGCCCGAGGCCATCCAGCCGCCAATCACGCCGCCGACCAGGCCAAGGAGCAGGGCGGTCACGGCCGCCACCGCCGCGTTCCGGGCCGCGATCGCCGCGGCCGGGTCCTGCGTGGCGGCGGCCACCGGGGTCACCCACGCCGGGGTGCCGGCGAGCCCGCCGTACCACGTCCCGAAGTAGGCGGAGGCCCCGAGCGCGCTCAGGAGCAGGAGGATCGGCACCGCCACCAGCCAGGCGATCGCGCCGTGCAGCATCGCGGTCTCGGAGCGACGCAGACCGCCGACCTTGGCCGCGGCCCAGCCGCCCGCCACGAACGAGAGGAACGCCGCGAGCACGCTCCAGATGAGCGCGAGGAAGCTCATGTCGTGCCACGTGCCCAGGGGGTGGCCGACCCGGTGCGCCCCGATCGCGATGCCGACCAGGCCCAGGATCAGGACGAGCGCGACGGCGGCGAGAGTGCCCACCCAGACCGCGCTCCAGGACAGGGGCCACGGCGCCTGCACGTCGGTGCTCCCGTCGGCGTAGCTGACCATCGTGACTTCCTCGACCTTCACGTTTCCCGCCGCCATGTCGGTGCCCTCCCGGAACCGAAAACAGCAACTTCTGTGCCCGTGGAGAAGACGGGACAACTTCGCTCGCTGGCGCGCGGCGCGTGCGGGCGGGCGCGCCGGGCCGGAACGGTTTACCCGGTAAAGCGGGAGTCGTGCGGCGTGATGAGGCTCTGGATCAGGGGGGCCACCACGGCCAACGGGACCGGCTTGGCGACGTGCATCTCGTACCCCGCTTCGATCGCACGGCGGCGGTCCTCGTCCGCCGCATACCCGGTCACCGCGATCGCAGGGATATGTCGGCCCTGGGTCGCCCCGAGCCGCCGGACCTTCCGGATGAGGTCGTAGCCGTCCTCCCCCGGCATGCCGAGATCGCCCAGCATCACGTCGGGCCAGTCGCGCTGCACCGCGGCCAGGGCCTCGGCCACCGACGGGGCGGTGGTCACGGTGGCTCCCTGCTGCCCCAGCCCCAGGGCCATCACGTCGCGGGCCTCCGCGTCGTCGTCCACGATCAGGACGTGCACGTGCTCGAGCGCCCGCTCCGCCCGCCCACTCGCGGCGGCAGTCGGCCGGCGGGCCGTTTCCCCGTCGGGGCCGGCGGCCCGGAGCGGGGGGGGACCCGCGCCGGCCAGAGGCAGGCTCACGGTGAACGCGGCCCCCGACCCCGTGCCGGGGCTCGCGGCCTCGATGGTCCCGCCGTGCAGCTCGACCAGCTGGCGGGCGATGGAGAGCCCGAGGCCGAGCCCGCCGTGCGAGCGCGTCGTCCCGCTCTCGCCCTGCCGGAAGCGATCGAAGACGTGCGGGAGCAGCTCGGCCGTGATTCCCCGGCCGGAGTCCGCCACCGTCAGCACCGCCCGATCGCCCCGCCGGCCCAGCGAGACCTCGACGCGCCCGCCCGCGGGCGTGAAGCGCACCGCGTTGGCGAGCAGGTTCCACACCACCTGCTGCAGCCGCACCGCGTCGCCGAGCACCACCACTCCGTCCGCGTCCACGCGCCGGATCAGGGCCACGCCCTTGTTGAGCGCGGGCGGCTGGGCGGTCTCGAGCGCGGCGTCCACCACCGGCCCCAGCGCCACGCGCTCTCGCACCAGTCCGAGCCGCCCCGACACGATCCGGGCCTCGTCGAGCAGCTCCTCGACGAGCCGGGTCTGCAGCACCGCGTTCCGATCGATGGTGTCGGCGGCGCGGGCGAGGCTCTGCGGATCGTGGAGGCCGCTCCGGAGCAGGCCGGCCCAGATCCGCACCGCGTTCAGCGGCGCGCGCAGCTCGTGCGAGAGGGCGGCCAGGAACTCGTCCTTGGCCTGGCTCGCCGCTTCCGCCTCCTGCCGCACGGTCTGCTCCCGCGCGAGCAGATCGTCGCGCTCCCGCTCCGTCGCGCGCTGGGCGGTGACGTCCTGGCAGGCGCCGACGTAGCCGGTGAAGGTGCCGTCGGGATCGTGCAGGGGGACGCCGTCGTCGCGCACCCAGCGGTCGGTCTCGTCGTGCCGCCGCAGGCGGTACTCGACCCCGAAGCGGCGGCGCGCCGCGAAGGCCTGCGCGATGGTCTCGGCGCAGCCGCCGCGGTCCTCCGGGTGCACGTGCCGCAGCCAGCCCCCGCCCGTCTCGTCCTCGAGGCGCTGACCCACGAACGCGAGCCAGCGCGAGTTGAACCACGTGCGGCGCGTGTCGGGCGCGGCCAGCCACACCAGCATCGGCGCCGCGTCGGCCACCGCGCGGAAGCGCGACTCTCCCGCCCGCGCGGCCTCCTGGGCGGCCCGGCGCCCGACCGCGTCGAGGGCGACGATGCTCACCGCTCCGTGGGCCGCGGTGCCCGGTCTCTCCGGGAGCACCAGCGAGCAGCTCGTGTCCACCCAGCGGTCGGCGCCGGCGGGGCTCCGGTAGCGGGTCTCGCTGGTCCGCTCCGGATCCTCCTCGGTCAGCGCGTGCACCAGGTCCAGGTAGCGGGCCCGCTCGTCGGGATGGAGAACCTCTCCGAGCGGGTGGCCCACGACCTGCTCCGGCGCGCGGCCCACCAGCTCGCAGTAGCGACGGTTGACCAGCACGAACCGGCCGTCCGGATCGATCTGGGCGATGCCCGCGGTGGGCTGGTTCACCAGGGCGGAGAGCCGGGCCAGCCCGTCGCGCTCCGCGCGCTCCGCGCTCTGGAGGGCCTCCGCGGCGGCCGACAGGTCGTCCGAGACCAGCGCGAGGTCGGTGACCTGCGGGCCGATCCGGTCGGGCCGCCGGCCCTGCCGCAGCTCCGCGGTCGCCCAGGCCAGCGCCCCGAACGAGCGCAGGATCGGCCGCGCCACCAGCGCGGCCAGGCCCACCGCGACCAGCAGCGCCGCCGCGCCCGCGCCCGCGAGCGTGGCGAGCGTGCGCCGCCACGGCGCGTCGAGCGTCGCCACCGGCGCGGCCAGCACCACGTGCCAGTCGGTGAGCCCCGGGCGGGCATAGGCGAAGTAGACCGGCCCCTCCGGCATGTCCGCCCGCCCGCCCCAGCCCGCCGCGGCCGCGCCGGCCACGAACGGAAAGCGCGGGCGCCGGGCCAGGCTGGGGGCGGCGGGCAGGCTGGCGAGCACATCGCCGCGGGCGTCCACCAGCGAGGTCGACCAGTCGGGCGGCAGCCCGTGCCCGATGAGGCCGGTGGTCACCGCGTCGGCGGAGACGGTGGCGCTCAGCACGAAGCGCGGGATCCCGTCGCGGATCACCGGCACTCGCACCACGAACGCGTCCGGAGCCGCGTCCGGATCGTGCGCCACCACCGGAGCGCCCCGATCGAGCACCTCGCGGATGCGCTCGGGGTGCGGCGGCGCGACGGGGGCCGGGGGCCGCTCGGTCCCGGTCACCGCCCGGCCCTCCGGAGTCTCCAGCGTCACCGCGCGCCAGCCGCGCTGGCCCGCCACCAGGCGCACGAGGTCGTTCCGCAACGCGTCGGGATCCGGCCGCTCGAGCGCCGACGAGGCGGCGACCGCCTCCAGGGTGTGGACGCTGTCGTACAGATCGCGGTCGACCGCGGCGGCGAGAGCCTGCGCGGTCTCCTGCATCCGGCCGCGGGGGGCCGCGCGCTGATCCCGCACCACGGTCGCCGACAGCCAGATCGCGAGCAGCGCCACCGGCAGCATCGCCGCCCCCGCCAGCCCGACGAGGTACGCGCGGAGGGAGAGGCCGCCGCGGCTCAGCGGGCGAGGCATGCCGCGGGCTCCGTCGGCCGCGCCTCGTGTCCGGCTTCCGTCGCCGAGCTGCGGTACGCGCGGAAGTGGGGGTAGAGCTGTCGGGGATGGGTGAGCGCGGCCTCGGGCAGCCGGACTCCCGGGGGATGGAAGATGAAGGTGTGCATCTCCTGTTCGGAGGGGCCCGCGTGGGCCCCGCGCTCGGGGATGAAGCTCACCGAGCGCCCGGGCGCGCCGGTGCCGTAGAGCACGATGTCGCCCGCGCTCGGCATCGCCATCAGATCGGACAGGCCGGCCACCACCAGCTCGCGATCCGGACGCCGCGCGAAAGGGTCGCGCACGGCGGGATCGGGACGGGCGCCGAGGGGGACGCGGTGGCCGCGGTACCAGCACTCGGGCCCGCGCGCGCCGCGGGCCAGCACCAGGCCGATGCGCGGATGCCGCGAGAGGTGGGCGAGGGCCCGCGGATGCCGGGTCTCGATCTCGGCGGCGAGAAGGGGCTCCGGGCGATCGGTGAAGTAGACGAGCGCATTGGGCCCCGCCGCGATCACGCGCAGGGCGGGGGCCGGACCCCCGAGCGCCTCGCGCACCACCTCCTCGAGCGAGGGCTCGCGGGGGCTGGCCTGGAAGGCACTCGTCGCGACCTGCCCGTGATCCGACAGCACGTAGAGGTCGTACCCAAGCTCGGGCAGGCGCCGCACGATGCGGGCGAGCTGCTGGATCGAGCGGTCCACCCGGCGCAGCGCACGGAACGCGAGGCGATCGCGCGGGCCGTAGGCGTGGGCGAACACGTCGTAGTCGATGAAGTTGACGTAGATGGCGGGCGCCCCCCGGTAGAGGTCGGCCGAGACCAGCAGCGTGAAGAGCTGCCGGGCCCAGATGGAGACGCCGATGTCGAGCATCAGGGCCTCCACCGACCAGCGGATCTCGGGTCGCCCGGAGGCCACCGACAGCACGGTGCGCCCCACGAAGCGAGCCAGCGTCCCCGCGGTGAGGGCCACGCACTTGATCGCGACCCAGCCCAGCACCAGCGAGGAGAGCAGGGCCCGCCGCACCCCGCGGCCCGCACGGGCGAGACGCCCGAGGCGCGCGAACGTCCACAGGTCGTCCTCCGCGCCGCCGGTGAACACGCACCCGTAGCAGGAGCCGCCCTCCAGGATGCCGGGACGGCCCGCGGCGTGGCGCTCCTCCACGAAGTCGGCCACCCCGCGGTGCGGGAAGTGCAGCTCGCGACCGGTACGCTTGTCGAGGAAGTGGAAGGCCGGGATGTCCGGCCGCCCGCCATACATGATCGCGGCCTGGAACGCGGGCGTGGACGACGGCAGCCCCACCGACAGGTCGCGGCGCACGAGGCGACCGGCGGCGAGCAGGCGCCCGAGGTGACGCAGGGTTCCGCCGGCCAGCGCCTGGTCGAGCGCGGCACGCGAGAGGCCGTCGATCTGGATGATCAGGAAGCGGCGGGCGGCGGGCGACGCGGCCGCCGGGGAGAGGCGGAGCCAGCGGCTCCACCGGTCCACGAGGCGCTGCACGCGGAGCACCAGGGCTTCCATGGCGTCACGACCGGGCGAAGGCGCGGCGCCCCGCCACCGCCAGCCCCACCAGCAGGAGGGCGGCTGCGATCGCGCCGGCGCCGAGAGGCCACGGGACGGTGCCGCGGATGGCCGCGGTGTAGAAGAGCTCGGCGCCCAGCACGAGCACCACGTTCATCGGAGCCATGGCGAGCAGGGACCAGGCCGTGTAGCGCCAGAAGCTGATGCCGGTCAGGCCGAAGCCGTAGTTGACGACCGCGAACGGGGCCAGCGGCACGATCCGCAGCACCGGGATCACCACCCAGTCGTGCGCCTCCAGCAGCCCGGTGAGGCGCGCGAAGCCGGCCGAGCCCTCGAGCCGCGCCATCAGCGCGTCGCGGGCGAGGTAGCGGGCGATCAGGAAGCCGCCCACCGCCGACAGCGTGCTGGCCACGATCATCACCGCCACCGCGGGCCACACTCCGAACAGCAGCGGGGCCAGGAGCGTGAACGGCATGCCGGGCACGCCGAGCAGGGTGGCCGCGACGTAGAGCGCCACGTAGGCCCCGGGAGCCAGCACTCCCAGGGTGCCGGTCCAGCCGCGCGCGGTCTCCAGGTAGCGGCCCACGTCGATGGTGTGCCCGATCGCCACCGCGACGACCAGCAGCACTCCCGCGCGGGCGAGCGGCCACCAGCTGCGGCGGGCGGGAGGCGCGGCTCGCGCCGCGATCGACGCCG
>Ga0207678_10006334_pt1 | contig 10505 bp, 6 predicted proteins | sample KBSC63metaG_FD_184319 | JGI IMG/M metagenome (GOLD analysis project Ga0207678, IMG submission 184319) | Corn rhizosphere microbial communities from Kellogg Biological Station, Michigan, USA - KBS C6-3 metaG (SPAdes) (version 2) | ecosystem: Host-associated > Plants > Roots > Rhizosphere > Soil ...
CGGCGGGCAGGGTCGGGTGGTTTCGTCATCGTATTTTCCCGATGCGGTTGCGCCAACGAGTGCGGCGTAAGTATTCGAGTCGTTGCGCCAGCTTTGCATCGAGCGGGCCGGCAGCGAACACCGCGATCAGCGCAGCGAGCAGCAGCAGGACGAGACGACCGAGCGCCGGCGCCGGCACGGCCGGCACGAGCAGCGCAGCATTGACGACGAGCGTGGCCGAAGCCACCGCCGTGCTGTTGTCGGCGATGTTGCCGGCAACGATGAACGGCAGCGACAGCGAGATCGTGAAAGCCTGCACCGCGCCCACCGGGAGAGTGTCGACGTAGCTGCCGGCCGCCGCGGCGGTCACTGCGACCGATGCCGTGCAGGCGCCGCTGGCCGGAATCATCGCGATCGGCAGGAGTGGCGCGGCTTTGGCGACGGTGAAGCTGCTGCCGCCCGCCGTCGTGTTCACAGCAGCGCCTGGGCATGTCGTACTCGCATTCGGCGTTACCGCAATCGCGAGACCCGGTGGCAGCGCGTCCGTCAACGAGATCAGCTCGAGGTCGGTGCTGTTGGTGTTGCTTATCGTCACGGTCAACGTGCTCGTCATGCCGGGTGCGATCGTCGCGGGCGAGAAGCTGGCGGAGAGCGTCGGCGCAATCGGCGCCACCACCGCGAAGCTCGTGCTCGCCTCGGCGGCGTTGCTGCCGACCGAGGTTTGCAGGTCGCCGGCGAGCACCTTGTGCGTGTACGTACCGGGCGCGTTCGCCGTGGTCTGGATATGCAGCGTGCATGAGCCGGACGCCGGCAGGCTGCCCGCCGTGATGCCGACGATGTTGCTGCCGCTGCCCCCAAAGCGCGTGTATGTTCCGCCACAACTGTTGTCGACGAGGCCGTCAGCGTCGTGCGCTGGGTCGAGCGTGATGTGCAGGCTCGTGATCGTCGCGGCCGTGGCGGTCGGGTTGGTCAGCGTCACCGTGAGCACGCTGTACGCGCCGGCCGGCACGGTCGCGGGCGCCATCGACAGGGTGACGCCGGTCGGCGTTGAGGCCGCGAACACCGCATCGGCGAGCGTATTGCCGAATGTGGTCGAACCGGTGACGGAATTCGTGGCCGTGGCGATCGTGGTCAGCGTGTTCTTGACGAGGTCGGTGACATACAGCGTCGCGCCGTCGTGCGACAGCGCGACGCCGAAGGGCTCACCGGCGCCGGCGATCGCGATGTCGGTTACCGCGGGTGTCGCGCCGCTGACGTCGACTACCGAGGCGCCGTTGTCGGCGGCGTAGACCTTGTGGCCGTCGGCGCTGATTGCGATGCCCTTGGGCGGTCCGGTAACGGTCGCATGCGAGAGCGGCGTCGCGCTGCCGATGTCGATGATCGAAACGGCGTTGGTGTCTTGGCTGGAAACGTACAGGCGCGTTCCGTCCGGCGACACTACGATCTTTTCGGAATCGCCGCCGGCCAGTGAATAGGTGCCGATTGCTGTCGGCGTTGCGCCGGTGAGATCGACGACTTCGACGGAATCGCCTGGTCCGGTGTCGCCAGTGACGACATAGGCGCGCGTGCCGTCGGGCGATACCGCGACGGCGACGGCGTTCCAGGTCGCGCTGATCGTGATCGTCGCGGTCACGCTCGCCGTGCCGGCGTTGATCGTGATCACGCTGAGCTTGGTTGACCAGGCCGCGTAGACTTTTGTGCCGTCGGGCGAGAAGGCGACGCCGAACAGGTTGCCGCTGCCCGGCATGCCGACTGTCGCGAACGGCACCGCCGGACTGCGGGTCAGGTCGACCAGGCTGACCGAATTGCCGGAGAAATTGCCGACCGCGAGCGTCGTCGCGTTCACTGAAATGGCCAGCGACCGCGGCGCCGAACCGGTGGCAACCGGAATGTTGCCGATGACGGTGGGTGCCGCCGAGACGTCGACGATCGCCACCTTGTCCTCCCCGCTATCGGCCACGTAGAGCCGCTGCGCGAACGCGGGTGTGGTCTGTGCAGCCCCGGTCAGCAGCCACGCGAGCAACGTAGCCGCATGGCAAGCGAAGTTGCGAGCTTTCGTCATGAGATTTCCCTGGTTTCCTGATCGGCTTATGTCGTGGCCCCGGGGCTGCCGACATGAAACGCGTGTGACGACATATCGGAACGGCGGCTCGTGTGCGATCCGCGTCCGTTGTCGGTTACGTTGTTCGATGGTGCGACTGAGAGGCGTCAATGCTTCTCGAGCGGATCGCTCGGATGCGGAACGTTTCCAGGAGGAATCGGTTGCGGATTCAGCGCCGATTTGCCGCCGACGAAGATGATCGCGCGCTCGTTCGACCCGCTGTTTGCGGTCTGGATCGGAGCGCCGGGCTGAGGTTTGACCTTGCTGTGATCCTGCTGCATCTGCATTGCAGAATGCGGCTTGGCCTGTTCGATATTCGGATTGATCGTGCCGGCGTACTTGGCGGTGGGCTTCGGCGCAGGAACGCAACGCTGCGGATGCGCTCTCGCTCCAGGACTTGAAGGGTTGTAGTTCGGGTCGGGCATCGTGCCGGGCGGGCAGGCGTGCGCCGTCGAAGCGGCAAGCGCGACGCAGAACAAGCCCGACAGCGCGACGCAGCGCGTGAGATGGGAACCGGAAGAGAGCGACGACTTCATGGCGAAACTCCTGTGCGCAAGAACCCTGCACAGAGAGTTACGTCATTGCGTGCGCATCACTGACAGCCTTTGCTGAGGCACGGAATCACAGCGGCGTGTCGGGTGATCGCGTCAGCGGCGTCGCGGCGCGGTTTACTTGTACACCACGCCGGCCTTCATAACGAAGCCGACTTTCTGCAGCAGGGCGACGTCGTCGAGCGGGTTGCCTTCCACTGCGATCACATCGGCGAACTTGCCTGGCGCGATGCTGCCCAGGTCCTTTTCCTTCTTCAGCAATTGCGCTGCATGCGTGGTCGCCGCCTGGATCACGAACATCGGCGGCATGCCGGCTTCGACCATGTAGACGAATTCCTTTGCGTTGCGTCCGTGCGGATAGACGGCGGCATCGGTGCCGAATGCGATCTTCACGCCGGCCTTGTACGCCTTGCCCGCCGTGGCCTGGATGATCGGCCCGACGAGCAGCGCCTTGGCGGCGACCTGCGGCGGATAGCGGCCGGGTATCTTGGCCTGTTCCTCGGCGGTCTTGCCGGCGATGATCGTCGGCACGAGCCAGGTACCGTGCTCCTTCATCAGCTTCATGTCGGCGTCGTCCATGTAGGTGCCGTGCTCGATCGAATCGACGCCGCCGAGGATGGCGCGGCGGATGCCTTCGGCACCATGCGCGTGCGCGGCGACGGTGAAGCCGTAGTCGTGCGCGGCGGTGACCACGGCCTTGATCTCCTCGATCGTCATCTGCGCGTTGTCGACGCTGGTGCTTTCGTCGAGCACGCCGCCGGAGGGCATGATCTTGATCGCGTCGGCGCCATCCTTGTAATGCTGGCGCACCGCCTTCCATGCGTCTTCGGGTGAGTTGATGATGCCGTCCTTGGGACCCGGATCGCCGGCAAGATCCGCGCGGAAACCGTCGGTCGGGTCGGCATGGCCGCCGGTCGAACCGATCGCCTTGCCGGCCGTGAAGATGCGCGGGCCCGGCACGACGCCGGCGTTGATCGCATTGCGCAGCGCGATCGAATCGTTGTCGAAATCGGCGAGGTTGCGCACCGTGGTGAAGCCTGCGTCGAGCGTGCGCTTCGCGTACACGGTGCTGCGGATCGCGAAATCGGCGGTGTTGAGGCGGAACTTGTCGCTGTACGTGGTCGGGCTGAACTCCATCGTCAGATGCACGTGGCTGTCGATCAGGCCGGGCAGGCAGGTGCTCGTCGGCAGGTCGATGCTCTTCGCGCCGGCCACCTCGGCGTTGCCTTTACGCACTTCCTTGATGCGTGCGCCTTCAATCACGATGGTCGATTCGCCGAGCAGCTTGCCGGCCTCGGTGTCGATCAGGTGGCCGCAATGGATGGTCTTGATCTCGACTGGCGCGGCGGGCTTGTCAGCTTCGGCGGCGTGGGCGGACAGGGCGAGCGTGGAAGCGATGACGGCGACGATAGGCAACAAGCGCATGGAGGTCTCCTTGAATGTCGCGGCATGCTAGCGGTTGTTACCGGCGCAATCCAATCTGCGTCGCCGCAATTCGCGCGCAGCGCGATGCGCGGAAATAAAAAGACTGGTGCGCAAGCCGACCCGTCGACGGCAAAACTGTCAGCCGCTGAAGCTGCAGCGGTGACGATAGTCGCTTGAGAGTCGTGGATGCCGGTTCTATAGTCGCTGTAACGGAACCGCACCGGACGCCGTGACGACGGGGCCATCATCCGCAATCAGCCGTGCGAACGGCTGCCAGGGCGGGCGCGAGGCGGGAAAAACCGGAAGGACCGTCTTCGCCGTTAGGGGCATCGTGGATGGACACCCAGCGTTGGCAACTCGCAGGCGATATCTTCGAAAAGCTGCTCGACGTGCCGGCGTCCGAGCGCGAACCCCTGCTCGGCACGTTGTGCGGCGACGACGTCGAGTTGCGCAAGTTCGTCGTTTCGATGCTCGACTCGCAGGAGCAGGGCGGCGCTGCCGCTGCGAAGACCGTCGCTGCGGCGCCATTCGATACCGCGCAATCGCCGGCCGTCCAGGATGTCGATTCCGCCGATAGCCGCGTCGGTCCCTGGCGGCTCGTCGGCAAGCTCGGCGCGGGCGGCATGGGCGTGGTCTGGCTGGCCGAGCGCGCTGATGGCCAGTTCCGCCAGCGCGCGGCACTCAAGTTGATCAAGCGCGGAATGGATACCGACGCGGTCCTTGCGCGCTTCCTGCGCGAACGGCAGATTCTGGCGCGGCTCGATCATCCGAACATCGCGCATCTGCTCGACGGCGGCATCGCCGCGGATGGCCGGCCCTATTTCGCGATGGAGTACGTCAAGGGCCTGCCGCTGCTCGACTACTGCAGCAAGTTGAACGCAGACCTCGAGACCCGCTTGCGCCTGTTCCTGGAAATCTGCGCTGCGGTGCAGTTCGCCCACGAACGCCACGTCGTGCACCGCGACCTCAAGCCGTCTAACGTGCTGATCACCTCGACCGGTGCGGTCAAGCTGCTCGATTTCGGCATCGCCAAACTGCTCCAGGATGAAGAAGAGCCGATCGTCACGCTGACCCGCGCCGGCAGCGGCCGGCCGATGACGCCGGCCTATGCCGCGCCCGAGCAGATCGCGGGCGAAGAGGTCACCGCGGCGGCTGACGTCTATGCGCTTGGCGGCTTGCTCTACGAGCTGTTGACCGGACGACTCGCCCACGATTTTTCCGCCGCACCCGACGCCGGCGCGGTGCTCGGCATCATTCGCGCGACCGACCCGGCGATGCCGAGCCGCCTTGCCTCGGCGACGCTGCCGGTGCCGCGCGGCCGCCTGCGCGGCGACCTCGACACGATCATGCTGACCGCGCTGCGCGCGCAACCCGAGCGGCGCTATGCCGACGTCGCCGCGCTTGCCGGCGACGTGCGCAGCTATCTCGCCGGCAAGCCGATCGCGGCGCGCCGCGATCATGTGTTCTATCGCGGGTGGAAGTTTCTGCGTCGGCATCGCTCGGGCGTCGCCGCTTGGGTGGCGATTGCCCTGATCATCGCTATGGCAGTGGTACTGATCGCCAATGAACGACGCTCGCGCGACGTGACCGGTGCTGCGCTAGTGGCCATGGATTTTGCCAATCTCGCACCAGTGCAGGCGCAGCAGATGTGGCTGGCACCGGTGCTGCCGCAGATGCTCACGACCGAGCTGACCCAGGGTGGCACGATGCATCATGTGCGCGACGATCCACTTCGCAGTCAACGCTTGGAATTGCCCGTGCCCGCCGCGGGGGGGTATTCCGCGCAAGCGCTGGCGACGCTGCGGAAGACCCTGAACGTCGATTTTGTCATGGGTGGCGACTACTTCGCCTCCGGCGACACCAATGATGCGAGCTTGCGCGTGCACACCTTCGTGCAAGATGCCCGTTCCGGAGAGATCGTGGCGGAGACCATGCAAAACGGGTCGCTCGCCGAATTGAACACGCTGATCACTACAGCAGGCACGGCGCTGCGCGATAACCTGCATCTGGCAAAACCCAGCGAGGCGGTGGCCGAGGCGACGCGGCGTGAGCAGCCTCCCAACACCGACGTGGCCAAGCACATCGGCGTTGCGCTCGAAGCGCTTCGACGCTATGACCCGGAACGGGCCAAGGACGAACTGCGCGAGGCGGTGGCGATCGCGCCCGGCTATCCTCGTGCAAATTTATACTTGGCGCAGGCGTGGCGCATGCTTGGCTATGATGCCAAAGCGCTGGCCGCCGCGGAGCAGGCATCGGCGCACAGCGAAGGGTTGACGCCAGCGGGTCGCATGGAGATCGAACGAGAGCTTGCCGTCGCGAGAAACGACTGGCTGAAGGCGATCGAGATGGATCGCGCATTGTTGGCGCTCGATCCGAGCGATGCAGAATTGCACAACAACCTCATCAACGATCTGATCTTTGCCAAACAACCGGATCAGGCCGCAGCGGCGCTGCACGAAATGCGTGGACTCAAGGGCATCGAAAGTGATCCGCGGATCGAACGCAAAGAAGCACAGATAGCGGAATTGCGCGGCGACCAGCGTGCGCGCGCCGAACACGCCGAAGCCGGGTTGCGCCTGGCACAGGCAAACGATCAGCACGCCATGGCCGCGCGCCTCAAGATCGAAGTCAGCGTTGCACACGATTTACTTGGAGAAAAGGAAATCGCGGAGAAATACATCCGCGATGCTATCTCAGACTACGAACATTTGAAGAACCCGCAGGACGAAGCGGCTGCGCATATGCAATTGGCGATGATCTTCTACCAGCGGGGCCAGCCGCAGGCGCAAATCGACGAACTCCAACGAGCGCTTGAAATCTACCAACGTATCGGCAATCGGTCCGGCATAGCCAAGACGTATGCCAATCTTGGTTGGGTGCATTGGCGACAAGGGGATTACGACGCCGCGAGCGTGGCGGACGAACACGCATTGCGCATCTTCCGGGAAATTTCAGATCTCTCTGCTCAAGCCCGCATGCTTGCCGTACTGGCGAATCTGGCTTTCGAGCAGGCTGCAAGCGACGATGTGATCGGCCGACTGGACGAGGCGATCACATTGGCGACGCGCGCGGACCAGCCGAGCATTCGCCTCGATGCGATGAGGAATTCGGTCGAGGTCTTGCGCGAGCGCGGGGAGATGGAAAAGTCGCGCGCGGCATGCGATCGGCTCGAGATCGAATTGAGAAGAACGACCGACTTGAGTGCAATAAAGAATGGCTCGTACGAATGTTCCGTCACTGCGCTCGAACATGGAGATATGGAGACTGCGCAGAACGGCTTTCAGCGTGCGAATGACATGGCGGTGAAAGTCGGAAACGCCGGCACGCAGGGGCTGGTAGACATGCAGCTCGTACGCATCGACATGGCGAAACGGGACTGGGCTGCGGCGCACGAGCGCTTGCGGCGCGCGGCCGAAAAGTTCGACAAAAACGATCTCGCTGCGTACGAGGCGGTTGCGCAGAGTCTGCTCGCATTGGCCTGTCGGGAACTCGACTTGTCAGAGGAGAGCGAACGGGCCAAGCTACGTGCACAGACGCTTCTCGGGCGCCTGACCTCGCGCTACAAGGCGATCATCGCGGAAATCAATCTCGCACGCTTGCAGGGCAGGGCAGAGGATCCAGGCCCTGCCGTCGAAAGATTGCAGCAGCTCGCAAGCGAAGCGGAAAAACGCCAATGGATGGCCACCGCGCTCGAAGCACGACTTGCGCTGGTCGAACTGTGGGCACGCCGCGGCGACAGTCGGGCCAAAACCGGCCGCGATTCACTCGCCGCGGCGGCGCGTCAGTATGGTTTCATTTGGCTTTCGCAGCGGGTTTCAGCGACCGCGCCGACTCCATAGCGGCCATACGCTCCCTGTGGGCCTTTTCGACCAACGCCACTTCATGTAACGCCAGCTCGATATAAAGTTCGGCTGCTTCTTCAAGCCGTCTGCGCTGCTTGGGGCCTGCGCAGCAGGATTCGACAAGATCGCAGAATGCGTTCGCGCCGTTCAAATATGCGAGGGCTTTCCACACTGGCGAAGAATTTTCGGAAGTGCCGATGTTGCTGAGGTCGAGCGACGTGGTCAGGCTACGCGTCCGGAACGGGGGGTCTTGGTCGGACATGGTTTGAATCCTCTTGAGGTTTGCAAGGTAGACAACAACCCACAGCGACGAATTTGCGTCTTGCACTGCACGGCGGAGACTACCAGAACCGCCCGGGATTGAACCGAGCCCGGAAGATTCCCGCGCGCAAATCTTCGTTGTCGAACCCGTAATTCGAGAATCGGCCGCCGCGATTACAGTCGATACGGGGCAGGCTCAATCAACGGAAGAGAGCTTTGCGCCCCAGCGCCGGATCGTCGCTGAAGAAGCCGTCGATGCCCGCGTCGAGATAGGCACGAATCTCGGTGACGAGGCCGGCATCGTTGCGCGTGGCTGGGGTGCCCGGCGCGCGCAGGTCGTTCGGCAGGAAATAGTTCTCGGGGCGGAACGTCCAGGGGTGGACGAGCAGCTTCACCGCGTGCGCGTCGGCGACGAGCGCGGTCGGAGCACCGAGCTTGCCTTCGGCCGTGCGCGGGATCACCGAGAGTTTGTTCGGGCCGATCGCGTCGGCGTATTTCGCGATGTCGGCGAGGCCTTGCGGCTGCATCATTGTCGCGTAGTCCAGCGGCTGTTTGCTCGCGAGGATATCGTAGGGCTGTTCCTTCGCTTCACCGAGCAGTTGGATCAGCTTCACGTTCGGCAGATCACCGAGCTTGCCGCGCAGATATTTGAGATTGCCGATTTCGAACGACTGAATGAACAGCGGCGCGGTCCTTGCGGTGTAGGCGTGCTTGCGGATCGTGGCGAGCACGGCGTCTTCCATCGGCAGGCCGATGCCTTTGAAGTAGGTCGAATGCTTGATTTCGGGATAGATGCCGATCACACGGCCGCGCTTCTTCGATTCGGCGGCGACGAAATCGATGATCTCCGCGAACGTCGGCACGGCGAACTGGCCGTCGAACTTCGCGTTGCCCGGGCGCAGCTCGGGCAGGCGCTCGCGCGCGCGCAGCGTCTTGAATTCGGCGAGCGTGAAGTCCTCGGTGAACCAGCCGGTCACCGACTGGCCGTCGATCGTCTTGGTCGTCTTGCGCGCGGCGAATTCGGCGTGTTTCGCCACGTCGGTCGTGCCCGAGATCTCGTTCTCGTGGCGGGCGACGAGGGCGCCGTCACGGGTCATGACGAGGTCGGGTTCGACGAAATCGGCGCCATCGTCGATCGCCTGGCCGTACGAGGCCAGCGTATGTTCCGGACGCAGCGCGCTCGCGCCTCGGTGGCCGAGGACGAGCACCTTGTCCGCGAGCGGTTTCGCGGGCGGCGCGGCGTCAGCGGTGGAAACGGCCATGCAGGCGAGGGTGATCAGGGCGGCGAATCGGAGGCTAAGCATACGGGCAGAATAGCGCGCGAACGTGAAAAAATGGCGTCAGGCGTGCCGCGCCAGCCTGAATGGCGCCGCTGCCGGCGATGGCGCCGGCCGCCCCGCTGCGCTACCCTGCGCGACCCGCCAACGGCGCGCAGACGCGCCTCATTCTCGTCATGCAAGAACAAGAAAACCTCTACGACCCTGCCGCCGTCGAAGCCGCGGCACAGAAATTCTGGAACGAGAGTCGCGCCTTCGAGGTGAAGGAAGACCCCTCGAAGCCGAAGTTCTTCTGCCTGTCGATGCTGCCGTACCCGTCGGGTGCGCTGCACATGGGGCACGTGCGCAATTACACGATCGGCGATGTGATCAGCCGCTATCAGCGCATGCTCGGCAAGAACGTGCTGCAGCCGATGGCCTGGGACGCGTTCGGCCTGCCCGCCGAAAACGCGGCGATCAAGAACAATACCGCGCCGGCGAAGTGGACCTACGCCAACATCGACCATATGCGCGCGCAGCTCAAAACGATGGGCTACGCGATCGACTGGTCGCGCGAATTCGCCACCTGTCGCCCGGACTACTACGTGCACGAGCAGCGCATGTTCGTGCGCCTGTTCAAGAAAGGTCTCGCTTACCGCAAGAACTCCGTCGTCAACTGGGACCCGGTCGATCAGACCGTGCTCGCCAACGAGCAGGTGATCGACGGCCGCGGCTGGCGCACCGGCGCGCTGGTCGAACGGCGTGAGATTCCGCAGTGGTTCCTCAAGATCACCGACTACGCCGATCAATTGCTCGACGGCCTCGACAAGCTGCCCGGCTGGCCCGATGCGGTCAAGACGATGCAGCGCAACTGGATCGGCCGCTCGGAAGGCCTGGAAATCCAGTTCGGCGTCGAGGGCGAGAGTGAGCCGTTGACCGTGTTCACGACGCGCCCGGACACGCTGATGGGCGTCACCTTCCTGTCGATCGCACCCGAGCATCCGCTCGCTTTGCAGGCGGCGAAGACGAATCCGAAACTGAGCGCATTCATCGAGGAATGCCGCCATGTCGCCGCCTCCGAAGCCGTCGT
>Ga0207678_10006337_pt1 | contig 10501 bp, 9 predicted proteins | sample KBSC63metaG_FD_184319 | JGI IMG/M metagenome (GOLD analysis project Ga0207678, IMG submission 184319) | Corn rhizosphere microbial communities from Kellogg Biological Station, Michigan, USA - KBS C6-3 metaG (SPAdes) (version 2) | ecosystem: Host-associated > Plants > Roots > Rhizosphere > Soil ...
TCCGTGTCCGCTTTTTCTAGCTCCCGGGCGATTACGTTAGACCAGCTAGACACGGCTTGATGGCGAATATTGAAGATATTATCTGGCACCGCTAAGGACGATTATCCTGGGCAAATTATTGCCAAAATCTAACGTGCCTGATGAGGGACGATAAGGCACCCCGAAATCTGGCTGTTACCAAGCGACCCGGCGGCCGGCCCTCGACTACCCGTAAGATATAGACACGCTGGGTGAGCTAATGACGACACATTGCCACCTTGGTTGTTACGCAACCGTGACGCCGCTCGAGAGGCCTTGCGTACAACTTTCCGGGCCGCCCAGACGTCTCATAGATGTCGCAAAACACCCGAGACCCGACGTTTCCCGATTTGATAGATATTGGCCATAAACTTGCCTTATCTACCCGCAAACCGCGCTGTGACCAGCGCCGATGCGATGCCCCAGGCTCGGGCCCGTTTTGTGTCACCAGGCAGGATCGGCGAGCCTAACGTTGAGGAGACCACGCAGTGTCGTTCTTGGGGAGTGTTGGTGGGGTGGGCCGGCTCGGCGCGACGCTGCTGCGGCATCGGATGATCTCGGCGACCGCTGGAACCGCCGCCGCGGTGATCGTCGCGGGCTGCGCGTTCGCCGCCTCCGCTCAGGGCCCCGGCCAGGAGCAGTTGGTCAACGCAGGCGACAGCAAGCCGATCATCAAGACGTCCGCGCCGGCACCGGTCACGCCGCTGCGGCTGCTATCGGTGTCACCCGCCGACGGCACGCACCACGCCGACGGCGGTGCGCCGATCACGCTGACGTTCTCCTCCGCGCTGTCGCCCGCCACCCCGCTGCCGTCACTGTCGCCGAAGATCGCCGGAAGCTGGAAGGTGTCCGGCGCCACCGTGACGTTTACCCCTGCTTCCGGGTACCTGCCGGACACTAAAGTCAAGCTGACGATCCCTGGCGGCATGGCCGGCGCCACGGCCGCCGCAGGGACGCTTTCGCGGACGTCAACCGCGAGCTTCACCACGGGCACCTACTCCACGTTCGGGTTGCAGCAACTCCTCGCCAAGCTCGGCTACCTGCCGCTCACCTTTACCCCTGCTGATACCCCTGCTGAGAGCGGAGCGGCGGCCACGGCCTCTCCGGCGTCCATCGCGTACGCGCCGCCGGCCGGGACGTTCACCTTCCAGCCTGGCTACCCGACCGAGTTGACCAGCCAGTGGAAGACCGGCAAGGACAACATGCTCGACCAGGGCGCGATCCGGGCCTTCGAATCCGTCCAGGGCCTCACGATGGACGGCGTGGCCGGCCCGAGCGTCTGGTCGAATCTGCTCGCGGCGGCGGCCGCGAATAAGGTCAACCCGAACGGCTACAGCTACGCGCTCGCCACCCAGAACTCGCCGCACGAGACCCTGAAGGTCTGGCACAACGGCAAGGTCATCCTCAACACCGCCGCCAACACCGGCATCCCGGCGGCGAACACCGCCGACGGGACCTTCCCCGTGTACGAGCGGCTGCAGTACCAGGTAATGAAGGGGAAGAACCCAGACGGGACGAAGTACGCGGACCCGGTGTACTGGATCTCGTACTTCAACGGCGGCGACGCGGTGCACTACTTCGAGCGCTACAGCTACGGGTCCTACCAGAGCCTCGGTTGCGTGGAACTGCCGTGGAAGCAAGCGAAGTTCATCTGGCCTTACCTGACCTACGGCACCCTGGTCACCGTCGCGGGGCCGGTCGCCTAACCCACCGCGCCTAGCAGAGCGCGCCTAGCGGAACGCGGATGCCCTGGCGATGCCCAGGCGGGGCGCCAGGGCGACGCGGAGTCCAGCCGAGGCGAGCCTGTCCAGCAGCATGCGGCCACCGGGTTCGCCGCCCTCATAGGGGGCGGGGATGCCGACCACCAGTGACCTGTCGGGCCGGGGCAGGCCGAGCAGCCAGAACCCGCCGTCCAACGCCGGGCCGTAAGCGGCGTCCGCCTCGCCGGAGAGAAGCGACCACGCGGCGGCCGCCAGCGTGTCAGCCGTGATCTGCGAGACGTCCGGCCTGATCAGCAGCATGGGCAGCGTCGCGGTCGCGTGTGCGTCGGCGAGCGCGGCGGCCATGCGCTCGCCGTAGCTGCCACCGCGCTGCCCGATGAGGTCGAACCCGGTGGGCAGCCAGTCACCGTCCGCGCGGCCGAGCGCCAGCACCCGCCGGGCCACGGGCGCGGCCCGCACAGCGTTGAGCGTCTCCCGCAGCGACGCTTCCATTAGGGGCGGCTGGACCAGCACGATGACCTGAACCGCCATGGTCTCTTCCGCAGCCCTCGCCTGCCGTAGGCGTGGCATGCCGTGCCGGGTCTCCATATAGAAGACGCTAACCACTTAAGGGTGATTTACCCCGGCTAATGTCTTACGGAAGCATGACGTGCGGAGGCCAGCGTGCCGGACGTAGCCGGGCGCGACACGGCCGACGGGGCCGGGCGGGCCAGCGGCAGGGTGATCAGGAACTGGCAGCCGGGACCCGTGTTGCGCACGCTGATCTGGCCCGAGTGCGCCTCGACGATGCCACGGGCGATGGACAGCCCGAGCCCCGCACCTCCCGACGGGTCGGGGGTGCGCGCGCTCTCGCCGCGGAATGCCACGTCAAATACCCGGGGCAGGTCAGCGGGCGGGATACCGCCGCACTCGTCGGACACTGACACGCAGGCCAGCCCGCCCTTGATCGTGCCGACCAGTTCGATGGTCCCGTCCGGCGGCGTGTGCCTGATCGCGTTCGTGACCAGGTTCCTGACTGCCCGCCCGAATTCCGCCGGGTCGATCCGCACGGCCATGCCCGACGCGGTCGCGCCGGTGAGCCGGACGCCCTTGGCGCGCGCGACCGGCTCGGTGCTTGCCGCCACCTCGGCGATCAGGTCCTCAAGCCCTACCAGGCGCGGCGACAGGCGGAGCGCGCCGGCGTGGATCTTGGACAGCTGGAACAGGTCGTCGATCATCGCCGACAGGCGGTCCGTCTCCTGCCTGATCTGGGAGTGGTACCTGCTGACCTCGCGGGGGTCGGTGAGCACCTCGTCCTCAAGCGCCTCGGCCATCGCCCGCAGCCCGGCGAGGGGCGTGCGCAGGTCATGGCTAACCCAGGCGACCAGTTCGCGGCGGCTCGCCTCGAGTGCCTGCTCGCGCGCCCGCGCCCGGCCAAGCCGGTCGTGCGTCTCAGCCAGCCCTTGCGAAAGCGCGGCAAGCTCGCTCGGCAGCGTCACCGCTGGCGGCGTGTAGATGCCGATCTCGCTGACCTCGCGCACCGAGCGGAGCAGCCGGCGGGCCGCCCTGGTGATGGAACGGCTGATGACAAGCGCGACCGCGAGCCCGGCGAGCCCGGCGAGGCCCATCAGCTCAAGCATCACCTCCCGGTCGCCAAACGGGAGCATGCGGATGGCGATCGCAGCCACCGAGGCAAGAGCGGTGACCACGGTGACAACCGAGATGAGCGAGAGCTGGACTCCGATGGGGCGACGCGCGAGCAGTCGCTGCCCAACCACGCCAACGGCCGTCGTGAGCATCGCGGCCCCGACAGTCCACTCGGTAATGTTGATGAGGTCGGCGGCCTCTACGCCGCCCGGCATGACCTCTGCCAGGCTCCCTATCATGCCGGCCCCGGCTCGTAGCGGTAGCCGACACCCCAGACGGTGACGATCCGCCTGGGCAGCGTGGGATCCGTCTCAAGTTTCTCGCGCAGCCGCCTGACGTGGACGGTGACCGTGGACGTGTCGCCGAACGTCCAGCCCCAGACCTCGCTGAGCAGTTGCTCCCTGGTGAACGCCTGGCGCGGATGGCGCAGCAAGAAGGCAAGCAGGTCGTACTCGCGGGAGGTGAGCTGGATGAGCCTGCCGCTGACGCGGACCTCGTGCGCGGACAGGTCGACGGTCACGTCCCGGTCGGTGAGGATTTCCGGGTCCGCCTGGCGCCCTTCCGGCTTGTCCGCGGGCATCGCGCTGCGCGAGCGGCGGAGCACCGAGCGAACCCGCATCGCCAGCTCACGCGGGCTGAACGGCTTGGTCACGTAGTCGTCGGCGCCGATCTCGAAACCCGCGAGCCGGTCGGTCTCATCGCCGAGCGCGGTGAGCATCACCACCGGGATCGGCCAGCGCTCGCGCAGCCGTCTACAGACCTCAAGGCCGTCGATGCCGGGGAGCATCAGGTCGAGCACGACGAGGTCGGGCTGCTGCTCGGCAATGCGCCGCAGCGCCTCATGACCGTCGTGCACGCACTCGACGGTGTGACCGTCGCGGACCAGGTAACGCCCGACGACGTCGGCAACCGTGGGGTCGTCATCAACGATGACAATCCGTCCGGGCAAATCGCTATTGCTCACGCTTACACGGTAAGTGGTGGCATGCCGTCAGAGCTGGTCAAATGACAGGAAACGTCAGAGGACCGTAAGATGTATGCCGTGCACCGGCTCTTCCCGATCACCCCACCACCGCGCTCCTAGCGGGGCGGCAGGTCCACGCGTCTGACCGCAGGCGGCTGACGCGTCTTTCCGTATTTCACGCATGGGTGGCCGGTTCGCCCCGCTTCCGCGACTTCTTTTCCTTCTCGTCGCAGGAGCGATTTCATGCCTTCATCAGTCTGCTCTTCTTCTGCTGCGCTCGTTTCCCCGGCGAGGGTCGCTCGCCGGGCCGCGGCGCCCCTGCTCTGCCTCGTACTCGCCGGGCTCCTCTGGGGAACCGGGGGCCTGACCGGATCCCTGCTCGGCCGGACGGCAGGCCTGTCCCCGCTCGCGGTGGCCGCACTGCGGCTGCTGGCGGGAGGCGCGCTCATCGTGGCGTGCCGCATCCTGCCCGGGCGACGCTGGCCGGCCAGTCGCGCCGCCTGGACCAGGGTCGCCCTGACGGGCCTGCTCGCGGCCACGTTCCAGGCCGCATACTTCTCCGCGGTGGCGCTGACCTCGGTGAGCCTCGCCACCCTCGTCACGATCGGTGGCACGCCGGTCATCGTGCAGGTCGCCGAACTGGTCAACGGCCGCCGCCTCGACCGGGCCGGCCTGGCGCGGACGGTCCTGGCACTGGCAGGCCTCGGCCTGCTCGTGGGGCTGCCCTCCGGCGGGTACGGCCCGGTCGCCATGCTGGAGAGCGCCGGCATGGCACTGCTCGCGTCGGCTGGCTTCGCGGCCCTCACTCTGATCAGCGCGACCCCGGTGCCCGGACTCAGTGATGAGACCGTAACCGGGCTGGGGTTCACGGCAGGCGGCCTCATCCTGCTGCCGCTCGCGGCCGTTACCGGCGGCCTGGCGTTCCGGCCGACGCTAGCGGCGCTTGGCTGGCTGACGGCCCTTGCCGTCGGCCCGACCGCCCTCGCCTACACGCTGTACTTTCGTGGCTTGCGTCAAGCACCCGCGAGTACAGGGGCGCTCCTTTCCCTGCTAGAGCCGCTCACCGCGACGGTCCTCAGCGTGGCCTTCCTCGGTAACCGCCTCAGCCTCGCGGGAATCGCGGGCGCGGTCCTGCTAGCGGCGGCCGCGGCGAGCACCGCCCGCGCGTAGCTACGAATACCGGCCGCGCGTAGCTACGAGTACCGGCCGCGCGTAGCTACGAGTACCGGCCTGCCGGGTCGGGCTGGTAGTCCCAGTCGCCGTCGTCCTGAGCCGGGTCCGCCTGGTGCTGCGCCCAGCGCCCCTGCGGTGCGTAGGGGCCGGAGCGCGGCGCCTCCATTGGCGGACGCTGGCCAGCCGACCGCGCCGGAGCCTGGGCGGCAGCCGGTCCGGGCATCCCCGGATAGGCAGCCGACCCGGGCATCATCGGACGGGCTGCCGCCGGACCCTGGTGGGCTGGTGCCGGGCCCCGGTGGGCTGAGGCGGGCGTGGGCACCTGTCCGGCCGCCGCCGCGGCGGCCGCCTTGCGGCGGCGGATGATCGCTGCGACGACGCCGACCACGATGATGCCGGCGATCGCGTACGTGGGGCCATGGAAGTCGTTCGCGACGTGTTCCCAGTTGGCACCGAGGGCGTAGCCGGCGATGGCGAGGACCGCCGTCCACGGGATTGCGCCGAGAGTGGTGTACACGCCGAAGACGCCCGCCGACATGTCCGCGAACCCAGCGGGCAGCGAGATGAACGTGCGGATCACCGGGATCACGCGGCCAACGAGCACCGCGACCGGGCCGTGCCGCTCGAACCAGGCGGTCGCCTTGTCGATCTCGTGCTCGCGGATCCCGACCCGTCTCCCCCAGCGCCTGATCGCCGTCTGGCCGGCGTACTTGCCAACCGCCCAGGCGATGTAGCTGCCGGCGACGTTGCCGAGCACCCCGGCGACGAAGACGCCGAAGAGCGCCGGATGCGCGCCCGGCCACGCGCCAGCGGCCAGTGCGCCGCCGAACATCATGATGACCTCGGACGGCACAGGGATGCAGGCCGACTCGGCCAGCATCAGCACGAACACCGCAAGGGACCCGTACTGGGAGATCAGGTGCTGAAACAAGCCGTTCCTTCCGACGATCTATCTTCTACAACAGCGTAGAAGATAATCTCTCCCGAGACCGGCGCTTCGCCGTGATCGAAGATGGTGGATAGGGATCACCCGCACAACCCTCATAAGTCAAGCAGACTGCGCCGGAGCGCGCCCGGAATGTGGCGTTTGTTGGGATCAGGAGCGCCCGGGCGACCAACGGCGGCCCAGGTTCTGCGTGATGGGCAGGGACAAAGGCGCCAGGGTGGCCGACGCAGCCGCGCCCGCTCCCGTGGCAGCCACGGGGTCGGCTGTGTCGTCCGGCGACGGGGGGACGTACGAAGTCCGGTGGACCCGGGGTGCGCGCAGCGCTTCCAGCAGGTCGTCTAGGGCCTCGAAGTTGTGTGCGCTGACTATGGCGTCGCAGTACGGCCAGGCGGCAGCCATCCCGCCCACCTCGGGCCGATACCGGTCGCTTTGCGTGCGGGGATTCGCCCATACGATCCGGTAGGCGATCCTGTGCAGCCGCGCCATCTGCGCCCCGAGCAGCGCGGGATCCCCGGTCTCCCAGCCGTCGGAGATGATCAGCACGACCGCGCCGCGCCCCATCCCGCGCACCCCGTAGCGGTCGTTGAAGTCGCGCAGCGCGGCGCCGATCCGGGTGCCGCCCGCCCAGTCAGGCGCCGCCTCGCCGGCCTTGGCGAGCATCGTCTCCGGTGAGGCGGCGGCGAGGAACGGCGTGAGCCTGGTCAGCCTGGTGGCGAACGTGAACACCTCGGTACGCGGCCGGGTGGCATCGCGGGAGGGCCCGGAGAAGCCGGAACCGCCGCCGCCCGCCGCGCCGGCCGACCGCGTGGCGACGTACATGAGCTGCAGGATCGCCCGCGCGTACGGCTCCATGGAGCCGGAGATGTCACAGAGGACGACGAGCCGCCGCTGCCGGGTCCGCACCGCGCGGCGCGCGATCCGCACTGGTTCCCCGCCGGTCCGCGTCGCTTGCCGCATGGTCCGGCGCATGTCGAGCCGCGCCCCGTCCTTCTTCGGCCGGTAGCGCCTGGTACGGCGGGGCGGCACCGCGATCACGAGCTGTCGCATGAGGGTGGCGAGCTGGGCCAGTTCCCCCGACGTCAGCTGCGCGAAGTCCCGTTCGCGCAGCCGCTCGGTCATCGAGGCGACGCGCCGGACAGCAGGCACACTGTCCTCCTCTGCGTCGTCGTCAGCCGACGGCTCCGCCTCCTGCTCGCGCGCCCCGCCCGCGGACAGCGCCTCGTCAAGCCCGGCCAGTTCGGGTGGCAGCTCGTCCCGGTCGGCCGCCCGTGCCTCTTCCTCCTCGGAACCGTCCGCGCGCTCGGCCGACTCGACGACCATGTTCTGCTGCGGCGCCATCACCTCGCGCGGGGGCGGCCCGGCAGCACCAGTCCCGAACATCTCGTTGAAGACCCGCTCGAACGCGTCGAGCTGGCTTGGCGTCGACACCATTGTCGCAAGCGCGCACGCGTGCAACTGCCCGATTGTCGTGGCGCCCATCACGGCCAGCGCCCCGGCGAGCCGCTCGCTGCGGTCGGGACCCGCGGGGAGCCCGGCGGTCCGCAGGGCGGTCGCGAGGGATGCCGCGAGCGCCGCGTAATCCGGCGAACGCACGCCGTCAATCATGCCTGACGACGGACGCCAGCCCGGACTCCCGCACCGTCTGCTCGTCCTCTGGGTACTTGACCACCACGCTCATCGTGCGCTCCGCCGCTGCGACGGAGAGCGTGTCCGTGCCGAACACCGTGAGCGCCGCCGCCCAGGTGATCGCCTCGGAGATGCCCGGCGGCTTGGTCAGTCCCAGCTCGCGGAGCCGGGATACCGCGAATGCCACCTCGCCAGCCAGCGCGGTGTTGGCCGCGGGCACCCGCCGCCTGATGATCTCGGCGACCTGCCGCGCGTTGGGGAACCCGATCCAGTGGTAAAGGCAGCGCCGCTTGAGTGCGTCATGCAGGTCGCGGGTCCTGTTCGAGGTGAGGATGACCACCGGCGGCACCACGGCGTGCCGCGTCCCGAGCTCGGGGATCGTCACCGACGCCTCCGCCAGCATCTCAAAGAGGAAGGCCTCGAACTCGTCGTCGGCCCGGTCCACCTCATCGATCAGCAGTACCGCCGGGCGCGGCCCCGGGTGGTCGAGCGCGGTCAGCAGGGGCCGGGACAGCAGGAACTCGGAACGGAACAGGTCGGCTTCGCGCATCGTCTCGTGGGTCGCCTCGGCGAGCCTGATGGCGAGTAGTTGCTTGGGATAGTTCCACTCGTACAGCGCCTCAGCCGCGGAAATGCCCTCGTAGCACTGCAGCCGCACAAGGATGGTGTCGAGCGCCTCGGCCAGGGACTTAGCCGCCTGGGTCTTACCGACACCGGGCTCGCCTTCCAGCAGGATCGGCTGTCCCATCCGCACCGCGAGAAATAGCGCCGCTGCGAGCTGATCCCCGGCCATATAGCCCGTCTTGTCCAGCGCCGCCGTCAGCGCCGCCACGTCAGGGAACCGCTCGCCGATCTCGGCGGAAACTTCGCTGCTCACAACGTGCGAGTCTATCTCCCGGGTTCGACCAGGAACGCATCCGACAATCCGGGCAACAGATCGACCGCGCCTGTCTTGTTGCCTCGGCATGGGTCGTGCCTGCCGGTGCCGCTACCGTCTATGTCACTTAGTGGAGTTAGATACTCACCATGCGTGGTGATACGATGCGCTCCTGGGGCTTAGGGATTTGCTGGTGCTTGGGGTTCGGGGGCGAAGATGACAGGTCCGTTCGAAGGTGCCGCACGTCTGCGCACGACATCGGGCGCCGTGACGGTGCTGGGGGCTGGCGCGCTGCTTGCCGTTGCGGCGTGCAGCGGCGGAGGTTCACCAAGCGGCACGGCGCCCGCAGCCACAGCAACGCACTCGCCGGTCGCTCTCAGCTCCGGCCCGGCCTCCGCCCTGCAACAGCAGTACCAGGATGTCATCTCGACCGTGCTGCCCTCGGTCGTTCAGATCAACACCGAGACGGGGACCGGCTCGGGCGTGGTCTATGACAACAACGGCGACATCGTCACCAACGCGCACGTAGTCGGGGACGCCACGACCGTGCAGGTATTCCCCGCCACCGGCGGAGAGGTACTGAAAGCGAAAGTGCTCGGGACGTTCGCGGCGGACGATCTCGCCGTGATCCGCGCGACGTCCGGCACCGGGTCCCTGCCCAAGGCGACCTTCGGCAACTCGACGGACATCTCGGCCGGCGAGATCGTCCTGGCGATGGGCAACCCGCTTGGCCTCACCGGCAGCGTGACGCAGGGCATCATCTCCGCGACCGGGCGGACGGTGTCTGAGGCGAGCGCGGCGGGCGGCGCGAGCGTGACCATCGCCGACGCACTGCAGACGAGCGCGGCGATCAACGGCGGTAACAGCGGTGGCGCGCTGGTGAACCTCGCCGGCCAGGTCATCGGCATCCCGACGGCCGCCGCGCGCGACCCAGAGGCCGGCTCCGCGCCCGGCATCGGCTTCGCGATCCCGTCCAACGTCGCAATCAACATCGCCGACCAACTGATCAGCAAGGGCAAGGTCACCGAGTCATCCCGGGCCGCGCTTGGCATCACCGCGCACACCACGGTCACCCCGGACGGCCAGCCCGCCGGGGTCGCCGTCTCGACGGTGACCGCCGGAAGTGCCGCGGCCGCCGCCGGACTCCAGCCCGGCGACGTGATCACCAAGGTGGCCGGCCACGAGACCCCGACCCAGGGCGTGCTCACCGCGGTCCTGGCCAATCTCAAGCCAGGCCAGCAGGTCGAGGTGACCTACACCCGCGGAGGCACCTCGCACACCACCAAGGTCACCCTGGGCCACCTCACCTCTGGCTAACGGCCGCCGATGTCCTCGCTCCAGACCTCGGGGTAGCGGGCCTGGAACTCCTCCATCGCCGCGATGCAGCCGGGGTCGTCGAGGAGCACGATCTCGACGCCCTTCGAGCGCAGGAAACCCAGGTCGCCCTCGAAGGTGCGGGCCTCCCCCACCACCACGCGCGGGATCTGGAAGAGGAGGATCGCGCCGGTGCACATCTGGCACGGGGACAGCGTCGTGTACAGGGTGGTGTC
>Ga0207678_10006343_pt1 | contig 10500 bp, 6 predicted proteins | sample KBSC63metaG_FD_184319 | JGI IMG/M metagenome (GOLD analysis project Ga0207678, IMG submission 184319) | Corn rhizosphere microbial communities from Kellogg Biological Station, Michigan, USA - KBS C6-3 metaG (SPAdes) (version 2) | ecosystem: Host-associated > Plants > Roots > Rhizosphere > Soil ...
CGGGCCTCGAGATCGCGCAGGAGGAAGGCAACACCGAGGTCTACATCCGCGGTGTTGGCAACGATAACAACGCGGAGCACGGTGACATGGGCGTCGCCTTGCACCTGGACGGAGTGTACCTGCCGCGTCCGCGCGGGGTCGGCTCGCTCTTCTACGACATCGAACGAGTGGAGGTGGCGAGCGGCCCACAGGGCACCTTGCGTGGGCGCAACGCCCAGGGCGGCTCGATCAACATCGTGACCAACAAGCCCAAGCTCGGCGAGTTCGGCGCCAACGCCGAGGCCACCTTTGGCACTTTCTCCGAGCGCCGCTACGCGGGCATGGTCAATATCCCCATCGGCGACAATTTCGCGATGCGCTTCGCCGGCTTCTCCAGCGTGCACGATCCGCACTGGCACAACGGCGGACCCATTTACGATCTGCGTGCGCCGCAGGACGAGGACACCTATGCCTTCCGCGGCCAGCTCGAGTGGCAGCCGGTGAAGCCGCTGACGATCGTCGCCGGCGCCGATTTTACGGCGGAGCGTGGCACCGGGTACATCGGGTCGAACTACGACGACGCGCTCAACCACGTGAACAACAACGGCACGCCGGGCGACACCACGGACGACACCAGCGCGCCAATCACGCCCGATCAGATCAAATATCCGCGCAACATCTACCAGATCGGCGCGCAGCCCCACGTGAACATGAAGCACTGGGGCACACGGCTGGACGCGACCTATGACGCTGGTCCATTCCTGGTCGACGGCTTGCTCAGCTACCGCAGTCTCACGTACAAGCAAGTCAACGGCGGTAGCGCGGGCTTGATCTACCCGGGCTTCCCCTACGCGACGCAGGGCACCGACTTCTTCGGCACCGCCTACTGGGACACGGCCTCGCAATCGGTCGTCGGGGAGGTGCGCGTATACGCGCCGGATACGGCGCGCCTGCGCTGGACGGCGGGCGCGTTCTTCCTCACCGAAGATCAGCAGGTGGTGCTCTACCAGACCAACGATCCGGCGAACGGCTACAGCGGCGCCGAGTTCAACATGCCCGACGTGTTTGGCGACTCCCAGGCCGCCTATGCCGACGCGACCTTCGACCTCACCCCGGAGTTTCGCGTGCTGGGCGGGCTGCGCGTGACGCGCGAGACCAAGGGTCGCTGGAACGGCGTCGCGATTCAGGGCGGCGGGTTCGTCAATGGCGGGCGCTTCGGCACGGAAGGCTTTCGCCCCGCCTACATGGAGCGCGACATCTTCAGCTTGCCCCAGGGGGCTACGGTGGTGGACCGCGTCAACACGTTCCTCGACGGCATCGGCAGCTTCGGCGCGCGCGATCAGGTGCCACAGGCCATCTGCAACGATCCGGCTCCCGGGCAACCCTACGTGGTGGCCGATCCGCAGACGGGGAAGTTGAGCTGTGCCACGGGCGTGCGTGACTCGCTCACCAACACCCAGTTCACGATCAGCGTCACGCCGCAGAACTCGAAGGTCACCAACGTCTTCGTCGACTACCGCGCAGGTCTAGAGTACGACCTCGCCAAAGACAGCATGGTCTATGCCACGGTCAGCACGGCGCATAAGGCGGCGGGCTACAACGACACCGTGTACCGCCCGGACGGCAGCGTGCCGTTCACCGAATACTACGATCCGGAGAACGTGACGGCGTTCGAGCTCGGCTCGAAGAACACGCTGCTCGGGCGCAAGCTGCGCCTGAATGCGTCCGCGTTCCTCTACATCTATCAGAACCAGGTGTTTCAGCAGATCGTGCAGATTTCGCCGGCCAATCCCGACAGCAACGCGCAAGCCGCGGTGACCTCGCAGCGCCAGAACGCGGCCTCCTCGAACCTGTACGGCCTCGATCTGGACGTCGTGTACGCGCTGCCGTTCGGGCTGGAGGCGGAGATGCATGCGCTCTTCCTCGACGCGCGCTACGGCAAGCGTACGCTCGTGACCGACGGCCGCCTGTCCTACGATCTACCGACCTACCAGGTGGACATCGACGGCAACTGGCTGCCACGCGCGTCACCGGTCACCCTGAACTACTCGCTCTCGCAGATGTTCTTCACGTCCGCGGGGCAGTTCAACTGGTTGGTTCAAGGCCAGACCGTGGCGCGCTATTATCTGACGGTGTTCAACGGCCACGGCAACCTGCTGCCGGAAGCGAATGGCAACGAGCCGAAGACGGCTTCGGATCGCGGCTACACGGCGTACCAGAGCTTGGTGGACAACCCGTCGCGCCTGACGGACGAAGTGCCGACTTACACGCGCTTCGACCTGAGCGCCGGCTGGACGCATCCCGACGGGCGCTTCTCCATCACCGGCTACGTGAACAACCTCTTTGACATCGCCTACGCGACCACCATCGTCTCGACGCCGGATCTGAACTTGCGCTTCTTCAACCCGCCCCGCACCGCCGGCGTGCGCTTCCGAGTGGAGTGGTAACCTGCCACACTGGAGTTGGATCATGCCTGTCGTCTCTGAGGTCTCCCGGTCGCTGGCTGCCGGCGCGCTCGGCGCGCTGATCGTCGCGGGCTGCACGCTCGACAACAGCGTCAACGATCCGGATCAGAATACTCGGCCTCCCAACGTCTTTCGCGATAGCCCCGCTCCGGAGAGCGTGGCGGAGTGGCAGGCCCCGGCGGACAACTTGCTGCAGAGCCTGGCGCAGATCGAAGAGAATGACGCGAACAACGTGCCGGCTCCCTACAACCGCATCCTGGCCGTGATGTACGCCGAGCTGGGAGACTATCGCTCGGCGGCCACCAACTTCGAGCCGTTCGGTCCGGTGCTGCAGCGCCAGGCGGAGCTCTGCCAGAGCAGCGACCTGCCCGACGCCGTCGACGAGCTGTGCGACAGGTTGCAGGACAACCCCGATGATCCGGAAGACCAGGACCTCGAACGCTTGGTGTTTCTGAGCGAGCTCCAGCATGCCCCGTCGCAGACCGTGCTCGCCCGCAAGCTGCTCGGCTGTCTGAAGGACGCGGGCTTTCAGTATCTCGCGCTGGAGGCCCTGGCGGAGCCTGCTGCGGCGCTGAAGGCGCGCGGCCACGTGTCGCTCACGGAGAGCGGGCCGCTGATGCGGGAGCCACAGCACGCGCGGCTGGTGGAGGATGCCCTGAAGCTCGGCTTCGAGCTGGTCGACTACGACGTGAGCGATCATTGTGAGACCTGCAGCTACACGGACGAGATGCGCGATCATGCCGAGCAGCAGGCGGCCAACCTGGTCTCGCGTTCGCTCGCTCTCGACCCGCAGGCGAAGGTGTTCGTGCTCGCCGGTCCGCGGCAGTCCTACAAGGAGCCGTGGGGGCCGAACCCGCCGTTCACGACCTCGCTCGCGAATCGAGTCTGGACGCAGACGCAGATCGAGCCGTACGCCATCGATCAGGTGGAGATCGACCTGCCCGCGCTGCCGTTCGGCGCCAGCTCCCCGACTCCGCCCTCGGGTATGTACATGGCGTCCGGCCCCAACAACGGCTCCTGCATGGGCCAGTACACGCCGCGCACCGAGAATGGTCGTCGGGCTCTGGACACGGTGATGGTGCATGTGCCGCCACGCTCGGACACCGCGCGCTGGGACTGGCTGCATGCACCCGCCGAGGAGCGGCGGTCGCTCACGCCGAGCTGTGCGGCCTGCAGCACGGGCGAACGCCTGCTGGTCCAGGCCTTTCCCGCAGGCATCGACCGCGCGGATCACGTCGCGACCGACCAGGCGCTGTGCACCGTCGGCAGCGAATGCCAGATGGTCCTACCGCCAGGCGCTTATCAGGTGGTGGTCTGGAGCGAAGCGACGCAGCTCGGAACGGCGCAGATCGACCTCACCACCGCGACGTCGGCTCCGATTTCTCTCTGACGCACACGGACGGCCGCGTGGTCACCCACTCGACGCGAGCGGCACCGCGCGACACTGGCCCATTGGGTCGCCGGACGATCGCAGTGCGGCTGGCGCGGGTCATGGTTCCGCGTTAAATCCTCTCTCAGTCGAGCGGGGCCCTATAAAGACGGGCAGGGGACGATTAAGAACCCGGCCGCTGCGCCGTTTTTGTCGCCATGGCCTTTGGGCCGCGGGAGGTGCGCAATGGGCGGTGAGACGCGAGCGGGGTACAGGGGGGCAAGCCGCTTTGGAGCGCTGCCCGAGGAACGACCAGGAGCCGGCGAGAGCGGGATGCGCCGGATTTCGGCGCGCGGCCGGCGCGTGCTCTTGGTCGAGGACGAAGACATGGTGCGCAAGGTGCTAATGCGCATGCTCTCGTCGCGCGGCTACGACGTGAAGACAGCGTCCAGCGTGAGCGAGGCGGAAGCCTTGTTCGATGACCCGGGCAATGATTTCGAGCTGCTGATCACCGACGTGATGATCCCGCAGGGTAGCGGGCACGCGCTGGCGCGCAATCTGGTGGCGCGCCAGCCGGCGCTGCGTGTGCTGTTTGTGTCGGGCTACAGCGGTGGCGGCCCGATCGAGGGTATCCAGGCGGAGCAAGTGCGCTTTCTCACCAAGCCCTTCGGCTCGGCGGAGCTCACGCAGATGATCCACGAGCTGCTCCCGGATCGGGAGAGCACCTGACTCGATATCGCAGGGACACCGTGAGCTAGCGAGCGGCTGGCAGCTCGGCGATTGACTCGATCAGCTCCGAGTAACGGCGCGCGGTCTGGTCAAAATCGAAGTCAGAGACGTCCAGCTCGAAGCGTTGCTCGGAGCGCCAGCAGGCGTCGAGCTCCTCGAACAGCCGCGGCGAATCTGCACGCAAGCTCCAGCCCAGGCCGCGCGCGCGAATGAAGTCTTCGGCCGCTCCACCGTAGTTGAGCGACAGCGTGGGGCGCCCGAGCGCGGCGTGTTCGACCAGCTTGGTGGTGGTCTGGAACTGAGGCAGCGCGCCCGGTCCGTTGAACTGCAGCGCGATCTTGCTCGCCAGCAGCAGCTCGAAGGCTTGCTGCTGGGGTAGGTGTGGTTGCAGCGTGAGGTGTCCGCTGGCCAGCAGATCGCGAGCCTCGTCCCGCAAGCTCGGCGGGTACTGCCCGGCGATCACGAGCCGCGGCGCGGACCCGGTGGCGAGCTTTGCGCGAAGCCAGCTCGAGAACTGCCGCAGCGGCTCGTCCCGGCGATTGAACAGATTGCCGATGTACGCGAAGTCATAGCGCTCCCCATCAGCTGCCCGGAGCGCGCGCAGCTGCGCCAGTTCGACGCCGTTGGGCACGGTGCTGACCCGGGCGTGTCCGGTCAGGCGGCGAAACAGATCGCTCATCTCCTCCGTCACGCTGACCAGTGCGTCCGCTTCGCTCGTGGCCACGCGAAAGCGCTGCGCCCAGCCGCTCTCGCGCAGCTCTTCCGCGGACGTGAGCCAGGGGTCGCGGAAATCCTGGATCAAGCGCGTCCCGGGCCGCGCGAGGCGCAAGCGCGAGGCCCAGTAGTTCGAGCTGAAGGGCGCGCCCGTGGCGATCAACATCGGCCTGCGCTGCGCAGCCAGCAAGCGCAGCGCAGCGGGCTTCAGCGCGGGCCACCACAGCGAAGCGATGTCGTGGACCGGTGTCACGCGCCCCAGCAGGCGAAAGGCGCCCGCCTTCAGCTTCTGAGGCAGCCAGTGCTGGAAATGTGCGCCATGGAGCTGGTGCGGATAGCACGAGCTCGAGCGGTGGATGTGCACGTTCTCATGCTGGACATCGCCGAACCAGCCGGGGTCTTCCACCTGCGGCCAGCGCGCGCACAGCACATCGATGCGATGGCCCAGCCGAGCCAGCCGTCCGCAGAGCTTCGACCAGCGATAAGCGCCGACGCGATCGTAGGGCGGGAAGCGAAAAGCGATCAGAACGAACGGAGTCATGGGGCGACTCGAGCGCGCGACACCGGGCGCTCGTAGAGCACCACCGAGCGGTCACCCCAGTCGCGGGTGGCCTCGAAACCTTGCCCCGAGAGCCAGTCGCGTACGCGCCGGGCGCCGTCGCTCCCGGTCACCTTGGCATGCAGCTCGATCACCACGGCGCGCACTCCCGGCGCGATGCTCTCGCTGGTCAAGCCCAGCTCCCCGCCTTCGATGTCGATCACCAGCACGGTGGGCTGGTGCTCCTCCAGCAGCCGAGCGAAGGCCAACCCCGAAACGGTCGTCGCCGCCCCGCCCCGGTCGTACGCCGACGAGGACCAGAAGTTTGGAGCGACAAAGAGCGTCTGCTCCTCGCCGCTGCTGGAGACCATGCCCGACACCAGCCGAGGGGCCACGCCGTTGCGACGGAATGTCTCGCGCAAGGTGTCGAGCATGTGCGGGTTCGCCTCGACCGAGCTCACGGAGCTGCAGCGCTGCGCGCACACGACGGTGATGAAGCCCAGGCCCGATCCCAGCTCCAGCACGCGATCGCTGGGCGTGAGCAGACGGCTCAGCACCTGATACTCTCGTTCCTCGTAGGCGCCCGAGTACAGCACGGCGCGCATTTCCGCGGACACGGCGTCACTGAGCGGCAGCCAGACGCCATGGTGCTGGATCAGCCTGGGGCGCAGCAGCTTGCGGAAGACGGCCCTGACGCGGCGCCGTTGCCGATGACCCGCGCGAACGAGCCTCGTCAGAAATCCGGCGCGCGGCGTAGTCTCGGCTGCGTTGTACGGCGACGGCTTCACTTCTCGGCGGCATGGCGTCATAGCGCAGCTGTGCCGCGATCGCTAGCCAAACCCAGGGCCAGCCAGGCTCGTGCTGCCAATTTCCTTGCCACTTTCCCTGCGCTCCGCTAGGCGAGGCCGGCGGTGGTGGATACAATCACGCGCTGGCTCGCACAGCTGGCGACCATCGTCTGCGTCGCGCTGGTGTTGTTCGCCGGCTCGGCGTCGCCGACAAAGGGCAGCTGGGACGATCTGGCCGTGATGCGCGCCGGGGCCTGGCTCGCGCCCTGCGGTCCGGACGCGCCTCTCGCACAGCGGCTCCGGGAGCACTTCGAGCAGTATGGTTCGTCGCTGCCGAACGTCGATCAGGTACGCTTCCAAAAGCGCGCCGAGCTCGGGGACAGCTATCCGCTCAGTGCGGCGATCCTACGAGCACTGGAGAAGGCGGGCCGCACCCCTGTGCTCCGCAACGTGGTCACCGCCTGTTGGCTACAGCACGCGTTTGTGCTCGCGGCGGTCATCTTGCTCCTGGGCTGGCGGCAATCGTGGCTGGCGCTCGCACTGTTTCTGGCGGCATTGACCGTCGCTCATCCCTGGCCCTGGCAGTTGGCAGACTGGGTGCCTTTTCAACGCCACAGTCTGACCTGGACTGCGGCGGCACCGCGTGGGGCCTCCACGCTCGCCTGCTTCGGCGCCGTGGTCGCCTGGATCGCGCTGACGGGGCGGCGTCGGATCGCGACGGCGCTGGGTTTGGTGCTGCTCAGCTGGCTCTGTCATCACAGCATGGCGCTGCTGTGCCTGGCTGCCTGTGTGCCTCCCCTGGCAGTGCAGGCGCTGGCGCGGCGCCGGCGCCCCTGGCCGCCCGCTCGCGGCGCTGCGCTGGCGGGCTTTTGCGGCCTCGCCTTGCTCGTTGCTGCGGTCAAGCTCGGGGTCTTGTGGGCTGCGGCTGGGCGCCTGCCCGTGCTCTTCACCGCGTCGGGTACCGGCAGCCCCGCCGAAGCGCGCCACGCTGGCTGGCTGCTGCTCGGCTGGGCAGCGCTCACCCTGGCGGCGCTGGAGTGCTGGCGACGGAGCCGTGCTCAGCTGGTGTCTCAGCCAGAGGGCGTGGCGCTGCGCGATATCGGCGATACGGTGGCTTGGCTCTTCGGCGTGACAGCAGCCGTTTCGCTCGGCCTGAACGTCGCCCATCCGCCGATGGAAGTCTGGTACGGGCGGCTGTTCTTTGTCTGGGAGGCCGCCATCCGCGTCGGCGCCATCCCACACCTGCTCTTCTTCGCCGTGCTCGCGCTCGCGTTGGCGGCGCGTGCCGCACGTGCGGTCGCACCGCTCGCGCTGGCCGGGGCACTGATCTCGTCGCTGCTGGTCGGGCTGGAGCTGCGGCAGCTCACGCCGCGGCCGCTCCCGGAGCAAAAGCGGAGCCTGGCGAAGCTGCTCGCGAAGCACGAGGGCGCCTATGTGAACGAGGTCCAGTACTATCTCGCCGTGGGCAGCGAGGTCGTCGAGCGCGGCTGCGCCGACCTGCCGCGTTAGGAGGCGGGCCGCGCGGCGTCCTTCCGCGGCTGCTTCCCGAGCAACAGCCGCAGCCCGCGTTCGAGGAATTCGCGGTCGTAGCGGGCGGAGACCCCGATGTACACCGCGGCGCCCACTGCGACCGCCAGCAACAGCCGCGCGAGCTGCGGCAAGCCCGACGACAGCGCCATCACCGCATAGACCACTGCGGCCATCAGCGCCGAGCCGAGCAAGGGGACGCGCAGCGTCTGCAGAAAGCGCACGAAGCTCGTGTCGAGCAAGCGCAGCGTGATCACGATCAGCGCCAGGCCAAAACCGAAGGTGAGCACTGTGCGGGAGATGACCATGGCCATCAAGCCCTGGCTGGCGACCGCCCACATCGCGAGCCCGTAGGCGATGCCGGTGATCCAGGTCCAGTGGAAGTTGAAGCGCACATGGCCGAGGGCCGTGCGCACGATCTGCGTGGGGCCAGCGACGCCGTTGAGCAGGGCCACGACACAGAGCACCTGGAGCAGCGGAACCGCCGGCATCCAGTTCTTGCCGTACACCACCGGGATCAGCAGCGGGCCTACCACGAAGAGCCCGACGATCAGCGGCGCGTTCATGTGGGAGAGCGAGCGCTGCAGCTGCAGCAGCGTCTCGGACATCTTCGCCTTGTCTTCCTTCTGCCTGGCGAACACCGGAAATGCCACCTTGGCCACGATCGGGTTGATGTAGCGTCGCGACGTCTGGGTGATGCGCAGCGCCAGGCTATAGATGCCGAGGGCCTCGGCTCCGATCAAACGCCCGACGAGGACGCTGTCGAGATTGCTCGTGAGGTAGCCGACGTTGATATTGGCCAGCTGATACGCGCCAAAGCGTAGGTGGGACTTGATCGCACTCGGCTGGAAGACGAAGCGCACCCGCCACTGCCGCAAGCCCAGCAAAAACAGCCCCATGCTATTGACTGTCACACCCACCAGTGTGCCGAGCACCAGTGACCAGGCGCCGTATCCGGCCAGCGCGAGCAGGAACGCGGCGAGTGTACTGCAGGCATCCCCCACGATCTGAACGATGGAGACGAGCTTGAAATGCAGGTCTCGTTGAAACAGCGCCTCGAACTGCTGACCGAGCGCTGCCACCGGCAGCTGGAGCGCGGCGGCCGGGATCAACTCGGCGAGCGCGGGCTCCTTGAACAGCATCGCGATCGGGGTCTGCAGCGCCAATAGCGCTGCCCCGCTCACGATGCCTGCGATGATGTTCATCCAGAACAGCGTCGAGAGCCGGTCGGGGTCCTGCTCCTGCTTCTGGATCACGGAGCTCGACAGGCCCAGGTCGACGTACGCCTGTGCGTACCCCAGCACCACGGTGACCATGCTGGCGAGGCCGAAGTCGCGCTGGCTGAGCAAGCGCGCCAGGACCGCCGTGCGCAGTGTCAGAAAGAAGATTCGCGAGCCCGAGGCCAGGCCGTTCCAGCGTACCCCCTTGGCGGCGGCCGCCTTGATCGAAGCGGCGTTCACGCCAGAACCTGGCTCACGGCGGACTCAGTCGACACCGTCGCGCTCCGGGTCGAAGCCGAGAAAGCGGCGCTCCAGGCCGTCTGCTCCCGCATAAATCTCGAAGATCGGGTTGCGCCGGAGTTGTTCTGCCACGAGCCGAGGGTAGGGGTGGCGGCCGCGCGCTTCATAGCGCTCCAGGTGGGGCAGGACATGGCGCTGCATGTAGGTCCTGCTGGCTTCCGCCAGATCGTTCGTGCCATAGCGCTCACGCACGATACTACGAATATAGTGCTCCAGCGTGGGGAAGCGGGCGTAGTCACCCAGCTGCCGCCAGTTGGCTCGCTCGGAGCGTCGAAACAGGTTCAGATCGCTCTTGATCGTGCAATGCATCCAGATCGGCTGCGGCCAGGTCGAGGACTGCATCAGCCCCAGCAGGCGCGTCGTCTCCCGGCGGCCTCGCCGCACGAAGGCGAAGCCGGGGAAGGTCTGGTACAGGCGCGGCATCGGTGGGCTGTCGGCGTCCGGCACATACTGCCGTTCGGGATTCTGCGCCCAGCCTCCCGTCAGGGCGCGGCCGGTGTGGAGGAAATCCCCAAACACGTTGGGCTGCGGCACCCAGATCACGGCGGGCTGCACGTTGCGGCGGAGCGACAGCACGAAACGCCGAAAGCCCTGCACTGCCAGCGGTCCATCGGTGTAACAGATGTAGTCGGAGTCAGCTCGCACCACCCACTCGTGGCGCGCCTGGGAGAAGGCAAACGCGCGGTTCTGGTGCAGATCCACCAGATCGGGCCGATCGAAGAAGCGCACGCGCTCCGGGTGGCGCTCCGCGAACGCGCGGGCGATCTGCGGGCTTTGGTCCTGCGAACCGTTGTCCACGACGATCACCTCGTCGCCGAGCTCCAGCAAGGAGCGGATGGACAGGGCCAGCACGTATTGCTCGTCCTGCACC
>Ga0207678_10006344_pt1 | contig 10499 bp, 7 predicted proteins | sample KBSC63metaG_FD_184319 | JGI IMG/M metagenome (GOLD analysis project Ga0207678, IMG submission 184319) | Corn rhizosphere microbial communities from Kellogg Biological Station, Michigan, USA - KBS C6-3 metaG (SPAdes) (version 2) | ecosystem: Host-associated > Plants > Roots > Rhizosphere > Soil ...
CGGCGGCCTTCATCGCACCCTTGAGGCCGCGGTCGCCGTAGACGGTGTCGGCCGCGACGCCGGCCTGCCGCAGCTGACCGACCAGCCGCACGGCCACGCGCTTGGCCTCGGCCCCCAGCGGGACGACGAAGGCCTGCACGCCCGCCGACGCGACGATGTCCAGCCCCTCGTCCTGCACCGCCAGCAGGACCGAGATTCCGGGCCTGCGTCTGTGCAGCGAGCGAACGATCCCTGCACCGAACCAGCCGGATCGTCCGCTTCGTGCAAGCATCGTGGCGCGTCGTCTGCCACGGAGTGCGGCCCTGGACAAGCTCTCGACGGTTGCTGATTGGTTGGCCGGATCGGGTAAATCGTTTGCGAGGTCGGGGCGCTTCACTACGCTCGCCGGCGAATGACTCGTTCCGAGCGGCTCGCATGGGGGATGGCGGCGGGCGTGCCCTGGCTCTTCATCTGGCAGGGGCTGGATTTCAGCGATCAAGGCTATCTACTCACCGGCTATCGCTGCTTTTTCCGCTACCCGGAGGCGACTGAAGACTCGGGCCACATGTGGCTCACCAATCTGGTCGGCGCCACCTGGGACGCGGCGTTCGGCGCGCTCGGCGTCGTCGGCATGCGTGCGCTCTGGGCGCTGTGCTTGTCGGTGTGCGTGCTGCTCGCCTTTCGGTTGGCGCGCGCGCTCGGGCAGGCGACCCGTGCCGCAGTGCCGATGCTAGCGGCCAGCATCTTCCTGAGCGATCGGCACATGACCACGTTCTCGTATGACACGATGACGTCGCTGCTGCTCGCGGCCGCGGCTGTGACCCTGGTGCGTGGCCTGTCCTCGCGGCGTCCGCTCTGGCTGTTCGCGAGCGGCGCGCTGATCGGCGTCGCTCCGTTTGCCCGTTTTCCCAATCTGTTGGCGCTCGCCCTGGTCTCGGCGCTCGGTCTCGCTGTCCTGCTCGAGCCGGAGCGCCGCCGGACGCTGCTCGCGGATCTGGGCGCTGTCCTGCTCGGAATCGCCGCGGGGGTGCTCGCGATGTTCGCGCTGATCATGCTGCGCGGTGACCTGGCGCTCTACCTCGACGGCGTGCGCAGCTTGTTCGAACCCAGCATGGAGGGCGCGGGCTACAGCGTGAATACGCTCGCGCGGAGGTTCGCGCTGGACGAAGCACAGGCGCTCGGGGTCGGGCTCGTGATCTGCCTCCTGGCGACGGGCCTGTCGCAGCTGTTGCGCCGCCTTCCGGCGAGGGCCGCCTGGGGACTGTCCTTGGCGGCCGGTGTGCTCGGCGCCTGCGGGCTGATCCAGTTCAAGGACTCGTGGCGCTACGCCGTCACGGGGACCAGCTATTGGCTGCTGGCGGCCATCGCGCTCGGCATCGGGCAGCACAGCGCCGCCCAGCGCCTGGCGGCCTATGTGCTGCTCCTGGTCGTGCTGATCGCGCCGCTCGGCAGCAATGTGGTGCTCACCAACTCGCACATGGGCTTGTGGCTGGCGCTGCCGCTGGCGTTCGCTTTGCTCCATTCGTGGGGAGCCGGCAGCCTGGGTGGGCAAGGCGCAAAGCTCGCCCTGGTGGCGAGCGTGGTGCTCGCCGGTGAGGGGTTGCACCACGCGCTGACGTACACCTATCGCGACTCGGCTCGGACCCGCTTGTTCAGTCCCATCGCCGATCCCCAGCTGCGGGCGCAGTGGACCACCAGCGCGCGGGCCCGATCGGTCTCGGAGGTGCTCGCTGCGCTCGAGGCGCGGGTTTCGCCCGGCGACTACCTGCTGGCGTACGAGGGGACGCCGCTGCTGCAGTACTTGAGCCAGACCCGGCCCTACCTGAATCGGCCGTGGCTGATGGGCTGGGAGCGCGGCGATGTGGTCGCGGGCCTGATCGAGCAGGCCCGCTCGCGCATCCCATGTCTGCCGGTGGTGGTGGTCACCACCAAGGGGGGCCGCAGTCCCGGCTGGCCCGATCATGCCGGCCCACTCGAAGAGCGCAAGTCGCAGGAGGGGGTGCGCAACGTCTTGACCGATTTCCTGCGAGCCAACGACTATCAGCCCACGTGGAGCAACGGGTTCTTCCAGATTCAAGAGCCGAGCGGACGCTCCTCGCACTGCCGCTGAAGCCATGACGCCGAGAGCAGCCGGATCCTTCTTGCCGAGCACGCCGCCTGCCGAGCCGCGCGGCGCGCTGCGCCGGGTGCTCATGATCTCCGAAAAATTTCCGCCCTTCAATCAGAGCGGTTCGGCGCGGCCGTTCTACTTTGCCAAGTACCTGCCGGAGTTTGGCTACGAGCCGCGAGTGCTCGCCTCCAGCCTGCTCGAGAGCGACGAGCGCGATGACACGCTGCTCGCAGAGCTGCCGCCGCTGGTGCGTGTGCGTCGCACGCCGCGTCTGTTGTCTCCGGCGGTGGGGCGGCTGCGGGAGCTGGCGCGGGGACGTCAGCGCCCGTCTCGAGCCAGCTCGGCCGCGCCCTCGCCGCGCGCCACCAGCTGGAAGCGAGAGGCAGCAGGCTGGCTGGAGTGGTGGTCGTATTGGGAGCTCGATTGGTCCGCGCTGGCCGCGCTGGCAGGGGCCTGGGACGCTCGTCGCGAGCCCCCCCGGCTGATCTGGGCATCTGCGCCGCACTTCCGCAACTTCGCGGTAGCGGCGCGGCTCGCCGAGTGGCTCCGCGTGCCGCTGGTGCTGGACCTGCGCGATCCGTGGACCTACGGCAGCCTGTGGCGGCCGCTGAGCGCGCGCAGCGCGCGTTCGGAGCAGGCCTGGGCGTCGCGCGTGCTCGGACTGGCGACGCGCATCGTGTTCACCAGCCCGCTGACGCTGCAGGAGATGAGCCGGCGCTTTCCCCAGTTGCGCCGCGACAAGCTGGTCACGATCACCAATGGCTTCGACGAGGGCCCGCTCGAGCCCGTGCGCGAGCTCGGCGAGGGGCGCTGCTTGTTTCGCTACATCGGCGTCCTCAATGAGCGGCGTCAGCCCGACGTGTTGCTCCGCGGCTTCGCCGGGGCCGCGGCGGACCCCGAGTTTCGCGCCGCGGCACGGCTGGAGTTCGTCGGCAACGCAGGCGGGCACGAGGGGAAGGTCCGTCTCGCGCCGGGCTGCGACGTGCAGTTTCACGGCCCGGTCTCGCGCGCCGAGAGCCTGCGCTACATGGCGGGCAGTGACGTGAATCTGCTACTGCAGACCATCTCCGAGGGGGAAGACGTGATCTCCGGCAAGGCGTTCGACTATCTGCGCGCGCAGAAGCCGATCCTGGGCATCGTTGATCCTGCCGGCGGTGACGCCTGGCTGCTGCGCGAGAGCGGGGCAGGGCAGGTGGTGCCCTGGCAGGACGAGGTCGCGATCTCGCGCGCGCTGCTGGAAGCATTTCGGCGCTGGCGTTCCGGCGAGCGCTCGGCGCTACAGCAAGACGCGAGCCGCTACTCGCGGCGCGGTCTGACGCGGCAGCTCGCGGCGCTGTTCGATCAGATCCTCACGGATGCAGAGCGGCGTTAGCGTCGGCTGAACGCGGCGCCCGCGACCTGCTGCCGCAGGCGCGCGACGATGCGCTCGGCTGCGCGCCCGTCTCCGTAGGGGTTCGCGGCCCGGGCCATGCGCGCGTACGCCTCGGAGTCGAGCAACAAGCGCGACACGCCGTCCACGATCTGCGCCGTGTCGGGGCCGACCAGCTGCACCGTGCCGGCCTGAACCCCCTCGGGCCGCTCGGTGGTATCGCGCATCACCAGCACCGGCTTGCCCAGGCTGGGGGCCTCCTCCTGGATGCCGCCCGAGTCCGTCAGCACCAGGCGGCAGCTCTGCATCAGCGCCACGAACTCGCTGTAGGGCTGCGGCGCTACCAGTCGGATGTTGCCGATGCCGCCCAGCAGCGCCTGCACGGGCCCCTGCACGTTCGGATTCAGGTGCACGGGATAGATGAAATCGTGGTCGCTGAAGCGCTGCGCGAGCGCGGCCAGCGCAGCGCAGATCTGCTCGAAGCCTCGGCCGAAGTTCTCGCGCCGGTGCCCGGTGATGAGCACGAAGGGCCGGGGCAGGGGAAAAGTCCCGAAGGTGCTCAGCAGCTGCGCTGCGAGCTGCGCTCGCACGGCGGGCTCCCGCTGGCGCGCCACTTCCGCCTGCAGCGCGTCGATCACGGTGTTACCGGTGACGCTGACCTGATCGGCTGCGACGCCTTCGCGCAGCAAGTTGTCGCGCGCGAGCTCAGTGGGCGCGAAGTGCAGCGCCACCAGGCGGCTCGCCAGGGTACGGTTCATCTCCTCCGGAAACGGTGACCAGCGATCGTACGTACGCAGTCCCGCCTCCACGTGGCCCACGGGGATTCGCCGGTAGAAACAGGCGAGCGACGCCGCGAGGACGGTCGTGGTGTCCCCCTGCACGAGCGCGAGCGCGGGTTGCAGCCGTCCGAGCAGCTCGTCGCACGCGCTGAGCAGCCGCGCCGTGAGCTCGGCCAGCGCCTGATTGGGGCGCATCACCGCCAGATCGTGCTGGATGCGCAAGCCGAACAGCTGCGCTACCTGATCCAGCATCTCGCGGTGCTGACCCGTGCTGATCACGAGCGGCTCGAAATCAGGCGCGAGCTCCAGCGCGCGGATCACCGGCGCGAGCTTGATGGCTTCGGGGCGGGTGCCGAGAAAGACGGCAACACGGGTGGTCGGCATCGCAGGCTCAGCGCCGGTTCAGCTGCGTAGCGCGCCGCAGGTGTCGAAGATGATCTTCTCCGCGAGCAGCGGCTTCGGGATGCTCTTGAACTCGCGGTGCGCGACCAGGAACACCACGATGTCGGCTCCCTCCAGCGCCTGCGCCAGGGGCAGCAGCGCAAACTCGGGATGCGTGCGCAGGTTGGGCTCGACCACGCGCAGGTCGTATTCGCCCGTGGCGGCCAGGTGCTGCACCACCTCCAGCGCAGGCGACTCACGCAGATCATCGATGTCCGGTTTGTAGGCGAGGCCCAGGCAGGCGATGCGCGCGCGCTTGAGCCGGGCCGCGCGTCGCACAATGCGCTCCAGCACCCAGGCGGGCTTGGCGGAATTGGTCACGCGGGCCTGACGCATCAGGGGCGTCAGCTCGGGCGCCGCGTGCACCAGGAACCATGGGTCGACGGCGATACAGTGCCCGCCGACGCCGGGCCCTGGATTCAGGATCTTCACGCGCGGGTGGCGGTTGGCGAGCGCGATCAGGTCCCATACGTCGAGCGAGAGGTGATCGGCGAGCAGCGACAGCTCGTTGGCAAAGGCGATGTTCACGTCGCGGTAGGCGTTCTCCACCAGCTTCACCGTCTCCGCCATGCGCGCCCCGGTGATGTGCACCTGCCCGGCCACGAACGTGCGATAGAACTCCGCACAGCGCTCGCCGGCGGCAGCGTCGAGCCCGCCCACGATGCGATCGTTCTGCACGACCTCGCGCAAGATCTGCCCGGGCAGCACGCGCTCGGGCGCGTGCGCGAAATGCACCTGGCCCGGTTGCAGCGCAGTCCGCTGAGCGACGATCTCGGCGATCCTCTCGGTCGTGCCGGGCGGGCTCGTTGACTCCAGGATCACCAGGTTACCCGGGCGCAAATACGGGCACAGCGACTCCGTCGCGCGCTCCACATAGGAGAGATCCGGCACATGGCCAGGCGCGACCGGCGTCGGCACGCAGATCAGGAACACCTCCGCCTCGGCAGGCAGCGGGTGTGCCTGCAGTTTCCGTGTCTCCACCGCGGCTCGAACCAGGATATCGAGATCGGGTTCCACGATGTGCGCGTGCCCGGAGTTGATGATCTCCGCGGCGCGCGCATCCACTTCCACCCCGTGAACCGTGTAGCCGCGCGAGGCGAGCACCGCTGCCGTCGGCAAGCCGATGTAGCCGAGACCAACCACACACACGCGTGTTTCGCGGGGAACGAGCATCCCGGCAGCTGTGCCACGGCGGGAGACCCCCGGACAAGTCGACAGGCCAACCGCCGAAAGGCAAGGGTGGCCGGCCGGTCACATGGGTCGGTCGCGCTAGCGAATTGGCCTTTCGCCCGTGTTACACAGCGGCCGCGCGATGAAGAAGTATGCAGCGGCGACGGTGACGGTGGCGCTCTGTGTCCTCGGCTTTTATCTGCGCTGGGTGAGCGCACACACCGACCTGACGTCACCGTCGGTCGATGAGAATGACGTCGTCCAGCAGGGCGTCGCGTTCATGAGCGGCGAGTGGAAGTACTACCTGCTCGAGTACGGCGCGCTGCCCATGTATGGTCTGGCGGCGCTGTATCGCCTTGTCGCGCTCCTGCACGGTCAGACGGCGCTCGAGTACGCCGAGCGCGTGTTCTATGATGGCGCGGAGCAGTATTTACTCGCGCGCCTGGTCTGCGTGCTCAGCTACCTCCCGCTCGCGATCATCAGCTATCGCTATCTGGCACCGCGCTTCGGACGCGGCGCGGGCATGGCCAGCGCGCTGCTCCTGGCCTTGCCGTGCATCGATCGCTTGACCCGATCGACCGTGCGCATCGACGTGGCGCAAGGCGCGTGTCAGCTGGTCTCATTGTTGTTCCTGGCCAAGACTCTCGAGGGCAAGAGCTGGCGGAACTGGCTCGGTGCCGGCGTGTTCGCCGGGCTGGGCATGGCGTCCAAGCCGATGCCGGGAGCGCTGATCGCGCCGTGCTTCTGGGCAGCGAGCTGGTTCGCCGCGACCCTGGAGCTGCCTGCGCCGGTTGGCGGCGTGGCGGCCCAGCTGCGCAACTTCGCGTCGCGGCTCTGGCGCAGCTTCTATCGGCCCCAGCTCTGGGCCTCTGGCGTGACCGCGCTGGCCGCCGGTGTGCTCGCCAACCCGACCGCGCTCGACGTGCGAGCCTTCATCGCCGGCCAGATGAAGGCCAGCGCGTACTACTCCGGGCCCAGCGCGCCCGGTGTGCATCGCACGGCGTTTCAAGTGCTGACCGCGCTCGAGCTGCCATTTACGGTCGCGATGGTGCTCAGCCTGCTCGCCATGCCCTTCGTGCGCGACGCGCGCGCGCGCCTGATCGCGCTCTTTCCGCTGGTGTACACCACCGCGTTCTGGGGCCGCCCCGTGCGCTCCTACTACATGGTGGCCCCGGCCATGTCGCTGTGCCTGGTCGTTGCCATCGCGCTGGGCCTCGCGCTCTGCGGTCTCGGCCTCGACGAGCCGGCGCCGGGTAGCGCGCTGCTCGGCGCCGCCCCGCGGCGCGAGCTCGCCCTGTCTCCGCGCAGGCACGCGTTAGGTGCAGGGATTTCGCTCGCGTGCGCGCTGCTCCTGGCGTGGGCACCGGTGCGGGGCCAGCGCGAAGCCGCCGGCGTGATCAGCGCGCAGACGCTGGCGCGCGACTGGATCCAGCGCAATATCCCCAGCGGCACGCGCCTGTTTCAGTACGGGCCGTACGCGGGCGGGCCGCGCCTGGTGGCTGCCAGCTGGAGGGCGGAGCGCCAGTCCTCGGACTTCTTCGAGTACGGGCGCGCGAACTACGTATTTTACGAGCGCGCGGCGCACAAGGCCTACGACGACTATCGTAGCCAGGGCCGCCCTTACTACGACATCGAGCTGTTCGGCGCCAAGCCGGACGTCGCGGCGCATACGCGCAGCTGGCTCCGCAAGTCGCTCGCGAGCCGCGCTCTGAAGAATGGCCAGGAGTACATCCTGCTCGCCAACTACCGTCCCGCGGACTACCGCGAGCTTGGCTACTCCTGGTTCGACAGCGTGGAGCTGGCGCAGCAATTCGATAATCTGGCCATCTTCCGGGTGCCGAAACCGTCGCCGGCGAACCCGCCCGCGATCGCGGGCAGCGAGCCATCCGGCGGCTGACACAGGAGGGGGGCCGGACCTGCGCCGGGCGCCTGCGTGCGACACCTCGGGACAGACAGCGGCCCTGCGCGCCGGCGCTGGGTCACAGCATCGCGACGCCGGAGCGCCGCCGCCCGAGCGGGAATGCCGCATCGATGGCCCGCTCCTCTTCCGCCGATAGCTTCACCGCCAGCGCACCGGCGTTCTCCTCGGTGTGCGCCAGCTGGCTCGCCTTGGGAATGGCAAACAGGCTCGCGCGTCGCGTGAGGAAGGCCAGGATCACCTGGCGAGGCGTGGCGCCGCGGCGAGCCGCGATGTCGGCGAGCAGCTGGCCGCCGTTCCCGCGCGGCAGCCCATGGCCCGTGCCGAACGGCGTATAACCGACCAGCGCGATGCCATGCTGCTCACAGAAGGGCAGCACCGCGTGCTCGATGCGCCGCTCTTCCAGGTTGTAGAGCACCTGGTTGCAGGCGATGCGCCCGGGACCGGCGATCTCGAGCGCCTGCGCCAGATCTTGCTCGTCGAAGTTGCTGACTCCCCAGGAGAGGATCTTGCCCTGCTCGCACAGCTGCTCGAACGCGGCGATCGTGTCCTCGAGCGGGTGCGAACCGGGCCAGTGCAACAGATAGCAGTCGAGCCGATCGGTGCCGAGATACTTCAGGCTGCGTTCGCAGGCCTTCAGCGTGCCGGGGCGGCTGGCGTTGCTGGGCATCACCTTGCTCACCAGGAACACCTCGTCGCGGCGGCCCGCGATCGCTTTGCCCACCACCGCTTCGGCGCGGCCGGAGCCATAGAGCTCCGCAGTGTCGATGTGCGTCATGCCGCGATCGAGCCCGCGCTGCAGCGCGGCGATCGCTCGTTTTTCATCGTCCCCCTCCAGATGCCAGGTACCCTGACCGACGCGCGCCACCGGTCGTTGTGTCGTGCCCCACAGTTTCGCCTGGCGGCCAGCTTCCATGCCCTTTTGCATGCACGCAGCGTAAATCAGCGCTCGAGATTCGGCCACAACGGAGCGTAGCCTTCCATGCTAAGAGGGCGCACGCGATGAGCACTCAGGCATTTCCCGATCGATTCGTGTGGGGCGCGGCCACGGCCGCCTATCAGGTGGAGGGTGGCGCGCGCAGCGGCGGCCGCGGCCTGTCGATCTGGGACATGCTGTGTGAAAAGTCCGGCGCCATCCACGGCGGCCACAACGCCGACGTGTCGAGTGATCACTATCACCGCTTTGCGGAAGACGTGGCGCTGTTCCGGCAGCTCGGGCTCACCGGTTACCGCTTCAGCCTCAGCTGGCCCCGCATCATTCCCACCGGCACGGGTGCGCCCAACCCCGCGGGGCTCGCCTTCTACGACCGACTGGTGGACGAGCTACTGGCGGCGCGCATCACGCCTTATGTCACGCTGTTCCACTGGGACTTGCCACTCGATCTGTATCACCGCGGCGGCTGGCTCAATCGCGACGTCGCGTCCTGGTTCGCGGACTACACCGAGCTGTGCGTGCGCAAGCTCGGGGACCGCGTGGAGCACTGGATGACGCTGAACGAGCCGCAGGTGTTCGTCGGCTACGGTCACTACGACGGCCGGCACGCTCCGGGCTTGAAGTTCTCGCTGGCCGAGATGCTGCGCTGCGGTCACCACGCGCTGCTGGCGCACGGCCGCGGCGTGCAGGCGATCCGCGCGTCGAGCCCCCGTCCCGCGCGCATCGGCTTCGCGCCGATGGGCTTCCCCAAGCTGCCCGACACTGACTCGCCGGAAGACATCTCCGCGGCGCGCGAGACGATGTACTCCGTGGTCGATCCCAACCACTGGAACCTCACCTGGTGGACGGATCCGGTGGTGCTCGGGCAGTATCCGGAGGACGGCTGGCGGCTGTTCGGCAAGGACGTGCCGCACCTGGCCGCGGGAGACCTGGAGCTGATCGCTGCGCCGACCGATTTTCTCGGGCTCAACATCTATCAGGGCGTCCGCATCCGGCGCGGTGCGGGAGACAAGCCCGAGATCGTGCCGACGCCGGCGGGGTTTCCGCTCAGCGCCTTCAACTGGCCGATCACGCCCGAGGCGCTGTACTGGGGACCGAAGTTTGCGTACGAGCGCTATCGCAAGCCGATCCTGATCACCGAGAACGGCCTCTCGCTGCGCGACTGGCCGTCGCTCGACGAGCGGGTGCATGATCCGCAGCGCATGGACTTTCTGACGCGGCATCTGCGCGAGCTGCACCGGGCGATCCGGGAGGGGATTCCGGTCGAGGGGTATTTCCACTGGTCCGCGCTCGACAACTTCGAGTGGGCAGACGGCTACAAGGAGCGCTTCGGGCTGATCTACGTGGACTACGCGACGGGCCGGCGCATCCCCAAGGACTCGTATCACTGGTACGCGAAGATCATCGCCAGCCGCGGTCGCGCCGCGCTGGAGGCCTCGGCGGCCGAGATTCACCGCCATGATTTCGATGCGGAACACGCCGCGGTGGTTCGGGGCCTCCGGCCCTAGAATGTACGGCGCCTTCGGCCCTAGAATGTACGGCGCCTTCGGCCCTGGGTCTTCTGTCCCCCCAGCCATTGCGGCTCTGTCCCTCGACGTGACCCGGCCCTCGCGCTAGCCCTGAGGGATGGCGCGCGAACCGTACGTTTCGGTGAACTTTGCGGCGTCCCAGGCGGGCCGCCGTGTGAGCCAGAGAGACATCGTCGAGCAGCTGAGCCAGGAGATCACGAGCGGGCGGTTGCGCCCCGCCATGCGCTTGCCGCCCGTGCGCGCGCTGGAGCATCGACTGGGCATCTCCAA
>Ga0207678_10006346_pt1 | contig 10498 bp, 8 predicted proteins | sample KBSC63metaG_FD_184319 | JGI IMG/M metagenome (GOLD analysis project Ga0207678, IMG submission 184319) | Corn rhizosphere microbial communities from Kellogg Biological Station, Michigan, USA - KBS C6-3 metaG (SPAdes) (version 2) | ecosystem: Host-associated > Plants > Roots > Rhizosphere > Soil ...
CCACGACGACTGGCGGGCCTACGGGATCGAGGTGAAGTCGATCGAGAGCGCGCTCGCCGCCCGGGGCCGGCTCCTCGCCGCTTTCGAGGCCGCGGAGGCGACCCCCCACGCCGGTGATCGCGACGCGTGGCTCACGTTCGTCGTCGTCGGCGGCGGCCCGACCGGCGTCGAGATGGCCGGGCAGATCGGCGAGCTTGCGCTCGACACGCTCCGCCGCGACTTCCGCAACGTCGATCCGCGCAGCGCCCGGATCCTCCTCGTCGAGGCCGCCGACCGCGTGTTGACGACCTTCCCGCCCTCGCTGTCCGCGAAGGCCGAGCACTCCCTGCGGCGACTCGGCGTCACGGTCCTGACCGGACGCACCGTGGTCGGCATCGACGACGGCGGCGTCATGCTCGCCGACGGCGACGGGACGACCGAGCGCGTCGCGAGCCGTGTCGTGATCTGGGCCGCCGGCGTCACCGCTTCCAGCCTTGCCGGCAGGCTCGGCGAGCTCGCCGGCGCCGAGCGCGACCGTGCCGGCAGGGTCACGGTCGAGCCCGACCTCACGCTTCCCGGCCGCGCCGAGGTGTACGCGATCGGCGACATGGTCCGCGTCCGCGACGCCACCGGCCAGGCGAGGCTGCTACCGGGCGTCGCTCCGGTCGCGATGCAGCAGGGACGCCACGTCGCGAGCGTCATTCGCGCCCGGCTCGCCGACCGACCGCACCAGCCCTTCCGCTACCGCGACAAGGGCAACCTCGCCACGATCGGCCGCGCCGCCGCCGTCGCAGACATCCATGGGCTCAAGCTCAGTGGCTTCCTCGCGTGGATGACGTGGCTCCTCGTCCACCTCTGGTACCTGATCGGCTTCCAGAACCGCGTTCTCGTGCTCATCCGGTGGAGCGTGAGCTTCCTCACGCACGGACGCGGCGCCCGGTTGATCGGCTCGGGCAGCGAACCGCGCTAGCCCGAGAGCCGGGACGCCGTCCACTCCACGAGGCCGCCTGCGGCGCCGAGCTCGAGGACGAGCGGCGGGGACGTGGGTGCGTCGAACTCGACGCCGTCGACCTCGACCGTCCCCGTGGCGTCGATCGCGATACGTGAGCCGTCGCGCGCGGCGTCGGCGGCTTCCGGGCAGGCGACGATCGCGAGGCCGAGGTTGACGCAGTTGCGGTAGAAGATCCGCGCGAAGCTGCGGCCGACGACGCCGCGGATGCCGCTGCCCTGCATCGCGAGGGGGACGTGCTCGCGCGAGGAGCCGATGCCGAAGTTCGATCCGACCACGAGGATCGTCCCCTCGACCACGCGCTCGCGGAGCGAGGGGTCGAAGCCCTCGAAGAGGTACTGCGCCATCTGCGCCGGGTCCTCCACGTTGAGGTACGCGCCCGGGTACATGACGTCCGTGTCGACGTCGTCGCCGGGCACGACGAGCGCGACGCCCTCGACCCTCGTCACGTGATCGTCTCCGGATGGACGAGCTCGCCGGCGACCGCGGCCGCGGCGGCGACCCACGCGTTCGCGAGATAGACGCCGGCCTCGGGCGAGCCCATCCGGCCGCGGAAGTTCCGGTTCGTCGTCGTGACGGCGTTCTCACCCGGCGCGAGGATCCCGTTCGATCCGCCGAAGCACGCGCCGCACGTCGGCGTGGAGACGATCGCGCCCGCCTCCACGAACCGGTCGAGCAGGCCCTCGGCCGCGGCCTCGCGCCAGATCGCCTGCGTCGCGGGGACGACGATCGCCCGCGTGCGCGGATGAACCTGACGCCCGCCGAGGATCGAGGCGGCCTGCCGCAGGTCGGTCATGGTCCCGTTCGCGCAGTTCCCGATGTACACCTGGTCGACCGACACCGGACCTGCCTCCGAGACGGTCTTGACGTTGCCTGGAAGATGCGGGACGGCGACGAGCGGCTCGAGCGTCGACAGGTCGAGCTCGAGGCGCTGCCGGAAGGTCGCGTCGGGGTCGGAGCGCTCCCCGGACCAGGGGCTCCGTGCCCGGCCCTCGAGGTAGCGCTCGACCTTCTCGTCCGCCGGGAAGATGCCCGTCTCCGATCCCGCCTCGACCGCCATGTTCGCGACCGCGAGGCGCTCGTCGATCGAGAGCGCCTCCGCCCCCGGCCCGACGAACTCGAGCACCGCATTCGTCCCGCCGCCCACGCCGATCTCGCCGATGACCGCCAGGATCACGTCCTTTCCGGTGACGAACGCCCCCGTGCTCCCGGTGAGCTCGACCTGGATGGTGTCCGGCACCGCCTGCCAGAACGATCCGAGCGCGAGGCACGACGCGATGTCGGTCGAGCCGAGCCCCGTGCCGAACGCGCCGAGGGCGCCGTACGTGCAGGTGTGCGAGTCGCCGCCCGCGATCACGGCGCCCGGCACGATCCAGCCCTCCTCGCAGAGCAGCGTGTGCTCGATGCCGCCGCGGCCCTGGCCGTAGAACGTGACGCCCTGCTCGTCCGACCAGCGCTGGAGGCGGCCCTGCAGCTCGGCGGACTTCACGTCCTTCGCCGGCATGAAGTGGTCGGCCACCATCACGACCCGGGACGGGTCGAACACGCGCGTTGCGCCCATCTTCTCCATCGCCCGGAACGCGACCGGTCCGGACACGTCGTTCGCCATCACGAGGTCGCAGCGGACGGTGACGACCTCGCCGGTCCGGACGTCGTCCACGTCGCAGTGCGCGAGCAGGATCTTCTCAACCAGCGTGTGCGCCAACCAGCGCTCCCAGTGCCTCCAGGCACTCGTCGAGCGACACGACGTCGCCGTACTTGAGGTCGATGTCGTAGAGCGTCGCGTCGTGAGCCGCCGGGTTTCGGTCGCCGACGGCCTCGCGGGGGACGACCGGCCGGTAGCCGTGCTGGAGGACGTCGACGGCCGTCGCCCGCACACAGCCGGAGGTCGAAGCGCCCGTCACGATCACGCTGTCGCACTGGTGCGAGGCGAGCAGGCTCGCGAGCGGCGTCCCGAAGAACGCGGACGCATACAGCTTGTTGAGGACAGGCTCCTCGGGGCGCGGCGCGATCCGCGCGTCGATCTCGACCCACGGCGACCCGGCCTCGAGCGTCAGGAGCGCAGGCACCTTCTCGATGAAGGCCTTCGCGGTCACCTTGTCGCCCTCGCCGTAGGAGACGGTCGTGAACACCACCGGGATCTCCGCCTTGCGCGCTGCGTCGAGCAGCCGGCGGATCGCGTCGATCGTCTCGTCGAGCTCGCAGACGAGCGGCGAGGCGGGGTCGGTGAACCCGTTGTTCATGTCGATGATCACGAGCGCGGGGCGGCGGCCGACGCCGCCACCCCGCTGCCCGAAGCCCTCGAACCGCGTGCCGGACACGGCTACACCGCCTCCCGCTCCCGGAGCCGGGCGAGCGCCTCGGCCCCGTCCTCGAGCGGTGACCAGCGCAGCGGCTTCGCGGGCGTCGGCGGCTCGAGGCCCGTCTCGGCCTTGCAGTTGGCGAGCACCTCCTCGAGCGGGGGCCCGAAGTCGAAGGCGAGCGCGTCGCCTCGCTCGGAGCGCTGCCGCTCCCGCTCGGCCTCCGTCGCACCGGAGTCGGACTCGCCGTCGTCGCCGACGACGACCCCGTAGCTCGTCTTCGCCTTCTCGTGGGAGACGAGGCCGAGCTGGACGTCGCGGACGACCGCCTCGACGGGACGGTCGAGCCGGTCCTTCCAGCCGCCGCCGCCGGCCGTGCGGTAGACGAGCATGTCGCCCGCGTCGACCTCGACGTTGTCGCACTTCGACGGAAGGCGCGTCTCCGAGCCGTCCGCGCGGACGAGGACCTTCTCCGACCGCGCGCCCGGCTGGCCGCCGAGGACGCCCCACGGCCGCGTCAGCCAGCGGTCGTCGTGGATCGAGACCTCGCCGGGCTCGAGGTAGACGTAGCGCTTCTCCACGCCGTTGCCGCCGCGGTGGAGGCCGGCGCCGCCCGAGTCCGTGATCGTCGTGTAGCCGTCGATCCGCAACGGGTAGTACGCCTCGAGGTACTCGGTCGGGATGTTCTCGAACAGCGGCCACCACGAGTGGCCGTCCATCCCGTCGCCGATCGGCCTCCCCGGGATGCCGCCGTACAGGATCTCCATCGAGTAGAAGAAGTCCCCGCCCGAGTCCCAGCCCGAGTAGAGCATGTAGGGCGAGGTGCCGTAGCCCGCCGCCGTGTTGAGCTCCGGGGCGTTCTTGCAGAGCGCCCCGCCGAGGACGTCGAACTGCCGCGCGAGCGCGTGCGTGCGGCAGCCGAGCGCCGCCGGGTAGCGCGGCTTCAGCAGGCACCCCTCCGGCATCACGACGTGCAGCAGCGGGTAGAAGCCGTCGTTGAAGAGGATCTGGGGATCGTTGACCATGATCAGGTAGATCCCGATGAACATCTTGAACATGCCCTCGGAGAGGTAGAAGTTGATCGGGCCGAGGGCCTGGGGGTCGGTGCCCGTCCAGTCGAAGTAGGCGTGGTCGCCCTCCCGCCAGATCGTGAGCTTCATCTTGAACGGGCCGTTGCCGAGGCCGTCGTCGTCGATGTAGTCCTCGAAGCTCTGGGGCTCCTCGGGGATCGCGAGCTGGATGAGCGTCCGCATCGCCTCGTAGGTGCGGTCGAGGAGCGCCTGCAGCGCCGCGAGGTACGTCTCCTTCCCGAACCGCTCGCAGAGGTCGAGCACCCGCCGCTCGCCCGCCCGGCAGCCGGCGACGATCGCGAACAGGTCTGCGCGGTTCATCTCGGGGAGCCGCACGTTGTTCAGGATCAGCCGGAGGATGTCCTCCTGCACCACGCCGCGCTCGACGATCTTGACGGGCGGGATGATGATCCCCTCCTCGAAGATCGTACGGGCGCCCGTCGGCAGCGAGCCTGCGAGCGGGCCGCCGGCGTCCATCTGGTGGCCGAACTGGCTCGACCAGCCGACGAGCTCGTCCTCGTAGAAGATCGGCAGCAGCACGAGCCAGTCGTTCGTGTGCGAGATCGAGCCGGAGCACTTGAACGGGTCGGACGTGAGGATCACGTCGCCCGGGTACACGCCACGGTCCCAGTCGGCCATCATCTCGTTGATGTAGGCACCGAACTGGCCGACGACCATGCGGCCACGTGGATCGGTGAGCATGGGGAACTCGTCGTGCTGCTCCCGGATGACGGGGCTCATGGCGGACCGGAAGAGCACCGCGTCCATCTCGTACCGTGCGTTCTTCAGTGCGCCCTCGATGATGTCGAGCGTGACCGGATCGACCGTGACGTCGGTCGGGATCTCGGCGATCCGCAGCTCGTCCGTCGTGGTTGCCATCGGTTCGCCTCCTCTCAGCTGGTCGGGGTGATCAGGATGTTGAAGTTCACGTCGACCTCGGCCGCGTAGCCGGGGAGGACGACGGTCGTCGAGTCGAACTCGGTGACGATCGCGGGGCCGTCGAAGCGCATCTTGGGGCTGAGCTTCGCCCGGTCGACGATCGACGTCGCGTGCTGCTCGCCGTCGAACCACACCTGGTGCGTGTCGACGACGGCGGCCGACGCGTCTGCGCCGCCGGGGTCGCCGACGGGCAGCTCTGGCTTGGGCACGGTGCCGAACCCGACGGCGCGCAGGTTCACGATCTCCGCGGCGGTGCCCGGCATCCGGAACCCGTAGAGCTGCTCGTGGAGGCCGTTGAAGCGCTCCTCGAGGTCGGCGACCCCCACCGAGCGGATCTCGGCCGGGTCGATCGAGACCGGGATCTCGTAGCCCTGGCCGTGGTAGCGCATGTCCGCGGTGAACGTGATCGACCGCGCCTCCGCTGCGATGCCCTCGCTCTCGAGCCAGCCGTCCGCGCGACCGCCGAGCTCGTCGAGGATGCCGGCAGCGTCCTCCGAGTCGGCCTCGGAGAGCAGGCGGATGTACGTCTGGGCGAACTCGTCGCGGAAGTCCGCGACGAGATCGCCGATCGCGCAGAGCAGTCCCGGCGCCGGAGGCACGAGCACCGGGAACGAGCCCATCAGCTTCGCGACGGCGTTCGCGTGGAGCGGGCCGGCGCCGCCGTAGGCGACGAGGGCGAAGTCGCGCGGGTCGTGCCCGCGCTGCACCGAGACGAGGCGGAGGGCGCCCGCCATGTTCTCGTTGACGATCGCGAGGATCCCCTCGGCGGCTTCCTCGGCGGACGCGAGGCCCATCGCGTCGGCGACCGTCTGCACTGCCGCACGCGACGCCTCGACGTCGAGGGACATCTCGCCGCCGAGGAGCTGCGGCGGCAGGTGGCCGAGCACGACGTTCGCGTCGGTCACCGTCGGCAGCTCCCCGCCGCGGCCGTACGCGGCCGGGCCGGGATCGGCGCCCGCCGACTCGGGTCCGACGCGCAGCGCCTTCGTCAGCTCGGGCACGTGCGCGATCGAGCCGCCGCCCGCGCCGACCGTGTGGACGTCGACCGATGGCACCCGGATGCGGAAGTGCGAGATCGCCGTCTCGCGCCCGATCGACGGCTGGCCGTTCTGGCAGAGCGCCACGTCGGTCGACGTCCCCCCCATGTCGAACGTGAGGATGTCGTCGAACCCCGCTTTGCGGGCGACGAACAGCGCGCCTGCCACACCGCCGGACGGGCCGGAGAGGACGGCGTAGATCGGGTTCCGCCCCGCCTCGCGCGTCGTCATCAGCCCCGCGTCGGAGCGCAGGATGTTGACGTCCGCCGTCGCGCCGATCGACTGGAGTTCGCTCTGGAGGCGCGCGACGTAGTCGGCCACCTTCGGCCGGACGTACGAGTTCATGCACGCCGTGAGCGCCCGCTCGTACTCGCGGAACTCGGGGAGCACGTGCGAGCTCAGCGTGACCGGAAAGTCCGGATAGAGCCGCTCGACGATCGCGCCGATCTGCTCCTCGTGCGCCGGGTTCACGTACGAGTTGATCAGCGCGACGGTGAGCGACTCGATCCCGGAGTCGACGAGGTCGCGGACGATCGCCTCGACCTGCGCCTCGTCCACGGGGACGACGACGTTCCCGCGCGCGTCGAGTCGCTCGACCGCCTCGCGGGTGTCCGCGAGCGACGCGGGCGGATCCGGCTTGACCATGATGATCCAGCCCGCCAGCGGCCCGGGCGTCTGCGAGCGCGCGAGGTGGAGGATCTGCCCGAAGCCGCGGGTCGTGATCAGCCCGACGCGGGCGCCCTTCGACTCGAGCACCGCGTTCGTCGCGACCGTGGTGCCGTGGAGGAAGTTCTGCAGCTCCCCGACCCCGATCCCGGCCTCGTCGCAGATCCGGCGGACGCCGGTGAGCACGCCCTCCGACGGATCGCCGGGCGTCGACGGCGTCTTGACGCGGAACTGCGCGCCGCCGTCACCCTCGGAGACGAGGAAGAGGTCGGTGAACGTGCCACCGACGTCGACCCCCAACCTGTACGCCATCTCGCCGTCCTTTCTGTGTCAGCCGCCGGCCACGGGTGTGAACGTCCCGGCCTTGTAGACCTGCCCCTCGAGCTCGCGCCCGAGGATGGATTCGAGCCATGTCGCGACGCCGATCAGCGCCTCGAGGTCGATGCCCGTCTCGATGCCTTCGCCCTGGAAGAGGTAGACGAGGTCCTCCGTCGCGACGTTCCCCGTCGCGCGGGGCGCGAACGGGCAGCCCCCGATCCCGCCCACGGACGCATCGAAGACCGTCGCGCCCGCCTCGAGCGCGGCCATCGCATTCGCGTATCCGTTGTTGCGCGTGTTGTGGAGGTGGACGCCGACCGGGCGGCCGAGCGGCAGGATCCGCTCGACGAGGTCGCGCGCCTGCCGCGGCACGCCGACGCCGACCGTATCCGCGACGACGATCTCGTCCACCCCGGCGGCGGCAAAGCGCGCAGCCAGCTCGGCGACGCGACCCGGGTCGACGGCGCCCTCGAACGGGCACCCGAACGCGACGCCGATCGTCACCGTCGAGCGGATCCCGTCGGCACGCGCGCGCTCGACGATGCGGGCTCCGGCCGCGACGCCCTCCTCGACCGTCGCGCCGGCGTTCCGGCGGTTGAACTCGTCCGTGGCCGCGAAGGCGTAGTGCACCTCTTCGAGCGCCGCGTCGCGCAGCCGTTCGTAGCCGCGCTCGTTGAGCGCGAGCCCTGCGAGGACGACGCCGTCGCGGTGCTCGATGGCGCCGACGACCTCCTCGGCGCCCGCCATCTGCGGGACGCGCTCGGGGTTGACGAAGCTGACCGCCTCGATCCGCGGAACGCCCGTCGCCGCGAGCCGGTCGACGAGCTCGGCGCGCACTGCGGGCTCGAGCGTGACCGGCTGGTTCTGCAGCCCGTCCCGCGGCCCCACATCGCAGATCGTGACCCGCGTCATACGACGCCATCCTCTCGCAGCCGGCCGAGCTCCGCGTCGGAGAGCCCGAGCAGCCCGCAGTAGACCTCGTCGTTGTGGCTCCCGTGCTCCCAGGTGCCCGACCACCGGACCGCGCCGGGCGTCTCGGAGAACTTCGGCACGATCCCCGGCCCGACGTACGGCCCGAACTCGGGGTCGACGTGCTCGACGAGCATCTCGCGGGAGGCGTACTGCGGGTCGCGGAAGATCTCGGCGACGGTGTAGATCGGCCCGCACACGACGCCGGCCTCGTTGAGGACACGGTCGATCTCGGCCGCGTCGCGCTCGCGCGCCCAGTCGGCGACGATGCCCTCGATCTCCTCCTGGTTCTCGCCCCGCGCCGCATGCGTCGCAAAGCGCGTGTCCTCCGCGAGCTCGGGCCGCCCCATCGCGTCGCAGAGTCGGCGGAAGAGGTTGTCGTTGTTCGCCGCGATGACCATCCAGAGGTCGTCGCGGGACTTGAAGATGTTCGAGGGCGCAATCCCGGCGAGGTTCGTCCCGGCCGGCTCTCGCACGATCCCGAGCCGGTCGTACTCGGGCACGGTGCTCTCGAGCATCGCGAAGGAGGCCTCCATCAGCGAGACGTCGACGACCTGGCCGCGACCGCCGCCCAGGACGTCTCGGTGGTAGAGCGCCGCGAGGATGCCCTGCACCGCGAACATCGCCGCGAGGGAGTCTCCGAGCGAGACCCCCGTGCGCGGCGGCGCCTCACCCGGGAAGCCGTTGATGTGGCGCAGGCCGCCCATCGCCTCGGCGACCGACGCGAATCCGGCCCGGCCGGCGTACGGGCCGGTCTGGCCGTAGCCGGAGATGCGCGCCAGGACGAGGCCGGGGTTGATCTGGGAGAGGCGCTCGTACCCGAGGCCCCAGCGCTCGAGCGTCCCCGGCCTGAAGTTCTCGGTCAGCACCTCGGCTACACGCACCAGCTCGAGCAGCAGCTCCTGGCCGCGGGGCGTGCGGAGGTCGAGCGTCACGCACTTCTTGTTCCGTGCCTGGACGGGCCACATCAGGGTGCGGCCCCGGTAGCGCGCCTGGCCCCACTCCCGCAGCGGGTCGGGCTTCCCGGGCGCCTCCACCTTGATCACCTCCGCGCCCATGTCGCCCAGGAGACGGCCGGCGAACGGCCCCGCCAGCAGCGTCCCGAGCTCGATCACCCGCAGCCCCGCGAGCGGGCCCGGGCCGGCGCTCTTTCCTGCCGGGAGCGAGCTCACGACCCGCCCTCCGCGCGGAGCCGCGCGAGCGCGACGTACGCGCGGTCGCGCCGGTCGATGAGCTCGCGGGCCTCGTCCTGCGAGAGCTCGAGGAACCCGCGCCCGGCCTTGACCCCGTACTCGCCGCGCGCGACGTGGTCGCGCAGGACCGCGGGGGCCGTGAAGCCGTCGCCGAGGCCACGCTCGAGCGTGTCGAAGATGTCGGCGTAGACGTCGAGCCCCGCCATGTCGGCGATCGTGAACGGGCCGAAGAACGGGAGCCGGAAGCCGAACGACGAGCGGACGATCTCGTCGACCTGCTCGGGCGTCGCGACGCCGTCCTCGACGATCCGCGCAGCCTCCCGGAACATCGCAAACTGGATCCGGTTCGCGACGAACCCCGGCCCGTCCCCGACCACGACGGCGATCTTGCCGAGCGCGGTCAGGGCGGAGACGACGTTCTCGACCACGCCGGGGTCGGTCGAGCCGGTCGGGATCACCTCGACGCACGGCACGAGCAGCGGCGGCACGAACCAGTGGACGCCGAGGAACCGGCCCGGGCTCCGCAGCGTGAGTGCGAGCTCCGTGATCGGGATCGACGAGGTGTTCGTCGCGATCACGGTGTCGGCGGTGGCTGCGGCCTCGACCTCCTCGTACGCCGCCGCCTTCACGTCGGGCCGCTCGAAGACGGCCTCGACCACGAGGTCGGCGTCCACGACGGCGGCCGCGATCGACGGGGCGGCCGAGAGGTGGCACTCCGCCGTCGCAGTCGTGCCTTCCTCGACGCTTCCCGCCGCCTCGAGGCGGGCGAGGAGCTCGAGCGCCCGCGCACGCGCTTCCTCGGACTGCTCGGGTGTCGCGTCGACGACGGCGGTCGGCACGCCGTGCGCCGCGAAGACGTGCGCGATGCCCGCGCCCATCGTCCCGGCGCCGACCACGGCGACCTTCCGCGGCCAGGCGGCGTCGCTCACAGCGACGCCTCGAGCAGCGCCTCGAGCTCGGCGGCGCCGATCTCCTTCGGCGAGCCGACGAGCAGCCGCCGCTGGTCGAGCGCGCCGGG